>Ga0160464_101073_pt1 | contig 12123 bp, 13 predicted proteins | sample HID1971I_E11MG_FD_108275 | JGI IMG/M metagenome (GOLD analysis project Ga0160464, IMG submission 108275) | Enriched millipede-associated microbial communities from UW Madison campus, WI, USA - HID1971I_E11 MG | ecosystem: Host-associated > Arthropoda: Insects > Digestive system > Unclassified ... | reverse complement strand
TTTACATAGATTTCTTTCTGCGCCACGGGGGTGTAGTCGTGGTCGGCGCTGATGACCAGGGTTGGACAGGCAATCTTCGAAAGTTGTTCCTGCACGCCCCAGCCCACAATCGCGTCGAAGCTGGCGAGATAAGCACGTTTGTCGTTCTTTGCCCAGCGTTCGGCCATCTTGCGCCGCAGGTCGGCCTGCGCAGGTTTGGGGAACAGCCGTTCGCCCAGGGCCTTGCCGAGGGTGCTCAGGCTGAGCACGCGGGCCAGGGTCCTGCGCTTGGCCCACTGCCAATAGTCACCTGCGCTGCGCACCTTGACCTCGGGCGCGCTGTTGACGATGCACAGGCTCTTGACCCGTGTGGGTTCATCTACGGCCAGTTGGAAGGCAATCATGCCGCCCATGGATAACCCCACTACATGGGCCGCAGGCAGGTCCAGGTGGTCGATCAGGGCAATCAGATCGAAGGTGAACCCCTGGATGCTGTAGCGCTCGCGGGGTCTGTCGGAGCGGCCATGGCCGCGCACGTCGACCACGATCAGGCGATAGTGCCGGGCGAGTACCGGCACTTGCAGCTCCCAATCCTGGCTGCTTGAGCCCAGGCCATGGATCAGGATCAGCGGGTTGCCGTGGCCGTATTCCTCGTAATGCAGGCTGCAGCCTTCATGCTCGAACCAGGCCATGGATGAACTCCGTTTCAGGCTTGCAGGGGCGCGGCAAAGGGCGCGTCCAGGGGAGCGGTGTCAAAGGTGCGCAGCAGTTCCACGAGGATCTGCGTCGCCGGCCCCAGGGGTTTATCTTTGTTTGAATACAGGTAGAACGTCGGGTGGCGGCTGCCGCCCTGTGCCAAAGGCAGTTGCTTGAGCACCCCTTCGTTCAGTTCGCGCTCGACCATGTGCCGGGGCAGCCAGGCAAAACCCAGGCCGCTGCTGACGAAGGCTGCGGCGGTGGCCAGGCTGCCGACGGTCCAGCGCTGTTCGGCGCCGAGCCAGCCAACATCCCGCGGTTGCTGGCGGCCGGAGTCGCGGATCACCACCTGCATCTGGCTTTCCAGGTCCTGGAAGCTGAGTTCGCGGCCCATGCGGTGCAAGGCGTGCTCGGGATGGGCGACGGCAATGAATTCCACCGCGCTCATTTCCGTGCCCAGGTAACCGGGGATACTGAAGCCGCAAATCGCCAAGTCGGCCACGCCTTCCATGAGCAGCTCCTCGACCCCCGACAGCACTTCTTCGCGCAGGCGCACGCGGCAGCCGCGGCTTTGAGGCATAAACGCGGTGAGAGCGCGCACCAGGCGCGCGTTGGGGTAGGCAGCGTCCACCACCAGGCGCACTTCAGCTTCCCAGCCCTGTTCCATATGGTGGGCGAGGTCTTCCAATTGACTGGCGTTCTTCACCAACTGGCGGGAACGGCGCAATAGCACTTCACCGGCTTCGGTAAGCACCGCCTTGCGCCCATCGATGCGCAGCAGCGGCACACCCAGTTGGTCCTGCATACGGGCCACGGTGTAGCTCACCGAGGACTGTGAACGGTGCAGCGCTTCTGCGGCCTGGGCGAAGCCGCCGTGGTCGACCACGGCTTGCAATGTGCGCCATTGATCGAGGGTAACGCGGGGCGCTTTCAAGATGAGCTCCTCTTGTCCTAAGCTGGCGGTCCTTATTGGAGACTGCCGAATGAGAAAATTCTGTTGTGTGTTGCTGGCGCTGCTGCCGATGAGCGCGTTTGCCTACCCCATCGACGTGACTAAAAAGATCAACGGCGTAAGCGTGGACTACACCGCATCCGATGTGGACGCCGACATCAGTTCGATCCAGTTGAGTAACTACGGCACCAACGATGCGCTGTGTTCGGTAATCTTCACCAACGGCCCGGAATCGCCGCGCCGTCGCACCGTGACCGTACCCGCCGGCAAAAGCACTAACACCACGGCCAAGTTCAACCGCGCGATTATCAAAATGCGTATTGCTTTGGACTGCGCTCCAAAATAAAGCAGCGGAGCATGCCAGACAGGAATACTCCGCTTAACAACAAATTTCTAGATGGGTTGTAGCAGTTTTTTGCGCTTTTTTATCGAATAGGCCCTGGTTAACCTTCGCTCCATCGACTTACAGCAATTACCGATGGAGCCTACCAAGCCATGTCCAATGTCCTGATCATCGAAAGCAGTGCGCGCCAGCAGGATTCGATCTCCCGCCAGCTCACCAAACAGTTCATCAGTCAATGGCAAGCAGCCCATCCGGCCGACCGCATCACCCAGCGTGACGTGGCGCGCAATCCCGTTCCCCACTTGGACGCCAACCTGCTGGGTGGGTGGATGAAACCCGCCGAGCAGCGCAACGACGATGAACAGGTGTCCCTGGACCGTTCCAATGCATTGACTGACGAACTGCTGGCTGCCGATGTATTGGTGATGGCTGCGCCGATGTACAACTTTTCCATCCCCAGCACCCTTAAAGCCTGGCTGGATCACGTGTTGCGGGCCGGTGTGACTTTCAAGTACACCGCCACCGGGCCACAGGGTTTGTTGACCGGCAAGCGTGCCATCGTACTCACTGCTCGTGGCGGCATTCACGCCGGCGCCACCTCGGATCACCAGGAACCGTACCTGCGCCAGGTCATGGCTTTTATCGGCATCCACGACGTGACCTTCATTCACGCCGAAGGGGTGAACCTGGGGGCGGGCTTCCAGGAGAAGGGCGTCAATCAGGCTAAAGCACTGCTGGCGCAGGTGGCGTGAAGCGTTAATCGCCAGATAATCCCGCGCTGTTTATATAGCGCCACGCAAACCCTTCAAGTACGCGTATCGAACCTCCCTTTGCACTTGTAGCTCCTGAGTGCTCCTGCCCGACTGCCGCTTGAGCGAGGTCGGGTTTTTTTTGCGTCGAGTTTCTTCAAACCGCGAAAAGCTTTAATGTCGCGACCATTCGACATGAGGCGCGCATGGGCTATCTACTGGTTGTCACCCTGATTCAGGCATTTTCCTTCAGCTTGATCGGCGAATACCTCGCCGGTCACGTCGACAGCTACTTTGCGGTGCTGGTGCGCGTGGTGCTGGCGGGGCTGATTTTTATCCCGCTGACCCGCTGGCGCTCGGTGGAGCCTGCGTTCATGCGCGGCATGCTGCTGATCGGTGCATTGCAGTTCGGTGTGACCTATGTGTGCCTGTACCTGAGCTTTCGGGTGCTGACGGTGCCGGAAGTGCTGCTGTTCACCATCCTCACGCCGTTGCACGTGACCCTGATCGAAGACGCGCTTAATCGCCGTTTCAACCCTTGGGCGCTGGTCGCAGCCTTGGTGGCGGTGAGCGGTGCGGCAGTGATTCGTTTTGATCAGATCACGCCCCACTTCCTGATGGGGTTCTTGCTGTTGCAGCTGGCCAACTTCACCTACGCGGCCGGGCAAGTCATGTACAAGCACCTGGTGGCGCGTTATCCGAGTGACCAACCGCATTTCCGGCGTTTCGGTTATTTCTACCTGGGCGCCCTGCTGGTGGTGTTGCCCGCATTCCTGCTGTTCGGCAAGGCTGATTTCCTGCCGCAAGCGCCGCTGCAATGGGGCGTGCTGGTGTTCCTGGGAGTGGTCAGCACCGCGCTGGGCATGTACTGGTGGAACAAGGGCGCCTGCCTGGTCAATGGCGGCACCCTGGCGGTGATGAACAACTTGCATGTGCCGGTGGGGCTGCTGCTGAACCTGCTGATCTGGAACCAGCACGAGCCGCTGGGGCGTTTGGCCTTGGGCGGCCTGGTGATTCTGGCGGCGGTGTGGATCAGCCGGCTGGGTGTGCGTCAGGCGGTATCGTCTCCTTTATCGTGATCACGACTTTGCCTTTGGCCCGGCCTTGTTCGACATAACTCAAGGCCTCGGCCGTCGACTCGAAAGGGAAGGTACGGTCGATCACCGGCTTGATAATGCCGGACTCAACCAGCGCGGTGAGTTCATCCAGTTGGGCACCACTGGCGCGCATGAAGACGAACTCATAACGGACGTTTTTTCTGCGTGCTTTGCGGCGAATGCCACTGCTCAAGACACCCATGACCAAGCCCAATCCCCACGACAGGTTTTGCTCGCGAGCGAATGCCGGCGTCGGTGGCCCTGAGATGGAGATGAGCTGGCCGCCCGGCTTGAGAATGTCGAGTGACTTTGCCAGCGCATCCGGGCCGAGGCTGTTCATGACCACGTCGTAGTCGTTGAGCACGGTTTCGAAGTTTTGCTGCTTGTAGTCGATCACCACATCCGCGCCCAGCGCCTTGACCCACTCGACGTTGGCGGTACTGGTGGTCGTAGCGACAAAAGCGCCCAAATGCCTGGCGAGCTGGATGGCGATACTGCCGACACCACCGGAGCCGGCGTGAATGAAGACCTTCTGGCCTTTTTTCAGCCTCGCCGTTTCAACCAGCACCTGCCACGCGGTCAGCGCGACCAGGGGTAGGGAGGCGGCTTGCTCCATTGTGATGTTTGCAGGTTTGCGTGCCACTGCGTCTTCGCGTACCGCAATCAGCTCGGCGAACGTGCCGATGCGCTGCTGGGGAGGGCGAGCATAGACTTCGTCACCCGGCTTGAAGCGTCGTACCGCCGACCCCACGCTGAGCACCACACCGGCCAAGTCATTGCCCAGTGTCAACGGCAACGCATACGGCAGGATCAGTTTGAATTCGCCTTTGGCGATTTTTGCATCCAGCACATTGATGCTGCTGGCATGTATTTGAACCAGCACGTCATGTTCACCCACCACCGGTGCCGGGGCTTCGGTGATGCGGCCTGTGTGCTTGCCGTAACGCTCGATTGAAAATGCCTTCATGGTTCAACGCTCATCGCTTCGACGGGAAGGGCAGGCGCCTATGCATCGCAGTAGCACAGCACGCCTGCAAAAGGGTTGATCAGGCTTTGACCAAGTAGCGGTCAGCCACCTTGGACTGCTTGATCTGCGCCAGCAAGCCTTGTCGCGCTGCCTGCAAGGCATCCCAGCGAGCGCCGTCCTGCAACGGCGGGATCGTCACAGACTCGCGACGGTCAAAGCCGATCAGCGCCGCATCGACCAGGTCACCCACTTCCATCACGTCCGTGAGGGTATTGATGTCAATGCCAGCCCGCTCCCAGATCTCGGTACGCGTGGCCGCCGGCAGCACGGCCTGCACATAGACGCCTTTGGGAGCCAGCTCAAGGCTCATACCCTGGGACAGGAACAGTACGAACGCCTTGGTGGCGCCATACACCGTCATGCCGAACTCCGGCGCCAGGCCCACTACCGAGCCTATGTTGATGATAGCGCCGTCACCTGCTGCCGCCAGGCGCGGGGCAATGGCGCTGGCAAGTCGCACCAACGCCGTGGTGTTGAGCGCAACCAACTGAGCGACGCTGTCGCTGGACTGTTCGATAAAGCTGCCGGACTGCGCGGCCCCGGCATTATTCACCAGCGTGCCAATGCTGGCGTCCTCGCGCAGGCGCGCTTCAACCGCTGCCAGGTCAGCGCTTTGAGTCAGGTCGGCGGGGAGGATATCAATGCTGATGGCGTGCTGTTCACGCAGGCGGGCGGCGAGCGCTTCCAGGCGCTGGGTGTCACGGGCGACCAATACAAGATTGTGGCCGCGCTGGGCAAAACGCTCGGCGTAGGCGGCGCCAATGCCGGTCGAGGCGCCAGTGATGAGAACGGTAGTGGAAGTGCTCATGGTGTGATGCTCTGTGGATGCGATGAGGTTTTATGATGTCGATCATAATCAAAACTGTCAACGGTTTTGATTACGATCAACATCATAGTAAGATGCCTATATTGCAGGGCAATCGCAGGGCAGCAGGAGCGCAAAAAATGAAGATCACCAAGACACAATCACAAAGCAATCGAGCGCATATCGTCGCGACGGCTTCCGAGCTGTTTCGTGAACGCGGTTTCGATGGTGTGGGTGTGGCCGAACTGATGGCTGCCGCCGGTTTCACCCAGGGCGGCTTCTACAAGCATTTCGGCTCCAAGGCGGATTTGATGGCAGAAGCGGCCGCCAACAGTCTGGCGCAGTCGCTTGCCGACAGCGCACACCTGGAGGTGGAGCAGTTTTTCGAGGTGTACCTCTCCAGGCAGCACCGCGACCACCGCGGCGGCGGATGCACCTTGGCGGCGTTGTGTGCAGATGCTGCGCGTCAATCGGACACGCTCAAGGAGACCTTCGCCAACGGGCTGGAAAACACGCTGCAGGCCCTGCAGACAAAGTACGACGCGGCGCAGGACGAACCACAGGAAGACGTGCGCGCGAAAATGCTCAACAGGATGGCCCACGCCATCGGCGCCATTATGCTGTCGCGGGCGTGTCCGGATGATTCCGCCCTCGCCGATGAAGTGCTTGAGGTGTGCCGCAAGGAGATTACGGCATCACTGCCGTAATCCCGTTTGGGTCACATCACACCGTTTCGACGTTGGACACCTGGGTGGCTCCGACCAAGGCAGGCAATACGCCGGCGCGCAGGTCATTGCCGCTCGGTTGCTGATACAGGCTCAACCCGAACTCCGGCAACACCGCCAACAGATAATCAAAGATATCCCCCTGGATCCGCTCGTAATCGCCCCACGCCGTGGTGCGGGTAAAGCAGTAGATCTCCAGCGGCACGCCCTGGGCGGTGGTCTGCATCTGGCGCACCATGCAGGTCATGTTCGGCTGGATGTCCGGGTGGCTTTGCAGGTACGCCAGTGCGTAGGCGCGGAACGTGCCGAGGTTGGTCATGCGCCGGCGGTTGGCCGATAGTTGCGCGCTGTGGCCCTGGGCTTCGTTCCAGGCCTTGAGTTCGGCCTGCTTGCGACCGATGTAGCCGGTGAGCAGGTGCACCTGGGTCATGCGCACTTCTTCGTCATCGCGCAAAAAACGGACGCCGCTGGCGTCGATATACAGGCTGCGCTTGATGCGCCGCCCACCGGAAGCCTGCATGCCGCGCCAGTTCTTGAACGACTCGGACATCAGGCGCCAGGTGGGGATGGAGACGATGGTCTTGTCGAAGTTCTGCACCTTGACCGTGTGCAGGGTGATATCCACCACATCACCGTCGGCGCCGACCTGGGGCATTTCGATCCAGTCGCCGACCCGCAGCATGTCGTTGCTGGTCAGCTGCACGCTGGCGACGAATGACAGCAGGGTGTCCTTGTACACCAACAGGATCACCGCTGACATGGCACCCAGCCCCGACAGCAACAGCAGCGGCGAACGGTCGATCAGCGTAGCGACAATGATGATCGCGCCAAACACGAACAACACCATCTTCGCCAGTTGCACATAGCCCTTGATCGAGCGGGTGCGCGCGTGTTCGGTACGGGCGTAGATGTCCAGCAAGGCATTGAGCAGCGCGCTCATGGCCAGCACCAGGAACAGAATGGTGATCGCCAGGGCCACATTGCCGATAAACAGGATGGCGGTCTTGCTCAGGCCCGGCACCAGGTACAGGCCGAACTGGATCACCAGGGACGGGGTCATCTGCGCCAGGCGATGGAAGACTTTGTTGTGCTGCAGGTCGTTGAGCCAGTGCAGGGCCGGTTGCCGGCCAAGCAATTTGATGGCGTGAATAATGAGGTAGCGTGCTACCCGTCCGAGTAGCAGGGCCACCACCAGCAACACCAGCAAGCCGAGGCCGGCGTGCAGCAGCGGATGTTCATCGAGGGTGCCCCAGAGGTCCTGGGCGTTGAGCCAGAGCTGTTTGATATCCATGAATGAAACCGATTCTTCTGTAAGGCGAGACGGGGGGATTAGAGCATTTAAGTGCAACAAAGTTGACGTTCTAGACAAATACGCTGACAAAAAAGCAGCTGATTAGCCCTGTTCGCGTAAAGAAACTCGGTTTGGACGCGCGAAACCGGTAACCTATGCCGCTGATATTTTGTATTTCTTCGAGGTAGCACCCGTGTTTTCCCAATTCGCCCTGCACGAACGCCTGCTCAAAGCCGTGGCCGAGCTTAAATTTGTCGAGCCTACGCCTGTGCAAGCAGCGGCCATCCCGCTCGCGCTCCAGGGGCGTGACCTACGGGTGACGGCTCAAACCGGCAGCGGCAAGACCGCTGCTTTTGTCTTGCCGATCCTGCACCGCCTGATCGGCCCGGCCAAAGTCCGTGTGAGCATCAAGACCTTGATCCTGCTGCCGACCCGCGAGCTGGCCCAGCAGACCTTGAAGGAAGTGGAGCGCTTCTCGCAGTTCACCTTCATCAAGTCCGGCCTGATCACCGGTGGCGAAGACTTCAAGGTCCAGGCCGCCATGCTGCGCAAGGTGCCGGACATCCTGATCGGCACTCCGGGGCGCATGATCGAGCAACTCAATGCCGGTAACCTTGATCTCAAGGAAGTCGAAGTGCTGGTGCTCGACGAAGCCGACCGCATGCTCGACATGGGCTTCGCCGATGACGTGCAGCGCCTGGTGGCCGAGTGCGTCAATCGCCAGCAGACCATGCTGTTCTCCGCCACCACTGGCGGTTCGACCCTGCGCGACATGGTCGCCAAGGTCCTGAACAACCCCGAGCACCTGCAGGTCAACAACGTCAGCGATCTCAACGCGACCACGCGCCAGCAGATCGTCACCGCCGACCACAACGTGCACAAAGAGCAGATCCTCAACTGGCTGTTGGCCAACGAGACCTACCAGAAGGCCATCGTGTTTACCAACACCCGGGCCGCGGCTGACCGCATCTACGGTCGCCTGGTGGCGCAGGACTACAAGGCGTTCGTGCTGCACGGCGAGAAAGACCAGAAGGACCGCAAGCTGGCCATCGACCGCCTCAAGGCTGGCGGCGTGAAGATCCTGGTGGCCACCGACGTCGCCGCCCGCGGCCTGGACGTGGACGGCCTGGACATGGTGATCAACTTCGACATGCCCCGCAGTGGCGACGAATACGTACACCGTATTGGCCGTACCGGACGTGCCGGCAACGATGGCCTGGCGATCTCGCTGATCTGCCACGGCGACTGGAACCTGATGTCGAGCATCGAGCGCTACCTCAAGCAGTCGTTCGAGCGCCGCATCATCAAGGAAGTCAAAGGCACCTACACCGGGCCGAAGAAGGTCAAGGCGTCGGGCAAGGCCGTGGGCGTGAAGAAGAAAAAGACCGACGCCAAGGGTGACAAGAAAAAGGCCGGCGCCAAATCGCCGACCAAGCGCAAGATCGCCAACCGGCCGAAGACCGACAACCTGTCGCTGGTCAGCAAGGACGGCATGGCGCCGCTCAAGCGCCGCAAGCCAGAAGCACCGGCTGCCGAATAAGCAGCTGGGCATAAAAAAACCGGACGATGTCCGGTTTTTTTTCGCCATCAGTTTTCTGTTTTGGCGGCCGCTTCCTTCAATTCCTTAAGCCGGGCATCAATCAACTGGCACTTGTCCGGAAACTCGGCACTTTCGGTATCCAGATCCATTTTCTGCAACTCGTCATTCATCTCCTTGGCCTTGGTTGGGTTCTGCTCGGTGAGCTTGGTCACTTCCTTGGCCAGTTCTTCGCGCTTGGCCGTGGCCTCGTCGAGCGTACAAGCCCAGGCGGGCAGGGCGGCAAGCAACGTGGCGGCGATGGCCAGGTTTCTCAGGGTTTTCATGGTCGGACCTCTTTGGCGGTATAGGCAGTTGAGGCGGCGAACGTCTGGAAAGTTCAGAGAAATGACGCCCGTCTATCCGGGTGAACGGCCAGTGCTAGCACGTGTCACTACCTATGACGGGCTAATTTTCCATCGGCCTGCAGGAGGAATCAGGATGACGACTTACAACTGGGATCTGATCGAACGTCTGCTGCATGAAGTGCAGAACGGCGAGGGTAGCTTTGCCCCGCGTAAATACGCCGAACAGGAAGCTGCTGATAAAGCGACGGCTGGCGAGGACACCGGGAATCTGGATGCGCTGAAAAAGACTGCTGCGGACTACGAGGCGCTGCTGTTCAAGCGCGGGTTCATTGAGTCGCGTCCCGAAGAGGAGGGCGGCAACGGTGAAAACTTCATCTTGACTGAGCGGGGTGCAAGTTTGCTGGCGTTGATCGACAGCTCGATTCCTGGCAATGAGCACCCCCGTCAAGTGATGGACGAGCAGGAGGACGCGCTGGAGGAGGCGACCTTCGATCAAGTCTCTTCCAAAGCTGCGATTGCCGGTGGCGCTATCTAACCCCCGAATCCAATGTGGGTGGGAGCCCTGCTCCCTTCCCTATTGATTTGCGCCGGCCTTGAGGCATTTGAGTGCTTTGAAATCGCTCCGTACGCCGTCGATTTTTTGCTTCAGCTTCTGCCGCTGTTGCACCGTGCTCTCAGCCATCAGGTCCACGATCAGGCTGCGCGCTGCCGCTTCGGTCTGAGCATATGCAGCACGGTATTCAGGCGTCCATAAGCTCTCCCTGTCCACCAGCAAACGTTGCATCTTCTGCGGGAAGTCGGCGTCGTGGCGGTGCTCGACGGCCTCGATAAACTGCGCCTGCCAATGGGCGCGGTTGCCGATCCACGCCTGGTTCTGTTCACCCAGGGCGATGGACCAGGCCGTTACGCGGTGTTGCTGGCTGGCGCTCAGCGGGCCGATCCAGGCGTCCAGGCGCTTGCTCATGCGCTCGGCGCGCTCCTTGACCTGTTGGGCCAGCGGTGGCTTGAGGTATTCGTCCTGGCGTTTGCGCAGGTCCTTGGCAAGGGCCTCGCTCATGTCGTTGACCTGCTGATCATCCAGACCTTGCAGCAACTGAACAGCGGACGGGGTGATTTCCCGTGCGATCTCGGCAATCGCCTGCTTGGCTTCGAGGGTCCGGGTTTGCAGCGCGGCGTCAGTGATCTGGTTGCTGTCGACCATTTGCTGCAGGCGGTCCAGCCAGTCCAGATAACCCGGCAATTGTGTGGTGCAATGCCAGGCCAGGTGTTCCTTGAGGGTATCGTTGAACCAGCTCTTTTGCCCGGCGTTCATGTCCAGGTAGTCGTTGAGGGTCCAGGGGATGATCACGTCGAGATTACGGTAGGCCAGGCCCACGCGATTGCAGCCGGCGAGCACCAGGCTCAGGGTCAACAGTACCATCAGGAGTTTGAGCCGGCGCAACATGGGCGAGTCCTTGCACGGATGGGGTTAATGCATGTGAACCTGCGCGGGGTGCGACAGTTCAGCCCATCAATAAAACGGCCGGACAGCCTTCAAGGTCAACAGACCGTCACATTGCGAATTGTGTCCGGAGTAGGCCGAGCAGTCACCGCCGCTGAGGCTGGAATCGCTGTAGATCAGGTCTAGGTCAATGCCTTTCCACGCCCGGGAAAATTGCACCGACCAATCGCTGAAACTGCTGATGGCGCCGTTTTCCACCGAGACCGGTGTGCCCAATTGGTGGGTGGTGTACTTCATGCTGACGCCGATACCGAAAGGCTGGGTGCCGCCGAGGTCGGCAAACAGGGTGCTGTCCTGGCGGTCTGGGTCATTGCTGAAAGACACGCCAAAGCGGTTGCCCAACAGATTCAGGCCGCCGTAGACCTCCTGGCTGTCGAGGGGGCTGACCTTGGGGTAGCTATAGTGAATCAAGCCCACTTCATAGCCCAGGGTCTGGTCGAAAGGGCGTTTGAAACCCAGGTAGGAGTCGACTTCGAGATTGTTGGGTGAGGAAAGGCCCATGTTCGGTGAAAACTGGCCGAAATACAGGCCGCTGTCGTGGCTCAAGTCCAGGCCGCCGTGGAACGAGTCGCTACCAGGGGAGGTCGGCTTGACCAGGCCCTGGGCCATGCTCCGGCTGGGGGTGGTGCCCAATTTCAGGTCGAAGTCACCCAGTTCGCGCTGGAAAATCTGCGCTTCGGCCAATGGGCTGGCGACCAGGATACTGACCAGGAAAATGCAGCGTTTAAGCATGCTTCACTCCATGAAAAGCGAGGAGCAGTAACGGATGGGTTCGAGCAGATGCCCGTGCTAGACGTGTGCAAGGATACCGGCGAATGCCAGGTGTTGAGACCCGTTCGTCGATTAGCTTGATATTGGATGCGGTGCGAGGGTGTTTCAAACTCTAGTCCTAGCGCCTTGAGGGCAAGACGCTTAGGGACCAGATGCAGTGCGCAGGTATTACTTCTTGCCCAGGCTGATCTGCTTGGACGGGCCGAAAGTCTGGCCGCTCACGCCCTTGGCAATCTGCTGGATTTCGCCACCGGACTTGAGGAACGCAGCAATCTGGCTGTTGATCGATTCGCTGGTTTCAAC
>Ga0160464_101072_pt1 | contig 12148 bp, 13 predicted proteins | sample HID1971I_E11MG_FD_108275 | JGI IMG/M metagenome (GOLD analysis project Ga0160464, IMG submission 108275) | Enriched millipede-associated microbial communities from UW Madison campus, WI, USA - HID1971I_E11 MG | ecosystem: Host-associated > Arthropoda: Insects > Digestive system > Unclassified ... | reverse complement strand
CGTCGATCGGCGAGGTGGCGAGCATGACCATGGCCTCCGGCGCGGCGATCGCGGCGTCCCGGTAGCTGTGCGCCCAGGTGAGGAGTGCGTCCTCGACGGGCATCTCGTGCAGCACGGGAGAGACGAGCGCACGACTGACCTGTCCGCGCATGGCCCGGATCACCGCGTCGCGGTTCGCGAAGTGGTGGTAGAGCGCCGAGGTGCGAACGCCCAGCGACTCCGCGAGCGCGGTCATCGTGAACTGGCGCGGGGTGCGCTGCGCGCTGAGCGCGAAGGCCGCCTTCAGAATGCGTTCCTCGGTGAGCACCTGGGTCGACGGTCGGCCGACGCTGCGGGGAGATTTCGTCATCGTGCTCGATTCTGCTCAGGCGTCTGGTATTTTATTGAAACTCTTTCAATACCGAATGCTTCACTACCGATGAAGGTACTGCCATGACCGGTTTCGACGCCGACACCATTGTCACCGGCGCGCATGTGGTGACGATGGACCCGCGCCGCCCGCACGCCACGGCCTTCGCAGTGCGCGACGGCCGCTTCCTCGCCGTGGGCGACGACTCGCTGGTCCGCGAGCTGCGCGGACCCCGCACCGTCGTGCACGACCTCGCCGGTGCCGCCGTGACCCCCGGCCTCATCGACGCGCACCTGCATCCGATCCAGGGCATCGAGCTGACGGCCGGGATCGACCTGGGCGGTCTGAGCACCGGCGCGGCGCTGCTGACGGCGCTTCGGGCCGAGGCCGATCGCGCGCTCGCCGAAGACGCCGACCCGTGGGTGCGCGGCTGGAACCTCGACTACGACGTGTTCCACGACCTGCCGATGACGGCGGACGCGATCGAGGATGCGGTGCGCGGCCTCCCGTCGTTGCTGATCGTGTTCGACGGCCACACCGCCCTCGCCAGTCGTGCCGGCCTCGAACGTGCGGGCATCAGCGGCGCGCGCGAGTTCGAGGACTCGTCGTGCGTCGTCGTCGATGCCGACGGTCGCCCGACCGGGGAACTGCGCGAACTCGGCGCCTACGAACCCGTGCGGCTGAGCGCCCCGGCGCTGACCCGCGACCAGACCCTCGCGGTCGGACACGACCTGCTGCGCGGCCTGCGCGACTCCGGCCTGACCGGCGGCACGATCATGGACGGCGGCTTCGCCACGCTCGCACTGCTCGACGGCTTGGAGCAGGGGCCCGGTCTGCCCATCCGCATCGTCTCGGCCATCGACCACGAGCCCGGATTCGACGAGGAGCGGACGGGCGCGAACCTCGCGATGCGCGACCGCCGCGGTGACCGATGGCGCGGGGGCGTGGTCAAGCTCTACGCCGACGGCGTGGTCGAGACCGGAACGGCCTGGCTGCACGAGCCGGACAGCGCGGGGGCGGGTCTGGAACCGTTCTGGAAGGACGCCGCCGCCTACGCCCGCACCGTGCGGCGATACGCCGAGGCCGGATTCCAGGTGGCGACGCATGCGATCGGCGACCGGGCCGTCGCGGAGGTCGTCGACGCCTATCTCGCCGCGGGCGTGCGCAGCGCCGGGGGAGCCCCGCACCGCATCGAGCACCTCGAGACCACGACCGACCGCGACGTCGCGCGCATCGCCGCCGCCGGCATCACCGCCTCGATGCAGCCCCTCCACATGCAGTGGCGCAAGGCCGACGGGTCGGACGACTGGTCGCATCGGCTCGGACCGGAGCGCGCCGCCCGCGCGTGGCGTGTGCGCGACTACTGGGAGGCCGGAGCAGCGCTCGCCCTCGGATCCGACTGGCCCATCGCGCAGAACGACGCCCGCATCGGCCTCGCCTGGTCGATGCTGCGCCGACGCCCCGGCGACCCCGACGCCCCGGTGTTCGAGCCCGACCAGGTGCTCACCCCCTACCAGGCGCTGCACGGCTACACCGTGGGCGCCGCCCTGGCCCAGGGCGATGCCGACCTCGGCCGCATCGCTCCCGGGTTCCGGGCCGACTACGCCGTGTGGGCGGAGAACCCGCTGCACGTCTCCCCGGACGACCTCCCCGACCTTCCCGTACAGGGGACGGTCGTCGGCGGCGTCGAGCCCTGACCCCCCGGCTCGGCCGCACCCTCCCACGTCGCACCCCCCTTCACACTGAGGTGACTTCCATGCCAGAATTCGGCGCTCTCGCGCTCCTCCCCATCGTGGTGATCCTGATCGTCGCGGTCGCCACCAGACGCACGCTCTTCGCCCTGTTTTGCGGCACCGTCGCCGGGGCGCTGATCCTCGGCGGATGGGGCGGCTTCGACGTCTGGGTCGAGTACACCGGAAAGGCCCTCTCCAACGAGACGGCGCAGTGGCTGCTGCTCATCGTGGCGCTGTTCGGCATCCTGATGATGCTGTTCGAGAAGTCCGGCATCGTGACCGACTTCGCGAACTGGGCCGAGCGCTTCGTCACCTCGCGTCGCAAATCGATGGTGCTGACCTTCCTGCTGTCGGTCGTGCTGTTCGTCGACGACTACCTGAACGTGCTCACCACGGGCACCTCGATGAAGCAGGTCACCGATCGCTACCGGGTGCCGCGTACGCAGCTCGGCGCGATCATGAAGATGACGGCCGCGCCGATCGCCGTCCTCATCCCGGTCTCGACGTGGGCGCTGTTCTTCTCCGGACTGTTCGAGGCGCAGGGCGTCACGGTCGGCGGCACCGGGTTCGGGGCGTACCTGCAGGCGATCCCGTTCATCTTCTTCGGCTGGGCCGCCCTCGCGGTCGCGCTGCTGATGAGCATCGGCTGGTTGCCGAAGCTGGGTGTGATCAAGCGAGACGCGATCCGTGCCGAGCGCGACGGCGACGTCTTCCCCCTCGGCACCACCGACGACGAGCGTCGGGCCGAGGGCGCGGCTCTCCTCGCAGAGCTCAAGGCCGATGACCCCGACGGCTCGACTGCGCAGCGGGTCGCCACCGCGCTCGCGACCTCGACCGAGACCGATCCCTCGACAGACGCCGGGCGCAAGCCGCAGCCGTGGGGGTTCCTGATCGCCATGGCCGTGCTCGTCGGCGTGACGATCGCGACGAACGCCAACGTCGTCGCCGGCACCGCCGCGTCCCTCGCCGTGACGATCGTGATCGTGCTCGTGCAGCGTCGTCTCAGCATCCGCGGGGTGCTGGATGCTGCGCTCGAGGGCATCGAGAGCATGCTGTTCGTGATGATCCTCACGGTCCTCGCGTTCATGGTGCAGGAGATGAACATCACGCTGCAGCTCGCGGAGTTCGTGATCCAGGTCACCGAGCCCGTGCTCACCCCCGCGCTGCTGCCGGCGATCGTGTTCGCGGTGTGCGGCGTCTACGCGTACGCGACCGGGTCGTTCTGGGACCTGGCCGCGGTGATCACCCCGGTCGTGCTGCCCCTGGCGCTCGCGCTCGGCGCCGACCCGATCCTGGCCGGTGCCGCCGTGTTCTCCGGTGCGGCGCTCGGCAGCACCACCTGCCTCTACGGCGACGGCATCATCCTCGCGTCGAGGTCGATCGGCATCAAGCCGATCAACCTGATGCTCGCGATCCTGCCCTATGCGGGCATCGCCGCCGGCTTGTCGTTCGTGCTCTATCTGGTGATGGGCTTCGTCACGGCGTAGGCGGGGCTGCTTAGTTCGCCACGGCGACGAGTCAGTTCGCCACGGCGACGAGGATGCCGAACGCGGCCTGGCCGGCGAAGAACAGGACGAGGAATCCGAGGAGGGCGGCGGCCAACGAGAGCCGGCCGTCGAACCCCTCCACCTCGGCCATGCCGATCTTGCGGGCACGGAAGGCCAGCACGAGGGTGGCGACGCCGAGCGCGAGCTGCACCCACGGGCTGGCGAGACCGATGACCGTCGGGAACGCGATCAGCAGACCGCCGATCACGCCGGTCGCGAAGCCGATCCAGGTGAGGATGCGGACGTTGCGGCGGGCGCTCTCGGCAGACATGCATCGAGCCTATCCGGGCTCAGGCTCCCGTCAGCACCAGCCAGAGCAGGGCGCCGTTGAGGGCGATCAGCAGCACGGAGGCGATGACCCCGGCCGCCGTCGTCCATCGCCGGTTCACCCAGGCGCCGAGGGTGCGTCGCTGCGCGGTGAGCACGACCAGGGGGATCAGCGCGAACGGGATGCCGAACGACAGCACCACCTGGCTGAGGACGAGGGCGAGTGTCGGGTCGAAGCCGATGCCGAGGATCACGAGCGCGGGGATCAGCGTGACCAGTCGACGGGCGAGCAGCGGGATACGCACGTGCAGCAGCCCGTGCATGATCTCCGCTCCCGCGTAGGCGCCCACCGAGGTCGATGCCAGTCCCGAGGCGAGCAGTCCCACGGCGAAGAAGGTCGCCACGACCGGTCCGAGTCCGGCGGCCAGGGCGGCGTGCGCGCCCTCCAGCGAGTCGGTGCCTTCGACGCCGGCGAGGTTCGCGGCGGCGAGCAGCAGGATGCAGAGGTTCACGGACCCGGCGATCACCATCGCGATCGAGACATCCCAGCGGGTGGCCGTGAGCAGGCGGCGGATGCGCGAGGTCTCGGTGCGCACGGCCTCGTCGCCGGCGTGGGCGGTCGTGGCGCCGAAGCGGTCGCGGGCGAGTGAGGAGTGGGCGTAGATCGCGTGCGGCATGATCGTCGCACCGAGGATCGACGCCGCCAGCAGGACCGAGCCGGTGTCCTCGAAACGGGGGACCATCCCGCCGAGAACGCCCGCCGGGTCCGGCGGGGCGACGAATACTCCCGCGACGAATCCGATCGTGATGATCGCCATGAGGCAGATGATCACGAACTCGAACGGGCGGGCGCCCCGGCGGCTCTGCACCGTGAGCAGGATCATCGAGACCGCCCCGGTGATCACCCCGCCCAGCAGCAGCGGCACGTCGAACAGCAGATTCAGGGCGACCGCGCCGCCGATGACCTCGGCCAGGTCGGTGGCCATGGCGACGAGCTCGGCCTGCAGCCAGTACGCACGTCGGGCCCAGGGCCGCGTCAGTCGAGCGCCCAGCACCTCGGGAAGGCTCTGCCCGGTGACGACCCCCAGCTTGGCCGAGAGGTACTGGATCAGCCAGGCCATCACGTTGCCCGCGAGCACCACCCACACCAGCAGGTATCCGTACTGCGCCCCCGCGGTCATGTTGCTCGCGACGTTGCCGGGGTCGAGGTAGGCGACGCCCGCGACGAGGGCGGGGCCCAGCAGCCAGAGGCTGCGCGGAGCCCGTGCGGGGGATGTGGACGGAGCCGTCATCGGGAGCGGGGAATTTTTAGGCACACCGAAACCGTAGCGTATTTTTCGGTATACCTAAATATCTTTTCGAATCGCGTGAATTGCCGCATATGTGGCCGGGATAGGGCCAGTTGCGCGATTCGAACTGGGGTGGCACGGCGATAGCCTGGCGGGATGGACGACACCGCGCCGAACAGCACGAACCCCGATGTTCCCGCGGACGTGGTGAGCACGGGGTCGATCGCTCAACCCGGCTACGGGGTCGGACCCTGGCCGGGTGGCGAAGAGGCCTGGCCGACGGGTGAGCAGTATGACCCGGAGCTCCTCGCGGCAGGCGACACCCGCAACGTCATCGACCGGTACCGCTACTGGCGGATGGAGGCGATCGTCGCCGACCTCGACACTCAGCGGCATCCGTTCCACGTCGCGATCGAGAACTGGCAGCACGACATGAACATCGGGTCGATCGTGCGCAGTGCCAACGCGTTCCTCGCCGACACCGTGCACATCATCGGTCGTCGTCGCTGGAACAAGCGCGGGGCCATGGTCACCGACCGCTACCAGCACGTCGTGCATCACGAAGACGTCGAGACCTTCGCCGCCTGGGCCGCCTCCGAGGGGCTCCCGATCATCGCAGTCGACAACGTCGAGGGTGCGGTGCCCGTCGACAGGGCCGACCTGCCGCAGCGCTGCGTGCTGCTGTTCGGCCAGGAGGGGCCGGGGCTCTCGTCCGAAGCGCTCGCTGCGGCCTCGGCCCACATCGAGATCACGCAGTACGGCTCGACGCGCTCGATCAACGCCAGCGCTGCGGCCGCCGTGATCATGTACGAGTGGTGCCGGAGATACGCGGGCTGAGTCCGCGCCGAGACTCCCTCGACAGGCGGTGCTCGCGGGCGTAGCGTGAGTGCCGATCGAGGAGGCCGACATGGCAGGCATCACACCCATCCGTCCGTATCTCTGGTTCGTCGACGGCGCGCAGGAGGCGATGGACTACTACGTCTCGGTGTTCCCGAATTCGTCGATCGACAGCGTGACCCTCTACCCGGACGAGAACCTCAGCGAACACTTCGAAGGGATGACCGGGAAGGTCCTCAACGGCGAGTTCACCCTCAACGGCACGCGGTTCGGCTGCATCGACGGCGGGCCGGAGTTCGCCTTCAACGAGGCGATCTCGTTCGTGATCGAGTGCGCGGACCAGGCCGAGATCGACCACTACTGGCAGGCGCTCTCGGCCGTACCCGAGTCGGAGGCGTGCGGCTGGTGCAAGGACCGGTTCGGGGTGAGCTGGCAGGTCATCCCTGCCGGCCTCGACCTGATGCAGCAGCGGCCGGAACAGATCCAGGCCCTGATGCACATGAAGAAGATCGTGATCGCGGAGCTCGAGAGCGCCTGATCCGCTGGCCGCGTCGACCGTCTAGGTCAGCCGCGGTCGATGCCGAACAGGTGGTGGTAGATGGCGTTGACGTCGCGATCCAGGTGATCGATGCGCCCGTGTAGAGCCCGGATCTCTGTCCGCATGCCGGCGAACTCGCTTCCGAACTCGGTCCGCACGCTCGCGAACTCGTTCCGGAACTCTCCCCGCACGCTGTCGAACTCTCTTCGCACCCCATCGAAACCGTTCTGCATCGTACGCAGAAACATCGTCGAGACCAGCGTGATCGTGCCGAACATGCCTGCGGCGAAAACGCCGATCAAGGTCCAGACCTGTGGTTCCGTCATCCCCAACATCCCTTCAGTGTCACCCGATCATCGTCGAGGGCGCCAGGGGTCGGCGGCGTAGTATTCCGCGGAATCCAGGGGATGAGGAGAAGTCGTTCTCGACGGCGCCTGTGGAGGAGCTGCCTGTGGAGGAGCTGCCTGTGGAGGAAGGGCTGCGGTGTCAGACCGTGGCAGCGAGCCAGCGCCCCGACCGCACGCGCCATCCCAGGGTGCCGAGTCGCGCGAGCAGGTAGACGCCGAAGAAGGCGAGCGCGAGCCAGACGAGACCGGCGGTGCCGTCGACCCCCGTCGCGGCGATGATCCACAGGGCAGGCAGGAACGGCACCAGGTTCAGGCCGCCTGCGATCGCGAGGTACCGGGCGTCGTTCGCGCCCATGAGCACCCCGTCGAGCACGAAGACCACACCGGCGATCGGCTGGGCGACCGCGAGCACGAGCAAAGCCGGCTGCACGAGAGCCGCGATCTGGGCGTCGCCTGTGAAGACGATCCCGAGCACCCCGGACAGCGCGGCGATCAGCCCGCCGACGATCACGCCGAACCAGGCTCCCCAGGCGACGGTGCGGGCCAGCACGCGGTGCACCTGCTGTTCGTCTCCTGCCCCGAGCTCCTTGCCGATGAGCGCCTGGGCCGCGATCGCGAGCGCGTCGAGCGCGAAGGCCGCCGCCGAGAAGATCGTGAACACGATCTGCCACCCGGCCAGCTCCTCGGTGCCGATGCCGGTGGCGATCCCCACGGTCGCGAGCAGGGCGACGCGCAGGCTCACGGTGCGAAGGAACAGCCATCCGCCCGATGTCGCGGTGCTGCGAAGACCGGCGCCCTGAGCGCGCAACGAGGCGCTGTGCCGGGTGGCGAGGCGGCGGACGACGAGGACGTAGGCGGCGACCATTCCCCACTGCGCGGTCACGGTGCCCGCGGCCGAGCCGGCGATGCCCCACCCCAGTCCGTAGATGAACAGCCAGTTCAGCAGGGCGTTGGCGCCGAACCCGAGTCCCGCGATCCACAGCGGCGTCATGGTGTCCTGCATGCCGCGCAGCAGACCGGTCGCGGCGAACACGATGAGCATCGCCGGCAGACCCCACATCGAGATCACCAGATACTCGTTCGCCTGGGCGGCGACGGCATCGCTCGCCCCGAACAGCGAGACCAGCCATGGGGACGAGACGGCGCCGATGACCGCGCGCGCGGCGCCGAGCCCGAGCGCCAGCCACATGCCGTTCACTCCGACGGAGACGGCCTCGCCGGGCTGCCCCGCACCGAAGCGTCGGGCGACCGCCGGCGTGGTCGAGTAGGCCAGGAAGACCATCAGCCCGACGATCGTCTGGAGCACGGCTCCCGCGATGCCGAGTCCGGCGAGCGGGGTGGTGCCGAGGTGTCCGACGAGCGCGGCATCCACGATCAGGAACGCGGGCTCCGCGATCAGCGCACCGAGCGCGGGGACGGCGAGGCGCAGGATCTCTCGGTTGAGGGAGGCGCGCGCGGTCATCCCCCGAGCCTAGGACCTGGAGCCGATCCTGCTCATCCGCTCCGGGTCGCGGCCGTCGTAGGGTGGAAGGGAGTTCGGATGCCACGGAGGTGCATCATGACGGATCCCAGAGACGCGGCCGCGAGGTATCTCGCGAGCCGGCGGAGCGGCGAGAGCGCGGACGGCGACGAGGAGTCGGGTACGCCGCCCGGGATCGCCGCGGCGGTCGATCGTGCCGCGTTCATCGAGACGGCCATCCAGGTCGCGATCCGCCGCGGAGAGTTCGACGACCTGCCCGGAGCGGGCAAGCCCCTCGAAGGGCTCGGCACCCACCACGACCCCGACTGGTGGATCCGCCGCAAGATCGAGACCGAGAATCTGACGGGTCTCGGGCCGCCGGCGATCCTGCTGCGCGCCGAGGATCGGGAGTTGAACGACCAGCTCGACCTTCTCGGGCGCGAAGCCGATGTGCGCGACGTCCTTGAGGACTTCAACCGGCGAGTGCGCGATGCACGCCGACAGCTCCAGGGCGGCCCACCCGTCGTCACGTCTCCCCGTGACGTCGACGCCGAGGTGGCCGCCTGGGCTGAGCGTCGTGCGGCGCGGCCGACGGTCGCCCCTGACGAGCCGCCGCGACGCCGACGCTTCCGCGTGCGGCGTCGCAGCTGAGACGGATCCGGCCGCCCCCGACCGCATCCGTGTCCCTCCGACGGGCTCAGCCCACCGGCCGCTTCAGGCCTCCCACAGACCGGAAGCCGCGTCGGTCACTCGCGCCCGACGCACACGCCGCCATCCGTCCACCCCGAACCGTCCGGCGGCAGGGAGGAGGAGCACGACCGCGGAGAGCACGACCATCGCCGGATACTGGGCGATCAGCTGATCAGCGCTCCAGTAGAGCATCAGCGTCCCGATCGACAGGAAGGCCGTGATCCTGGTCAGGAATCCCGCGACCAGCAGCACGCCGAGAGCGATCTCGAGGGCGGGCATCACCACACCGAACAGCTCGGGCGTCGTGCCCATGAACGACCCGAGCGGCTCGAAGAACCACGGCACCCGAGGGTTCCCCTCCGTGCTCTGCGCCACCAGCTCGATGTCGGCCGCCCCGAATCCGGCCCGGTACTTCAGGGTGCCCTCGATCAGCCAGAGCACCCCGACCGCGACCCTGGCCCCGCCGCCGAGCAGCGAGAGGGCCAGGGCGCCTGCGGGTCGCGTTCCGGTCATGAGAGCTCGGCTGCTCCGAACACGGCCTTCGCCTTGTCGCAGTGGATCACGACGTAGGAGTACTTCGAGGTGTCGACACCGTCGAGCATGAACGTCTGGGTGGCGGTGTCGAACGACACGGCGTCGACGAGCATGCCCGCCGAGACGTCGGCCTCATCGGTGCCGTTCGTGAGGTAGACGTGCAGGTCGGGGCCCTCATCCGACGAGAACCCGGACAGGGCGATCTCGTCGTCCGTGACGGTGACGGTGCCGGACACCTTCTTCTCGTTCAGGCCCATGAACTCGCCTGTCATCTCGGTCATGGTCATGGTGGCGCCGTCGTCCGCGCTCTGCGACGCCGACGAGGAGGGCGTGGTGTCCTCCATCGCGGCGGGCGAGCTGCACGCCGACAGGGCGAGGGCGAGGGTGACGGCCGCGGTGGCGGCGAGAGCGATCTTGCGCATGAGGTTCTCCTGTTCATGGTGTGTGCGACTCTGTGCCCGGAGCGACGGATGCCGCGGCGGATCGCACTTCGAAGAACGCTACGAACGTGCGGACGACGGTGGGGGAGACCTTTCAGAACCGTAAGGAACCGGTCGGCGGCACGGATCTCGCGACTAGTGTCGACCCCATGCAGGAGGCAACCGAGGTCGTCGTGGTCGAAGACGACCCCACCGTCAGGGAGGCTGTGGGGGCGTACCTGCGGGCCAACGGCTACGCGGTGTCGAGCTTCGGCGACGGGGTCTCGGCGCGGACGGCCCTTCGCGACAGCGTTCCCGACGTGGTGATCGTCGATCGGATGCTGCCGGGCATCAGCGGCGACGAGCTGTGCCGTGATCTGCGCGCGTTCTCCGACGTGCCGATCATGATGCTCACCGCTCTCGGCCAGGTGGACGACCGCATCGAGGGGTTCGAGTTCGGCGTCGACGACTACCTCGCGAAGCCGTTCTCGCTGCGGGAACTGCTCATGCGCGTCGGAGCGCTGGTGCGTCGCTCGCAGGTGGTGCAGGCGTCGGCCGGCGAGGTGCGGGCAGGGGTGTTCGCGATCGATCCGCTCCGCCGCCGGGTGTGGGTGCGCGGAGAGGAGATCGCCCTCACCGGGCGTGAATACGACCTGCTGCACTTCCTGGTGCGCAACGACGACCGCGCGCTCGGGCGCGAGGAGATCCTCCGTGAGGCGTGGGGCTGGAGCTACGGGGACGCATCGACGGTCACCGTGCACGTGCGTCGGCTGCGGGAGAAGATCGAGGAGGATCCTCGAGACCCGATCCACCTGCGCACGGAATGGGGTGTCGGCTACCGCTTCTCGGCGCAGGGGGGCCATTCGTGATCACGCTCGCCGGCGCCGACGTGCTGCTGATCGTGCTGACGTGTCTGCTCGTCGCCGTCGGTGTCGCGGCGCTCACGCTCGGTCTGCTGCGGCTGCTGCGCCGCCGGTCGGTCCGTGCGCAGCTGATGCTCGTCGCGAGTGCGGGGGTCGTCACGATGGCCGCCTCGGTCGTCGCGATCTCGCTGGAGATGTACATCTCGACGCACGACCTGACCGTGCTCCTCGCTGTGATCGGCGTGTCCCTCATCCTGGGGCTCGCGACCGCCTGGGTCGTGGCCAGGGCGATGCGTTCGTCGTTCGAGCGTCTGTCCGCATCGCTCGATGAGGTGGGCCGCGGCGGTGTGATCGTCGCCGAGCAGGGCGCGTCTCGTGAGCTGGACGACCTGTCGATCCGGCTGGCCGAGGTGTCGGCGAAGGTGGACGCCGCGAATGCCGAGCTGGAGCGGCTGGATTCGGCGCGGCGGCGGTTCTTCGCGTGGATCTCGCACGATCTGCGCACTCCTTTGACGGCGGTGCGCGCGCTCGCCGAGTCGATCGAGGAGGGGGCGTCCGACGCCCCCGAACGCTTCGCGGGGCAGGTGCGGGGGCAGGTGGAGACGATGAGCCGCATGGTCGACGACCTGTTCGAGCTGTCGAAGCTGACCTCGGGAGCGGTGCAGCTGCAGACGCAGCAGGTCGAGCTGCTCGACGTGGTCTCGGATGCGGTCGCCGATGTCGCGGCCGCGGCCGCCCGCCACGGCGTGCGCATCGTCGAGCGCGGAGTGGGCGGGCACGTGCTCTGGGCGGACCCGCATCAGCTCGGACGGATCATCGTCAATCTGCTGACCAATGCGATCCGGCACGCACCACGCGGCACGGAGATCGTCATCTCGACCACCGAGGCCGATCGGAACCGGCTCGTGCTCGGCATCCTCGATCACGGCGCGGGCGTCGCAGTGGAGGATCTCGACCGCATGTTCGACGTGGGCTGGCGCGAGGACACGGCCCGCACGGCCCCGATCGATCAGGACGGCGTGGCATCCGGGGCGGGCCTCGGGCTGTCGATCGCCCGCGGTCTCGCGCGCGCCCACGGCGGAGAGGTGTTCGCCGAGCGTACCGACGAGGGCTTCCGTATGAACGTGCTCCTGCCGTTCGGGGGAGGCGGGTCATAGGCTGGAGCGCATGACTGACGTTCTTCCCGTGGGCCTCGCCCTTGATGAGTTCAGCTCCGACATCCGCCCGCAGGACGACCTCTATCGCCATGTGAACGGCGCCTGGCTCGCCCGCACCG
>Ga0160464_101068_pt1 | contig 12219 bp, 11 predicted proteins | sample HID1971I_E11MG_FD_108275 | JGI IMG/M metagenome (GOLD analysis project Ga0160464, IMG submission 108275) | Enriched millipede-associated microbial communities from UW Madison campus, WI, USA - HID1971I_E11 MG | ecosystem: Host-associated > Arthropoda: Insects > Digestive system > Unclassified ... | reverse complement strand
GGATCGCTGGGACTATGATGATGTTGCCAGACGTATGGAGCGGGTCCAGACGGGATTGCCGCTCGCATTCCCGGTCGACGACCTCTCGGAGAGCGCATACGAGCAGACGCTCGATGCGGTAACGACCCAGCTCGCAGCTCGTCCCGGCGAGATGGGTGTGGACCTGGGCACCGGCCTTGGCAACCTGACCGGCCGGCTAGCCGCCGCAGGAGCCGACATCGTCGGCATTGAGCAATCGACCGAGATGCTGCGGGCGTGTCGCCAGCGCTACCCGCAGCTCTCTTTCCGACTCGGCAATCTGCTGGCCTTGCCGCTCCCGGACCATACCGCTGACTTCGTCGCCTGCAGCTTCGCCTTCCACCACTTGACCTCCCGTCAGCAGCGGCTGGCGATGCAGGAGATTGGGCGCGTGCTCCGGCCGGACGGCCGACTCTGTCTGGCCGGGCTGACTGGCGCCGTACCGCGCGATGCGACGGCCACAGACGATGCCTCGTGGTATCCGATGGACACGGCCGGCTTCCTGACGTGGTGCGCCGAGCGGGGCTTGCACGGAGAGTGCCTGCCCGCGACGGCCAGCACCGTTGTCATGATCGGCAGGCCGCTCTCCGTTTGAGCAGTCTGCCTGCTTCAGGAGGCAGTCGTTCCTCCTCCCGCTACTACGATTCCTAAGGGTATATTGTGCGGCGTGACTATGGCCGGGATGACGGCATCTCGGACAGCTCCTGCACGGTATCGAGCATGGCCTGCAGCGCAGCGGACCGCTCCGGGCGGGCCACCGTGATGAAGCCTAGCTCCAACGGGCGGTACGGCTCGGGCAGCTCGACGATCGCCAGCTTCCCCTGCTGCTCGGCCTCTTCTAACGACGAGCGGGGCAGCAGGGTGACTCCCAGCTCTGCCGTCACGCCACGCAGGATCGTATCGAGCGCGCCAAACGACGTAATCGCCGGATACCGAATACCATACTCCTCCAGCAACGCATCGACAGTCGCTTGATGCGAGCAGCCCACCTCAAAAAACAACAGCGGCTTCTGGAGCTGCTCCTCCAGCCCGGCCGACGCATCTGCTCCTGCCAACACCAGCTCATCCTCCGCCAGCTTCCAGTACTCCAGCTCGGGCTGAACCAATGGCCCATACACGATCGCGCCATGCAGCTCTTGCTTCACGACCTTGTCGATCAACTCATGATTGACGCCGGTGACGACTGCTGGCTGAGCAGCAGGATATCGTTCACGAAGCCTGGCGAGCAGCGGGGTCAAGGCGACAGCTGCTGCCGCTTCGACGGTGCCGAGCCGCAGCTTCTCTACCGGCTGCTTGCCGCTGCCCGTCGCTTCCTCCGCCTCCTGCATCAGATCCAGGATCGGATCGGCATACGCCAGCAGATGATGGCCCGCTTCGGTCAGGCGCATGCCGCGCGGCAGTCGCTCGAACAGCTCGACCTGCAGCTCCCTTTCCAGCTGTTTGATTCGTACCGACAGATTGGACGGCACATAGTTCAACTTTTCGGCCGCCCTGCCGATACTGCCCTCCCGGGCCACCGCCCGGAACATTTTTAGCGCTGTCGCATCCACGAGCCTTCCTCCCTCTACCCTATGTTTTCTTGACCCATGAAAAAAAATGATCGCTCCGTTCACTTCCATTCATTTTACGCGGCATCTCGCCCGGGCTACAATAGCCTCGTAGCAATATTGCAATCTTACAATCATAAGCCTGTCTGGCCGAGGCTGCTCCATCGGCTAGCAGCAAGGAGGAAGCCAATGAAAGCTATGCTGCATACAATGCCCGGCGGCTTGTCCGGGCTCGCTCTCGGATCGGCGACGGCGCGTCCGCCGCGCAAGGACGAGGTACAGGTCCGACTCAAAGCCGCCGGTCTCAACCATCGGGACCTGTTCGTCATGGCCGCTCATCGCGCCGACGATCCGCCGCTCATCCCCGGCTCGGACGGGGCAGGGATCGTCTCGCAGATCGGCGAGGAGGTGAGCGGCATCTCCCCGGGCGACGAAGTCGTGATCCTGCCGACCCTTGGCTGGGAACGGACAGCGGACGTCCCGACGGTGCCGGATATTGTCGGCGGTCCAACCGATGGCACGCTTGCCGAGTATATTACGCTGCCCGCCGCCAATATTTTTCCCAAGCCGTCGCATCTCACTTGGCAGGAAGCCGCTGTCCTCGCCCTGTCCGGGCTGACGGCCTATCGGGCGCTGTTCACGCGCGGCCGTCTGCAGCGCGGGGAGCATGTGCTCGTGCCAGGCATCGGCGGAGGCGTCGCTACGTTTGCCCTGCTCTTTGCGCTCGCCGCAGGAGCGACCGTCACCGTCAGCTCCCGCAGCCCGCTGAAGCGGAGCGAGGCGTTGCGATTGGGCGCGACGACGGCGCTGGACAGCGGCGATAGCTGGAGCGCCAGCGACGTGTCGCGACCTGTCGATCTGGTGATCGATGGGATCGGACAAGCGATGTTCTCCAATTACACGCAGGTGCTGCGGCCGGGCGGCGCCATCGTCATCTTTGGCGCCAGCTCCGGCGACAGGCTGGATGTGCCGATCCGCGACATTTTCTTTCCCCAGCATACGATCCTCGGCACCTCGATGGGGAGCCGGGAGGAGTTTGCACAGATGCTGGACTGGGTCGATCGCCATCAGATCCGGCCTGTCGTGGACCGCTGCTATCCGCTTGCGGAGACCGCTCTCGCCTTCGAGCGAATGGCAAGCGCCGAGCAGTTCGGCAATTTGGCGATTGCCATCGATGGGAATGGTGCTTAAGGCTCCAGTGTACCTTTCTTCCCTTGTACGCCGCCGTCCGTTGGCGGCGGGCTGCGAGCTTTAAGTAAACTAAAAGAGAGCTGCACACGGGCAGCTCTTCTTCTCTTTTGCTTCTCTTCTTCTCTGCTCTTCTCCCTATTGGCCGGCTCCGGCTCCAGCTCCGGAGCCGCCGCCCCGGAATCGCCGGGCATGGGCGCGCGCCTCGTCCGGATTGGTGACCCGGTTGCGACTCCATTCGATCAGGATGCGGTCGATGTAGCGCAGATGCAGCTTGCCCGCGAATACCGCTTCCTTAAGCGCGAAGCGGATCAGCTCGTCTGGGTAGTTGTAAACGTCCAGCCAGCCGCTGATCGTCTCGCATTCCATCGGCGACAGCGGTCGGCCGAATTCGCGTTCGAACAGCTTGAACAGATTGGGCATCGTCTCCGCCTGCGGCGGCGGCGTCGCCCTCGCTCCCCCCGCGCCGGGCCTCAGCTGAGGCTGCGCCGAGGCGGCAGCCGCTTCAAGGCGGCTACCTTCGCCTTCCTCATCGATTACTGCTACTGCGCGCTGCAGCCAGCCTTGCCAGTTGTACCGCTCGTACTGGATGCCGCTCGCCTCGTCGATCCGCTCGTCGATCGTCAGCAGGCCGTCCTTCATGAGACGCTGCAGCAGCTGTCCGATCACCTGCGGCGTCACACCCATCCGGCCAGCCAATTGCTCCGGCGTCGGGAAGTCATTGCCCTCAGCCAATCGATAGGCCATCAGCTGCAGCAGCAGCATCGCCTCCGTATCCGATAATCCGCAGGCGCGATATGTACGCAGCAGGATGCCGGGCACGTACACTCCGCCCTCTGCCATCGCTTCAGCCATCCCGGCTCGCTTGCCTTCTTGCCATGCATTCAAAACAGCTCTTCCCCCTCGCTTATGGATACAAACGGTAGAGCATCCGCGGGAACGGGATCGTCTCGCGCACATGATCGAGTCCGCAGATCCAGGCGACCGTCCGCTCCAGCCCCAGACCAAAGCCCGAGTGCGGCACCGTACCGTACTTGCGCAAATCCAGATACCACTGATAGGCGTCGGCCGGCAGCTCATGCTCGGCGAAGCGCTCCGCGAGCAGCTCCGGGTCGTCGATCCGCTGCGAGCCGCCGATGATCTCGCCGTACCCCTCCGGTGCGATCATGTCGGCGCACAGCACAACCTCCGGGCGCGCAGGATCCGGCTTCATATAGAACGCCTTGATCGCCGTCGGATAGCCAGTGATGAACAAGGGCCGGTCGTATGCGGCAGCCAGCGCCGTCTCGTGCGGCGCGCCGAAATCCTCGCCCCACGATATCTCGTGACCTTCCCGCTGCAGCCAGACGATCGCCTCGTCGTAGGTGATGCGCGGGAACGGCGCCTGGATTGCCTCCAGCTTGGCGATGTCGCGTCCGAGCGTCTCCAGCTCGCTCCGGCACTGCCGGACGACCCGCTGGACCACATAAGCGACGAACTGCTCCTGCACACGCAGGCTTTGCTCGTGATCGACGAAGGCCATCTCCGGCTCGATCATCCAGAACTCGATCAGGTGCCGTCGCGTCTTCGACTTCTCCGCTCGGAACGTCGGTCCGAACGAATACACCTTGCCGAGCGCCATCGCCGCCGCTTCCATGTAGAGCTGGCCGCTCTGCGTCAGATAAGCGTCCTCGTCAAAGTATTTCGTATGGAACAGATTGGTCGTCCCCTCGCAGGACGATGGCGTCAGCAGCGGCGGATCGACCAGCGTGAATCCCCGCTCGTCAAAAAACTGCTGGATGCTGCGGATGATCTCCGCGCGCACGATCAGCACCGCCCGCTGCTTGGGCGTGCGCAGCCACAGATGGCGGCGATCCATCAGGAAGTCGACGCCATGCTCCTTGGGCGTAATCGGGTAATCCTGCGTCAGCTGGATCACCTCGATGTCCGTCACGGTCAGCTCGTAGCCCGACGGACTGCGCGGCTCCTCCCGCACGAATCCGGTGACGTACAGCGAGCTCTCCTGCGTCAGACTTTGCGCCGCAGCCCATATTTCAGGCGTTGTCTCGCTCTTCACCAGCACGCCCTGGATATATCCGGTGCCGTCCCGCAGCTGCAGGAACTGGATCTTGCCGCTTGAGCGCTTGCCGTTCAGCCAGCAGCCGAGGCGAACCTGACGCCCCGCTGCCTCCGCTACCGATGCGATTACCGTCAAGTCTTCCATCTATTTGCGCCCCCTTTGTGCTACTACCCTTTCATGTCCTCTACGATGCTGAAGGTATCGCGAGCGATCAGCAGCTCCTCGTTGGTCGGCACGACCAGCACTGTGATCTTCGATGCATCGGTGGAGATGCGACGCGTCTGCCGCGAGCGCACCTTGTTGCGCTCCTCGTCGAGCTCCAGCCCGAGGAAGGTCAGTCCCTGGCAAGCGGCGGCGCGGACATGGGTCGAGTTTTCGCCGACGCCCGCCGTGAAGACGAGCACATCCAGTCCGTTCATCGCGGCTGCATAAGCGCCGATGTATTTGCGCAGGCGATACGTATACATGTCAAAGGCGAGCTTGGCGTTTTTGTCGCCCTCCTCCATCGCCTCGACAATCTCGCGCATATCGCTGCTGATGCCGGAGATCGCCATCAAGCCGGAGTGCTTGTTGAGCATCGAGTTCACCTCGCTGAGCAACAGCTCCTCCTTGTTCATCGTGAACGGCACGATCGCCGGGTCGAGGTCGCCGCTGCGCGTCCCCATCATCAGTCCCTCGAGCGGCGTCAGCCCCATGCTCGTGTCGAACGACTTGCCGTCCTTGATCGCCGTGCAGCTCGCCCCGTTGCCGATGTGGCAGGTGATCATCTTGAGCGACTCCAGCGGCTGCTCCAGATAAGCGGCGGCCTGATCGCTCACATAATGATGCGACGTGCCGTGGAAGCCGTAACGACGGATCTTGTGCCGCCGATAGAGCACGGTCGGGATCGGATACAGATACGATTCCTTGGGCATCGACTGATGGAAGGCCGTGTCGAAGACGACGACCTGCGGGACGCCCGGGAGATTGGTCTCGACGGCCGTGATGCCCATCATATGGGCCGGATTGTGCAGCGGCGCCAGGTCGAACAGTCTGCGGATCTCCAGCTTCACCTCGTCGGTGACGAGCACCGACTGCTTGAACACCTCGCCGCCGTGGACGACGCGATGACCGACGGCCTGGATCTCTTCGATCCGCTCCAGCACGCCGTACTGCGGATGGACGAGCATGTCGACGACGCGTTTGATCGCCGTTACATGGTCGAGGATCTCGCTGACGTCGCGCGTCTCGTCCTTGCCCGGCACCTCCTGCGTGACGATCGACGAGTCCATGCCGATCCGCTCGACGCTGCCGCTTGCCAGGACAGACTCATTCTGCATATTGTAGAGCTGATATTTGAGCGAGGAGCTCCCCGCGTTGATGACCAGTACTTTCATTATATCCGTTCTCCATCCTCGTTGTAATTGAAAAATCCGACGCCTGTCTTAACACCCAGCTGGCCGGCGCGCACCATCTTCTTGAGCACGATTGACGGACGATACTTCAGCTCGCCGTAGTCGCGGAACATAATCTCCAGCGCAGCCAGCACCGAATCAAGGCCAAACCGGTCAGCCATCTCGAAAGGTCCATGCTGGAACGAATAGCCGATCCGCATCGCGCTGTCGATGTCCTCCGCTGTCGCCACGCCCTCCTCGAGCACATGCAACGCTTCATTGATATGCAGGCAGATGAGCCGCGTCGTGACGAAGCCCGGCGATTCGTACACCATGATGCCTTTTTTGTCGATCGTCTCCTCGATAAAATGCTTCGTCCGCTGGAACGTCTCGTCGGACGTCTTCAGTCCGCGCACGATTTCGACGAGGTCGATTTTGAACACGGGATGAATAAAGTGCATGCCGATGACGCGCTCCGGATGGCTGGATGCGCTGGCAAGCTCCGTCAAGCTAAGCGTCGAGGTGTTGCTGGCGAGGATGACCGACGGCGACAGATGCTTGTCGATCTCGGCGATCACCTCGATTTTTGTCTCCAGATCCTCGGAGATCGTCTCGATGACCAGCTCGCACTCGGCCAGCTGCGCATATTCGCTTATTGGATGAATCCGGTTCAGCACCAATTTTTTTTCGGTTTGCGTGAGCGCCCATTTCTCGATCTGCTTATCCAGGCTATTCTCGATCATCCGCAACGCTTGCTGGAGCTTCTCCTGGGTCTTTTCGATGGCTAGCACTTCAAGTCCTTTGAACGCGAGCATCTCTGCGATGCCCTGGCCCATCGTGCCCATCCCGACTACGCCTACCGTTCTTACTTTCATTATCTCCACCCATTTCTCTATGTTTGCAGTATGGTTATCTTTGGCTGGCGGCCGATGGCCGCTATCTCCTATTCTACACATCCGCCAACGCCGGGCGCAAGCGCAAGCAGCGGCAAAATGCGGAAAAGCGCCGCCATTTGTGACGCAATGGCAACAGCTCGCCACGATGCTTCGGCTTCCTATGTAAAAAAGATCACCTGTGCGGTGATCTTAATAATGAAACAAGCTACTGCAGTAACTTGGGGGCATTGTTTAATCTGTCAATAATATCAAAGCGGCGGAAAACGGACGCGATCGTTCTCCCATCGATGCGGTCTAAAGACGGGTCAAGATAACCCAGCATCTCTTGTAAGACCCTTACCAAATATTGCTCGCATTTCACAATCAGCGCTTCCTTTACTTGTTCGAACGTTTCGTGTACCGTTTGAAAGTTTCTATGATCCAGCTGATCCAATGTGATGTTCATTTGAAGAAGCAGTTGTTTCCCCATCATCATCGCCAAGAAATATTGACTAAATTTCCTTTGGGCTTGTATTTCTGGATCAGTAGAAATTCTTCGGCGATAATTATCACAATATCTAAAAATTAAAACCGCCATAATCATTTGGGATGCATTTAAATTGGTAAATATCTTATCGTAAAATGTGCTAAAATATTCGGTTTTATTGTATTTGGCTTTATGCGGACTGTCTCTCCATATTGTAAAGACGGACTCCGCCGCAACAGAAGAAAGAATGACCTTTTCGCCGCTTGCGGTTTGGTGATCTCTTTTCCGCTTATACGTATAGCCAAGCTCAGAAGCGCCCTGCTCCAACAAAATTTGATCCTTATTATTGGATTTCAAGTCCCTAAAGTCGACTGGATTTTGACTGTTTGTTGCTAGCGTAATGTCGTGAATCATTTTCTCATCCGCGTCAATTTCGTATATTCGCACCAACACATCAACATTAGCGTAGTCGCGATCGGGATATTCTTCTATAAATTGATAGATTGTTCGACAGGTTTGTCCCCCGTTTATGATTTGCATTTTATCCACTTTAACTATCCAGTCCTGGTCTTGAAGATAGTTTGCCGCAGACTTCTCACAGATGATCGTTATGCCATTGTTAAAAAAGAAAAAATTTCTTTTGTTTTCATCATGCAGCAATGTTTCTCTAATGCCTTCATTCACCAACGTTTTGCCCAGGTGTCTACGGATGTTTTTTTCGAGCAATTGATCACCATGGGCCTTCATTAATTTATGGATTTCGGTCACATTCACTCGACCTAATATAACACTTTTATAATTAAAATCTTCCCGGAGCGCCTTACCCGATAACTGAATCGTTGCTTTGACATCTTTAGTCTTTGTAATCCTGCTAATGATATCATCATGGTTAAAGTACTCAAACTCTACCTGGTTCTGACCGCCAAATTCATTCTCAATATAATTTTGTGCGTTTGCATCCCATTTCAGTCCGTTATTCATGCAAACAAAAGTAATCACCGGTATGTAACCATCTGATAAAAAAGAATGGATATCCGTAACAACAGCTCGGCTGCTTTCGTTAAGGATCAATTGTTTTCGAGGATCGAATACGCCTTTAATGGTGTTGACTGCTTTCTCTATTGCATTTGCTGGAAAATTAGATTCTCTATTCAGATTACGGACGTATTTGGTTTGAAACAAAATGACATTCAATTGAGAGTCTTCGCCAGTCGCTATATAGGCCGCGTCAAACCCTCCATCCTGTCCTCCATCCGTTATATATTTCACAACATCCGAAACTTCTGTCTCGAGGTAAGCGGATACGGCTAATAGCAAAAACGCTTTTGATTTCTTCCGTTCTTCGTCATTGATGTCTGTGAAAAAATCAGGTCTTTCCTTGATCAAGTTATAGATTTGATTATCCACTAGCTGCTTCGCAATATTCAATTACCCGCAACCCCCCTGCAAACAAATAGAAAACAGAGCAAGCCCCCTAAAGTTTAGCCAATCTCTAGGGAGCAATCATTCATACCTATAAGATACTTCAACTCTGAACATTTGGCAAACGGGTCCTTCGCTTTAGTTACGCGCTCACCGGCTCCTCGCGCATCAGCTCGCGGAATCGATCGCCGCTCAGGCTCTCCTCCGTGAGCAAGATGTCTAGCGCGCGCAGGAATAGCGGACGGTGGCCGAGCAGCAGATTCTTGGTCTGCTGCATCAGCTTGTCGAGCATCGTCGAGCTGATCTTGGCCCAGCTGTCCGGCGTCATCATCGAGCGGTCGACGATGCCGAGCTCGGTCAGCCCCGACTCGACCATCGTCCGCACGATGTTCATCGCCTGATCGAAGTCGCCGCGCGAGCCGGTGCTGCGGCTGCCGTAGAAGATCTCCTCGGCGGCCGCGCCGCTGAGCGCGATCATGATCTGCCCCTCCAGGAACTCTCCGGTGTACAGATACTGATCCTGCTGCGGCTGATGGCGCACATAGCCGAGCGCTTGACCGCGAGGCGACAGCGCGACCGTCGAGACGCTGCCCGGACGGACCAGCTCGGCCGTGATCGCGTGACCCAGCTCATGGATCGCCACCCGCTCGCGCTCCTCGCGCGTCGCCTCGCGGTCCGTCTTCTCGCCCATCATCACCTTGTCGATCGCCGAGGACAGATGGCGATGCGTGATCTCCCGCTCCTCCTCGCGCATCGCATAGATCGCCGCCTCGTTCATGACGCTCTCGAGCTGCGCCCCGGAGAAGCCAAACGACTCCTCGGCGACGCGGCTCAGCTCCACCTCCGCATGCAGCGGCTTGTTGCGCGCATGGATGCCGAGGATATGCTCGCGGCCTTTTTTGTCGGGAAGCTCGACGCCGATATGGCGGTCGAAGCGTCCCGGACGGAGCAGCGCCGGATCAAGCATCTCCTTGCGGTTGGTAGCGGCCATGATCAGGATGCGCGGCGTCTCGGTCGTATGGATGCCGTCCATCTCCGTCAACAGCTGGTTGAGGGTCTGATCGTACTCGCGATGCTGACCGCCGTCGCGTTTGCCGCCGATCACATCGATCTCGTCGATGAAGACGACAGCGCTGCTTTTGCCCGCCTTGGCCGCCTTCTGCCGGGCGCTCTTGAACAGATCCCGGATCCGTCCGGCGCCGACGCCGACATACATCTCCACGAACTCGCTGCCGGAGGCGGCGACGTAGATCGAGTCGGTATAACGCGCCGCTGCCTTGGCCAGCAGCGTCTTGCCTGTGCCCGGCGGCCCTGTGAGCAGGATGCCCTTGAGCGGCCGGATGCCGAAGCGAGCGATCTCCTCCGGCTTGACGATAAAGTCCAGCGCCTCGATCAGCTCCGACTTGGCCCGCTCTTGTCCGCCGATCTCGTCAAAGCTCAGCTGCTGCGCCACGCGTCCTTGACCATGACGATCGCCGCCAGCCGTCGCCAGATGGCCACGACTCTTGACCGCGAACAGCAGCAACGAGCCGATCGCGATGACGATCAGGACCGGCATCACATTGTAGCCAATGTAGGCGAGGAAGCCGAGCAGCGCGATGCCGCCGCCGAGCAGCAGCTCCTTCCAATGCTTAAGCATGGCTCCACACCCCCAGCTGCGCCGGGATGCGAGGCAGGATGACGTACTTGGCCGCCGTTTCATTCTCCAGCGTAATATAGACATTGTTGTCGTCCATCTCCGTCACCGCAGTCAGCCCGGGCTGATCCTGCGTCAGCTGCTCGAGCGCTGCCGGGATCTCGGCATACTGCCGCGTCTCCATCGCCTGGGCGACATCGAACAGCGCGCTGGACCACAGCTGATCCAGTTGTTCATTATCTGCTTGAACCAGATCGAGCCGCAGCTCTCGTCCGCCTATATAGTCGGAGCCGTTGCTCCGTATCGCTTGGTACACTTCTCTAAGGTTAGCGCCCTTCTCCAGCTCCAGTCGGATCTGGACAGTCGTCCGATCCACAGTCGGCTCGGCAGATTGGACACCCGGCACGTCCTCAAGGACGCTCGCGAGCGGCTGCTGCACCGCCATACTGTTGTACAGAGACCATCCGCCCAGCAGCAAGGCTGCGCCGAGCACGGCTGTCAATACTAGCGGGAACCATCGCAGTCTCATCAGTGAACAGCCTCCTTCGTCGGGTAAGTTACTTTAGGTGATAGATTAACATCTATACCAAAAGTATAGCATACACCGTTAGACGAAAGAGGCTGTAAATAGTACCATTCCAGGCGCGCCGTCACCGATCAGGGAAGATTGTCCTCATCGGTAATGCTGCCTTCGGCGAACCGGTTGGGCAAATTATAGGTCGTAATAAATTGTCCGTTATCAAACCGGTAGAAGCTGTAAAAAAAACGACGCGGCGAGCCTTCTACACTATAATAGACCTCCCACGCCTTGACGCCGTTGAGCAGGCCCGGCATGATCCGGACAATCTGCTGCTCGGGATGATCTGAGGCAAGCTGGCGCTTCAGATCCTCCTCGGTGATGCCGTCTGCCGCTCCGATAATCTCGACCTTGTCATCGTGCAGCCACACCATCAGCTGCTGGTCCGCCGTGTCGCGGCCCTGTACGATCCAGGTTGTCGTATTCCATACATGCTTGTCGATCCGATCGATCTCGGTCAATTGAGCGGCCTCAGACGCTCGCTGTGCAGCCTCCCGCTCCTCGGCCCACACCTCCGCATGGATGGACCGATACCACAGGTTGAAGATGAGGAAGGCGAGCAGCAGCAGCGTTACGACCAGGACAACCCAGCGCATCGGCGTCATCAGTCCGGGTCTGCGGCTGCGGAGTCGCATCTGCTACCTCGTCAGCAGCGCGTCGAATCGCTGCTGCGCCTCCGCTAGGATACGCTCCTCATCGAGCAGCAGACACGCGCCGTCGCGGACAACCTGCCTGCCGTCGACCCATACATGCCTTACATCGCGGCCCGAGCCGGCGTAGACGAGATGAGAGATCAGGCTCGTGCGCGGGTAAAAATGCGGCTGGTCGATGTCGATCGCGATGAAGTCGGCCTTCATGCCAACCTGCAGACGGCCCAGCTCAGCCGATTGACCAAGCGTCGCGGCTCCGCCCAGCGTCGCCAGCTCCAGCGCCTGATAGGCAGGCACCGCCGTCGGGTCGCCGGAGACGCCCTTATGGATGAGCGCAGCCAGACGGATCTCGTCGAACAGATCGAGATTGTTGTTGCTGGCCGCGCT
>Ga0160464_101066_pt1 | contig 12247 bp, 10 predicted proteins | sample HID1971I_E11MG_FD_108275 | JGI IMG/M metagenome (GOLD analysis project Ga0160464, IMG submission 108275) | Enriched millipede-associated microbial communities from UW Madison campus, WI, USA - HID1971I_E11 MG | ecosystem: Host-associated > Arthropoda: Insects > Digestive system > Unclassified ... | reverse complement strand
GAAGCACGGGTTCAGCCAGTTCATCGCAATGCCGTCTGGTGCCAACCAAGTGTGCGTGTACGCGATCAACAACGGTGCCGGTGGCAATCCGCTGATCGTGTGCTCCACGGTGAGAGTGCCGTGATCGGCGGCTGATCGACCGCGCGGACCCGCCGCTCGAAACTCTGAAAGGGCCGCCCCGAAGCTTCGGGGCGGCCCTTTCGCCGCCCCCGCTGCGGCGAGACTCCATCCACCATCGAAGCATTCAGGAAGCCTGCTGGCGCCCGGCAAGCGCACTACGGGTGTCGAGATCGTCCTCAGCCCGCCCATCGGCGTCGCTTTCTGCTACTCGGTGGAGGAGGGTGCGCGCAGGCGCTCCCGCCACGTCGCTCCGTGTACCCGTGCTGCGAGGAATAGCTCTGCGGACGGGAGCTGAGGGCGAGGTCGTCACGTGACTCCAGGTCGCGTGGAGTGCGAGGACGTGGCACAGCGCCACCGAAACGGCAGCCAGCCGCGTAACAAGCCGAGGTCACGAACTCTGACGGCTCAACCTCTCGGGAGAGACGAAATACGACGGCGCGGCGGCCACTTCGACGACAGGGCGAGGGTCGACATGATGGTCGCCCGCGTGCGGTCAGGCGAGATATGCGGCGAGCGAGTCCAGCATAGGGGAGGGGGAGAAGCCCGTCGCGCTGATCCGATCGAGGTTCAGGACGCTGTTGCCGGGGCGCGGCGCGATCGGGCCGGCGGCAGTCGAGAAGTACTCCTCGGTGCTGACTCCCGTGACGCGTGCGGGATCGTGGCCCGTGGCGGTGAAGACAGCCTTGGCCAGCTCGGCCCAGGTCAACGGCGCGCCCGAGCCGGAGAGGTTGTAGATGCCGTACTCCGGACGCGTGGACAGGAGATGCCGCACGCCCTCCGCGATGTCCGAAGTGAAGGTGAGGCGTCCGGTCTGGTCGTCGACGACCTTCGGATCGATACCGCGCTCGGCGAGAGAGGCCATGGTCCGGACGAAGTTCTTCCCCTCACCGATCACCCAGGACGTGCGGATGATGTAGTGCTGCGGAACGGTGGAGACGAGGGCATCGCCTGCCGCCTTCGTCTGTCCGTACACGCCCAGCGGGCGCACGGCGTCGGTTTCGGTGTACTCGCCGACCTTGGTGCCGTCGAAGACGTAGTCGCTCGAGACATGCACGAGGGTGATGCCGTTGTCGACGGCGATCCTCACGAGGGCTGCGACGCCGGTGACGTTCGCGGCCCAGGCATCTGCGCGCCCTTCCGGCGTCTCCGCCGTGTCGACCGCCGTGTATGCCGCCGCATTGATGATCGTCGCGTAGTCGCGCCACCGGCGAGCGGAGGCGATGGACGGGTCGGCGAGGTCGAGCTCGTCACGCCCCACGTACTCGTATTCCGGGGCGTCGTCGAAGAGCTCCCGCAGCGCACGTCCCAGCTGGCCGTTGGCGCCGATCACGAGCGTCCTCTTCGGCGGGATGGGCGTGACATCGGCGAGTCGCGGATGGGCAAGATCCTTGGGGGAGATCTCGACCTCCGACAACGGGATCGGCCATTCGATGGCAGACGTCTCGTCGGCGAGGTTCAGGAACGAGTACTCCGCATCAGCGGACCAGTGATCATTGACGAGGTAGACGTACGCGGTGTCGGCCTCCAGCGTCTGATACGCGTTTCCGACGCCGCGGGGTACGAAGATCGCCTGGGACGGGTCGATCTCCGTCGTGAAGACGCGGCCGAACGTCGGCCCTTCACGCAGGTCGACCCACGCGCCGAAGATGCGTCCTGTGGCCACCGACACCCATTTGTCCCACGGTTCGGCGTGAATGCCGCGCGTCGTTCCGATCGCGTCGTTGAAGGAGATGTTGTTCTGCACCGGTCCGAAGTCCGGCAGGCCGGCCGCGATCATCTTCTCGCGCTGCCAGTTCTCCTTGAACCAGCCGCGGGAATCCCCGTGGACGGGGAGATCGGCGATGAGCAGTCCCGGGATGTTGGTCTCGGCGACGCTCAACGATTTGCCGAACCCGGTCATCACTGTCCCTTGGATGCGTAGAACGACTCTGTGGCATCCTTCGACGGCGCCCACCAGGCCTCGTTGTCGCGATACCAGGCGATGGTAGAGGCGAGCCCCGACTCGAAGTCGCCGAAGGTCGGCGTCCAGCCCAGCTCGGTGCGGAGCTTCGTCGAATCGATCGCGTAACGCAGATCGTGGCCGGCGCGATCGGTGACGTGATCGTAGGCGTCCGCCGGCTGACCCATCTCGGTGAGGATGAGTTCGACGACGGACTTGTTGTCCTTCTCGCCATCTGCGCCGATCAGGTAGGTCTCGCCGATCTCTCCCTTTTCGAGGATGGTGAGCACAGCAGAGGAGTGGTCGTCGGCGTGGATCCAGTCTCGGACGTTCAGCCCTGCACCATACAGCTTCGGCCGGATGCCCCGGATCACATTCGTGATCTGACGCGGGATGAACTTCTCGACGTGCTGGTAGGGACCGTAGTTGTTCGAGCAGTTCGAGATGGTCGCCCGCACGCCGAACGAGCGAACCCAGGCGCGGACGAGCAGATCGCTGCCGGCCTTGGTGGACGAGTACGGAGAAGAAGGGTTGTACGGCGTGTGCTCGGTGAAGCGCTCGGGATCGTCGAGCTCGAGGTCTCCATAGACCTCGTCGGTCGAGATGTGGTGGAACCGGCGATCGTGGCGGCGTGCGGCCTCGAGCAGCGTGTAGGTGCCGATGATGTTGGTGTCGAGGAAAGGCCGCGGGTCGTGCAGGGAGTTGTCGTTGTGCGATTCTGCGGCGTAGTGCACCACCGAATCGACATCGGCGAAGAGGCCGTCCACCAGCTCGGCGTCGGCGATGTCGCCCTCCACGAAGCGCAGACGGTCCTCGGGGAGACCATCGAGCGACGCCCTGTTCCCCGCGTAGGTGAGCTTGTCGAGCACGGTGACGTGGGCATCGGTGTTCTCGATGACGTGGTGCACGAAGTTGGAACCGATGAAGCCGGCGCCGCCGGTGACGAGCAGTTTCTGCATGACCCTCAGCGTACCGGGTGGGGTCCGCAGGATTCGGGGCGTTTGTTCAGGTGAGCGCGATCAGGGAGACTGTAGATCATGCGTGGCATCATTCTCGCCGGCGGCACAGGCTCCCGGCTGCACCCGATCACCCTCGGCGTCTCGAAGCAGTTGGTCCCGGTGTACGACAAGCCGATGATCTACTACCCGCTGTCGACCCTGATTCTCGCGGGCATCCGCGACATCCTGATGATCACGACACCGCATGATGCGGAGTCGTTCCAGCGCCTGCTCGGTGACGGGTCGAAGTTCGGCGTCTCGATCACCTACAAGACGCAGCCGTCCCCGGATGGCCTCGCACAGGCCTTCATCCTGGGCGAGGAGCACATCGGCGATGAGCCGGTGGCACTCGTCCTCGGCGACAACATCTTCTACGGACAGGGGATGGGAACGCAGCTGCGCCAGTACACCGAGCTCGAGGGTGGCGTGGTCTTCGGCTACTGGGTCAATGACGCGACGGCGTACGGCGTCGTGGAGTTCGATCGCGACGGCAAGGTGGTGTCGCTCGAAGAGAAGCCCGCACAGCCCAAGAGCAACTACGCCGTGCCCGGTCTCTACTTCTACGACAACGAGGTCATCGAGATCGCCAAGGCGCTCAAGCCTTCGCCTCGCGGAGAACTCGAGATCACTGACATCAACCGCGAATACCTGAACCGGGACAAGCTGAAGGTCCAGCTCCTCACCCGCGGGACCGCCTGGCTCGACACCGGGACGTTCGACTCCCTGGCAGAGGCGACCGACTTCATCCGCACGGTGGAGAAGCGACAGGGCCTCTCGATCGGCTGCCCGGAAGAGGTCGCCTGGCGTATGGGCTTCCTCACCGACGACGAACTGCGAGAGCGCGCTGAGCCGCTCCGCAAGAGCGGCTACGGCGAGTATCTCCTCAAAGCACTGCAGCAGGGAGGCCGCTGAGTGGTGCCGAACGGCGTCCTCCCGGCCCCGCGGAGAGCCGTCGTCTACGCTCTCGCCGGTGATTCGCGAACCCTCGAACCGACGGCCGCCGCAGCCCTCGAGACTCTCTCGAACCACGCGACCAGAGTGATCGTGACGGTGCCGACGTCGGTCGTCGACGCGGAATCCCGCCTCGCCCATCTCGATGTGCAGCTCGTCCCGGTCGCCACCGAGCGCTTCACCCCGGTGAACTACACGGACGCGCTCGAAGCGCTCAAGCCGCTGCACGGCGAGATCGACGAGATCGTCCTCACCGGCGACGGATGGTTCGGTCCTCTCGACTCCTTCGACGCGATGCTCGAGCGCATGGATGCGATCCCCGGTGACGGATGGCAGGCTGCCGAGATCGTGGGAGAGCTGGACTCCTCTTTCCCCGAACAGGGGCACCCGCTGGTAGCCATGCCATGGGCCTGGTTCGTCGCGCGTCGCTCGCTTTTCGAGGGAGCGGCGTGGTCGGAGTTCTGGGAGGGGCAGCATCGGATTCCGAATCCCGTCGAGCACGAGCGCGTCATCGCCCGCAGGCTCGTCGCTGCCGGCCATCGCATCGAGTATGCCTTCCCCGGAGACGCCTATCCGACAGGCAACGCTCCGGCACACGTCGCGGATCTCCTGATCGAGGACGGCTATCCCTTTCTCGACCGCGGGGTGTTCTCGTGGTTCCCGTCCTATCTCGACCGGCACGGCATCATCGGCAGCGACATCCTCGATGCTGCCGAGGCTCACGGGCTGGACCGCGACGCAGCCCTGAGCGCGCTTGCCCGCTCGGTCGCTCCGCGCACGCTGAATGCGAACGCCGGCCTTCTCGAGATCGCCTCGCAGAAGACTGCCGCTCCCCGCGCGGAGGCGAACGGCCTCCGCGTCGCAGCCGTCGTCTACGCCCGCGACCTCCCGGCCTTCGAGCAGCTCTGCGGAAAGCTGGGCAACCTCCCCGCCGGCTTCGATCTGATCGTCACAACGACCGACGGGCGCAAAGCCGCTCGCATCGAACGCTTCGTGGAGTCTCGAGATCTGGGCAATGCCGGGCTCGACGTCCGCGTGACTCCTTCGCGCAAGGGTCGCGACATGGCGGACTTCTTCGTGGGATGCCACGATCTGCTGCTCCAGCGCGAGTACGACGTCCTCGTCAAGGTGCACGCGCGCAAGCACGTCAAGAAGACGCTGAACATCGTGCGGTATTTCACGCGGTACCAGACGGAGAACCTCCTCGCATCGCCGGAGTACGTGCAGAATCTGCTGGGTGAGTTCGCTGCGAAGCCCCACCTCGGTGTGGTGTTCCCGCCGACGATGCACATCGGCTATTCCATCCTCGGTTCAGGGTGGGGCGGCGGACGCTATCGCGTCACGGCCGCGCGCCTCGCGCGCCGACTCGGCGTGCATGTGCCGCTCGAGACGGTCTCCCCTCTCGCGCCGTACGGGGGGATGTGGATGTGCAGGCCCGAGGCGCTCGTGCCACTGGCCGATCTGCGCATCAGCTACCGCGACTACACGTCCAGCGGCCCGGTCAAGGATCTCGCCCGCATCCAGGAGCGCCTCATCGCGCACGTCGCCGGTGAGGCGGGATACTACGCCGAGACCGTCCTCACCCCCGAGCACGCGGCGATCAGCCACACGGCGATCGACTACAAGGCGGATCAGCTCTTCTCGACGACGCGCGGCTACCCCGTCGATGCGATCACGCTGATCCAGCGTGCGGGGAGGATGAGCGGAAGCGGCGCTTTCGGGCTGTCGCGCATGTATCTCAACATGAACCACCCCGTGCTCGCGGCGATTGCGAGCCCTGCGTACAAGGCCGCCTACACCGCGATCTTCGTGGCGAAGTTCGGCCGTCGCGTGCTCCGCTACGCGAAACGCCGCATCGACAACTACCGGGGAGGATTCTGATGAGAACCGCCGAACTCACCACCTTCCCGACTCGGGACGCTGCGCGCTTCCCCGATGGCGGCCGTCGTCTGCTGATCTACGTCGTCTACGATCGGCGCGGTGAGGTCGAGGACTACGTCCCCTATGCGCTGAAAGACCTTCGACGCTTCTGCGACCGGATCCTCGTCATCTCCAACGGCGCGCTGGCGCCGGCAGGGCGCGCGACGCTCGAGACCGTCGCCGACGAGGTGATCGAGCGCGATAACTCGGGGTTCGACATCTGGGGCTACAAGCACGGTCTCGACCACGTCGGCGACGCGATCGGCGAGTTCGACGAGGTCATCCTCGCCAACGACACCTGGTTCGGTCCGGTGCGTCCGTTCGACCCGGTGTTCGAGCGCATGGACCGCCAAGAGCTCCACTTCTGGGGAATGACGGACCACGTCCGCGTCGAGCCGAACCCGTTCACGCAACGCGACTACCTCGCCTACCACCTCCAGTCGTACTGGCTCGTGGCTCGCAAAGAACTCGTCGCCAGCGTGGAGTGGATCGACTACTGGGCCAACCTCCCGGCCATGAACGCCTACGAGGACGCGGTCGTCAAGCACGAGGCGATCTTCACCGAGCGCTTCACCTCCTACGGCTTCATCGGCGAGGTGGCGTTCCCGAGCATTACGGACAAGGTCGAGAACCACGCCGTGCTCTATGCCGAGCAGCTGCTCGACGCAGGGTGCCCGACGCTGAAGCGGCGTCCGTTCTTCCAATGGCCGCCATACCTGGACCGCCTCGCGGTGATCGGCAAATGGACCCTGGACGCCGCGGCGCGCTACGGGTACCCGATGGAGATCCTCATGCAGGATCTGGCGAGGAATGTCGAACCGAGGACGCTCAACGCGGACGCCGCACTGCTCGACGTGATCCCCGAGCAGGACACGAACTACGACGACACGGCGCCCCTGCGAACGCTGGCGATCGCCCACATCTACTATCCGGAACTCGCTGCGGCGATGCTGGACGGGCTGGACCACCTGCCGGGCGATTACGACCTGATCGTTACGACGGCCGACGAGGGGCGGGCGGAGCAGATCCGAGCGACGCTCGCGGCCCGCACTGCGCGCGGCGCGGTGGACGTGCGAGTGGTCGCCTCGAACGACGGACGAGACCAGAGCGCGTTCCTCATCACCTGCCGGGAGGAGCTGCTCAACGGCGGTTACGAGCTGGTGGTGAAGATCCACTCGAAGAAGACCCCGCAGGATGCGTTCAACCCCGGGCGCCTCTTCGCCCGGCAGCAGTTCGGCAATCTGCTGCCCAGTGCTGGCTACGTCGCCAACGTGGTCGCCCTGTTCCAGCGCGAACCGGGTCTCGGCCTCGCCTATCCGCCCATGGTGCATATCGGCTACGGCACGATGGGGCATGCCTGGTGGGACAACCGCGCGCGTTTCGTCGAGGTCGCCTCAGACCTCGGCATCCGCGTCCCGACCGACCAGCTCTCGCCTCTCGCTCCTTTCGGATCGATGTATTTCGCGCGTCCGGAGGCGCTGCGCCTCCTCCTCGAGCCGGAATGGACCTTCGATGACTTCGGAGGCACCGAGGCCTACAAGGACGGCGGCCACGCACATGTGCTCGAGCGGATGCCGTCGTACGCCGCAGGTGAACTCGGCTATCACACCAGGACGATCGCCACTCCGACGTACCTCGCCAGAAGCTATACGGCGCTCGAGTACAATCTGGATCAGATGTCCAGCACCCTGATGGACACGACGATGCAGCAGATCGAGCGCATGCGCGCGGCCGGCGACTTCGGCGATGGGCGTCTGGAGGATTTCGCGTACATGTACGCGCGCATGAACAAACCCGAGCTCGAGCCGCGATTCCGCGCCGCCTTTGCGAGAGTCGCACCGTGGCGACGTCGTCTGGGCAGACTGCGGCCCTCGCGAATCCTGCGCAGACTCTTGCCGAACCCCGGCAGCAAGGGAGCATGAACGCATGACTGAGGCAACGCCATCGGCGGCGAGCGCGAGATTCGCGCGGATCGCCGAGATGCCCATGAGGAGCATCGGGGCTGTCGGAAAGGGCGCGTCGGGAGGCTTTCTCGGCCCTTTCCGCGAGCTCGTCGATCACCGCGAGATGCTCTCGCTTCTGGTCAAGCGCGATCTCAAGGCTCGATACAAGGACTCGGCGCTCGGTTTCCTCTGGGTGCTGGCGCGACCGCTCATGCAGCTCGCGATCTACTTCGTGGTGCTCGGCCACTTCCTGGGTGCTGCTCGCGGTATCCCTGACTTCGCCATCTACGTCTTCGCCGGTCTGACCGCGATGGGGCTCTTCCAGGAGATCCTCGTCGGCGGAACCGGGTCGATCCTCGCCAACGCAGGCCTGGTCAAGAAGGTCTACGTCCCCCGCGAGGTCTTCCCGCTCGCGAGCACGGGCGCTGCGCTGTTCAACTTCGGCGTCCAGCTCGTCGTGCTCGTGATCGCGACGTTCGCGATCGGCAAGCCGCCGCTGCACGCCGGATTGATCTACTTCCTTCCCGCGCTAGCCCTGATCGTCGTCTTCGGCCTGGCGCTGGCGCTGTTCTGCGGTGCCGTGAATGTCTATCTTCGCGACACCCAGTACCTCGTCGACGTGATCACGATGCTTCTGTTCTGGGCGTCCCCGGTCGTGTATTCATGGCAGATGGTTGCGAACCTGGTCAAAACGCCCTGGCTGATCGAGCTCTACACCGACAACCCCCTCACTCTTGCGGTGCTCGGGTTCCAGCGGGCGTTCTGGGTTTCCGGGGATGCGGTCGAATGGCCGGACAACCTCATGATCCGCATGCTCATCGCCCTGATCGTCGGTGTCGTGCTGCTCTTCATCAGCCATCGTGTCTTCCTGCGCCTGCAGGGCAACTTCGCGCAGGAGCTTTGACCATGACAGAAAGCAAGACGCACGTCTTCGATGTGCCCGCCCCCGAGGTGATCCGGGTCTCCAACGTCTCCAAGCGCTTCACGGTGCGGAAGGACTCCTCGCTCAAGGAGCGAGTCGTCACGCTCGGGCGCGCCGGCAGGCAGCATCGTCAGGACTTCTGGGGTCTGAGTGATGTCAGCCTGGGTATCAGTGCGGGAACGACCATCGGGTTGATCGGCCACAACGGCTCGGGCAAGAGCACGCTGCTCAAGGTGCTGGGCGGCATCATCCAGCCGACCGAGGGAACTGTGGAGCAGCGTGGGCGCGTGGCTGCCCTCCTCGAGCTCGGCGCCGGCTTCCATCCCGACCTCACGGGGCGGGAGAACGTCTTCCTGAACGGTTCGGTGCTCGGCCTCAGCAGGGAGGAGGTCGAGGAGCAGTTCGCCGCGATCCTCGAGTTCTCCGGCGTCGGCGACTTCATCGACACCCAGGTGAAGTTCTACTCATCCGGCATGTACGTCCGGCTGGCCTTCGCGATCGCCGTGCACACCGACCCCGACATCCTCCTCGTCGACGAGGTGCTCGCTGTCGGTGATGAGCAGTTCCAGGAGAAGTGCCTCGCGAAGATCCGCGAGTTCCAGACCGAGGGCCGCACGATCATCATCGTGAGCCACGCCCTGGACCAGATCTCCTCACTCTGCGACCGCGTAGTGGTCATGGACAAGGGCAAGCTCGTCTACGATGGCATCCCTGTCACCGCCATCGAGCGGTTCCGGAAGCTCCTCGCGGAGAACGCGGTCGGACAGGCGCGTCCGGATCAGATCTCCCGCGCGCTCGAGATCCGCTCCGTCGAGATCCTCGGTGCCGGTGGCAAGGACATCGCCCAGCTGAGGGCGGGTGACGATGTCAACCTGCGCGTCGATGTCGAGATGCTGCGACCGATCGAGCGCTGGGCGATCGGCTTCAGCGTCGATTCGTCGCTCGGGCAGATCGCGCTCGCGTCGAACACCGACATGCTCGACATCGACCTCGCGCCGCTCACGGCGTCGCGCGATGTGTCGATCAGTTTCACGACGGATGGGCTCAGCCCCGGGCGGTACTCGATCAACGTGAACGCATCGGGGGTCAGCGAGCCGACCTCGCACGGCCTGATGAACGGTGCTGAGTTCGAGATCCTGGGTGATGTGCTCTCCGTCGGCCCTGTGGCCACATCCGTGCGCATCACATGAGTGCGAAGGCGACCCCGCGCGGTCCGCTGGTCTCGATCATCGTGCCGGTCTACAACTCGGGGGTGCATCTGCTTCCGTGCGTCCGTTCGATCCTCGCGCAGACGCACGAGAACATAGAGCTCATCCTCATCGATGACGGATCGACGGATGATTCCGGAGCTCTCTGCGACGCATTGGCGTTGGATGACCGCCGCGTCATCGTGCATCATCAGGCGAACGGTGGCATCGCCTCGGCGCAGAACGCGGGCCTCGAGGCGGCCACAGGAGACTTCATCACGTTCTGCGACAACGATGACCTCATGGCGCCGCGCATGCTGGAGCGGCTCGTGGGGATCATCGAGTCGACAGGCGCCGATATGAGCTGCTGCCGGTGGCGAAATGTGGGGGCGAGCCAGGGTGAGGCCGAGCTGGCCAAGCACAGCGACGATCCGTTCGGGACGGCGATCGTCTTCCACGATGCGGCCAAGGCATACCAGACGGTGTTCTCCGTCGCCGTGCGCCGCATCTTGCGGATGGAGCTGAAGTACTTCAGTGAGGCGAACTGGGGGAAGCTCTACCGTTCCCATCTGTTCGAGGGGGTGCGATTCCCCGATGGCCGCTATGCCCAGGATGTCGCCGTCGCCATGACGCTGTACGAACGCATGTCGACGGTCGCTTCCTGCAGCGATGCGCTCTACTACTGGCTCCAGCGCGGCGACAGCGTCTCACACGCGGTGAAGTCGACCCGCTACTACTCTGACATCGTCCACGCTCATCTCACCTCTTTCGACACCGCGCTGCGGATGGGAATCACCCCTGCGCGGGCCTACTCGGGTCTGAAGACCCTCCGCTTCGAACGCCGCAGCGCGAAGACAGCGGAGGATCGCGCGACCTACTCCGCCGATGTCGCGGCGGTACGCGCGCGGTTGAGGCGGTTGAGCATCGGGCAGCGGCTGCTGTGCGCGCTGCTGTATCTGCAGCGCGCGATCGAGGTGCAGGTCTACAACCGGACAGTGCATCGGCGTCGCTGACGTCGAAGGCATCGCTATTAGGATGGCTAACCGTGGCGAAAGTGAATGAACGAGTGCTGGTGATCGTTCCCGCGTGGAACGAGGAGAAGAACGTCGGCCACACCGTTGCGGAGATCCTCGACGCGGACGATCGATACGACGTGATCGTCGTCGACGATGGATCGACCGATGCAACGGTCGAGGTCGCCAAGGCGGCCGGGGCCACTGTGCTGCCCCTTCCGTTCAATCTGGGCGTCGGGGGAGCGATGAAGACGGGGTACACCTACGCTCAGCGGCACGGGTACACGCGTGCGATCCAGGTCGATGCCGACGGCCAGCACAATCCCGCGAACATCGCCGAAGTGCTCAGCGGGCTCGAGAAGGCGGACATCTCGATCGGTGCCCGGTTCGCAGACGTGGGGGACTACGCTGTCCGCGGGCCGCGCAAGTGGGCGATGCTGTTCCTCGCCTCGGTGGTGTCGCGAGTGGCCGGCACGAAGCTCACCGATGTCACCAGCGGCTTCCGCGCGGCGAACTCGCGAGCCATCGCACAATACGTCCGCTATTACCCCGCGGAGTATCTGGGCGACACGATCGATTCGCTTGTCGCCGGCGCTCACGCAGGGCTGACCGTGACGCAGGTCCCCGTCGCCATGCGCCCGCGTGTGCATGGGCGACCTTCGCAGGGCGCTATCGGTTCCACCATCTACCTGTTCCGCTCCGTGTTCGCACTCGGGCTCGCTCTGATGCGAGGACGTCGAAAGGCCGCCGCATGATCGTCTACGTCGGAATCGCGTCAGCCCTGCTCATCCTGGCCGTCATCATCTGGATGCTGCTGAGCGAGCGCCTCCGCGAGAAGTATGCGGTGCTCTGGCTCATCATCGGCGTCGCGATGCTCATCCTCACGGTGTTTCCCGACCTGCTCTTCTGGCTCTCGAACTTCCTCGGAGTCCAGGTGCCGTCGAACCTGCTCTTCGTGGGTGCGATCGCTCTTCTCGTCGGTGTGACGCTGCACCAGTCCTGGGAGCTGTCCACCGCGGAAGACGAGACGCGCCGTGTGGCGGAAGAGGTCGCGATCCTGCGCGCAGAAGTCGACGCTCTCAGGGGCGACCGGTCGAACGACGCAGATAAGATCCGCGACTGACGATAACCGCGGCGCGCACCCAGCCCCACGGAGACCGCGGTCGCGTGGGGCTGGGCGGCACTGATCTCACGCGCGGGTGAGCTCAGGCTCCTCCGCGACCTGTGCGACGGCGGTGCTCCGGCGGCCCCAGG
>Ga0160464_101063_pt1 | contig 12344 bp, 15 predicted proteins | sample HID1971I_E11MG_FD_108275 | JGI IMG/M metagenome (GOLD analysis project Ga0160464, IMG submission 108275) | Enriched millipede-associated microbial communities from UW Madison campus, WI, USA - HID1971I_E11 MG | ecosystem: Host-associated > Arthropoda: Insects > Digestive system > Unclassified ... | reverse complement strand
TTCAATATCGGGTATGCCGAGGGACTGGAAGCCGGTCACCAAGAAGCTTATAAAGGAGCCTGAGCCATGGCGCGAAAAAAAAGGGAAACGGCAGGCACACATAAACGAGTGTACCGCATCTCTCGCAAAAAATCCCGCCGAAGCGGCGTCATCGTCGCACGCAGAAAGAGCCGCAACAGCGTCGGCAATCGCGCAGAGGCAGGCTACCAGACGGGCAGACACGACGGCTATGAGCGCGGCCGCAGCGATGGCTATGCGCTGGGCCTCGAGCGGGGCCGAGCCGCTGCAGCGGCGCAGCCCCCCGCTCCGACGCCTCCCCCGGCCCCCGTGCTGGATGCGCTGGTCGTCTCGGCCGGACATATCGTTTCGATGGATATTATCATCATCCAGCCCTTCGAGGCGCTGCGCCGTCGCGGCGGCTTCAGCTACGCGATCCATGAAGAGACAGCAGTGACCCGCGAGATGATCGCGGCTGCCCATACGATCGTTTTCGTGCGCAACGTCGAGCCGGTGGCGCTGGAGCTGCTGAAGATGGCGCATGAGCTGGGCAGGCGGACGGTCTACGTCATCGACGATAATTTCCTGGAGATTCCGCCGACGACGGAGGTTGGCCAATATTATAGGGACCCGGAACGTCAGGAGGCTTGCCGTCAGTTTTTGAAGCTGGCGCACATCGTCAAGGTTGACTCTCCAGAGCTGGGCCGCTATATCGAGACGGTTTTCAACCGCCCTACCGTTTTTTTCGCTGCCAGCGTAGACTTCGAGTGGCTCGATGGCGTCCAGCGGGTGCCGCGCCAGAGCGGTCCCCTGGTCATCGGCTATGAGGGCGGCAGCAAGGAGGAATTCGCTCCCGTGGTCGCCGCGATACGGCGAATCCTCAAGTACTATGGCGGGTTCGTGTCGTTCGAGTTCATCGGCTATATGCCGCCGGGTCTGGAAGGCCTGCCCAACATTACCTATATCGAAGGCGGCGTCGAATACCGCACCTTCATCCGCAGTCTCAAGCAGCGGTCGTGGGATATCGGCATCGCTCCGCTATCGACGACGCTCTTCAATAATGGCAAGACCAACAACAAGCTCAGGGAGTACAGCGCCTGCGGCATCCCCGGCATCTACTCCGACTCGCCCGTATACCGGCCTTGGGTGACGCATGGCGTGACCGGCTATCTGGTGCCTCATACCGAGGAGGGGTGGTACGCGGGGCTCAGCACGATGATCGAAAATCCGGCCCTGCGCGAGCAGATACGGATCCAGGCCGAGACACAAGCGCGCGAGTTGTTCTCGCTGGAAGGCAGTGCGGATGGCTGGCGCGAGCATATCTTCGGGCATTAGAGACGAGGGAGCGAACATAAGATGAAAGGAGGGGTGTTATGCGCGTGCTCATCGTCGGCTCGCCTTATATCGCATCGTACAAGATTGGCATCGAGCAGCCATTTCGCGAGCTGCAGCGACATGGCGTATGCCATTACAAGGTGCGGCAGGATTTCGAGGCCGATAAGGGCGATGTGGCGGCTGCGGATGTCATCCTGTTCTTCCGAACGGTGCATCCCGGCGCGTACAACCTGCTGCGAGAGGCCAAGAATATGGGCAAGAAGACGGTCTATGTCATCGACGATTACTTCCTGGCGATGTCGCCGGGCTCGGAGAGCGGCCAGTTCTATCATGATCCGATGAGGCGGGAGGTGTATACCCGTTTTATTCGAGAGGCCGACATGGTCAAGGTCGCTTCAGATTACTTTGCGCGACATCTGGAGCAGCACTACCGGCCGCGCCGGGTAGTCAGCTTCACGGGAAGCGTCGACTTCCAGATGCTGGATCGACTGGAGAGGCCGGAGAAGCGGGATGGCCGCATCTATATCGGCTATGAAGGAGGCCGCAAGGAGTCGGCATTCGAGCCGGTCATCCAGGCGCTGCGCGGCGTTGCTAGGACGTATGGCAACCGTGTGAAAATCGAGTTTTTTGGCTATATCCCGGACGGTCTCGAAGACATGCATCAAGTCACCTTTGCACAATACGACCCTGATTATCGCAATTTCCTGAGACGGCTGTACCAGTCCAACTGGGATATCGGCCTTGCTCCACTCGATGAGACGCTGCTGCATCATTGCAAGACGAACAACAAATATCGCGAATATGCGGCATGCGACATCGCCGGCATTTATGCGGATACGCCGCCATACCAGGGCTGGGTGAAGCATGGCGTCAATGGCCTGCTCGTCCGGGCGCAGAGCAAGGCGTGGTACGAGGCGATCTGCGAGCTGATCGAACATCCCCGGCTGCGGCAGCAAATCCGCGAGCACGCGCATGTCCATGCGCGCGAGCACTTCACGATCGCGGCTTGCGCCAAGCGTTGGCGCGAGGAGATCTTGCAGGACCAGAAGTGAAGGATCGCTAGAGGAGAAAGGAGTTCATCGTATTGAAGCATAGACATATTCCCGTCTTGCAGCCGTCTATCGGGCAGGAGGAGATCGATGCAGTCGCGGAGGTTATGCGCTCGGGCTGGCTCGGACTGGGGCCGAAGACGGAGCAGTTCGAGCGTGAATTCGCTACATCTGTCGGTTCGAGATTCGGCATAGCCCTGAACTCTGGCACAGCGGCGCTGCACCTGGCGCTGGATATCCTGCGGGTCGGGCCGGGGGACGAGGTGATCGTACCGTCGATGACCTTCATCTCCACGGTGCATGCGGTGCGATACGTCGGCGCCGAACCGGTCTTCGCAGATATCGAAGGCGACTCGCTCAATCTCTCGGTCCTCGATATCGAGCGCAAGATCACGCCGCGCACCAAGGCTGTCATCGTCGTCCATATGGGCGGGCATCCCTGCGACATGGACGCGATCCATGCGCTGGCGGCGCAGCATGGCATCCACGTCGTCGAGGATGCGGCCCATGCGTGCGGAGCCGCGTACAAGGGCAAGCCGATCGGCTCGATCAGCCCGCTCACATGCTTCAGCTTCCATGCAGTCAAAAATCTGACGAGCGGCGAAGGCGGAGCCATCACCTGCAATGCGGAATGGATGGCGCGCAAAATCCGCGAAAAACGCTGGGTCGGCATCTCGCGCGATACCTGGATCCGCTCCTCCTCCGAAAAGGTGTACGCGTGGCAATATTATGTGGATGAAGTCGGGTACAAATACCATATGAACGATCTGCAGGCGGCGATCGGGCTGGTACAGCTCGGCAAGCTGGATCTGCTCAATGGACGGCGTCGCGAAGTGGCGGAACGTTATCAAAAAGAATTGAGCGATCTCCCCTGGCTGCAACTGCCAAGGGAGAAGGATTATGCCACCAGCTCCTGGCATCTGTACCAGGTCCGGCTGCGGGATGAGACGGTCCGCGATCGTCTGATCGGCCATCTGCAGGATCATAACATCGCGACCGGGGTCCATTATTACCCTTGTCACCTCCATCCGAGCTATATCAACAGTCGGGCCATTGTACCGATTACGCTCCTAGTGTGGAAGCAGATCCTGACCTTGCCGATCCATCCCAATCTCAGCGATGCCGATATGGAGCATATTATCAGTCGGGTGAGGGAGTTCCAGCCATGAGCCGGCTGCTCGTGCTCGGGGCAGGCATCAGCCAGGTGCCGCTCATCCGCACGGCAAAGGCGATGGGGCTGGAAGTCATCGTCGCGAGTTGCTCGGGAGACTATCCTGGGTTCCGCTATGCGGACCGCGTGTACGAGGTCGATACGACGGATATCGAAGGCATCCTGCGGGTCGCGCGCGCCGAGCGGGTCAGCGGCGTCTGTACGACGGGTACCGATGTGGCGGTCCGGGCCGTCGGCGCGGTCTGCGACGCGCTGGGGCTGAAGGGACTGAGCGAGCGCGCTGCCAGGCTTTCTTCGAACAAGTGGGAGATGAAGCAGGCTTTTGCCAGACATTCGGTGCGCACCGCCTCATGGGTTCGGGTAGACAGTCGCGATGCGGCTCGCCGCGCTTATCGGTCGCTGCCGCGCCCGGTCGTTTTCAAGGCCGTTGATGGCGGTGGCAGCAAGGGCATCATCAAGGTGGAGTCGCCAGATGCGGTTGATGCCGCCTACGACAGGGTGATGAAGGCGACGAAAGAGTCGTTTTTTATTGTCGAGCAGTATTTGGAAGGGATCGAGTTCGGCGCTCAGGCCTTCGTCTATGACGGCGAGATCCAATACATTTTGCCGCATGGAGATTTTATGTTTTACGGGGATGCGGGGGTGCCTATCGGGCATTATGTGCCTTATGCGCTCGCGGATGAGACCATTTGCGACGCGCAGGAGCAGTTGACTCGCAGCATTGCCGCGCTCGAGCTGAACAATTGCGCGATCAACGCGGACTTTATGCTGGTGGGCAAGGAGGTTTATGTACTGGAGATCGGCGGCCGCGCCGGAGCAACCTGTCTGCCGGAGATCGTGTCGACCCATTATGGCTATGACTATTATGAGCAGATGGTGAGGGCTGCGCTTGATCGCTCGCCCAGATTTGAGAGGGTGGGAGTTACGCCATGCGCATGCGAACTGCTCATCCATAACAGCCACGGCAAGCTAGTAAAGCAGGAGATCGGCTGCGAGCCGCATCCGGATGTCATCCAGATCAGCTTTGATTATCATCTCGGCGACAAAGTGCGGCCATTCCGGATCGGCACTGACCGGATCGGCCAGATCGTCGTCAAGGGCGACACGCTCGAGGATGCGTTGAAGCTGCTGCAGAACGTCAAGCGCAGCGTCACAATCGATACGATTGACACGCTGTCTGCTGCAGCCGAATGTCCCGAATGCAGCTGACGTTGAGCTGCGCGGCCCGCTATGGACCGCGCAGCTCATCGGCAGCATCAGGACTCCAGCGTCCAGCGGAGGAGGATCCCCGATTGGGTCAGACCGCCGCCAAAGCCATACAGTAGCAGTAGCTGTCCAGGCCGCACCCGTCCGTCGCGCACAGCGATATCGAGGGCCAACGGGATCGAGGCGGCGGAGGTGTTGCCATAGTGGACGACGCTCTCCAGCACTCGTTCCATATCGATGCCGGTCCGCTCGCTGACCGATTCGAGGATACGCATATTGGCGCTATGGGGGATGAGCCAGTCAAGCGCTGCGGGCTCGATACCGGCAGTTTCGAGCAGCTCCAGCACGCCTCCGGACACTTGTGTAACCGCCCACTTGTACACCTCGCGGCCGTTTTGCACGATTCGCCGTTCGGTCATGATCGGCTGTCCGCCGACCTTATCGGATAACGCAGAGCAGTAGAGGTGATGTCCTGCCCCGCCATCGGTCGCGCTCCGCGAGGCGAGGAAGGCGCCAGCGCCATCAGCGGCGGCTTCGACGAGTACGGCGCCAGCGCCGTCGCCGAACAGGATACAGGTCGAGCGGTCGGTGTAATCCGTAATTTTGGACAAGGTCTCGGTGCCGATGACGAGGATCTTGCGGCAGCTGCCGCTCAGCAGCAGTCCACTGGCCAGCTGCAGCCCGGAGACGAACCCTGCGCATGCGGCCTGGATATCAACCGCGCCTGCGGAGACGATGCCGCAGGCATGCTGGACCCGGGAGGCTACGCTCGGGAAGACGGTATCTGGCGTCGATGTGGCGACGATAATATAATCGATGTCGCTCAGCCGAGTCAGGTAACGACGCTCAAGGTCGCGTACAGCTGCGACTGCCAGGTCGCTCGCATATTCCTCCGGAGCGCTGATCCGCCGCTCGCGGATGCCTGTACGCTGGACGATCCACTCGTCGTTCGTATCCACCATTCGCTCAAGATCCGCATTGCGGAGCACTTGCTCGGGTACATAGCTGCCGATCGCCGTGATGACGGCATTGGATTGCATACGGCTGGAAGACATCCTATTCAACCTCCTCTGTGGTACTTATGCTCTGGTTATAGTACCTGATACTAATACTAGGTAGTATAAGTTTGAGGAGGCCTTATTGTCAATAGATCTTCTTCGCGGTGGTGTTAGCTTTGGCACTAAAAAACCTCCTCGTCTTCCTTTAAAGCAAGGAAGACGAGGAGGTTTTTTATAATTCAACTTTCTTTTATAACTTACGGTGCGTACAATTCGAGCTTATTCATATCCAAGATGAACCCATATGTTTTTAGAATATCGAGACCGAGTAAACCTTTATGGTTCTTGGGGAGAATACCAACATCGACTTCCATTTGTTCAATTTTGAAAGAATCGATAACAATCTTGTCCATAACTTTGGTGTAGAAAGCCGCCGAATCATATGTTAACTTCATCCATTCCGTCTCACTCTCATTAGAGGATCTCTGCGCAGATGAACGATACACTCCTCATTGGAGGTATGATACACAAGATGTCCAGCCTTTGCGTTGAAAATTCTCTATTCGCTTCCTGCTCGGCAACTGCTCGAATTGGCGCTACCTCCGTGATAACCTTTCTATCGGCCTCCTCGTGGAAGTCAATAATGGAAAGCAAAACAAATTGGTCGGGAAACAATTCTCTGACTTGCTGCCACTGCATCATACATCCCTCCATTTCGGATTTTTTATCTCAAGATTATAGTAACATTTTTAGAACTTTACTGCACCGAGCTCTGAATTTCCTCACCCTTCTTGGCGGATAGCACACCGCTAATTACGGCATCCTAAGGAAAGCGGACAGTGTGCCGCACGGCTAGGATCACAAGGAGGTCAGAGCGTATGCAGCGTTTAGCAAAGCTCGGTGCGGCGGCCTTAATCATCACAGTCGCGATCACAGGCTGCATCGATGAGCGCCAAGGCGATATCGGCAACCGCAATATACGTCAACAGCAACTTAAAAAAGACGCCAACGGTAATTGGGTGATCGACAAGCGCTTTGCCGTTGATCAGATGAACGAGATGAACCGCGCGGGCGGCAATCGCTTAAACAGCAATAATCTGATCGGCGCTCATCAGAACTACCGTATGGAGATGAACAGCGATGTCTCGGAGGCGGTAGCAGCGATTCCAGGGGTCCGGGCGGCCTATGTGCTGTTGGCCGACCGCAACAGCTACTGCGCCATTACGATGGAAAACAGCGAGAACAGCGAGCCTCCATCTGATGTGAAGCGTCAGGCGGCGCGCATCATCAAGGAGCTTCATCCTCAACAGGATCGCGTCTATGTCTCGTCGGACCCGGTGTTCGTCGATCGGATGTCGATGTATATGCACGAAGCGCAGCTGAAGCGCCCTGTGCAGCCCTACATCGCCGAGTTTAACGCGATGGTCGACCGCATCTTCCCCGTCGAAGCAGGGATTCAATGAGCTGCCAAACAATCGAGACGAAATAAAACCTCCCGCATGTAGCAGGGAGGTTTTTTCATGTCGAGTCGAATGTCCGAATCCCGCGGCGGTTCCGTCCAGCCCAATTTTCGAGGGGAGCGCACCATCGCAGGGGCATATTCATACTATAATTTGACTGTATCCCTTAACCTTGTTAGACCATAAAAAACCCGGGCAAGGAGGGGTGACAAAAACGTGAAGGGTAGCGACCATAAGAGCAAGTTTTTATTGACGCTTCGGGAGCGCGAGGTGTTCGAGCTGCTAGTGCAGGATAAAACAACGAGAAAAATTGCAGAGGAGCTGTTCATCAGCGAGAAGACCGTGCGTAACCATATTTCTAATGTGATGCAAAAATTAAATGTCAGTGGTCGTTCGCAAGCTGTGGTCGAGTTGATTAAGCTTGGGGAATTAAAAATTTAATCTCTATTCGTACCCCTTGGTGAACCTCCTCGTCTTCCTTGTTTCAAAGGAAGGCGAGGAGGTTTTTGGGTTGGCCATAATCGGACTGTGGCTGTCCGAGATGCGCGTTAGAGTCCAGCGGCGCCGAACACACGATCGAAGCCTTGGCGCGAGCGCTCTGCCAGCGCTTCGGGGGAGTCTGTTGGCGGAGCAGTCATGAGGATCTCTTGCGCGACAGGGCCGTTGTAGCCGATCGCTTGGAGCGCCTTCAGGAAGCCGACCAAATCGATGACGCCTTCACCGGGGTAGACGCGGTCATTGTCGAGCGCTTCGGCGACCGGCACGTCCTTGGCATCATTGATATGGACATGGACGATCTGATCTGCACGCAGCCGCCCGATGTCATCTAGCGTCATGCCTGTCGTATACCAGTGGTAGGCATCGAATAGCAGACCAACGTTTGGTTCGCCGATCGCTTCGATCCATGCCAGCGTATCCTCGGCAGTCCAGAGGAAGGGATTGGCCCAGCGTGTACGCAGATGATGCGGCCCGACGAACTCGAGTCCGAGACGAATGCCGTAACCGCCGAGGATCTGAGCGCACAGCCGCAGCCGCTTGGTCGCCGAGACGGTGAATTGAGCGGCAGGCTCGTCCACGGAGGGCAGCACATAGGTGCAGCAACGGGTAACCCCGAGCGCTGCTGCTGCTGCTGCCTGTGCCGGCAGCGATATCAGCGAGGCACGGAAGCTTTCCTCCGTTGTCCGCCAATCGACAGACAGCCCGATGGAGCCGATTGAAAGGCCCAGCTCGGCCAAGCGCGCTTTTGTCCCTTCCAGCCCGAGCTGACCGATCAGGCCGGTCGGATCAAGGTCGACGGTCTGGAAGCCGTAGCGCGAAGCAAGCTCCAGATATTGTTCATCATTTGCGATAGCCCCCAGTCCAGCAGGGGTTAAGCCTCTCAGCATAATGGATATCCTCCTTAAAATCATCGCATTTGACCGCTGTCGACGATGCTCGCATGTCGATGCGGCTATTTCCATTCTAACAGATTACGTTTTCATGGTAAGATAGAGCAACATGAAAAGCATGGCGGACATTTCGAACAATGTCTCAATAATTCGACGGGAGCGTCAGCGATGGCCCAGTATCCTCTCCAGCTCACAGATTATCCCAATCGGGACAGCGCGCTGCCCCTTCATATTAACATTCATCGCTTGAAGCAAGGCTATCCGCCGCATCGTCACGATTTCCTCGAATTCTCTTATGTGACGGAAGGCCGGGGCTCCGAGTGGATCAATGGCGTGCGGCATCCGATGCAGCCGGGGACTTTTTCATTGATCCTGCCTTATCAAATCCATGAGATCGAGACGGAGCCCGGACAGACGCTGGAGCTCGTCAACTGCATGTTCGGACTGGACTTGCTGATGGGGACGAGCTCTCATGAGGGACTAGGTCGTCTGCTAGCCGAGGATGCATCGCTGTCGCCTCATCTTCAGATGACGGGTAGGGTACATGAGCGTCTGCTGCTCCTGCTGCGTCAGATGCTGGAGGAGTACGAGCGCAACGACGATTGGCGGAGCGCGATGCTGCGGGCCAAGCTGACCGAGGTGCTGATCGTATTCGATCGGGAACGGCGGTCGGTCCAGCATAGACCGGGGGAGGCGTCGACCAATCTCGTCCCGGCCAATCCGATCTGGCGCGTCTTGCACTACATCCAGCGGCACCACCAAGAGCCATTGACGCTGGCGATCCTGTCGGACCGCTTCGCGATCAGCATGTCGCGGATCAGCGAACGGATCAAAGAGGCGACGGGGTTATCCTTCATACAGATCTTGAGCGAGCTCCGGATTCGTCATGCGTGCAGTCTGCTGGCGTCTACTGGGATGAACGTATCGGAGGTATGCTACGAGGTCGGCTTTGGTTCCTACAAGACCTTCGTCCGGCTGTTCAGGGATCGGGTCGGGATGTCGCCGACCGCTTATCGTAAGCGACGAATAGCCACAGCGCCATTGCCGAGCTTTGATTAATCAGAAGTATGTAGCCCGTGATTTGTCAACATAAAAATTATGGGACAAAGGGTCGAAAAAAAACGGCTTTGGGATTATTATAGAAATAGGCATATGGTGTCAAAAAGATAGGGATGGTTGATGATCGTGACGCATTTTTTGTTATTCATGCTTTTCTCCACCATTGAGGGACTTTCGATCTATGCAGTGGCACTGTATGTGTTTCGGTTCGACCTCAAAAAGTATTTCTGGCACTCCTTGCTGATTATTGAAATCATTAATTTTCAGAATTACCTCACAAGAGAGAATATCGAATCATTATCGTACATTGCTCCAATCGTTAATCTCATCATTACCGCATTGTTTTTCAGTACCATTGTTCGTATACCGCTGATTTGGTCTTTTTTGATGACGATTGTTGGTTACTCTGCGTCCATAGTTATTCAAGCTGTTTTTATTAATTTTTTGTTCTCGCTTGAAGAAATAAAGACCGATCCCATCAAGGGCTATCTATTCCAGTTGCTAACGGGGATATTAATTTTTATTAGTCTTTACTTGTATCGAAAAGGATATGGCTTTACATTCGATTTTGAAAAACTTAGATTCAAGAAAGAGCATATTATCATTATTTTGCTCATTGTTGCCTTTGTTGTTTTTTTGGGTATCATGATGCAATTGCTCAATGTATTTGTCGGGCTTGTCGGTTTCGTCATTGCATTGCTTATTTTTCTTTTTTATTCAATTAAGAAAGAGGCTGAGGAATATTGATTAACGCGATTTCGGAGAGAATTGCGATCAATATTAAAAAAAATGTGCCCGAGCACCCGGCAAGTCTTGCTGTCCTTCAATATTCAATTAAGTTGTTTATTAATACGCTTTCCGTCATTCTGTTTTCGCTTGCTATTTCTTTGTACACAGGACGTGTGGTGGAGACAACAGTAGCCATGATCGGCTTTGCGCTCCTAAGGCAAGTCTCTGGCGGATACCACCTTCAATCCGGAGTTTTGTGCATCCTTGTTTCTTCTTTCGGTATCACTTTACTTAGTTTTGCGGAATTTGGCCCTACAGCGACTTTGCTGATGAACGGTGCAGCTTTTATACTGGCTTTGCTTTATGCACCCTCTCGTATCGAGAAGCAGACTCGGATTCCGACTCGCTATTTCAAGTATTTGAAGATGATCGCATTAGGTATGATTGCGCTAAGTGCAATCATCGGTTATTCTGTTCTCGCAGCAGCTTTCCTAGCCCAAGGTCTCACACTGATTCGGGGAAGGAGGTGAGTAAATTGAAGAAACGTTTTTATACTACAATTGCCACTGTCCTTTCTTCTATCGCTGTGCTTGTCGTTAGTACAGCCAGTTGGTCATGGATCAACCAGCCGGAGACACCTGAGGAACTGCTCAAATAATCCAACAGGGGATGGTCAATATGCATGAATGCAGGCATTTGTCCGTCGCGCTCGATGTTGATGGAGGATTGGGCCTTAAGCTGATTCAAATCGAAGACATTATTTTTTTTGAGTGCGATGCTATTATTAATCGAATTGTGGTCCATACTCGTGATGCCAGCTATTACACCATGGGCACCTTGCGATTCTATGTGGAGCTCCTGAATAATAGCGGCTTTAATTTCAAGCTCGTGGACCGGAATAACGCAGTTAATCTTCATAATATTGCTTATTTGGACAAGAGCATGAAGATGGCTTATTTTGATTGGCCGCTTACGCCTAACTCCAAAAGCTGCACTTTGTCAGCAAAGCATTTCGAAGCTGTGTTGAGAGGCTATGCTGCTGGCAAAGCGTTATTAAACTTTTAGACCCGAAAACCGCACTTATGGTGCGGTTTTTTGTCCGTTCACAAGTCCTGAAAGGACGAGTCATTGGTAAACCAGGACAGGAGGCGTTAATGGAGGATGAAACGCGAAATTAGAAATGTGTATTGTGTCGGCCGCAATTACGGCAAGCATGCTGCGGAGCTGGGTAACGACGTCCCGGACAGTCCAATGATCTTTATGAAGCCTACACATGCTGTCGTGCCATTGGATGATCGCGTGATCTCGTTGCCGGGCATGTATGGCGATGTCCATTATGAGGCGGAGCTCGTCGTACGGGTTGGAGGGCGGTATAAGCCCGGACTGGCCGTGGATGCGCTGATCGACAGCTTTGCGCTTGGTCTGGATTTGACGCTGCGCGATGTGCAGACGGTGCTGAAGCAGGCTCGGCATCCGTGGCTGCGAGCTAAAGGGTTCGCAGGCTCGGCGCCGCTGACGGCCTTCCGCCCGTTCGAGGGACTCGATGCGCTGAACGAGACGCCTTTCGCCCTGCGTATCAATGACGAGGAGCGCCAGCGCGGCGCGCTGCGCGAGGCGATCTTCAGTTTGCCTGCGCTGTTCGAGCATATCGGCACACACTATGGACTGGATGAGGGAGATCTGATCTTCACGGGTACGCCTGCTGGTGTCGGCAAGCTGAGCGATGGCGACGAGCTGGCGTTGTACTGGGGCGACGAGCGCGAGGGAGGCTGTCGGATTGCGCTGACGTCTGCAAGCTTCAATTAATCCTGTCGGAAAATGACGAAACCTCGTGAAACGAAAGGGGGAAGATGGTAAACTTATCGTATGGAAAGAAATTCTGGTTATCGCCTGAGCTGGAGGATCTATGGGGAAGAATGATGGATGGATTATATTCGCCAGTGTTGCGGTCG
>Ga0160464_101062_pt1 | contig 12350 bp, 10 predicted proteins | sample HID1971I_E11MG_FD_108275 | JGI IMG/M metagenome (GOLD analysis project Ga0160464, IMG submission 108275) | Enriched millipede-associated microbial communities from UW Madison campus, WI, USA - HID1971I_E11 MG | ecosystem: Host-associated > Arthropoda: Insects > Digestive system > Unclassified ... | reverse complement strand
CGTCGACCGCGTCGATCCTGTCGTCGATGCGGCGGACCATCCAGGCGCCGGCAGCGAAGAGGCCCGTGGTGATCGTCAGCGCGACGCCGATCGCGCTGAGGACGATCGCGAGGACCTCGGTGGACACGTGCGCTCTCCTTGACTGCGGATGGGTGTGCTGCGGATGGGTGTGTCAGCGAGGCTACGCCGCAGTTGCCCCTGTGTGCGCCGGTATTCCAGCATCTGTGAAGAGGTCGCGAGAAGCGTGGGGTGTGGAGGAGGCGTCAGCTCGTCGCCGAGGCCCGCTGCCGCGACCGCCCGGCGATCAGCACCAGCGCAGGCACGAGCGCGCACAGGGCGGCCGACACGAGGAACGTGGTGCTCGATGCCGGGTCCCGACCGACCAGGAGGATCAGCGTGGGCACGAAGGTGCCACCCACAGCTCCGCACGCGACGAGGGCGCCGGTCACCGCGGCGCTGCGAGCGGGGTCGAGATGGTCGAGCGCGAGGCCCAGGATGAGCCCGTAGCTCGGTGCGAGGAGCACGACCACTGCGGCCAGTGCGACGAGCGCCCCCACGGGAGCGGACCCCACCAGCAGCCCCGCCGTGGCCATCAGGATCGCGGCGGCGCTCGTGGCGGAGACGAGGATCACGATCGGCGACACCGAGAGACGGCGCAGTCCCGCCGCGCCGAAGCGCCCGACGGCCATCAGCGCCCAGAACGCCGAGGTCCCCAATGCGGCGAGACCCGGTTCGACCGCGAGGATCCGCTCGGGGATCACGGCCGACCAGCCGGACAGTACGGTCTCGACGCCGACGTAGAGGGGGAGTGCGACGGCGAACGGCAGGAGCACGAGCAGTCCGCGCATGTCACGGCGCGCAGGAGCTTCGGCGGGGGTGACCGCGGATCCCGACCCGGTGAGCATCGCGACCGTCAGAAGCGGCACGATCGCCAGGAGGCCGAGCGCCGGACGAACCCCTGAACCCGCGGCGACGAGCAGCGGGGTGACCGCCGCGCATACCGCGACCGTGCCGAGCAGGGCACTGAGCAGCCCCGTCGCGCTACCGACCGACAGGGACTTCGCCGCCGCGGAGCCGGAAGCCTCGACCAACCCGAACCCGAACCCCGCGACGGCGGCCGCGGTGATGAACACGGCGGGCGTGCCGGCCAGGGCCACCATGACGATGGCAGCGGCCTGGAGCGCGCTGCCGAGCATCAACGCGGTGCGCGGCGGCCGACGCATCAGCAGCGGCCCCGACATCAACACCCCGACCAGGAGTCCGGCGAACAGTGCGGGCACGGCCGTGCTGAGGTCTGAACCGATCGCCCGCTCGGCGGAGGGGAGGACGGCGGGAACGAACGCGGCCGTGACGCCGAGTCCCGCGAAGGCGGTGAACAGCCCCGCCCGCGCGCGACGGATGTCGTCGGTCACGCCCCCGCCGTCCGCACGCGGTGCACGGCGGCGAACGTGTCGCGCAGGGCCTCCATCGAGCGGTCGTAGTTCGACTGGGCGACGCCGATGAAGATGCAGTCGACCACCATGAGCTGAGCGATCCGGCTGCCCAGTGCGCCGGAGCGGAAGCCGGTCTCGCGGGCGGCGGTCGTCAGCACGATGTCGGCCTGATCGGCCAGCGGAGCGCCCGCATGGTTCGTGATCGCGATGGTGGTCGCTCCGGCCTGCCGGGCGAGCAGCAGGAACTCGATCGTGTCGGTGGTGGCGCCCGTGTGCGACACCGCGATCGCGACGTTGCCGGGGCCGAGCGTCGCCGCCGATGTCCAGGCGGCGTGCGGGTCGGACCACTCCAGCGCGGTGCGCCCGATGCGGGTGAGCTTGCGCTGCAGGTCGAGCCCGACGATGGAGCTGGCGCCCACGCCGAAGATGTCGACCCTGGTGGACGAGGTGATGGCGTCGACCGAGGCCCGCAGCGACTCGGTGTCGAGCACCTTGGCGGTGTCGGCGAGGGAGAGCGTCTCGGCGAGCGACACCTTCGCGACGATGTCGGCCAGGGTGTCGTTGCGGTCGATGTCGCCGGAGACGGCGGGAAGGGCGGCCGTGTCGAACGTCTCGCGCTCGACGTCGCGCAGCACGTGATTGCGCAGCTCGCGCACGTGCTCGTAGCCGAGGCGCTTGCAGAATCGCACGACCGAGGTGGTCGAGGTGTCACAGCGCTGGGCGAGCTCGGCGATCGAGAGTCCTGCCGTTCCCGCCGGGTCTGCAAGGAACAGGTCGGCGATGCGCTGCTCGCTCGGACGCAGCTCGGGGCGGATCGCGCGCATGCGGACGAGCACGGGGTGCGCGCCGGCGTCATCGCGGGCGGCTTCATGGGGCATGGGGTCTCCGATCACTGTTCATAACAGTAGAGGAACTTCTGTTACATCAGTAGTGACCTTCGTGTACTTTTAGTACCAACCACGACCGACGACGTTCACGGGGCGGCAGGCAACAGCGCCTGACCCGACGCCACGGCGGCGCGTCACACTCAGGAGGATCCAGCAATGAGCACAGCACGCTGGGCGTCACTCGGCGCTCTCACGGCGACGGGCCTCGCCTTCGCCCTCGTCGTCACCGGGTGTTCCGCACCCGCGTCCGACCCGAAGCCCTCCGCGGGCGCAGCGGGCGGCGACCTCGTCATCGGCGTCACCAGTGACCCCGACACCCTGTTCCCGTGGAAGGCCACCCAGTTCCAGGCCGTCAACGTGCTGCAGAACCTGTACGGCACGCTGACCGAGTTCGACGAAGACCTCAACGTCGTCCCGGGCCTGGCCGAGTCGTGGGACGTCTCGGAAGACGGCCTCACTCTGACCTTCCACCTGCGCGAGGGCGTCACCTTCGCCGACGGCAGCACGTTCGGCTCGGAAGACGTGAAGTACTCGCTCGACGCGATCGCGGCCGAGGCCACGGCAGCCGTCGCGCGCAGCTCCCTCGCCTCCGTCACCGCGGTCGAGGCGACCGACGAGAACACCGTCACCCTCACCCTGAGCGCTCCCGACGCCGCGCTTCCCGCGAACCTCGCCGTGATCAACATGGCGATGCTGTCCTCGGACGACACCGAAGAGGGTCTGAACACCACGCCGAACGGTACCGGTCCCTTCATCCTCGACGACCGCAAGGCCAGCCAGTCGATCACGCTCGCGAAGAACGTCGACTACTGGGGCGACACTGCGCTGCTCGACACGGTCGAGTTCCGCGTGATCCCCGACGAGTCGTCGATCGTCTCGGCGATGCAGTCCGGCAACGTGCAGCTGGCCGTGTTCGACGACCCGCTGGTCGCGCAGACCGCGGAGGGCGCCAACGTCGAGGTCGCCACGACCCCGCAACTGAGCTATCACGCGCTGCAGCTGAACGCCACGCGCGGCGACCTCGCCGATGTCAACGTGCGCCTCGCGATGCAGTGCGCGATCGACCGCCAGGAGGTGCTCGACACCGCAGCCCTCGGCGAGGGTGAGGTCACCGGCCCCATCACCTCTCCCGCGTACAAGTCCGACCCCGACGCCCGTCCGTGCCCGGAGCGCGACCTCGACAAGGCCGCCGAGTACCTGAAGAAGGCGGGCAAGGAAGACGGCGTCACCATCAAGACGATCGTCTCGCAGGGCGAGTACGCCACGTCGGTGAACGAGGCCCAGAACCTCAAGGCCCAGCTGGCCGACGCGAAGATCACACTCGACCTCGAGGTGCTCGAGTCCGGTGCGTTCGTCGACCGCTGGATCGCGGCCGACTTCGACGCCGCGGTCGCCCTCAACGGCGGTCGTCCCGACCCCGACGGCATGTACGGCCGCTACTTCACCAGCACCGGAAACCTGAACAAGGTCGCCGGATACTCCTCGCCCGAGCTCGACGCCCTGTTCGCCGAGGGGCGTCAGACCGCCGACCCCGACAAGCGCAAGGACATCTACGCGCAGGTCTCCGAGAACCTCGAGGACAACGCCGCGTGGATCTGGCTGTTCACGAGCTACACCTACACGGCGACCGCGTCGACCGTCGACGGCTTCGTCCCGATGGTGAACGGCTCGCTGCAGTACCTGCGGACCACCTCCATCAAGTAGCGGATCGAGGGGGCGCGGACACCCCGCGCCCCCTCCCTCCCCGACGACAGGCACCCACACACGCGCATGTTCAGACAGCTCCTCCGCAACAGCGTGCTGCGACGCATCCTCGCAGCCCTCGGCACGCTCCTCGGCGTCGCCATCTTCGTCTTCCTGATGCTGCGCGCCATCCCCGGTGACCAGATCAGCTCAGGCCTCGGCACCGAGGCGGCCGCCCTCACACCGTCGCAGCGTGCGGCCCTCGAGTCGTACTACGGCCTCGACCAGCCGCTCATCGTGCAGTTCTTCTCGTGGCTGGGCAACATCTTCACCGGCAACCTCGGCTTCTCGTCGCGGGCGCAGACGAGCGTCCTCGATCTCACCCTCGCCGCACTTCCCGTGACGTTCGAGCTCGCGATCTTCTCGATCGTGATCGCGCTGGCCATCGGCATCCCGCTCGGAATGCTCTCCGCCTCGAAGCCCGACTCGTTCCGCGACGGCGTCGGACAGGTCGTCGGTCTCGCCGGTCTCTCCATCCCCGCGTTCCTGCTCGGCACGGCGCTCCTGGCGATCCTCGCCTCGTCGTTCGGCTTCAACCCGAACGGTCAGGCCTACGCCACGCTGTTCGAGGACCCGCTGCTGAACCTCCAGCAGATGCTGCTGCCCTCGATCGTGCTCGGGTTCGGCATCGCCGCACCGATCATGCGCACGACCCGCACCGCGGTGCTCGAGATCCGCTCGAACGACTTCATCCGCACCGCCAGGGCGAAGGGCGTCCCTCCGCGCCGTCTGCAGGTGCGCCACGTGCTCGGCAACGCGCTCGTGCCCATCGTCACGATGACCGGCCTGCAGTTCGGCTACCTCCTCGGAGGTGCTGTGGTCGTGGAGCAGATCTTCTCGCTCCCCGGCATTGGGCGCCAGGTGCTGCTCGGCATCCAGCAGAAGGAGTACGCGCTCGTGCAGAGCACCGTGCTCGTGATCGCGCTCGCCTTCGTCATCGTCAACCTGCTCACCGACCTGCTGTACCGGGTCATCGATCCTCGGGTGCGTGCCGCATGACCGACATCTCTCAGACCCCGGCCCTCGCTCCCGGCGGCGGGCGCACCATGGAGCGCGTGCGTCTCCTGCTGCGCAGCCGCAGCGGGCTCACCGGCCTCATCATCGTCGTGCTGCTCGCCGTGCTGAGCCTCGTCTCGGCGTTCGGGCTGCTGCCGTTCGATCCGCTCGCGCAGGATCCGCCCTCGCGCCTGCAGCCGCCATCCGCCGTGCACTGGTTCGGCACCGACCAGTTCGGGCGGGACGTGTTCTCCCGCGTCGCCGCCGGCGTCGCCAACTCGGCGCTGATCTCGGTCGTCGCCGTGGCCTTCGCCACCGTGGTCGGCACAGTGTGCGGACTCATCGCCGGCTTCTACCGCGGCTTCTCCGACGGAGCGATCACGGCCGTCACCAACGTGCTGTTCGCCTTCCCGCCGCTGCTGCTCGCCCTGTCGCTCGCGTCGGTGTTCGAGCGCAACTGGTTCACCATCGCCGTGGCCATCGCGATCGTCTACGTGCCGATCTTCATCCGCGTCACCCGAGGGCCCGTGCTGTCGCTGCGCGAGGTCGAGTACGTCAAGGCCGCCAAGAGCACGGGGCAGAGCCGCATGGCGACCATGTTCCGTCACGTGCTGCCGAACATCACGTCGATCATCATCGTGCAGGTCACGCTCTCGCTGTCGTGGGCCGTGCTCACCGAGGCGTCGCTGAGCTTCCTCGGGCTCGGCACACCGCCGCCCGCGCCCTCGCTCGGTTCGATGATCTTCGAGGCGCGCACCCTCGTCACGATCGCCCCGTGGACCATGATCGCGCCCGGCGTGATCGTGGTGCTGCTCGTGGTCGGGCTGAACCTGCTCGGCGACGGCCTGCGCGACAGTCTCGACCCCCGGAACAGAGGAAAGCGATGAGCATGGAGGATCTCGGCGGGCTGGCGACGGAGGCCAGCGATCCCCGGTACGCGGACCTCGACCTGATGAGCGTCGCGGAGCTGGCGCAGACCATGAACGAGGCCGATGCCACGGTGCCCGCCGCCGTGCAGCGGGCACTCGGGCAGATCGTTCCCGCGATCGAGGCCACGGCCGCGCGCATGGCGCAGGGCGGACGCCTGGTCTACGTCGGCGCAGGAACCCCCGGCCGCATCGGCGTGCTCGACGCCTCGGAGTGCCCGCCCACCTTCAGCACCCCGCCGGAGCTGGTGTTCGCGATCATGGCCGGCGGCCCCGGCGCGATCGTGAACCCGGTCGAGGGCGCCGAGGACGACGCGGATGCGGGGGCTGCGGCCATCGACGCCGCGGACATCGGTCCGCTCGACACCGTGATCGGCATCGCGTCCAGCGGGCGCACCCCCTATGTGATCGCCGCCGTCCGCCGGGCGCGCGAGCTCGGTGCTCTCAGCATCGGCCTGTCCTGCAACGTCGGGACGGCGCTCAGCGCGGTGGCGGAGCACGGCATCGAGGTCGAGGTCGGTCCCGAGGTGCTCTCCGGTTCGACCAGGCTCAAGTCGGGCACCGCGCAGAAGCTGGTGCTGAACATGTTCTCGACCATCTCGATGGTGCGCAACGGCAAGGCCTACGGCAACCTGATGGTGGATGTGAAGGCCACCAACCACAAGCTGCGCGAGCGGGCGATCCGGATGGTGCAGACCATCGCGGATGTCGACCGTGACACCGCGGTGGCCGCCCTGGAGACGGCCGCCTACGACGTGAAGCTCGCGTCGATCATGATCTGCCGTGGCGAGGACCTCGCCGCGGCCACCGCACGACTGGACGCGGCCGAGGGTCGGCTGCGCACCGCACTGGAGGAGAACTGATGCGCGTCCTCGGACTGATCTCCGGCACCTCGCACGACGGGATCGATGCCGCCGTCGTCGACTTCACGACCAGCGGCGGTTTCACCGCGCACGGCGTGGATCTGCACGGCACGGTGCTCGCCGCGACGAGCGTCCCCTACGCCCCCGAGCTGCGGGCCCGACTGATTGCTGCGCTGCCGCCGGCCCAGACGACCCTCGCCGAGGTGGCGGAGCTCGACACCCTCATCGGGCAGGCGTTCGCCGAGGTCGCGGCCGACATCGCCGCAGAGGTCGGCGGCGTCGACGCGGTCTGCTCGCACGGGCAGACCGTGTACCACTGGGTCGACGGCGCGCACGCGCTGGGCACCCTGCAGATCGGGCAGCCCGCCTGGATCGCCGAGAAGGTCGGCGCCCCCGTGGTCTCCGACATCCGCATCCGCGACATCACGGTCGGCGGCCACGGTGCCCCGCTGGTGTCGTTCCTCGACGAACTGCTGCTGCGCTCGCGTGCCGGGGTCTCCGCGGCCCTGAACCTCGGCGGCATCTCGAACATGACGGTGGTGCGGCAGGGCGGCCTGGTCGCCTACGACATCGGACCCGCGAACGCGCTGGTCGACGCGGTCATCGTGGAGCACGGCCTCAACCCGCTCGGCTACGACGACGACGCCGCGATCGCCCGCACCGGACAGGTCGACGAGGCGCTGCTGGCAGCCCTGCTCGAGGACCCGTACTACGCCCTCACTCCGCCCAAGAGCACCGGCAAGGAGCACTTCCACCTCGGCTACGTGCACGAGCACCTCGCCGCGCAGGGTCGGGAGATCCCGGTCGCAGACGTCGTGCGCACCCTGACCGAGCTCACCGTCCGCACGGTCGCGCGCGACGTCGAGGCCGCCGGCATCGGGTTCCTCGCCGTGTCGGGTGGTGGATGCCGCAACCCGCTGATCCTCGACGGTCTGCGCTCCGCGCTGCCCGCCACCGAGGTCGTGCTGGCCGACGAGCTGGGGGCTGCGGCCGACAGCAAGGAGGCGATCCTCCTCGCCCTGATCGGCTGGTCGACCATGCACGGCGTTCCCGCGATCGTCCCCGGCGGCACCGGAGCGCGCGAACCGCGGATCCTCGGCACCATTACGCCGGGTGTCGGTCCGCTGCAGATGCCCGAGCCCGTCGCCTCCATCGACTCCCTCGTGCTCACGGAGGCCGCGGCATCGTGAGCCTCCAGGTGCGCCCCGCCACCCCGGACGACCTGTCCGGGGTACTCGAGGTGTTCCTCGCCTGCTGGCGGGAGAGCTACCGGGGTGTGCTGACCGACACGGCGATCGACGCGATGACCGACGAGCGGGCCGCGGCGCTGTGGCAGCGAGTGCTCGCCGATGCGGTGGGCGTCGTGCTGGTCGCGGAGCGCGACGGCGCGATCGTGGGGATCACCCGGTACGCCGCGACCTCCGATGGAGACGACAGGGTCGACGGGGCCGTGCACTCCCTCTATGTCTCACCGCGGGCCCACGGCGGCGGGATCGGCGGCGCACTGCTGGCACGGGCCACCGCTGGGCTGCACGAGGCGGGGGCCGAAGCCGCGACGCTCTGGGTGTTCGCCGCGAATGCACCCTCGATCGGGTTCTACGAGGCGAAGGGCTGGCACCCCGACGGAGCGACCCGCACGCAGTCGGAGTTCGGCGAGCCCGAGCAGCGCATGCGCAGGGAGTGGACATGAGCAGGGAGCGAACGTGAGCGGGGGTCTGACATGAGCGCCGTGGAGCGCATCCGCGTTCTCCGGGTGCCGTCGCCCCTGGTGCGGCCGTTCGTCACGGCCGTGCGCCGTGCCGACCACCTCGACGTCGTGCTCGTCGAGGTCGTCGACGCCGACGGGCGCCGCGGATACGGCGAGGCGGCGATCAGCTGGCGCGTCACGGGGGAGAGCCCGCAGAGCGTCGCCGCTGCGGTCGCGGGACCGCTTGGCGAGGTCGTGCTCGGACGGGAGGCCGGAGACCCCGGGGTCGCCGCCGACATCGCCCGTGCGGTGTGGGGCAATGCCGCCGCCCGCAGCGCGGTCGAGTGCGCCCTCGCCGACCTGGCCGCGCAGCAGCAGGGAGTCGCGCTCGTCGCCGACCTCTCTCGAACGTTCGCTGTGCGCACCTCCTCGACAGATCCGCGCATCCGCACCGACATGACCCTGTCCGCGGGGGAGCCGGCCGTGCTGGCGACTGTCTCTGAGGAGCACGTCACCGCGGGTTTCAGGTCCCTCAAGATCAAGGCCTCCTCCGCGCACGACACGGTCGCCGGACTCCGGGCCGTCCGTGCTGCCGTCGGCCCCGACATCACGCTGCGCGTCGATGCCAACCAGGCCTGGGACGCCGTGACCGCGATCCGCGTGATCCGTGTCGCCGAAGACGAGGGAATCGCACTCGAGCTCGTCGAGCAACCCGTCGCCGCGCACGACCTCGACGCGCTCGCCGCCGTCACGGCCGCCGTCGACACCCCGATCATGGCCGACGAGTCTGTGCGCACCGCCCACGATGTGCGCCGCGTCGCCGGCCGTGGAGCCGCCGACCTCGTGAACATCAAACTCGCCAAGACGGGTGGTCTCGCCGAGGCGCTCGCCGCCGCGGAAGCCGCTCGGGATGCCGGTCTGGGCGTCGTGATCGGCTGCATGATGGAGTCGCACGTCGGAGTGAGCGCCGCGGCCCACCTCGCCGCTGCCGTCGCCCCCGATGTCGTGCACGACCTGGATGCGGCGTTCTGGCTGCAGAGCTCGCCGGTGATCGGGGGAGTCGTGCTGTCGGGCGACGTCCTGGAGCTGGGAACCGACGCGGGACTCGGCATCGGTGCCCTCGCCGCCGATGCACAGCCCGAGGTGCTGCTCGACCTCCCCGTTCGCGCGGAGGTGACCGCATGACCGCGCCCGCAGCCGTCGCCGCTGTCCTCGCCTCCGCCTCCGCTCCCCGTGGCATCGTCGCGGGTGTCGTCACGGACGCCGGGCGCGACGTCGCCGCCGGTGGCCTGGCCGACCTCGCCGGAACCCCGGTGACACCTGGGACCGCCTTCGATATCGCCTCGGTGTCGAAGGTCGCCGCGACCACGACCGCGATCCTGCGACTGGTCAGCCGGAACACGCTGCGATTCGACGACCCGGTCGACCGCTTCATCCGTGGCACCGCCTGTGCTCCGGAGACGACCGTGCGTCACCTGCTGCAGCACCGCGCGGGCCTGTGGGAATGGCAGCCGCTCTATCTCGACCGGGAGCACGGCGACCCCGCCGCCGCGGCCGATGCGATCCCGCGGCGCTACGGCCTCGACGACGGTCGTCATTACTCCGATCTGGGGTTCATGCTGCTCGGCCGCATCGTCGCCGCCGTCACCGGACTACCCCTGGACGCCGCCGTCCGCGAACTCGTGACCGCACCCCTCGGTCTCGACCGCACCGGGTATGGCCCGGTCTCCCGGCCCGTCGCCTCATCCGCGGTGGGTGACGCCGCCGAACGTCGCATGGTCGCTACGGGGGAGCCCTATCCGATCCTCGCGACCGTTCGGGACTTCGCCTGGCGCGACGACGAGATCACCGGTGCCGTGAACGACGGCAACTGCTTCCACGCGCTCGGGGGTGTCTCCGGCCATGCCGGGCTCTTCAGCACCGCCGACGACCTGCTGACGCTGGGGGCTGCGCTCGCCGCCCCGGAGAGGCATCCCGAGCTGTGGGATCCGGATGCCGTCGCCGAGCTGTTCCGCGACGGACCCGATGCCGGGCAGGCGCTGGGCTGGCGAAGCGACACGGTCGCCGTCGCCGGTCGCCCCACCCGGGTGCTCTGGCACCCCGGCTACACGGGGTGCGCGCTCGGGATCGTGCCGGGAACGGGGACCGCCGCGGTGCTGTTGACGAACCGCCTCTTCGCGCCCACGCCCGCGCCCACGGAGGCGCTGTGGCGCACGGCGCTTCCCGCGCTTCTGGACGACACCGATCCCGACGACACCGAGCCCGATCACAACGAAGGAACGAGAACACCATGAGCACCACCGAGCCCGTGCTGAGCATCAGCGGCCTCGCCGTCGCCTTCCGGACCGGTTCCGAGCTGGTCACCGCGATCAGTGATGTCAACATCGACATCGCCGCTGGTGAGACCGTCGCGATCGTGGGGGAGTCGGGGTCGGGCAAGTCCACCACCGCGGCCGCGGTCAACCGTCTGCTGCCGGAGAACGGTGTGATCACAGCCGGCAGCATCCGCTTCGACGGGCGGGAGCTGACCGACCTGCCCGAGAACGCGATGATCTCGCTGCGCGGCGCCGGCATCGGACTCGTGCCGCAGGACCCGATGTCGAACCTCAACCCGCTCATGCGCGTGGGGGAGCAGATCGGCGAGGCGCTCGAGGTGCACGGCCACACGCACGGCGATGCCACGAAGGCCCGCGTCGTCGAGCTGCTCGAGATGGTGGGGATCGCGGATGCGGCCCAGCGCGCCCACCAGTATCCGCACGAGTTCTCCGGCGGCATGCGCCAGCGCGTGCTGATCGCGATGGGTCTCGCCTGCAAGCCGCGTCTGCTGATCGCCGACGAGCCCACCTCTGCCCTCGATGTGACCGTGCAGCGGCGCATCCTCGACCAGCTCGACACGCTCACCGACGAACTCGGCACCGCGGTCTTCCTGATCACGCACGACCTGGCGCTCGCCGCCGAGCGCGCCGACCGCATCGTCGTGATGTTCCGCGGTCGGGTGGTGGAAGAGGGAACGTCGGCGCAGGTGCTCGGCGCCCCGCAGCACGAGTACACGAAGCAGCTGCTCGCCGCGGCGCCCAGCCTCGCCTCGCGCCGCGATGCCCTGCCGCCGCGCGAGACCGCTACAGGCACGCCCTTCGTCGAGATCCGCGACCTGCGCAAGGAGTTCGCCCTCCGCGCCCCCAAGCCCGGGGAGCCGCAGACGTTCACGGCCGTCGACGGGGTGAGCTTCGAGATCCGAAAGGGCACCACGGTGTCGATCGTGGGCGAGTCGGGTTCGGGCAAGTCGACCACCGCGAACATGGTGCTCGGGCTTGAAGACGCCACGTCCGGCTCGATCCTGTTCGACGGGCTCGACCTGACCACGCTCCGCCGCAAGGAGCTGTTCGCCCTGCGCCGTCGCGTGCAGCCCGTGTTCCAGAATCCCTATGCCTCGCTCGACCCGCGCTACACGATCGAGCAGTCGATCACCGAGCCGTTGCGCGTGCACCGCATCGGCACCACCGCCTCACGTCACGCGCGCGTGCTCGAGCTGCTGGAGCAGGTGGCACTGCCGGCCGCGATGGCCGAGCGCCTGCCTCATGAGCTCTCCGGTGGGCAGCGGCAGCGCGTGGCGATCGCCCGCGCCCTGGCGCTCGAACCCGAGCTCGTGGTGCTCGACGAGGCGGTGTCGGCGCTCGACGTGCTGGTTCAGGCGCAGATCCTCGACCTGCTCGCCGATCTGCAGCGCCGTCTCGGCCTGAGCTACCTCTTCATCAGCCACGACCTCGCCGTCGTGCGGATGATCTCCGACGAGGTGCACGTCATGCAGCGCGGCG
>Ga0160464_101061_pt1 | contig 12370 bp, 11 predicted proteins | sample HID1971I_E11MG_FD_108275 | JGI IMG/M metagenome (GOLD analysis project Ga0160464, IMG submission 108275) | Enriched millipede-associated microbial communities from UW Madison campus, WI, USA - HID1971I_E11 MG | ecosystem: Host-associated > Arthropoda: Insects > Digestive system > Unclassified ... | reverse complement strand
TCTGGTCATGGGAATGACCGGGTCCAACATGGCGCATCGACTGCACGGCAAGAAGCGCATGGACGAGGCAGAAGCGAACCGCTTTACCGAGCGGCTTGGCCTGCCAACTGGCTGGTTGGACCAACCACGTTCCGAAGCGGAGATACCCGAGTCCGTCTCAGTTCTACTCGCGCCCGCGCCACGCGCTCGCGCGAACGCTCAAGGGCAAGCGTCTCGCGCTGCCACCGTTGACGCCGGCGCACCGGACGTATCGGCTCTCACTCCTCGGGCAAGCAAGACACCGTCCGCTACCCCGGAGAGTGCACAGGCCCCGGCTGTATCCGAGACTCAGCTCAGTAGCGGCAGCGTGAAGACGGCGAGTGCCTCCCCGACAAACGAGACCGAACAACCCGCCGCGACCGACGCACGCGCCGTGGAACATGACGGTGACCGCTTGCCGGCACGTGCACTCGCGAACGCTGAGTTTCCGCCAGCTTTGGCAACAAGTCTGCAGGGTCTGGAACGTATCTCGCCAATAGCGGAAGCGCTGCTCAAGACGCTGGCGGGTAAAGCGCGCACAGGTCGACTAGACGAGTTGACAGCACTCGAGCTACTGCACAAAGCAGTATTGCTCTGACTCGGTCGCGCGTCGGTTTCAACCCAGCCGCCCGTTCGTCGCGGCCGCAGCGCGGAGGTCAGGCCAGTTTTGTTGCGGGCACCTTCGCTATAAACGAGGAAGGCCCTCCGACGAGTTGCCGCACGCGAGCCTGTCGTCCGGCGCCAGAAAACCCGCTGCCGTCGCGGCCTTTACCGTCGCATCGTAGGCGTCGAGCACATCGATAGGCGCTATCTCGTAACCGTAGCCGGCATCCATCCATCCATCGCAATGCGCACAGTCCGCAGGCAATTGCGAATGACGGCTGCTTCACTGCAAATCGCGCGTTGCGCGCGTGAGCGTTTTGGGGTCTGTCGGTGATTCTTCGCAAGCGACAGCGCAATATCTAGCATGCCCGCGTCTTTCGCTGCGGCCAACCATTTGCCTAGCGAGCCAGGCTCCATTTCAATGAAATCGGCAAGAATGCTCTGCGGCGCACGCGTATTAGCACGCTTGAGTTTAACGGCAGCCGTTTCAGAGCCGCCAGAGTTATGTTGCTCACTGTATCGCCGCGCCGCCACTGACATCAAAACGCAGCTATTAAGATAACTCTCATTCTCCTAACGGCCCGATTTCCGCCAACAACTTCGCGAGCGCGACAGCGACCGCCCTGTTCCCCTTGTGATCGAACCTGGTAGCCTGACTGCAGCGAGCCGATGTTCCGCATCGGGCATTGCCGACGGCAGCACGAGCGCAAGTACTTCTGATCGGCCATAACCGACGCTCACCGTTCATCCGCCGAGCGGCAACAGCGCGTCGCTTTGCTGTCGTTCAAAGATCTGTGCTGTCGAACGCGTTCCGAGAACGGCGAACGAGTCTTGACGGTTTGTGACTGCCTACCGCCGACTGACTATCCAAACCCAATTCAGAATTACCAATGATCTTGACGCCGTGCTAATGATCAACTGCGAAGAGCCGCCAATCCCCAGGAATGCCCTTCAGAGAATAAATGCCCCGATCCTTGAAATGCAACGCGGATCCGGCGACGAGATCCTTCACCGTTGACGACACCAGTACCTCTCCTCTTTGCGCGAGACCAGCGATGCGTGCGCCGATATGCACCGCGATCCCGCCAAGATCGTCGCCCATCACTTCGCATTCGCCGGTGTGCACGCCCGCTCTGATCTCGATACCCAGCGACCTCACTTCGCTGGAGATCGCGCAGGCGCAACGCACCGCGCGCGCGGGTCCGTCGAAAGACGCGAGGAAGCCGTCTCCCGTCGTCGCGATTTCCCGGCCGCGAAAGTGCTGGAGTTCGCGGCGAACGACGGTGTGATGCGATTCGAGTAGGTCGCTCCAGCGCCGGTCTCCCAGACTGACGGCTTTATCCGTCGACTCGACGATGTCTGTGAAAAGAACCGTCGCCAATACGCGATCGTATTCCGCACTATGCCTCACGCCTGTCAAGAACTCCTCGATCTCTTCGAGAATGGCGTCGCCGTTGTCTCCCCACGGAATATGGTCGATTCCGTTCAGCTCGACTAGTTTTGCGCTGGGTATGAGATCGGCCATATAGCGGGTCGCGTCGGGACTGACCACGCGATCGTGCTTGTTGTGCAAGATCAGCGTCGGCACGCGAATACTCGGCAGGACGTGCCTGATGTCGATATCCGCATTCATGCGAAGCAGCGCCTTCGCGGCAGCCGGGCTTGCACTGGCGCGCAGCCGACGCGCCCACCACTGACGGAAGTGTTCGTTCTGCGCCATGCTTGGCGCGTGTGCATCGATCTTGACCGGGCCGCCCCATTCCCGCTCCACTTCATCGAGCGCAAGCTGTATCTGCCCGTCCGTTTGCCCCCACGGATAGTCAGGCGCCCATCTGCGGCGCGGAAACGCGCCCGCCATAACCAGCGCGGACGTTCGCGATGGATAGGTGGCGGCAAACAAGGCGCACATCGTGCCGCCTTCCGAGTAGCCGAAGAGCGCCGCAACATCGGTTCCGACTGCGCGCATCACAGCCCAGACGTCGTCCATACGCACTTCGAGACTTGGCAGATCCGCGACGCGATCGGACAGACCGGTTCCTCGCTTGTCGAACAGAATGACACGCGAAAACGAAGCGAGTCGGGTCAGGAATCTCGCGAACGCAGGCTCCTCCCAGCAAAAGTCGACGTTGGAAACCCAGCCCGGTACGATGACGACGTCGGGCGGCCCCGTCCCGATCACCTGATAGGCAACGTTGACATCGCCGCTTCGGGCATATCGCGTTTCTGGCAGCATCGCGAACATCCGATTGCAAGGAAGCATTCCGATACATCCGCCGGCACGGCAGCACCGCGCCGGAACGAGCGCACGAGCCAAAAGAATTCTATGTTCTGGTCATCGTCGATACCAGTTCGATCACACCCCGAGATAGGATCGGCGGATCGCTTGATCATCGAAGAATTCGCGGCTGACGCCCTCGCGAACGATCCGACCGTGCTCCAGCAGATAAATGCGATCGACGATGCGCAGCGCCGACGATGCGTCTTGCTCCACCAGCAAGACCGAAGTCCCTTCGCGCCTGATGTCGTCGATGGCGCGGAAGACGGTCGATTTCAGTTGCGGCGCCAGCCCCGCCGACGGCTCGTCGAGCATCAGCAGCTTCGGCTTGCCCATCAGCGCGCGCCCGATCGCAACCATCTGCTGCTCTCCTCCCGACAAGGTCCCGGCACGCTGCAATCGGCGCGCCCGCAGCGCTGGAAAAAGCGCGAACACGCGTGCCAGGTCGCCTTCGATCTCGTCGCGGTTCGTCCGCAAGTACGCGCCGAGCCGCAGGTTCTTCTCGGCGCTCAGTTCGCGAAACAGATGCCTGCCCTCCGGACAATGGCAGATGCCCGCCGCGACGATTCGGTGGGGCGGCATGCCATCGAGGCGCCGCCCCGCGAGATGCACCGTGCCGGCGCTGGACAGCACGCCCGAGATCGCCCGCAGCAGCGTCGATTTACCGGCGCCGTTCGAACCCAGCACGCCCACAAGTTCATGCGGCTCGACACGCAGCGAAACGCATTCGATGGCCACCGCCTTTCCGTACTTCACCTCAAGATTCCGCACGTCGAGCAGCGCCATGGTCTTACTCCTGCGCTCCGATATACGCGGCCACGACCGCCGGCTCACGCATCACAGCTTCGGGTTCGCCGTCAGCAATGACTTCACCAGAGTCCATGACCAGCAGGCGCTCAGCCAAGAGCATCAGATCGCGCAGCCGGTGCTCGATCATCAAGACCGTGATGCCTTCGTTTTCGTTCAACTGCCTGATTAACGCCGACAGCACTTCCGCTTCATGCGCGCTGAGACCCGAAAATGGCTCGTCCAGCAGCAGAAGGCGGGGCTTCGTTCCCAGCGCGCGCGCGATTTCCAACCGTCGCAAGTCGCCCTGCGACAATGCGTGCGCAGGCAGCGACGCCTTGTCGCCCAGGCCGGTTCCTTCGAGGATCTGCAGCGCGCGGGCGTGCGTCGTTCGGAAATTGCGAACGCTGGGCGCGAGGCACCCGACCATCACGTTCTGCACGACGGTCAGCCCGGCAAAGGGACGGCACAACTGAAAAGTGCGCGCGCATCCGAGATTCACGATCCGGTCAGCGCGCTGGCCGGTCAGCAACGTGCCAGAAAGGCGCACTTCGCCGCGGTTCGGTGTCAGAAATCCGGTCAGCAAATCGAATAGCGTCGTTTTGCCCGCGCCGTTCGGTCCCAGAATCCCGTTGATTTTTCCCGCCGAAACGCTGAACGAAATGTTTCGAATCGCATACACGCCGCCGAAGCGCTTCGACAGTTCTGTCACCTGAAGAAGCGTGCTCATTCGCCGACTCCGCTCAGCGCGTGCCAGAGCGGTGCCACCAGTCCGTGCGGCCTGAAAAACACCACGAGAACCAGCACAGCGCTATAGACGAGCAATCGCCACTCTCCCGCGCCGCGCAACAGTTCCGTCAAGAACGTCAGCAGGATTGCGCCGATGGCGGCGCCGTACACTGAGCCGATCCCGCCGACGTAGGCCATCGTAATCACCGAGACCGACACGAACACGGACAACAGTTGAGGCCCCGCCTGCAACTGATGGTGCGCATACAATGCCCCGCCCAATCCTGCGGGCGCCGCGCCGATGGCAAACGCCACGACCTTGTAGAGAGTCGTGTTATGGCCGCTCGCGCGGCAGGCCAACTCGTCTGCGCCGATCGCACGAAGAATCAACCCCCACGGTGATGCGGATATCGCCAGCAGAATCGCGACGATCGCCACGAGGCTGAAAAGGCACAAGTAGTACAGTCCGAGCGGCGACCCGAGCAACGGCGCGATTCCCTGAAGTCCGTCCTCGCCGCCCGTTCGCTCCCAGAAGATCAGCGCGAGACGCTGCAAGATCGCGGCAGCCGCGAGCGTCGCCAATGCGAAATACGGCCCGCTCAGACGCAACGTCGGTATCCCGACGACAAGGCTGAACGCCACTGCGACGCACGCCGCGGCCGGCAGGCTCCACCACGGGTTCGCCATCCAGACCGTGTTCAGGAATGCTGCCGTATAGGCGCCGGCGCCAATGAACAGCGCATGCCCGAAGTTCTCGCGGCCGGTCAGTCCGGACATGAAGTCCCAGCTTGCAGCCCAGATGCCGTAGATTAGGCCAAGCGTGAACACGCCGATGAAATACCTCCCCCGCACGATCAGCGGCAGCACAACCATCACCGTCGTGAAGCCGATGGCGCCAGCGATGTTTGCGCGAGCTCTCGACATGGCCTTCCTCAGCGCGTCCGTATGCCGAACAGGCCGGCGGGCCGCAGCACGAGCGTCGTGAACACCGCCGCGAGCGAGACGAGTTCGGTCCACGAGGTGGAGACTTTGTACGCGATGAGGGTTTCTGCGTAGCCCAGCAACAATGCCGCCACGATGCTGCCACGAACCGAACCCAGCCCGCCGACGATCACGATCGAAAAGGCCTTGATCATCGGCATGAGCCCCATTCCCGGCTGGACTGTCAGAAACGGCGCGGTCAGCACGCCCGCGGTCGCCGCGAGCGCGGCGGATATGCCCATCACGAGCGCGTAGACGCGATCGACCGGAATACCGACATACTGTGCCGCTTCCCTGTCCTGTGAAAGCGCGAGGATCGCCGAACCCTGGCGCGTCCGATGCACGAACACCCACAAACACGACAGCACGCTCCAACTCACGGCGACGGTGAACAGGCGCTGTCCGCTGACGTCGACTCCGCCGACGCCTACGCTGGCGGCGATGAAGGATGGCACGTTGCGATACTCCGACCCAAATCCGAGGAAAAGCGCTTGTTCGATGACAAGTGCCACGGCGAGCGTCACCATCGGGACCGCCAGCCCCGTCCCTCTTAACGGACGGATCAGCACGCGCTCCATGACGACGCCCAGCGCCGCGACGATGAGCACTGCAAGCGTCGCGGCGACCGTCAGTGGGAGCCTCAACGATGTCGTCATCAGGAACGTGCCGTATGCGCCGAGCGCGTAGAAAGACCCGTGCGCCAGGTTCAGCGTGCGCGCGACCCCGAAGACCAGAGTGAAGCCCACAGCCAGCAGCGCGTACACGGAACTGATGACGGCGCCGTATATGAGGATCTCGTTCATGGCTGCCGAACGCTACGGTCTCATCCACGGTGGCACGATCAGGTTTCCCGTCTGCAATGCCCTGGGCCAGACGATAACGCGCGCACCATCGTCCTGCCATTGCGTGAAACGCACGCTCACGTAGTCGGGACCTGCGCGAACATCATGCGCGTCATCGAATGCGATCCGGCCCATGACGCCCACGTAGTCCGTTTTCTCCAGCTGTGGAATCACGACATCCGCGCTGGTGCCGTGCGCGCGCTGCACCGCTGACGCGTAGAGATAGGTGGCATCGTAAGCGCCCGGAGCGGTATAGACCGGCGCGCGTCCATAACGCTTGACGAAGGCATCCCAGAACGCGATTGTCTTCGGCGTCACCGGCGCACGAACGGCGGACGCCGTCGTGAATTCGCCAATCGCCTTGCCGCCGACGCGCTCATAGAAATCGGCATCCTGAGCTTTCGTGTCGATTCCGCCGATCATCAGCGGCACGCGGGCGTCGTACCACTGCTTGACGAACGTATCGCTCGATGCGTGAGACAGCAGTACCAGCATGAGCTGTGCGCCGCTCTCACGGGCTTTCGAAAAAAGCGGCGAGAAGTCGCTGGTTTGTGGGTCGAACAATTCGGTCATTCGCAGGCTCAGGCCCGCGTCCGCGATGCCCTTCTTCAATGTCGGCACGAGTTCCTGCGCCCATTTCGCATTCTCCCCGACGATCGCGACGCGGGCGTACTTTAGATTCACGGCGACATTGCCGGACACGAAAGCGACGAGCCCTTCCGCTAGATGCGTGGAATTGACCGGGCTCACACGAAAGAAGTATTTGAAGTTGGCGTAATCGCTTTTCACTTTTGCGGCGATGGAAGGCGAAGCCGCCCCGACGCCGAGATAGATCGTCTGCGCCTGGGCGGTGTGCGGCATTTCCGCCAGCACGACCCCGCTCGCGTAACCGCCGATCAGCACATCCACTTTTTCGTCGGTGGTGAGTTTCCTGACAGCACTGATGCCCTGCTCCGGATTTTCCGTCTCGTCAGCGACCACCATTTCAAGCTGTCGCCCTATGACGCCGCCATCGGCATTGATTTCTTCGATGGCCATGCGCACCGCGTCCACGGTGTCGCGACCGACCCGGAGCTGGATCGCCGTCGGCACGCCGATGCGGATGGCCGTGGAGGTCTGGGCGGCGACGGAGCCGATTGCCATTGGAATCGCAAGGACGATCGCAAGGAGAATGATCGGTAACCGAAGCAATCGAACGAGTCGCTTGAACATGAAAGGCTCCATTGGCGGCAGCTTGACCAAGAAATACTGGGCGGCGGCCCGAGGTTCTGCGTCCCGAACGCAACGATCGGCGTGTGCGCCACCGCATTCTCCACACCGCGCGCCTCTCGATGTGGACGGGATCAGCGCAGCACGTTCATTGGTCGCGACATCGCACAGGGGGCGGACATCGCGACATCCTCGCCGCTTGGGACGAGTTCACCGCGGAGGGTCGTGCACGAGACTGCGAACCAGGCGTTCCTTCGGTACCTTTTCCACATGTCCACCTTAGTCATGACGCGTTCATCGTTCAAGTTAATGGCTCGGGAACTCTGCAGATGACGCTCTGGGAGCGTAGCCTTGCGGTTGCTTCGTGCGTTATCACCTTTGTAGTAAGACGATATTTTGTCAGCACGTGTTTGCTTCACTTCGCTCTACGCTCGATTGAATACGGACCTCCGCGAGTTCGGGTACGACCGGTAGAGTTGACCGGCGAGGTCGCAGTCCGATGCGAACGACGAGGCGGTGCAACGCCGCCCGAAGACTGCGGCGGCTCGCCTGGCTATGAGGACTTTGAAGGCCATTGCCCATCCGCAGCGCCCGAAACACGAGAACATGGCCGGATGGCTTGACCATGGGAACTGGGATGCAAACGCCTTTGATATTTCCGGGTTCAATGACTGGCTCGCATACATCAAGTGTGAGCGCCACAAAGGGGCTCGACGCCACGCTTACGTGGGACGGGGCTCGCGAATGGCCCTCAATGGCCCGAGACCTGCTCGACGGCGAAAGCTGGCGCTCGGCCATAGCCGACGCTCGCCGCTCATCCTTCGTGCCACTGCAGCTCGCCGCTTCGCTGTCGTTCGCGGTGCGGCGCAGTTGAACGGCTTCGGAGAGCTGCCAACGAGTCTTGACGACCCTGAGGTGACGCTCAATCCTCGTGAGCGCGATGGCCGCTTTCTGATTTATACGGCATCAACGCGCCCGCGGGACGGTCTGAGCGAATGACTCTTCGTGGCCAGGCACCGATGTTCACCAGACGCATGGCTCGCCGCTTATCGCGCCAACTGGTGTGCTTCCCTTGCCGCCCAATGCCGATGGTCAGGCCGGCGGTAAGCTAGTGGACTGCTATCGGTGCCCTGCGGTCAATCCGATCTGCTCCCCTTGATCTGGCGGAGTCGACTCGTTTCGCAGTTTGAGACCACGTTTGACCGGTTTCATTCTGCGCGCGGTAACACAGTGCAGGCTGCATGGTCATCCCCAAACCCGGTTGGCAGGATCGGAACTGGTTTAGCGCCTGTTTAGGCACTGTCTGCAAGTGCGCGAGTAAGTATGTGGATTAGCCAGCATACAAAAAGGTCCGCTCGGGCCGATGATGGAAGTTCCAGCGCTACAGTGTGCAACATCTCACTGCTAAGGAACCTGCCAAGCGACGTCATGGCATCAACTATCGCGTAACACTTTTTGATCGACAAATACGATGGCCCGAAGTGTAAATTCAAATCCGCTGAATTCGAATCTATGGGGGCTAGTAACTCCTTAGGTTCGGTCAATTCAGGGGACGAAAATGCGAGCGTGCATACATCGGGGAAGTAAGCAGATCGGAGGCAGTTGTATCGAGTTGGAGGAGTCCGGTCAGAGCATCCTCCTCGATCTGGGGTTGCCACTGGACGCAGAGGGCAATACCTCGCAACTTCTGCCAGCGTTAAGTGGCCTTAACGGAAGCGATCCATCGCTACTTGGAATCCTGATCTCCCACCCTCACCTCGATCACTACGGGTTGCTGGCTCACGTTGCGAGGCAAGTCAAAATCGGCCTTGGGGCATCGGCCCGACGGGTATTATGCGCGGCCGCCGATTTCGTTCCGGGAGAATGGCCCTTGCCGAACGCGGGTTGGGACTACTGCTCGGGTAGGAGCTTCGATATTGGGCCGTTCCATGTCACGCCGTATCTGGTCGATCATTCGGCTTACGACGCGTATGCGCTGCTCATCGAAGCCGGTGGAAGGCGGGTTTTCTATAGCGGCGATTTCAGAGGCCACGGACGGAAGTCCGCATTGTTTGAGCGGATGGTCGCGAATGCGCCGTGTGACATTGATGCGCTCGTGGTCGAAGGCTCATCGTTGAGCAGGCTGGACGCCGACGAAAGTTTCCCGACTGAAAGTGAGGTAGAAGCGCGCTTTGCCGACGCGTTCCGCCAGACGTCCGGGCTGGTGCTCGTCCATACCTCCGTGCAGAACGTCGACCGGATCGTCTCGATTTTTCGTGCGGCGAAGCGGACGGGCCGGACTCTGGTCATCGACCTCTACGCGGCGGCTGTTCTGGAGGCAACCGGAAACGCTAACCTTCCTCAATCGCATTGGGACGGGATAGCGTTGTTCGTGCCGCACGCGCAGCGACTGCATATCAAGAAAAACACTCTCTTCGATTTGCTCTCGAAACACTCAAACAACCGCGTGTTCGAAGGCGATCTGAACCGCGCTCCTGATCGCTACGCCCTTCTTTTCAGGCCGCTTCATCGCAAGGATCTCGAGCGCGCATCTTGTCTTGCCGGAGCGCACTACATCTATTCGCAGTGGGAGGGCTACTGGGACCAGGGCAAGTACGACAACTTGCGGCGGTGGATAGCCTCTCACGGCATTCCCAGAACTTGCATTCATACGTCCGGCCACGCATCACCTCTCGATCTGAAGGCCTTCGTGCAAGCCATTGATTCAAAACGCGTCGTGCCGATTCATAGCTTCCGCCCTGACTTGTATCCAGCGCTATTTGCCAACGTCGAGGCGCATGCCGACGGCGAATGGTGGGATGTTTGAGCAAACACCAATGAAATTTGACGAGTTGTTTACTGAAAAGGACTTTAAAACACGATGGACTTCGAGAATACCGATAGCGAGCCAAACTGGCTTCGTCATCTGAACAAGATGACAGCTTTTGCACTTCAACGACGTCAGCATGAGGAGCAGCTCGCCGAACTGGCCAAAGGTCACTACTATGTTCGTATTGGAGGCAACGGCTTCCGGCTCGTCTCCATTCATCTCGACAACCCGTGCGGAAGTGTCTACGTCGATAATCGGGCGACCAGCAGCAAGTCCTCGCTTGACCCCGTGCTCGTCCAGGCAAGCGTCGCGAGCCACCGCATCGGTCCTCCGGGCAACGGAAAACCAGAACATCGCGTGCAGGCTCGTCTGATCCATTGCGCGCTCACGCAACCGAGCAAGCTCGCATCCTTGTTGGACTGTACGGATCTATTCGACGAATTGCTATTTATCTCCGACGAGTTCCGTCTGGATGACATTCGCGCCGATGTCATTGCCTTAGGAAGGAAAGAAGCGCAATACTTTCCGGTCTTCATCGAACTAAAGGCAACGCGCACGTTGAAGCGGGTGATCGAGCAACTCGAGAGGATCACGGAACGGATGGTGGCGCAACCCGACGCCGTCGCTGCGTTTCTCGCTGCGGCATCGGGTATCCCCGCTGCTGATATCGAAATGACTGCGCTGCGACTAATCATTTGGCCAAGCCGAGGAAGCAGTAAAGAAAGTGCAACCGTGTCGAGCGCGCGCGGCAAAGGCTTCCATACTGTGGGATTCAAAGAAGCTGCGCCAGGCGAGTTCGTCTTCTCACTGGAGAGCTAACGGGAGATGTACTCGCGCGTCTCGAAGCCTTTGCTGTCGACGTTGTGCGGTTCGAAGGTCTCATGTTGTTCTGCATATGCGCGTAGCGAGTCATGACAGCGCCGGTCTCGACCACCGCGCCGATTAGGCAAATGCTCGTGCATCGTCGTCGCCACTGGTCTACGGACCCTTTGTGAGTTTATTCAATGACAGAAACGGCCGGCACAGCACGGGCACGACTGGTCTATCTTGTCCGCCAAGAGTCGCATATCCAACGTGACGCGCGAGTTCGACCACACTAACCATCAACATGAACGATATCTTGACGCAAGCCCTGTATGACGAGTTTCCCGGTCTCTATGCAGGTCGTGTAAAGCCGGCAACCGATAGTTCGATGTGTTGGGGAATTCAGTGCGGCGACGGCTGGTTTGCCCTGCTCCGAGGGCTCTCGATCCAATTAACCAAATACGCCCATGCGCAAGCCGACTACCGCCTCGAGGCGGTCGAGGTCAAAGGAAAGGCAGGCGTTTTGCGCTTCGAGCTGGCCGTTGTCACCGATTGGACCGAAACCTGCGTTATAGCGGCACGCCGTCGTGCTCGCGAAACCTGCGAGTTGGCTGGCGAGCCGGGTGCATTGTGCCGGCCTGCACGAAATCCGCATCATGGCTGGGAGCATCGCGTGCTGTGCGATGAAAAGGCGCATGAAATCGGCTACCGAAAAGTCTTATAAAAATTCGAAACCTTGAAACAATAGCGGCCTCTGCGCCCGGCAGTTCCGAGTGTCGAGAATCGCTATCGGCGACATAGCGGTCACTGGAACGACATCGTTTCAATGGTGGTGGATGGCGGCAAGTGGCCGGTAGCGCCAGTTCGAGAACTTGTTGCGCAGCGATCGTTGAGATTCAGAATAGCAGCTCACTGCTACCGATGTGAACGAGAACCCGCGGCCAGAAGCGGTCTTTGGACATCGCTGTTCAGATCGTCGACAATTGCGTCCTTACTGGAATCGTCGATGACTTTCCGAGCCGCTGACGATGGTAGGCAATCCTGCTCGCTGCGGGCCGACTAACCGGGTCCAGTCCTACCCAACGTGACATGCGACAATGCCGAGTGGCTCTTCCAATCGACAAATAGAGGTGTTTGCAATGATCGGATATTTGATAAGAAGCGAAGAGATTGACGAGATAGAAGGCACCCAAAAGACTCATTTTCTAAACCCTAAGGCACAACGTATCAACAAGTCCCTCGGCGACGCTACGGGCCTGACGGGATTCGGCTTTCATATCATCGAGGTTGAGCCTGGTCACGAGACGACTGAAC
>Ga0160464_101058_pt1 | contig 12439 bp, 12 predicted proteins | sample HID1971I_E11MG_FD_108275 | JGI IMG/M metagenome (GOLD analysis project Ga0160464, IMG submission 108275) | Enriched millipede-associated microbial communities from UW Madison campus, WI, USA - HID1971I_E11 MG | ecosystem: Host-associated > Arthropoda: Insects > Digestive system > Unclassified ... | reverse complement strand
CCCGCGGACGGCGATCGGCAGCGGAGCCGAAGTGGTCCTCCGTCGCGATGCGGGGGCGCAGGTCGCCGAGGGGGAGATCGCCGTCGTGATCGGCCGTTCGACCCGCGGGCTGACCGCGGAGAACGCGCACGAGTACGTGCTCGGTGTCACCGCGGTGAACGATCTCTCCAGCCCGGAGCGCGCCGAGTTCGATCCGCGCAACTTCGAGTCGAAGTCGGGGGACGGGTACACCCCGCTCGGCCCGTGGATCGACACCGAGACGGGGATCGACGACGTGAGCCTCGAGGTGGAGATCGACGGACGCCTCGTCGCCGAGACGGGGAGCAGGCAGCTGCCCATGCCGATCCGGGACTGCCTCGCCTACGTGGCCGCCTGGTCTCCGCTCGGACCGGGAGACGTCGTCATGACCGGTGCTCCGCACTCGCAGGCGCTCGTGGGGCCGGGGCAGACCGTGACCGTCAGAGTGGCGGGAATCGAACTGGTCACGTCGTTCGTGTGACCGAGGAAGGAGCGCGGTGAACAACCTCGCCGTGGTGGCGCACGCCGCCGAGGATCTGCGGATCGAAGACATCGGCGCCCCGATGCCCGGGCCGGACGAGGCCGTTGTGGATATCGCCTACGGCGGCATCTGCGGATCGGATCTCCACTACTGGCGGCACGGAGCCGCCGGCGCCTCGGTGCTGCGGGAGCCGATGATCCTCGGACACGAGGTGTCCGGCGTCGTCTGCGTCGCCGCGCCCGATGGCACAGGCCCCGCGGTCGGCACCCCCGTGGCGGTCCATCCGCTCACCGCGCACGGCGACGGCCGCACTCCCTGGCCCGCCGAGCATCCGAACCTCGCGCCGGCATCCACGTATCTCGGGTCGGCGATGCACCTGCCGCATACCCAGGGCGCCTTCGCGCGCCGGGTGGCGCTCCCCGCGCGTATGCTGCATCCGCTCCCCGCCGGTCTCGACCTGCGGACGGCGGCCCTGGCCGAGCCCGCGGCCGTCGCCTGGCACGGGGTGCAGCGGGCGGGTGACGTGCACGGTCGCCGGGTCGTCGTGATCGGTGCCGGCCCCATCGGTCAGCTCGTCGCCGCGGTGGCTCAGCGCGCAGGCGCCTCGCCCGTGACCGTCACCGATCTGCAGCAGCGGCCGCGGGAGATCGCCGAAGCGCGCGGCATCCGGTCGATCGATGCGCGGGCGGAGAGCGACATCTCCGAGCTGCACGCCGACGTCGTCATCGAGTCGAGCGGCACCGTTCCCGGGCTCGCGGCCGCCGTCTCCGCTGCCGCCCGTGGGGGAACGGTCGTGATGCTGGGCCTCCAGCGCGGGGGAGAGGTGCCCGCTCCGATGGCGACGGCCATCACCCGAGAGCTCACGCTGCGCGGGTCCTTCCGCTTCGGGGCGGAGTTCGATGAGGTCATCGCGGCCCTCGCCGACGGCAGCCTCGACGTGCGCGGTATCATCAGCCAGGTCTTGCCGGTGGACGATGCGCTCGACGCCTTCGAACTGGCAGCCGACCCTGCGAGCTCCTGCAAGGTGCTCATCGACTTCGGCCGGGAGGCATGAGTGTGCGCATCGTCGTGATGGGCCCGAGCGGCTCGGGCAAGTCGACGGTGGGCGCGTTCCTCGCCGGGACTCTCGGTGCGCGGTTCATCGACGGCGACGACCTGCACCCGGAGGCGAACGTACGCAAGATGGCGGCGGGCGTCCCCCTCGACGACACGGATCGTCAGCCGTGGCTGCGGCTCGTGGGTGAGACCCTGCAGGCGGAGGAGCGGATCGTCGTGGCGTGCTCTGCACTCCGGCGTGTCTATCGCGATGCCATCAGGGCTGAGGCGCCGGAGACCTTCTTCGCGGAACTCGCGATCGGTCGCGCCGTGCTCGAGGAGCGGATGCGTCTGCGGGCCGATCACTTCATGCCGGCGGCGCTGCTGGACTCGCAGCTCCAGACGCTGGAGTCTCTCGACTCCGATGAGGACGGCATCCGGGTCGACGGATCCGCGGACGTGCGAACCGCATCCGAGGTCATCGCCGCGGCGGCGTTTCAGCGCTGATACAGCGGCCGGGCGGTCAGTCCTTGCGGTACCCCGAGCGGCCCATCGCGAACAGCGCGATGAACGACGTGACGGCAGCGCACACGGTCATGGCGCCGATCAGCCAGAGGAGTGCGTGCGAGAGGAAGGCGCCGTCGAGCATGGGGGTTCTCCGTGTTCTGCAGAAAAGGACCGGTGTCCTCAGCCTATCGGGTCATCCGGTACCATTGAGGCTGTACCTCGGCGAGGGATGCTTCTGCGCGTGCGCGAACATCCGTTATCGACGCGGCGAAGCAAGCCCGGTGGCTTTCCTCCTGCGTCAGCGAGTTCGAAAATTCCAAGACCACCGCGCGGCGCCTTCGCTGCGTGCCCCGAAGGAGAACCCCATGTCTGAAGACACCAAGGTCCAGGCCGAGCTCCGCGAGAGCTTCGGCAAGGGCTTCGCCCGCCGCCTCCGCGCCGCCGGCAAGATCCCCGCCGTCATCTACGGCCACGGCACCGAGCCTGTGCACGTCGCACTGCCGGGCCACCAGGTCTCGCTCATCATCCGTCGTGCCAACGCGCTGCTCGAGCTCGACATCGAGGGCAAGGGCCAGCTCGCCCTCGTCAAGGACGTCCAGCGCGACCCGGTGCACCAGATCATCGAGCACATCGACCTTCTCGTCGTGAAGAAGGGCGAGAAGGTCGCCATCGACGTCCCGATCGTCGTCACGGGCGAGTCGGCCGCGGGCACCATCGTGAACCTCGACGCGACCACGCTGTCGATCGAGGCCGAGGCCACGCACATCCCGCAGAACATCGAGGTCTCGGTCGAGGGCCTGGAAGAGGGCGCGCACATCACCGGTGCCGACGTGCAGCTCCCCAAGGGCTCCACGCTGCTCTCCGACCCCGAGGTCCTCGTCGTCGCGATCTCCGTCCCGGCTGCACCCACCGAGGATGACGCCGAGGGCGAGAGCGCCGAGGCCACCGAGGCGGCAGAAGACGCCGCCGCGGAGTGATCTCCGACTGATTCATCACAGAGGGGACGCGATCCGATCGCGTCCCCTCTGTCGTATCCTGACCGAGGACGTGGACCCGGGCAGGGAGAGGACGAGGACATGGCATCGACCTGGCTCGTGGTGGGGCTCGGCAACCCCGGTCCGCGATACGAGACCACTCGGCACAACATCGGGCAGATGGTCGTCGACGACCTGGCCGCGCGGCGCGGCGAAGCGTTCCGCGAGCACAAGGGCGGAGCACGTGTCGTCGAGACGTGGTTGCGCCCGGGCGCGGACAAGCTGGTGCTGACCAAGCCGAACACCTTCATGAACGTCTCGGGCACCCCCGTCGCCGCTCTGGCCCGGTTCTATTCGGTTCCCGCCGAGCAGGTGATCGTGGTGCACGATGAGCTCGATATCCCGTTCGACACGGTCAAGCTCAAGACCGGGGGCGGGCACGGCGGACACAACGGTGTGCGCGACGTCGCACGTGCTCTGGGCACGCCGGACTTCCCCCGTGTGCGTGTGGGGATCGGCCGTCCCGCCGGGCGCCAGGACCCCGCGGACTGGGTGCTCGCCCCGTTCGGCAAGGAGGAACGACCGAACCTGCCGATCCTCATCGGGGACGCCGCAGACGCGGTCGAGCTCCTGGTGGGCGAAGGTCTGCTCGCGGCTCAACAGAAGCACCACGCGCCGCGCTGACGCCGCAGATGCCGAGTGGCGGTGAGCCGCTCAGGTCGTGTAGGTCGACAGACCCGCAGCGGCACCCGCCGTGAGCGCGACCACCAGGGCGATGAAGAAGATCACGGACGCGAGAACGGCGACAACGAGTGCGGCGATTCCCGCGCCGCGGCCCCGCTTCTTGGCGATCGCGACGATGCCGAGCACGATCGCTGCGATGCCGACGATCGTCCCGAGCCAGAACGAGAGCTCCGCCCAGAGCACCTGGTCGCGTACCGGGGTCAGCACGCGCAGGTCGTCGGCGGTGATCGATGCGCCGTTCGGCAGGAACCTACCGATCTCGAACGCGCTGATGCTCACCACGATCGTCGGTACGACCGCGGCGACGAGGGCGAAGACCAGCGCCAGCGTCCCGAAGAGCCTCGAGGAGGAGGGGGCTGTGGCGCCAGGCGCCTGGTAGGTCCCGGCGGGGACCGCGTAGCCGCCGACAGGCACCTGGTAAGCCCCGGGAGGCGCAGCCGGGTATCCGGGAGCGGGCGCTGCGGGGTATCCGGCGGGCGCTGCCGGCGGGGAAGCGGGTGACGCGACCGGGTATGCAGGCGCCGCGGGAGGATACGGAGGAGCTGCCGGAGGGTAACCAGGAGCGGTCGGCGGCGGGAACGAGCCGGACGGGGTGTCCGTAGCGGGCGGCGCCGATACCGTGGGCGGTACCTGCGCGTCGGAGGGTACGGCGCCGGACGGGGGAGGCAGCTGCGGATCAGTCACGAGCCCATCCTAAGGCGAGCGTCAGACTCGTCGGAGCAGACCCACCCGGTCGTACACGTCCGAGAGTGTCGCATCGGCGACGGCGTCAGCGCGCGCGGCGTTCTCGGCCAGGATGCGGTCGAGTTCGGCCGGATCGTCGAGCAGCTCGAGGGCGCGGGCCCGCACGGGCTCGAACTCGTTCACGACGACCTCGGCGAGGCCCTTCTTGAAGTCGCCGTATCCGCGACCCGCGTATTCGTCCTCGATCGCGGCGACCTGGCGCCCGGTGAGCGCGGCGTAGATGGTGAGCAGGTTCGAGACGCCGGGCTTGTTCTCGCGGTCGAATCGCACCGAGCCCTCGTTGTCGGTCACGGCGCGCATGACCTTCTTCGCCGACTTCGCCGGATCGTCGAGCATCCACAGCACGCCGGCATCGCTCTCGGCGGACTTCGACATCTTGGAGGTCGGGTTCTGCAGATCGTAGATGCGCGCGGTCTCCTTCTGGATGACCGGCATCGGCACGGTGAAGGTCTCGCCGAACCGTGAGTTGAACCGCTCGGCGAGATCGCGCGTGAGCTCGACGTGCTGCTTCTGGTCGTCGCCGACAGGCACCACATCCGTCTGGTAGAGCAGGATGTCTGCGGCCATCAGCACCGGGTAGGTGAACAGACCGACGCTCGTCGAGTCCGCACCGTAGCGCGAGGACTTGTCCTTGAACTGCGTCATCCGACCGGCTTCGCCGAAACCGGTGATGGTGCTGAGGATCCACGCGAGCTCGGCGTGCGCGCGCACATGCGACTGCACGTACAGCGTCGACAGCGACGGCTCGATGCCCGCGGCGATGTACTGCGCAGCCGTTCGCCGCGTCTTCTCGCGGAGCTCGGCAGGGTCCTGGGCGACCGTGATCGCGTGCAGGTCGACCACGGAGAAGTAGGCGTCGTAGGAGCTCTGCAGGTCTCGCCACTGGAGCAGCGCGCCGATGTAGTTGCCGATCTGGAGGGAGTCGGCGGAGGGCTGCATTCCGGAGTAAAGGCGAGGTCTCGTCACGGGATCAATCCTATGGGGTGAGCGCGGTGCCCCTACGATGGGCGCATGGTCTCCGCATCTCCTCGTTCACGGTCGCGAGGGGATCGGGCCCTCTACGTCGAGATCCTCATCCGCGCTCCTCTCGAAGAGGTCTGGCGACTCACCCAGGAGCCGGCCTCGCACGTGCGCTGGGATGCGCGCTTCAGCGACATCGTGCCGCAGCGCACCAGGGCAGACGGCGCGCAGGACTTCCGCTACGAGCTCGACCTCGTGGTGCACACCATCCGCGGCACCGGCGTCTCGCTCGCCACGAAGGAGAGCCGTGCGGGGGAGCGCACCTCCGCTCTGCTCTTCGACACGGACGACTCGCTCTCCCCGCTCGGCGCCGGTCGCGGATACTGGCGCTACGTGCCGACTGCGGAGGGCATACGGTTCCTCACCGGCTACGACTACGCTCCGGGATGGGGATGGCTCGGGCGCGTGCTCGATCCGTTGATCACTCGGCGCTTCATCTGGTGGCTCACGGCGCGCAGTTTCGATCGGCTCCGGCTGTGGGCCGAGGAGGGGATCCCGCCGGAGGACACGAGCGGATGGCGATCCTTGCGCCGAGGATACCGGCCTCGTGCACGCAACTGCCTCTCCCGTCCGCCACGGCGCACCGGACGCACGATCATGGAAGACGCACCGCAATCGCTCGAGGAGATCGCATGACCACCACTCCGGGGATCTTCGAGCGCGCGCTCGGAGATGATTTCGCTCGGCTCCACCCGCAACTGCAGCGTCGGTTCGGGGTCGGCGTCGACTCCGGGTACGGGTGCATCGGACGCGGGGTGATGACCGAGGTGCGCCGAGGCGCCTGGTGGACGCTGCCCTTCCTGCTGATCGGCACCTTCCGCAACATCCTCTTCCCCGAGCGCGGACGGGACGTGCCGTTCCGGATCGACAACCACGCCTACGTCGACGACTTCGGCCGTGAGACCGTGACCTTCGTCCGGACGATGGATGTGCGCCCTGGCCGTCGTCGCCGCTTCGACGCGACCATGATTTACAGCGACGCCCGCCAGCGGGTGGTCGATTACCTGGGCACGCACCAGCACCTGGCCGTCGACCTCGATCTGGCCGTCACCGACGACGGCGGGCTGCTCCTCACCTCGGGCGCACAGCGCTTCTACGAGGGGCGCATCGCCTTCCGCTTCCCGATGCTGTTCAGCGGGCGGGCCCGGCTCGTCGAGCGCTATGACGACGAGCAGCAGCGTTATCTGATCGACCTCGAGATCCACAACGACGTCTTCGGGTTCCTGTTCGGCTATCGGGGCGCGTTCACGTGCGAGTTCGTCGACGGACCTGCGCCGGAGACCGTGAAGCCCTACCGCGAGGAGATCCGAGAGTGACCGCACGCGGAGCAGCCTTCCTCGAAGCACTGGGGGAGGAGGCGGAGAGACTTCACCCCGAGATCCTGGCGCAGATGCGCGTCGAGGCGAGGAACGACAGTGCTGAGGGGGTGTTCGCGGTCGCCGGGAGCCGGTTCGGGCGCCTCGCCGGTCTGGCCTCTCCGGTCGTCGGACCTGGCCTGCTCGTGACGCGGCTCGCTCGCGAGGTGCCGTTTCGCATTGATACCGTGTCCGGTCGGTCGCGCTCGGGGCGGGCGACGCTCGACACGGTCCGCGAGTTCCGCTTCCCTGACAGGACACAGCGCGTCGCAGACCGGCTTTTCGCGACGGGTCACCCCGGCCTCATCCAGAATGCCCTGGGCGTGAGGGGGCGGGTGCAGATGCTCGAGGAGTGCTCGGTGACCGAAGACGGTGCGCTGCGTATGCGCACCCGGGCGGTCGCGCTGCGCCTCGGACGACGCCGGATCGCGCTGCGCGGCTTTCTTCGCATCAGGGTCGATCTCGTCGACGGCTGGGACGAGGCCCGCCGTCGACGCACCATCGCGATGCGCGCGACGAGCCCCGTGCTCGGGACCGTCTTGGAGTACCGGGGGTGGTATCGCTACGCGGACGTCGCCCCCGGCCCGGATCAGTAGCGGTAGTCGACGACGACGGGCGCGTGGTCGCTCCAGCGCTGGTCGTAGGCCGCTGCGCGGGCGACGTGGTAGGTCTCCACACGCTCGGCGAGTGCAGGCGTCGCGAGGTGGTAGTCGATGCGCCACCCGGAGTCGTTGTCGAACGCCTGACCGCGCATCGACCACCAGGTGTACGGGCCGTCGATCTCGCCGTGGAACTTCCGGCCGACATCTATCCAGCCGAGACCCGTGCCCACGGTGCCGTCGACACCGGTGACCTCCGTGCCGGCCTCGCCGAGGAACCGATCGAAGTAGGCGCGTTCACGCGGCAGGAAACCGGCCTTCTTACGGTTGCCTCTCCAGTTCTTGATGTCGAGCTCACGATGCCCGACGTTGAGGTCGCCCGTCACGAGAGCGAGGGCGCCGTCGGAACCGAGCTCGCCGAGTCGCGTGCCGAACGCGTCGAGGAACTTCCACTTCTCGTCCTGCTTCGGGGTGTCGGCCTCGCCGGAGTGCACGTAGGCGCTCACGACGGTCAGTGGACGGTCTCCGATCAGGTAGTCGGCCTCGATCCACCGGCCCTTGGAATCGAAATCCTCTGGGCCGAAATCGGTGCGTGCGGCCAGTGCAGGCGTGCGGCTCGCGATGGCGACGCCGGCGCGGCCCTTCGCCGTGGCCTCGTCGTGAACGAAGGACCAGCCGGGAAGAGCAGCCTCGAGGTGCTCGTCCTGCCCGCGGACCTCCTGGAGTGTGAGGATGTCGACGCCGGCTTCGTCCAGCCAGGAGCTCATCCCGTTGCGAGCCGCCGCTCGGATTCCGTTGACATTGACCGAGGCGATACGCAGATGAGGCATGATCACCAGCCTAACGAGCGCCGCCGACATCCCGTCCTGGTCGGTGCAGCTCCGTGAGCAGACGCTGCGCGAGGGGCGTGCTCGGATCGGCGGGCGGGGGAGGGGAGGCTTCGAGGTCGGCGAGCTCCTCCTCCGCGTCGCGCACGGCCTTCGCAGCGCCCCACGCGCGGTACCAGGGCGCGGCCTCACGGGCCGCATGGGCTTCGCGCACGCGGATGCGCGCGGCCGTCAGCAGGGCCTGATACTCCGCCATGCGGCGCTCGGCCTCGGTGAGAGTGAGAAGGGGCAGATCGCGATCCTGCGCGGCCACCGCGATCCACGAGGAGGCCACCAGCATCACCACGCCGTTGACGCGGAACCAGAGCAGCAGACCGATGAAGATCGCGAACGTCGCGAGCAGCGGGTTGGACGGCGTGTAGCTGAGCAGGAAGCCCGCGCCGAACTGCAGGATAGTCATCGCGGCGCCGCCCAGGAGAGCGCCGGGCCAGATCGTCTGCCAGTGCAGGGAGGTCCCGGTGAGGAAGCGGACCATCGCCGCCAGTGCGCCCGACATCAGCGCGAAGGACACGATGACGGCGCCGATGCGGATGAGGATCACCCCGTTGGAACCGGAGTCCCAGCCCAGTAGGCCGAGGAGCCAGCTGAGGATGGCGGCGCTGGCCGAGCTGAGGACCGAACCGGCCACCAGGGAAGCTCCGAAGATCACCGCCGCGAGCAGGTCGCGCGCCTTCAGGATGACATAGCTGCGGCGATCGGGCGGCAAGCCGAAGATGTCTCTGGTCGCACGACGCGAGAAGGTGACCCAGCCGATCGCGGTCCAGATCACCGTGCCGAGCGCGATCAGTCCGGTGATGCTCAGGACCCCGGTCGTGCTCGCGGCGATGTCCTTCACCTGCTCGGGCGTGACCACTCCACCCTCGGGGAGGATCAGATTGGGGATGTAGCTGTTGATCATCGCGATGAGGGCGTCGACGGCCTCATCGCTGCCGCCGAGCCAGAGACCCGCGATCGCGAATGCGAGGTAGATCGCGGCGAAGATCGCGAAGAGCGCCTGATAGCTCACGCCCGCGGCGAGGAGGAATCCGTTGTGCTGAAGGAAATGGCGCCAGACTCGTACGGGGAACAGCCCGAGGGTGCGTTGGGTCAGTGCGGTCGCGCGCTCGACAGCCGCATCGAGGCGGCCGGACTCGGCCGCAGAGCCTTCGGGTTCAGACACCTCCCCACCCTATCCAAGAGGCGGGAACGCGAGAGCAGGGGGAGACACGAGAACAGGCGGCCCCGGAGCGGGACCGCCTGTTCTCACATGATGCCGGATGCGTCGTCAGGGACGCCCGCGGAGGATGGCCTGCTTGACCTCGGCGATGGCCTTGGTGACCTCGATGCCACGCGGGCAGGCCTCGGAGCAGTTGAAGGTGGTGCGGCAGCGCCACACGCCTTCCTTGTCGTTGAGGATGTCGAGGCGGACCGCCGCGTTGTCGTCGCGCGAGTCGAAGATGAAGCGGTGGGCGTTGACGATCGCTGCCGGTCCGAAGTACTGGCCGTCGGTCCAGAACACGGGGCACGACGAAGTGCACGCGGCGCACAGGATGCACTTGGTGGTGTCGTCGAAGATCTCGCGGTCGGCGATGGACTGCACGCGCTCCTTGCCCTTCTCCGGCACGGAGCTGGCGACGAGGAACGGCTGCACCTCACGGTACGACGCGAAGAACGGCTCCATGTCGACGACGAGGTCCTTCTCCAGCGGCAGGCCCTTGATCGCCTCGACGTAGATCGGCTTCGAGATGTCGAGGTCCTTGATCAGCGTCTTGCAGGCGAGGCGGTTGCGGCCGTTGATGCGCATGGCGTCGGAGCCGCAGATGCCGTGGGCGCAGGAGCGGCGGAAGGTCAGCGAGCCGTCGACCTCCCACTTGATCTTGTGGAGGGCGTCGAGCACACGGTCGGTGGAGTAGAGCTCCACGTCGTAGTCGACCCAGTGCGGCTCGGCGTCGACCTCCGGGTTGAACCGGCGGATGTTGAACGTGACGATGAAGGACTGGACACCGGTCTCTTCGGTCGTGTCGGCAGGTGCCTCTGCGATGGCGGTCGACATGCTCAGTACTTCCTCTCCATCGGCGGGTAGTTGAACTCGCCCTGCTCGTTCTTCGTGAAGACGACCGGCTTCCAGTCGAGCTTGATGTGATCGCTCGGTGTGGAGGAGTGCGGGTCGCCCGTGAGGTAGGCCATGGTGTGCTTCATGTACTTCTCGTCGTTGCGCTTCGGGAAGTCGTCGCGCATGTGGCCGCCGCGGCTCTCCTCGCGGTTCTGCGCGGCATAGACGACGACCTCGGCGATGTCGAGGAGGAAGCCCAGCTCGACGGCTTCGAGCAGGTCGGTGTTGAACCGCTGGCCCTTGTCGTCGACGTGCACGTTCTTGTAGCGCTCGCGGAGCTCTGCGATCACGCCGAGCACGTGCTGGAGGGACTCGTGCGTGCGGAACACCTGCGCGCCCTTGTCCATCTCGTCCTGCAGGGTCTTGCGGAGGACGGCGATGCGCTCGGTGCCCTGGTTGTTGCGCAGGTCTTCGAGCATGCCGGACACGAATGCCGCGGGGTTCTCGGGGAGCGGCACGAACTCGGCGGTCTTGACGTACTCGACCGCGTTGCGGCCGGCGCGCTTGCCGAAGACGTTGATGTCGAGAAGCGAGTTGGTGCCGAGACGGTTGGCGCCGTGCACCGAGACGCAGGCGCACTCGCCGGCGGCGTAGAGGCCGGGGACGACGGTGGTGTTGTCCGCGAGGACCTCGCCGTCGTTGTTGGTCGGGATGCCACCCATGGCGTAGTGCGCGGTGGGCATCACGGGCACAGGCTCGACGACCGGGTCGACGCCGAGGTACGTGCGGGCGAACTCGGTGATGTCCGGGAGCTTGGTCTCGAGCACCTCGGCGCCCAGGTGCGTGCAGTCCAGCAGCACGTAGTCCTTGTGGGGACCGGCGCCGCGGCCGTCGAGGACCTCCTGCACCATGCAGCGCGCGACGATGTCACGCGGCGCGAGGTCCTTGATCGTCGGGGCGTAGCGCTCCATGAAGCGCTCACCCGAGGCGTTGCGCAGGATCGCGCCCTCGCCTCGTGCGCCCTCGGTGAGAAGGATGCCGAGACCGGCGAGGCCGGTCGGGTGGAACTGGAAGAACTCCAGATCCTCGAGGGGGAGGCCCTTGCGCCACACGATGCCGACGCCGTCGCCGGTGAGGGTGTGCGCGTTCGAGGTCGTCTTGAAGATCTTGCCGAAGCCGCCGGTCGCGAAGATCACGGCCTTGGCCTGGAAGACGTGCAGCTCGCCGGTCGAGAGGTCGTACGCGACGACGCCCGAGACCTGGGTCTTGCCGTCGGCGTCCTTCACCGTCAGCAGATCGAGCACGTAGAACTCGTTGAAGAAGTTGATGCCGAGCTTGACGCAGTTCTGGAACAGCGTCTGCAGGATCATGTGGCCGGTGCGGTCGGCGGCATAGCAGGCGCGGCGGACCGGGGTCTTGCCGTGCTCGGCCGTGTGCCCGCCGAAGCGACGCTGGTCGATCTTGCCCTCGGGCGTGCGGTTGAAGGGGAGACCCATGTTCTCGAGGTCGATGACCGCGTCGATGGCCTCCTTCGCGAGGATCTCGGCCGCGTCCTGGTCGACGAGGTAGTCGCCGCCCTTGACGGTGTCGAAGGTGTGCCACTCCCACGAGTCCTCTTCGACGTTGGCGAGCGCTGCCGCCATGCCGCCCTGCGCCGCACCGGTGTGCGAGCGTGTCGGGTACAGCTTGGAGATCACCGCGGTCTTCGCCCCGGGGCCCGCTTCGATGGCGGCACGCATGCCCGCCCCACCGGCTCCCACGATGACGATGTCGAACTGGTGGTAGTGCACGCCGTCACGGACGACGGAATCCTGCGTCTCGGTAGTCACTTCTCGTATGCCTTCTTCTAGTTCCCGACGATCGCGGCGCATTCGGACCAGAGGACGCTGTCCTCGGTCACACCCAGGCACGGGTCGAACGTGAAGACCACGAGCGTGCCGAGGATGATGAGCAGGCCGGCGGCCAGCCCGAGCGCCCAGACCAGCGCCTTGCGCGCCGTGCTGTTCGTCACGTAGTCGTTCACGATCGTGCGCATGCCGTTGG
>Ga0160464_101053_pt1 | contig 12510 bp, 12 predicted proteins | sample HID1971I_E11MG_FD_108275 | JGI IMG/M metagenome (GOLD analysis project Ga0160464, IMG submission 108275) | Enriched millipede-associated microbial communities from UW Madison campus, WI, USA - HID1971I_E11 MG | ecosystem: Host-associated > Arthropoda: Insects > Digestive system > Unclassified ... | reverse complement strand
GTGAACACGTCGCTCGCGTCCCGCCAGAAGAACGAGGAGCGGATGCGGCGCTTCGTCGCCGACGCCAGCCACGAGCTGCGCACCCCGCTCGCCTCCATCCGGGGATACTCGGAGTTGTCGCTGCGCGCGCTGCGTCAGTCGAACGCGCAGGCGGAGCGCCCGGAGGTCATCGAGAGCACGACGTCGTCTCTGGAGCGCATCCAGGCCCAGTCGCTGCGGATGACCCGCCTCGTCGAGGACCTGCTGCTGCTCGCCCGTCTCGATGAAGGCCAGGAACTGGTCTACGGCACGGTCGACCTCACCCAGCTCGCTCTCGAAGGCCTCTCGGACGCACGTCCGACGGCGGTCGACCACCACTGGAACATCGACGTGCCCGACGAGCCCGTCACGATCCTGGGCGACGCCGGACGCATGCACCAGGTCGTGGCGAACCTGCTCGCGAATGCCCGCACCCACACGCCCGCCGGCACGACCGTCACACTCAGCGTCGCGCAGGAGGGCGAGGAGGCGGTGCTGCGCGTGCACGACGACGGTCCGGGGATCGACCCCGCCATCCGCGACGAGCTGTTCGCCCGCTTCGCCCGCGGCGACAGCTCTCGAGCCCGCCAGACCGGTGGAACGGGACTGGGCCTCGCGATCGCGAAGGCCATCGTCGAGGGCCACCACGGCTTCATCACCGTGGCCAGTGAGCCCGGCGACACGACCTTCACCGTCCGCATCCCGATGAACCCGGCGACGGCCGGCGACACCGCCGAAGCCTGACCTCCGGCGCTCCCGTCCGTCGGCTCAGTATCCGGCGAAGGCGTCGGTCGTGAGGCTGCGCGCCTTCTGCAGCGCAGGGGCGAGGTCGGCGATGAGCCGCGGCGGTCCCGAGATGAAGGCGTGGCGGGTGGCCAGGTCGGCGACGGTGCGCTCGAGGGTCTCCGCGTCCAGACGCGCACCCTGCGCCCAGGACCAGTGCGCCGGCAGGTCGGCCGGCTCGTCACGTGTGAACACCACTGTGCGCACCCCCGTCGCAGCGAGCTCATCGCGGAAGGCGAGCTCCGATGCCTCGGATGCCACGTACACGAGCACCACGTCGCGCTGCTGCCCCGTCGCCTGCAACTGCCGCAGCTGCGACACGAAAGGCGTCACGCCGATGCCCGCCGCGACCATGAGCACCGGCTGTTCGCCCCGCGGCAGGATGAAGTCACCCCAGGTGCCGGTCACGGCGAAGGTCGCCCCCGGCTCGGCGGCGGCGAGAGCGCGCTTGTAGCTCGACGGGTGCTTCTGGTCGCCGTTCTTGTAGGCGATGCGCAACGTCGGAAGATCAGCCGGTGCCGACACGATGCTGAACTCTCGCCGAGTTCCGCGGGCGTCGGGGCGATGATGCGGAACGTCGAGCTCGAGGTACTGTCCCGGCAGGAAACGCACCCGCCCCTTGGCCCGGAATGTCAGCTCCTGCGCGGTCGGCGTGACGAACTCGCGCCGTTCGAGCACGAGCCGCACCGACCCGCGCAAGGCGAAGGCGAACGCCACCAGGTTGCCGATCAGCAGCGCGCGCTCCTGTCCGAGCGTGAACAGCCCGGCCACCGAGATCGGCCACCCCGCGAACAGGCCCACCACGACGGCCACCGCGAGCTGCTGCCGACGACGCGGTGGGAGGGTGAGCGGCTCCGACAGCATGAACGCTCCGAGGAACAGGAACGGCGACTGCAGCACCGCGAACTGCAGGGCTGTCGGGATGTCGAAGGCGATGTCGAACTCCACGGCCTGCACCGCCTGCCGCACCACCGAGGTGGCGACGGCGACGAGGAGGAACACCAGCACGACCCGGATCTTCTCGGTGCGCCAGAGCACCGCGAGGCCCAGCACCGCCACGGGAATCGTGAGCACAGGCGTGCCGACCCACCACGACGACGAGGTGCCCAGCCACTCGAAGGCGCCGAATGCTCCGAGGATCGAGACCACGGCGGCTCCGAACGCGGCCGGGTTGAATATGTGGCGACCACGCCAGGCGATCAGATACTTCGAGACGCTCGCGACGGCGCCGGCGAGGGCCAGACCGAGGAGCGCACCCGGCTCGGCGCCGGGCCGAAGCACGAACAGCAGGATGAGGGCGGTCACCAGCGAGGACTCGATGCGCCACGGCAGCCGGAGAATGCGCTGCGCCGCCGCATCGACGGCGGAGATGACGACCGCGAGCACGAGGAACGACGCCACGAGCTCGAGCGGGGTGGGCGAGACGATCACGCCGAACAGCGACAGCGCGAAGGCGATGACCGCGAGAGCGATGAGCGCGAACAACACGAGGCGGTACATCGACAGCGCGCCCAGCACCGCGAGGACCCGCTGACGTGCGGCGGCGAATGACGTGATCACGTTTCCACTCTTCCCTACTTCCGGACAGCTGGTTCGGTTCTGGACGGCTGGGCCTAGTTCTGGACGGAGGGGTGCGCGTCTCCCACGACGACGAACAGTTCGGCCGGGCACCCGGGTGACCGCTGCACGCGTCCGTCGGTGCTCATCCGCACCCATTCGACGCCCCAGGTCGCCGCGATCTCGCTGCCGCCGTCGAAGAAGAGGGCCGTCGCCACCGCGTCGGCCGTCATCGCCTCCGGCGCCCACGCCCAGCTGGCGGCCCAGGTGCGCACCGGCAGCCCGGTGCGGGCGTCGAGCACATGATGCAGCCCGCTCCCCCACGCCCTCCGGTTGATCGCCGACGCGCACAGCGCCTGATCCCGCACCTCGACGACCCCGATCGCCTTCGTCGGGTCGTACGGATGCTCGAGGCCGATGCGCACACCGGCACCACGGACTCGGATGTCGCCGCCGGCATCGACCACGAGATCTCCGGGCACGGGCGCCAAGACCTCCGTGACGAGGTCGACGAGACGTCCTTTTCCGAGAGCGCCGACGTCGACCAGGGCCGGGGCGGACGCCGTGACCTCGGTATCGGTCCACGACAGCCGGTGCTCCCAGGCTTCCGGTGCGCGGACCGGTTCCCCCGCGACGAGAGAGTAGCCCGCGTCGTATCCGAGCGCTTCGAGGCTGTCGGCGACGAGCGGGTTCACGGCACCGCCGGTCGCGGCGGAGAGCTCGCGGTAGGCGTCGAGCATCGCCCGGGCGTCGGTGGAGGCGAAGCTGCCTCCTTCTCGACCGAGACGCACGACGTCGGAGTCGGCGCGGAACCGGGACCACTCGCGGTCGAAGCGCTCGATCTCCGCCGTGACCTCTGCGCGCGCCGCGTGCGGCAGCGTGTCGGTCGTCTCGATCTCCCAGTGCGTTCCGATGGCCTCGAAGCGCCAGCTCCCCATGAGGCGTCAGGCGCCTACGAGGCCGCCTGCTCCTTGATCGACTCGACGGCCTTGTTGAATCCGCCGCTGGTGAGCGACGAACCCGCGACGCGGCTGACGTTCAGGTCGTCGAGCGCCTTGCCGTCGACCTCCTCGGAGATCCCGTCGATGAACTGCCCCTGATACTGCTTGCTCTCGGGGGCCTGCGGGTCTCCCGTCACCTCGACATCGGTCACCACGCCGTCGGCGAGCGTGAGGGTGACGGAGATCTTCTCCACCGTCTCCGGCGTCTGGTACGACCCCTCCGCGGTGTACGTGCCGTCGGCATAGGTCGCTGTGGAGTCGCCGCCGGACGATGACGAGGACGAACCGGCGTCCGGCGTGCTGCCGTTGTCAGCCGGAGTCTCGGCGTCGGCGTTCCCGGAGCATCCGGCGAGGACGAAGAGTCCCGCGACCCCGAGGAGTGCGGTTCCCTTGCGGACAGAGGACGGTACGGTCGTGCGGATCATGGTGGTCCTCCCGGCTCGGTGTCGGCCGACGCGCTCGTCGACCATTCGACCGTAAGCACCGCGGCTATGCACGGGCTGTGCCGTGACGATGCGTTACGCGTCGCCGCCGAACATGCTCGTCACGGAGCCGTCTTCGAAGACCTCGTGGATCGCACGCGCCAGCAGTGGGGCGATCGGCAGGATCGTCAGCTTGTCCCAGCGACGCGACTCGGTGAGCGGAATCGTGTCGGTGATGACGACCTCGTCGATGGACGAGTCCTGCAGTCGATCGGATGCCGGGTCGCTGAAGATCGCGTGCGTTGCGGCGACGATCACGCGATGCGCACCGGCCGCTTTGAGCGCCTGCGCGGCCTTGACGATCGTCCCGCCGGTGTCGATCATGTCGTCGACGAGAAGGCAGGTGCGGCCTTCCACGGCGCCCACGATCTCGTGCACGGAGACCTGGTTGGCGACCTTGGGGTCGCGACGCTTGTGGATGATCGCCAGCGGTGCACCGAGGCTGTCCGACCAGGTGTCGGCGACGCGGACGCGGCCCATGTCGGGCGACACGACCGTGAGGATCTCGCGGTCCGCGGGAGTCAGGGTGCGCTCGAAGTAGTCGAGGAGCACGGGCTTGGCGAACAGGTGGTCGACGGGACCGTCGAAGAAGCCCTGGATCTGCGCCGCGTGCAGGTCGACGCTCATGACGCGGTCGGCGCCCGCGGTCTTCAGCAGGTCGGCCACCAGGCGGGCGCTGATCGGCTCGCGACCACGGCCCTTCTTGTCCTGACGCGAGTACGGATAGTACGGCGCGACGACGGTGATGCGCTTGGCCGACGCGCGCTTGGCGGCGTCGATCATGATGAGCGTCTCCATGAGCCACTCGTTGACCGGCTCGCCGAAGGTCTGGATCAGGAAGAGATCCACACCGCGGATCGAGACCTCGAAGCGGGCGTAGATCTCGCCCGAGGCGAACGTGCGGTGCTCGACCGGCGCGATCTCGGTACCGAGCGCTTCGGCGACGGCCGCGGTGAGTTCGGGATGCGAACGTCCACCGGCGACGACGAGCCGCTTCTTGGTCTTCGCGATGATCCCGGGGGCCACGCCGTTGTCGCGATCCAGATCGACCGTCTTCTTCTTGCGCGCCATGTCCGCCTATTCCGCCGAATTCTCGCGGGACGCAGCATCCGCCGCGCCCGTCCCTGCTCTGTTCTTCTCGACCCAGCCTTCGATGTTGCGCTGGGGGGCGACGCTCATGGCCAGCGCGCCGGCGGGGACGTCCTTGCGGACGACGGCGCCTGCACCGGTCTTCGCACCGGCTCCCAGCCTAACGGGCGCGACGAGCACCGTGTGCGACCCGGTGTGCACCTCGTCACCGATCTCGGTGCGGTGCTTGTTCACGTCGTCGTAGTTCGCCGTGATCGTGCTCGCCCCGAGGTTCACCCCGCGGCCGATCGTCGCATCGCCCACGTAGGAGAGGTGCGGGACCTTGCTGCCCTCGCCGATCTCGGCGTTCTTGGTCTCGACGTAGGCGCCGATCTTGCCCTTGGCTCCGAGGATCGTGCCGGGGCGCAGGAACGAGAACGGCCCGACGGTCGCTTCGGCGCCGATGACGGCCAGAGTGGCATCGGCGCGGCGGACGATCGCGTCCTCACCGACCTCGCAGTCGACCAGTGTGGTGTCGGGGCCGACGACCGCACCGGACGCGATCACCGTGGCGCGCAGGATCTGCGTGTTCGGGAGGATCGTGACGTCGGGCGAGAGCTTCGCATCGTCGTCGATCCACGTGGTCGCCGGGTCGATCACGGTGACGCCCTCGAGCTGCCAGCGACGCACGATGCGCTGGTTGAGCAGACGTCCGACCTCGGCCAGCTGGGCGCGGTCGTTGACGCCGAAGGTGACGGAGATGTCGGAGACCACGGATGCCGCCACCCGGTCGCCGTCACGACGGAGCAGACCGGGCACGTCGGTCAGGTACATCTCGCCCTGGGCGTTGTCGACTCCGACCCGCGGGAGGTAGGTCCGAAGCGTGGCCGCACGGAACACGTACATCCCGGCGTTGATCTCGCGGACGGCAGCCTCCTCGGCATTCGCGTCCTTCTGCTCCACGATGCGGTCGACTCCCCCGTCGGCGTCGCGGACGACGCGTCCGTAGCCGGTCGGATCGTCGACCAGCGCCGTCATCAGCGTGGCCGGTGCGCCGGAGGCACGGTGCTCCGCCAGGAACGCGGAGAGGGTGTCGACATCGGCCAGCGGGCAGTCGCCGGAGAGGACGAGCACATCGCCGTCGAAGTCGGCGGGGAGGGCATCGACGGCGACCTGCACCGCACGACCGGTTCCCGGGATCTCGTCCTGGTCGACGAACACCGCGTCGGGATAATCGGCGGCAAGCGCCGCGACCACCTGATCGCGCTCGTGCCGGACGACAACCTCGACGTGCGCGGCCTGCAGCCGCCCCGCGGTGGTGAGCACGTGCCCCACCAGCGGACGTCCGCTGATCGGGTGCAGCACCTTCGGCAGGCGCGACTTCATGCGAGTGCCCTGGCCTGCGGCGAGGACGATGATGGCGAGATTGTTCCCAGTCATGCTCCGCCGCCAGGACTCGAACCTAGACCTAACAGCTCCAAAGGCTGTCGTGCTGCCATTACACCACGGCGGACCGCGCCGCCCGCGAGGGCGCCGCGGGGTCAAGTCTGCCATGCTCCGGCCCCGGTTCTGCTGACACCGCTGCCCGTCATCCGCGCGAAATACCGATCTGCAATGCTGACAACATGAGCATCGTCATCGAACAGGTGGAGGCCGCGAGCCCCGCTCTCGCCGAGTTCCTGGTCGCCCACCACGCGGAACTGGAGCACACGGCCCCCGCGGAAAGCCGCCATGCCCTGGTCTTCGAGCGGCTACTGGCTCCGGGTGTGCGACTGTTCGCCGGCCATCTCGACGGCCGCCCCGTCGCCACCGGGGCGCTGGCGACGGTCGAGGACGGGCATGAGGAGATCAAGTCGATGCGCACCGACCCCGGTCTGCGCGGGCGCGGTCTCGGACGCACGATGCTCGCCTTCCTCCTGGACGATGCCGCGTCCCGTGGCGTCAGTCGGATCTCCCTCGAAACCGGAAGTGCCGAGTTCTTCGTTCCGGCGCGCGCCCTGTACTCCGCGGCCGGCTTCCGCGAATGCGGCCCGTTCGGCTCCTATGCGCTCGACCCGTACAGCACGTTCATGACGCTCGAGCTGCCCCCGCCGTCCTGATCCCCGGCCCGCACGCGCGATAATGGGCGGATGAGCGAGGTGGATGAGGTCGACCGGATCGTCGGCGCGTGGAACACCCAGCGCCCCGACCTCGACTTCTCCCCCCTGGAGGTCCTGTCGAGGATGGACCGGCTGTCGCGACACCTCGACCGCGCCCGCCGTGACGTGTTCCGTCGCAGCGACCTGGAGCACTGGGAGTGGGACGTGCTCTCGGCGCTGCGCAGGGCCGGCGCGCCTTTCCAGCTCTCCCCCAAGCAGCTGCTGCAGCAAACGCTGGTCTCGAGCGGCACCATGACCAACCGGATCGACCGCCTCGTCGGGCGGCGCTTCGTCCGCCGCGAAGCCGACCCCGGCGACGGCCGCAGCGTGCTGGTGACCCTCACCGACGACGGGCGCATCCGCGTGGATGCCGCCATCACGCGTCTCGTCGACGTGGAGGCCGATCTGCTGCAGGCACTCTCCCGTTCGGATCGCGATCGCCTCGCCGGGTTGCTGCGCAAGCTGAGTCTGAGCTTCGACTCGTGACCGGCCGCAGCTGATGGGCATGCCCTCTCCTCTCCCCGTGCGCGACGGCGTGGGAGCCACACGGCTGCACGTGCCCCTCACCGGCTCGTGGCCCACCGTCGCCGCGTACATGGTCGAGCGCTTCTTCCACCTCGACCCGGAGCGGCTGCTCGAACGGTTCGACCGCGGCGACATCGTGCGGGCCGACGGCTCTCCCGTCCCGCGCGACGCCCCGCTCGGCAGCGTCGAGTTCGTCTGGTACTACCGCGAACCCGCCGTCGAGACGCGGATCCCGTTCGAGATCGAGATCCTGCACCAGGACGAGCACCTCGTCGTGGTGGACAAGCCGCATTTCCTGCCCACGACGCCCGGCGGCAAGTTCCTGCAGAACTCGGCGCTGGTGCGGCTGCGCAACCTCCTCGACAACCCCGACCTGGCGCCGATCCACCGCCTGGACCGGGCGACCGCCGGGCTGCTGATGTTCTCGTCACGACCCGCGACCCGTGGTGCCTACCAGCTGATGTTCGAGAATCGGCAGGTGCAGAAGGTGTACGAAGCGGTATCCGCCCTCCCCGAGCGCGGCGAGCTCCCGTCGTTCCCCGTCGTCTACCGCAACCACATCGAGAAGCCGCGCGCCCAGGTGCGCGTGCAGGTCGACGACACCAGGGAGCCGAACGCCGAGACGCTGATAGAGCGGATCCGCAGCGATGACCACGTGGTGCACACGCTGCTGCGGCCGCACAGCGGCAAGATGCATCAGCTGCGCGTGCACCTCGCTGCCCTCGGCATCGGCATCCTGAACGACCGGTTCTACCCGGAGCTGCTCGACGACCTGCCCGACGACTTCGACCGCCCGCTGCAGCTGCTCGCTCGTGAACTGCACTTCATCGATCCGCTGAGCGGGACGGAGCGGGCGTTCACCACTCGTCGCACCCTGCAGGAGGCGCCTGCCGACGAGGCTTCCCTCAGCGGCGCATGACCTTGCGGGCCAGGCGGGTTCCGAGCGTCTGCGCCACGTGCACGAAGACGACGATGAGCAGCACGGCCGCCCACATCACCACGGGCTCGAACTGACGACGTCCGTAGGTCAGTGCGAAGTTCCCGAGACCGCCTGCACCGATGTAACCCGCCATCGCGGTCATGTCGATGAGGGCGACGATGACGAACGTGTATCCGAGGATGAGCGGCCCCAGGGCCTCCGGGATCACGACGGTGAAGAGCGTCCGCCAGGGGCCGGCCCCCATGGCGCGTGCGGCTTCGATCACTCCGGGTGAGACCCCGACGAGATGCTGTTCGACGATGCGGCCGATCGCGAACATCGAGGCCACGACGAGCGCCACGATCGCGGCGTTCGTGCCGATGCCGCTGCCCACGATGAAACGCGAGAACGGGATCAGCACCGTGATGAGGATCACGAACGGGATGGGGCGGAAGAAGTTGATGAAGAGATTCAGGACTGCGGAGACCGCCCGATTCTGCAGCATCCCTCCCGGCCTGGTGAGGTACAGGCCGACGCCGATCAGACCGCCCAGCAGGCCGCCCAGCACCAGAGTGAGAGAGACCATGTAGAGAGTCTCGACAGCAGCCGTCCAGAACTCCGGCCCCAGCTCGATGAGACGATCCATCAGCGCACCTCCTCGCTGTCGATGTCGGACACGTCGACATGTGGGGCGATGCTCGCGAGCGTCTGCTGGATGACACCGTCCTCGCCGCGGATCGCGAGAGTGAGGTGCCCGAAGGCACGCCCGCGGATGTCGTTGATGCCCCCGAACACGAGCTCGAATTCCAGTCCCGCGTCGGCGAGCTGGAGAAAGACCTGCGCCTGGGACGGACCGCCGTCACGGAAAGAGAACGTCACGAGGCGTCCATCGTGACGTTCACGGAGCACCGCCCGTTCAGACGGAGAAGGCACCCCCTTCACGACCGTGCCGACGAACCGCTGCGAAGCGGCGTGCTGTGGGTTGGAGAAGACCTCGAACACGTCGCCGTGCTCGATGACGCGACCGCGGTCCATGACGGCGACCTTCGTTGCAATCGTCTGGATGACATCCATCTCATGCGTGATCACGACGATCGTCACGCCCTGTTCCTCGTTCACCTTCTTGAGCAGTGCCAGTACCTCGTGCGTGGTCTCCGGGTCGAGCGCGCTGGTCGCCTCGTCTGCGAGGAGGATGGCCGGCCTCGTGGCGAGGGCTCTGGCGATGCCCACACGCTGCTTCTGACCGCCGGAGAGCTGTTCGGGGTATGAGCGCGCCTTGTCGCTCAATCCCACGAAGCTGAGCAGCTCGGTGACACGCGCCTCGATGTCGGGCTTCGACCATCCGGCCAGCTTGAGGGGATACGCGACGTTCGCCCGCACGCTCTTCGACGAGAAGAGATTGAACTGCTGGAAGATCATTCCGATTCCGCTGCGCACCCGGCGCAGCTCGCGCTCCGCGAGAGCCGTGATCTCCACGCCGCCGACAGTGATGCGCCCCTCGGAGGCAGGCTCCAGAGCGTTGATGAGACGCACGAGCGTTGACTTGCCCGCCCCGGAGTATCCGATGATGCCGTAGACATCTCCCTGATCGATCTGCAACGTGACGCCGTCGACCGCCGTGATCTGCTCGTCAGCCCCAGCCGGGGACGGGTATCTCTTCGATACGTTCTCGAGGGACACGATGGGCATGGAGTGCTCCGGTCTTGAGGGGGAAGGAAGGGCGTGGTCGACCTGCAGACGACGAATCGGGCGACGCTCGCGCGTCGCCCGATTCTCTCAGGTCGACCTGATCAGCTGTTCGCCGCGACGTCCTTCTGAACGTCCTTGAGCAGCGAGGCCAGCTCGTCGGCCGGCGTCTGCAACGTGACGCCGGTGCCGCCCGACGACTTCGCCAGGCCTTCCTGCACGTTCTTGTCGGTCTGGAAGATCTCGACCAGTTTGAGGTAGGTCTCGTTGTCGACGTCTTCGGCACGGGACGCGAAGATGTTCACGTACTGGAGCGCACTCGGGTCCTCGGGGTCGTCGGTGAAGAGCGCGTCGTCGAACGAGAGCCCCGCATCCTCCACGAAGTCGTTGTTGATGACGGCTGCTGCGACGTCGGGCAGGGCTTCAGGGGTGAGGGCCGCCTCCAGCGCTGTGACCTTGACCTTGGACGTGCTTTCATCGACGTCAGCGAGATCCGAGAAGGCGGTGCCGCCGTCCTTCAGATCGACGAGTCCGGCGGCCTGCAGCACCAGCAGCGCCCTGGCCTGGTTCGAAGCATCATCGGGTACAGCGACGGTCTCGCCTTCCGGGATGTCCTTCACGGAATCGTACTTCGTCGAATAGAGACCCAGCGGGTAGATCTGCGTCGATCCGATCGCCGCGAGATCATCGCCCGATGCCTCGTTGTACTGAGCCAGATACACGATGTGCTGGAACTGGTTGAGGTCCACCTCACCCTCGCTCAACGCGGGGTTCGGAAGCTCGTACGAACCGAAATCGACGAGCTCGACGGTGATGCCTTCCGCCGCAGCCGCATCCACGAACGCGGGCCACTGCGGATCGCTCTCGCCGACGACGCCGATCTTGACGACCTCGTTCTCGGACGATCCCTCACTGCCGGATCCGGCATCGGACGACCCCGTGGCGCACCCGGTGAGTGCGACGAAGAGCGGGACCGCGGCGAGCGCGGCCAGGATGGAAGTGGTGCGGCGTGACATGTGAAGGAGTTCCTCTCTTGGGGGACTCGAATACGTTAGGCAGGCCGCGCGACGCACGCGGAATCGAGTGTCACACGGCGTCACAGCGACAGGTCGACCGTCTTCACCCGACTCGAATCGACCGCGCGCGCCTGCGCCCTGGCCGACCGTCATCGAACGACACAGGCTGCGACGGTGAGAAACAGTCGGCGACGGCGAGAAACAGTCGGCGACAGCAATCGCACCATGTGTTCTGCTCGACGCACTCGAAAGAGTGTCGGTGCCGTCCGGCGCCGATCCCACGACCGGAGACGTCATGAAAACACGAAAGAAAGTCGCACTCGCCACGGCCACCGCGGTACTTCTGTCCTTCTCACTGCCTGCCGCCGCTCACGCGGCGGCAGAGGAGCCTCTCTACGCGAACTCGACAGTCGTCGTCACCGATGTGAGGACCGGAGCGATCGTGTATCAGCAGTCGGAGCAGATACCTGTGGATACGAACAGCACGTCGGCCACGATCGAAGCGCGGATCCCTTCGACCGAATCATCAGCTGCTCCGACCGAGCCGGGCATCATCGCCCCGCGGTCCTCCGTCGGCGGGAATCACGACAACGGTTCGGTCAAGTCGTCGATCACGATCCAGTACACCTTGAAGGGCGATCAGATTCGGACAGAGAAGGTCACGGGCAGCTGGACGCCCGACCCGGGATTCGGACTCAAAGAGCGGAAGGTGGAGATCTACAGCGGCGGTGGAGTGCCGTCGATCATCAAGAAGGCGCCGACGGCGAACAGCTACAGCTACAGCACCGGATGGGGCTTCCAGATCAAGCCACCGCAGAACTCTCTCACCTCCCCTCGGGTTCTGGCCGAGGTGAAGTACCAGCTCTCGGGGACGGGCAGTGCGTGGCTGAAGCTGACGCACTGGGTCGACCTGTCCGGTATCTGATCCCGTGGTGAGGAAGGGTCCGAGCAGTGTTCGCACGCTCGGACCCTTCTCTCACCTCACACGCGAAGGCGTGCGGCACACAGCGTCACAGCGGGCGCGAAGAGCGCGGTGCGCGCAACGCCAGCTTTCCCACGTAATGGCTTCGCAGCGCGTGGTGCGCCTGGGCGACCTCGTCCGCGTCGAACACCTGCGCCACGTGCGGGGCGATGAGGCTGGACTCGATGACCTCGTTCAGACGCTGCAGTGCCGCTCGGCTGCGGTCGCCGTCGTAGAACGACACACGTTCGACGACCTCGGCCGACGGCGGCGGATTCACACCGTGCGCCCACGCGATGCGCCCCGACGGTGCCACCCCGCGCAGCGCATCCTCGGCCGCCCGACCTCCGGCGGTG
>Ga0160464_101049_pt1 | contig 12595 bp, 9 predicted proteins | sample HID1971I_E11MG_FD_108275 | JGI IMG/M metagenome (GOLD analysis project Ga0160464, IMG submission 108275) | Enriched millipede-associated microbial communities from UW Madison campus, WI, USA - HID1971I_E11 MG | ecosystem: Host-associated > Arthropoda: Insects > Digestive system > Unclassified ... | reverse complement strand
GACCTCGATGCGGATATCGATCGACCCCGTGGTGTCGGGGTCGTAGGCCCACCCCGAGATCGTCGCTCCTCCAGGTCCGGCGGCCATGCTCTCGACGTGCCCGATCGGAGCACGTCCAGGATCCTTCGCCGGCGGCACGGTCACCGTCGCGCAGCCGAGCAGCACGTTTCCGCCATTGCCGACATTGATGCCGTACGCACAGACGGACTGCTGCCCTGCGGGAGCGGTGATGGTCGCACCGAAGCCGTGTGCATCGCCGTACAGGGGATACTGTGCCCGCACGTCGTTCCTCGGTCGGCTCGCGACCAATGCCGTCGCCGAGGAGCCCACGTAGACGTGGACTCCGATCGAGCTCGCGGTATCAGGATCGAGGGCCCAACCGGATACCTCCACACCGCCGGCGACGCCTACCGCAGCCTCCAGCGCTCCCACGGGCGGTCCGGTCTTGCCGATGACCTCTTCACATCTCAGAGTGGAGTTCCCTCCGGCACCGATGTTGATTCCGTAGACGCAGATGCGGATGCCGCCCGAAGCCGACGCGGGAATCCTGACATCGAACCCGTGCTTGCTGCCCTTACCGGGGTATGCCGCTCCGACATCGGGTCGGTCTCCGTCCGCCGCGTAGGCGTACCCCGCCGCCCCCACGTACACATGCACGCCGATGCTCTCCGAGGAGTTGGGGTCCAGCGCCCAACCGCGGACGCGATACTCGCCCGGGAGTGCCTCGATCGACTCCACGACCCCGATCGGGTCATCTCTGGGCCCCTGCGTCGGACCGAACCAGTCGGTGAAGTAGTTGTAGAAGTTGCGGTTGCCGTATGCGGAGCAGCCGTCGCCCTCCCCGTATCCGGCACGCAGTGCTGCGGCGTTGGGCTGGTAGGGAGTGTAGTAGTAGAGCGCCGACGTCGCCTTGTTCGCGACGTACACCGGCGAGCTGCCGCAGTTCGCGTTGGGGTTGTAGAGGATGTTCCAGGTCTTGCCCGGCGCGTACCACTGGAACCACTTGCCCTCCATGTAGATCTGCATCTGACGCGCTGCGCCGTAGATCTGGTGGAAGAAGCCGATGTAGTTCGGATCGCAGGGCGCGGTATCCGGGCAGCCCTGGCCCAGCGCGATGTTGTAGCGCCAATCGCTCGGCCAGGTGTGGGTGATCAGGCCCTGCTCCTTCTGGAGCATCACGATAAGCACCTGCGGGTTGATGTTGCAGGACTGCGCGACGCGGTAGATGATCCGCGCCGCCGACTCGTTCGCCGCCCCCGTATAGCCCTTGCAGTAGGCATCTGCGGGTCGGGAGACCGACGTGATCGTGAAGTCCTTGATGCAGACGTAGCCACTCTGGCAACGCGCGACCTTGCTGTTGAAGAAGGTCTGGATCTGCGCCTCGGTCATCGTGCCCGCGTTCGTGAAGACCGCGTCGCTGATGATGTTCCCCGCATCGAAACCGGCCAGCGTGGTCTTCACCATCCCGGCCGGGACAGGGTCGCCAGCAGCTCGCGCGATGCTCGCACCGCTCCCGGAGACGGAGGCGGTGGCGGCCGTGGCGGGGACCACGGTGCCAAGGACCAGGGCGGAGACAGCGAGGAAACAGGTGAGGAGTCGGGGGAGCCTCAAGTTGTTTCGCGAGCGTGGGGCACGTCGAGACATGTGACCAGTGTGACGGAAGTTGCGTGATGATGCCACTGTTACACGCTTTGCGCGACAACTTTTCGGCGTGTCGCCCGTATGCGCAGGTTGCTCTCAGCGAATCACAGGTCGGCGTGCAGGCCCCACAGCCGCTCAGCCGAGCTTGCCCAGGAGAATGCGCGGGACCGGTCGGAGGCGAGCACTCGGAGCCGTTCCGCCGCTCCCCCGGCAGCCTCCGCCACAGCGTCGGAGATCTCCTCGGAGGGAACGAGCATCCCTCCGTCGGCGATGACGTCTCGGTGCGAGCCGCTCGAGACCGCCACCACCGGAATTCCGAGCACCATGGCCTCGACCGCACGCCATGGCCATCCCGCGACGGCATCGGTCGCCACGTAGGCAGAAGCGCCGGCGAGAACCACGGCACGATCCTCGGTACTCAGCTTTCCACGCACGTGCGCACGCCGCTCGGGTAGCCCTGCAGCCGAAGCCGCATCGGCGTAGCGAGGTTCCGCTCCGTCCGGAGCATCGACGATGACGGCGTCCACGCCGGCGGCCACCGCACCCCGGAAGCCCTCGGACAGGCTCGAGAGGGACCCGGTCAGAACCACATACTCGTCCGGCAGCGCCAGGGCGTCGCGACGCGCGGCCGCGCTACCGCTAACGCCGAATCCCTGTGGCGCTGCGCCGGCGATCACGCGTATGCGATCACCGATCTTCGCCAGCTCCGACAGGCGTTCGGCGACCGCATGAGAGGGCACCACGACCGCGTCGGCGTGCCGCACCGCACGTCTGAGCATGCCGCGCTGCCACGCAACGTTCCCCTTGGATAGCAGCTCCGGAGCGTCCCAGGCGCGCAGATCCCACAGGGTGACGGTGGTCTGATCGTTGTCGTGCACTCGATCGTGGCGGACGAGCGGCGCCATCAGCGTCGGTGAGTGGATGAGTCCGCCGCCGACGCCGGGAGTGATCCCGAGCTGCCACGCTGCGGCGAGTTCACGTCGCCCCATGCCGAGCGTGCGCACGTCGGCGATTCCCGCCACCGGCACCGAAGCGCCCGCAGGGACGATGGCATCCACAGCGCACCCGGACGGGGCTGTCGCGACCAGACCGGTGGCGAGTCCCACCGCGGCATCCGCGTGATCGGCATCGACGACGCTCACAAGCTGATCCAGAACAACACGCAGCCGAGCACCCATGCCCACAGGGTATCCTCGCGGTCCCACTCTCCCGCGGAGCGCACCACCTACGGCGCGCGAATGTCAGCGTTCGCACAGACTTCGCCCACCACCGCCGCAGCGGTTCATGCTTGAATGCTCGGGTGAGCGATGGTCGACTTCCCGTCCGGCGCCGATGGATCGGGTGGACCGTCGGCGTTCTGCTGTCCCTTCTCCTCATCTCCGTCGGCTGGGTGACCGTCCGGGGAATCGGGGCCGTCAACGACCTCCAGCAAGTCGCGAAGGGCGCCTCGCAACTGAAGGCGTCGATCGCCGCCGGCGACCTGGAAGGCGCGAAGCCCATCGCGCGGAGCATCGCACACAACGCGGAGTCCGCCCATGGCCTCACGTCCGACCCGGTGTGGCAGGCGTTCGGCGCACTCCCGTGGATCGGGCCGAACTTCAGCGCGGTGGGCGACATCGCCGAGATCGCCGACGATGTCTCCGCCGACGCGCTCACGCCCCTCCTCGATGTGGCGGCGGACTTCGACCTGGCGGGTCTCGGCTTCGCCGGTGGATCGATCGATCTTGCGCCGTTCGCGGCGATCGCCGGCCCTCTCGGCACCGCCGACACTGCGCTGACCGCCGCACAGCAGCAGGCACGGCGCATAGACGCCGATGCCACGCTCCCCCCGCTCGCCGACGCCATCCGCACGATGCGATCATCCGTCACCGAGGCTGCGACGGTCGTCGGATCGCTCCACGGTGCCGCCGTGCTGCTGCCGACCATGCTCGGCGGTGAGGGCCCGCGCAATTACGTGCTCGCGATGCAGAACAACGCGGAGCTGCGCTCGTCGGGCGGGATCATCGGCTCGATCGCGCTGCTGCACGCCGAGAACGGCAGGATCACGCTCCAGAGCCAGGCATCGACCCGGGACTTCCCTCCGCTCGATGCCGCCCTGCCACTCAGTGACTCGACGATCGCCCTGTTCGAGGATCGTCCCGGTCGATATCTGCAGAACATCACCAGCATCCCCGACTTCAGCGAGGCCGGTGCGGCGATCGCCGCCCGCTGGCAAGGCCGGTTCGGCGGGACCGTCGACGGTGTCATCGCCGTGGATGCCGTCGTCGCGAAGCATCTGATGGCGGCGACCGGCGGTCTCGCGTTCGGCCCGTTCACGGCGACCTCAGAGAACGTCACCGACATTCTCCTCTCGGAGATCTACGCCGCCGTTCCCGATCCCGCGGTGCAGGACGAGATCTTCGCGCAGGCGGCAGGCGCACTGTTCGGCGCCGCGCTGTCCGGTGGGGATCCGCGCGCATTGCTCGGCGCATTGGCCGAATCCGCTGCCGAAGGACGCATCCGTATCTGGAGTGCCCACGAGACCGAGGAGACCGTGCTCGCAAACTCGGCATTGGGTGGCACGATTCCCGATGACAGCGTCGATGCGACCCATGTGGGGGTTCTCATGAACGACACCACCGGCGGCAAGATGGATTTCTACACTCGGGCAGCCATCTCCACGTCGGTCGGCACCTGCCAGGGCGCTCCGACCACGCAGGTGCGAGTGACGTGGACCAACACCGCCCCCGCCGATGCCGCCACCTCGTTGCCGGCCTACGTGACGGCTGATGGCTTCTACGGCGTGCCGGCCGGCACGGTGCGCACTCTGATCGCCGTGTACGGCCCCGAGGGCGCGACCCCCTCGCACATCGATCGCGATGGTGCGGAGGAAGGTGTGCAGACGGCCATGATCGGCGACCGCTCCACGGTGCAGCACGAAGTATCGCTCGCACCGGGCGAATCGACGACGATCACGATCGAGTTCCAGGGGACCGGAGCAGGAGAGCGTCTCACCGAGGTGCTGCACACTCCGCTGATCGACACTCCCGACACGACACGGGAGCCTCTGCGATGCGCTTCGTGACATTCCCCTCTCGATAGGGTACTGTCGACTCACTGGGGAATATCTGGCGTCTGCCATCCTGCCGTGGGGGCAGGATGACGCCACGCAGTTGGATGCAGGGGTGTGTCCAAAGGCGATTCCGCGTGAAATTCTGGGGAGAAATCATGCTGAAGAAACTGGCTGCCATCAGCCTTGCCGCCGGCGCGCTCGTACTCGTCGCGCCCACCGTCGCAACCGCTGCACCGACTGTTCCGGCTGCGTCGTCCGACTCGTATCCGACGCCTCCCGGCGCCAAGGTCGGCGATCCGATCATCGACATCTGCGAGACCTCGACGATCGTGTTCGGTCCGGGCTACTTCCTGCCGTCCGAGAACGTGAACGTCTCGGTCTCCGGCTACAACGCCGGGAAAGCCGCGATCTCGGGTAACACCGCAACCGGCGACGGCAGCCTGACGCTCACGTTCCGTCCGCCGTCCGACGGCGAAGGCTCCTATGCCGTCGCCTTCAACGGCTCGCGTTCGTACACGGCGACCATCACGGTCTCCCACGGTCACGACGCTGCCGCCAGCTGCGACCACGATCCCGGAGTCGCAGCAGCAGGTTCGGAGCTGCCGCTCACCGGTGGCGGCATCGAGCTGGCGCTGACCGGCGGAAGCGTGTCGCCGTGGGTCCTCGGAGGCGGAGCAGCAGCTCTAGTCGCCGGTGGAGCCCTCGTCGCGGTGGGAGCATCCCGCCGCAAGCGCGCCTAGGTCCGGCTGCCGCCTCGCGCGGTGGTCGACTGGACGACGGTGATCCCTCCCCCTCCGATCACCGTCGTCTGGTGCATCCGGTGCAAACCACCGGAAGCCCACGGTCGCCCTCCTTCGGGAGGCGACCGTGGGCTTTGTCGTGCGTCGGATCCCCCGTGATGGCATGCCGAACCGCGTCAGAGGTCCGCGAGCCCGGAGGTCCAGATCATCGGCATCGGCATCGACGTGAAGACCGGCGGCCGTGATCACGGCTCCGGCGTCGGTGTCTCCGTCGGCGGATGCAGCTTCTGCTGGATCATGTCGTGGATGAATGCGTAGTCCGGCTCGTGCTCGTCCACGCCGGCCTCGGGCGTGAGCTCGATCGACGTGACCGGCTGCTCCTTCGCCTTGAGCATCAGATCGAAGAACTCCGGCAGCTTGTCGGACGGGAGGTCGGTGCTGATCAAGGCCGTTCCCGCCGCCGCCACCTCGTTGAAACGAGTGAGCACTGTCTGGGGTGTGAACTGGGCGAGGATGGCCGCCTGCAACTCTCGCTGGCGCTTCATCCGATCCCAGTCGCTGGTCGTGTAGCGCGAGCGGGCGTACCACTGTGCGGTATCGCCGTCCATCCGCTGCTTTCCGGGCTCGATCCATCCGATCGCCCATTCGTTCACGTCGCTGCCCGTCCACCCCTCGGGCGGACCGCCCTTGGGCAGGCGCTCCGTGACGTCGATCTCCACACCCCCCAGGGCGTCGACAAGTTCGGCGAACCCGTGCATGTCGACGAACACGTAATACGGGATCTCGATTCCGAGAACGCCCTCTGCCGCATCCTTCGTTGCCTCGATGCCAGGTTCCGAACCGTTGGACACGGCATCGGGATAGAGTCCCGCACCGCCGTCTTCCCGGCAGACCTCGGCAGCGTTGCGCACGTGGTTCATCCAGCCGTTCCACCCGCAGGTCGAAGATGAGTGGCCCTCGAACCCGTTCGGGTAGAGCTCCTGCATCGGGCTGCCGTCGCTGAACGGCGCATTCGGGAGCTCCCGCGGGATGCCCGTGATGGTCACAGCCCCGGTATCCGCATTCACCGAGACCACCGAGATGCTGTCGAACCGCATGGAGTCACGGCCGTCGCCGCTGTCCGCACCGAGGAGAAGGATGTTGTAGTAGCCATCGCTCGGCTCCACGCTCGGGCCGCTCTGGCCGAAGATCGAGCCGATGGTGTTGCGGACGGATCCGACGGCGGTCGCGGCATACCCTGCTCCGCCCCCCACCAGTCCCAGCAGCACCAGTGCGACGACCGGGATGGCGAGTCGGGAGGGGCCGGGGACCTTCACGAGCCGCACCAGACGCAGAGTGTCGAATGTGAGCACGGCCCAGAGCACGACGTACCCCACCAGGAGCACCTGGACGATCGTCAGGACCGCGGCGGAGAAGAACCCGCCACCGATCGTGAGCCACAGCAGGACAGGACGCGCGAAGAGTGCGAGCCCCAGCGCCACGATGGCGAGGAACCACGAGAGAAGCGTCGCGCCGAGCCCGAAGCGGCCGAGACGGCGGTTGCCGGCGAGAACCTGCGCGGAGCCCGGCACCAGCAGATTGACCGCGATCAGCCACCACCCGCGTTTGGCCATCATCCCCGAGTCGGCGGAATCCGGATGCCGCAGCGGCCGGGTCTCGATGAGCGGGCGCCGTGTTGCGCGCGGAGGCGCAAGGGTCACAGCGAGTCCTTCAACCGTTCGTTCTTCTCCTCGACCTGCGCCTCGAGGTCACGGGCGTACTCCTCGACGTGGTCGGCGAGCGCGGTGTCGGACGTTCCGAGAATCCGCGCGGCGAGCAGACCGGCGTTGCGAGCGCCCCCGATGGACACGGTCGCCACCGGGATCCCGGCAGGCATCTGCACGATGGACAGGAGGGAATCCATGCCGTCGAGGTAGGCGAGAGGCACCGGGACTCCGACCACGGGAAGCGGCGTCATCGAGGCGAGCATTCCCGGAAGATGGGCTGCTCCCCCGGCTCCGGCGATGATGACGCGGATACCGCGCGACCGCGCCTCGCGCGCATACGACATGAGCTTGTCCGGTGTGCGGTGCGCGGAGACCACTTCGACCTCGTGTGGGATGCCGAAGTCCGTGAGCGCCTGAGATGCGTCGCTCATCACACGCCAGTCGGAGTCGGATCCCATCACGACGCCGACCAGAGGCTCGGCGGAGGAGTGCAGTGGCTCGGTCACCAGATCAGGGTATGGTCTGCCGCTGTGAGATTCCCCGAACGGCACACCTCTTGCCCTGCATGTGTCGGCGATGAATCGACGCGAGGGCGAATCAGACGAAATGCGCGGCGACAGCCCGTGCGACATAGACCGCGTCGTCGAGATCGTCGTCCGCCACATTCACGTGACCGACCTTGCGGCCGGGCCTCGGTGCCTTGCCGTAGGTGTGGATCTTCGCCTGCGGGTGTTCCGCCATCGCTGCGCCGAAGCGCTCGTCGAGCGTCCCGTCGACAGGCCCACCGAGGATGTTCACCATCACGGACCACGCTGCTCGCGGTGCGGTGCTCCCGAGGGGAAGATCGGCGACCGCACGCAGATGCTGCTCGAACTGACCGGTGACGGCACCGTCCTGGCTCCAGTGCCCGCTGTTGTGCGGCCGCATGGCGAGCTCGTTGACCAGGATTCGTTCGTCGTCGGTCTCGAACAGCTCGACGGCGAGCATCCCGGTCACGCCGAGACCCTCGGCGATGGTACGACCGATCGCCTCTGCCACCTCCACCAGGCGCTCGGCAGCGGCAGGGGCCGGCGCGATGACCTCGGCGCACACACCGTCGCGCTGGACGGTCTCGACCACCGGATAGGCGACGATCTCGCCGCCGACGCGACGTGCGACCTGCTGTGCGAGCTCGCGCACGAACGGAACGAGCTCCTCGACGAGAAGCGCATCCCCGTCGGCGAGCGCCGCCAGCCAGTCCTGCGCCTCCTCCGCGGCACGCACGACGCGTACTCCCTTGCCGTCGTACCCTCCGCGCGGCGTCTTCACCACGCCCGCTCCCCCGTGCTCATCGAGGAAGGCCTGCAGCTCGGCCTCGGTGCGGACAGCGGCCCACTCGGGCTGAGGAACTCCGAGCTCCGCGAGGCGCGCGCGCATCACGAGCTTGTCCTGCGCGTATTGGAGGGCATCCGGACCAGGGTGCACGGCGACTCCATCGGCGACCAGCTGGCGGAGCACATCTTGGGGCACATGCTCGTGGTCGAAGGTCACGACATCGACGTCGGCCGCGAAGGCACGCACCGTCTCCAGATCGCGATAGTCGCCGACCGCGGTGGCCGCCAGCCCGGCGGACATCCCTTCATCCTCTGCGAGCACTCTCAGCTCGAGCCCGAGCTCGACCGCCGGAGCGATCATCATCCGGGCCAGCTGTCCTCCGCCGATCACGCCAACGCGCAACGCCATGTGCCGCCTCCATTCGTCTGCACCCATTCTCCCGCACCGATCCGGGCGCGCACGACAGGTTGCGGATCCGCGGCCACCGATGACGGCGCACAGCCGCCCGGAAACCGATGGATCAGTCGCCGACGGCCTGCGCGTCGCGGTGCGCGAGAATCTGCCCGACTTCGATCTGGTCCGCGAGAGTCTCGTGCACGAGAGTGACGTTCGGGACGTTCGGCAGCCGCAGGGGCGCATCGACGCCGTTCGACAGGGTGATGGTTCCCGACCCCCACAACCGCTGCAGCGGCCCGCGGCGAACGGCGATCGTGTATCCCCGCGCATGCGACATCTCGTGACGCCGACGGGCACCGATCCCCTGGCGGGCGATCACCCGTCTGGTGGTGACAGTGGTGCTCCGGGAATACCAGATGATGAACGGCAGCACGACGGCGAGCAGCACCAGCGCCCCCGCAGCAGCAAGGAGCATCCAGTCCTCGAAACCCGCCGGCAGGTTGCCGAAGAAGTACGCCGTCGCCCCGAAAGTCGCGATGAGCACGAGGGCCGACCAGAACAACCGACGTGCGTGGCTCCGGAAGCGCGCGATCAGCAGCTCCTCCGAAGGCGTACCGGGCGGCGGCATCAGGGGCCGCCCGCCGAGCGTCACAGGCTGGGTCACCCCACCATTGTGCCTGTGATCTGCGACAAAGCCGTGTGTGCGGCGGCGTGTCAGCTTCCGACCGGGCGTACGTGCACGACATCGCCGGCCGAGATCGCGTGCGTCCGCCCCTCGGACTCGACCACGAGACGGCCTTCCGCATCGATCGCGGTGGCCGCTCCCTCGAGGGTGCGCTCGGCGGGCATCGACACCCGCACCGCGTGCCCGAGCGTCGCGCAGCGGGACACTACGGCCGCGTGCAATCCGCTCACGACCGCATCCGCAGAGACGGTGAGCGCCGAGAGAAGGCCGTCGAGCTTCCCGAGATAGGTCGACAGCAGCCGGTCCTCGTCCACGACGATGCCGAGTGCAGCGAACGACGTCGCCGTCGGCACCGGGAGCTGGTCGACCGTCATGGCCGTGTTGACGCCTGCCCCGACGACGACCGCGTCCGCGGTCGCCTCTGCGAGGATGCCGCAGATCTTGCGCCCGTCGACGAGCACGTCGTTCGGCCACTTCACGGCCACATCATGCACGGGAAGCTGCTCGGCGATCGCCTCGGTCATCGCGACCCCCGCGGCGAGAGGGATCCATCCACGCGCGGCGGGGTCGGAGGGAAGCGTCCGCAACAGCACGGAGACGGCGATGGCCGAATCCGCCGGCGCGACCCAGGTGCGATCGAGGCGACCGCGCCCGGCAGTCTGGTTGCGTGTGACCAGGGTGGACAGATGCGGCCAGCCCTCGGGGTCAGCACCCTTCGTCCGCAGGTCGGCATTCGTCGAGCCGGTGTCCGACACCAGTTCGAAGCGAGGTACGACAGCGTTCGAAAGCGGAAAGTCCATGCTCAGGCCTCCTCTTCGTCGGCTTCTTCGTCGTCGTCGTCCTCGTCTTCGCGAACGACCCCGACCTCATGGGCCTGCCAACGATCCCACTCCTGCATGAGGCCGTCGACTGCGGCATGGAACTTCGCGGTCGCCACCCCCTGCGTGGTGTCGCCGAAATAGTGCTGAACCCACATCCGCAGCCGGGCGATCGCGGCCTCATCGTCGCGGACGCGGTCGATCTCGGCCACGATGTCGACGGCCGCCTCCGCGGTCAGCCATTCGCAGTCCGCCAGGTAGCCATGCGTGTCGATCGACGCCTGCTCATCCGTCGGGCGCGTGATCATCAGCGGCTTCCCGGCCGCGAGCCGGTCATAGACCATGGCCGAGATGTCCACGATGGCGACATCGGCTGCCGTGAGCTGCCAGCCGAGCTCCGGAGCCGAGTCGTAGATATGGTGAGCTCTCGGATCTGCGGCGTTCGCCTCGTTGACGGCCGACACGATCCGTCGATGCGCGGCCCCGTACGCTTCATCGACCACACCGCTGCGCGGGTGGGGACGATAGATCACGCGGTGCACGCCGGTCGCCAGCAGCCGAGCGACAAGTGCCTCGCCGTGCGAGGCGATGGAACCGTAATGCGCGCTGGGGCGGTCCCCTTCCCACGTCGGCGCGTAGAGCACGACGGTGCGCTCATCGGGTGTGTACGGAAGCGTTCCCGCATAGTGGTCGGCCTGCGGGCGTCCGATCTCGAGCGTTCGGCGGTCGACGTCGTAGTCCCACAGCGTTCGCGAGAGGCGATCCCGCGCGGCTTGTCCGGCGACGAAGGCGTAGTCGTAGGCCTTGTACTGGTTCGTCGTCATGTACATCTTGTCGGACTCGCCGTGATTGATGAAGACGTGCCAGCGCCGGCCGTAACGGAACATCTGGAAGTTGCGGGTGTTCTGGTTGACGTACAGCACGATGCGGATGTCCTGTGTCGCGATGAATCGCTCCAGGTCGCGCACCGTCGGGACGAAGGCCACAGGTGGCGAGTCCTCTTCGAGAAGCTTCTCGGTTCCGGTCGCCTGCCGCGACAGCACGACGACGGGCCAGCGCTTCGAGAGCTCGGCGAGAGGGCGGTACCACTGGCGCATCTGGTACATGTTCACGGCTCCGTCGGCGAAGTAGACGGCGACCTTGAAGTGATCCGTCGGGAGCGGTTCGCGCTCGGCGAGCCGCCGCCGCACGCGCTGCACCGCCGTGCGAGACGCGAGCGCCCGCTTCAGCAGACGGTATGCCTTCTTCGCGTCAGACAGTGCACCCATCCCTCCAGAATAGTTCGTCCGTGTCCGATCCTCCGGCCCCGGGGGTCCGGGAGGTCGGCCGGGGACCGCCGCGCCCGCTCCCTCAGGGAACGTGCGTGAGCGCCGTGCCATGATCGTCATGTGCCCGCAGACGAATTCTCCGCTCCCCCGCCCGGGGTGTCCTTCGTGATGCCGGTACTCAATGAGCGCGCGTACCTGGAGCACGCGGTCGCATCGGTGCTCGCGCAGGACGTCGATGCGCCCACAGAACTCGTGCTTGCGCTGGGACCGTCGACGGACGGCACGACCGATCTTGCACGACGACTCGCCGCGGCGGATGACCGCATCCGGTTGGTCGACAATCCTGCGGCCCACATCCCCGTGGGGCTGAACGCCGCGATCCGCGCGAGTCGATACGACACGATCGTGCGCGTCGATGCGCACTCGGAGCTCTCCCCGGGATACGCCGCGCGAGCGTTGCAGACCTTGGAACGGACGGGCTCGGCCAACGTCGGCGGCGTGATGCACGCAGAGGGGCGCACGCCCTTCCAGAAGGCCGTCGCACGGCTGTACAACTCCCCTGTCGGACTCGGCGGAGGCGCCTATCACGGCAGCTCGCAGGAAGGCGAGGCGGAGTCGGCCTACCTCGGCGTGATGCGGCGGGAGGTCCTCGACGACGTCGGTCTGTTCGACGAGTCGATTCGACGCGGCGAAGACTGGGAGCTCAATCTCCGGCTCCGCCAGGCCGGCCACCGGGTCTGGTTCGACCCCGAGCTGTCGGTCACGTACTGGCCGCGGGAGAGCTGGCTGCGCCTGGCTCGGCAGTTCCGTGCGACCGGTGCATGGAGGGGCGAACTCGTGCGCCGGTTCGGGCGCCGCAACGGCATCCGCTACTTCGCCCCGCCTGCACTCGTCGCGATCGTCGCGCTCGCCGTCGTGCTCGGCGTGCTGCAGCTGACCGGTGTGCTCAGTGGAGTGGCATCCCTGGTCGCATCG
>Ga0160464_101046_pt1 | contig 12687 bp, 13 predicted proteins | sample HID1971I_E11MG_FD_108275 | JGI IMG/M metagenome (GOLD analysis project Ga0160464, IMG submission 108275) | Enriched millipede-associated microbial communities from UW Madison campus, WI, USA - HID1971I_E11 MG | ecosystem: Host-associated > Arthropoda: Insects > Digestive system > Unclassified ... | reverse complement strand
GCTCGGGCGACCATCGAGGATCTGCCCGTTCATACGCGGGGCGCTGATCACGTTGCCGTCGAGCACGAAGGCGAACTGGTCACGCGGCGTGAGTCCGTCGATGCGGTTCTGGTTCAGACGCGTGCTGACCTTGCCGAACGCGTCGGCACCGTCGCCGTTCATCGTGAGCTGGACGAGCCACGCTCCCGACTTCGGGTCACGGCCGGCTGAAGCATCAGTGATCGCCGTACCGTCGAGCTCGGCAGGTCCGAGAATGTACTTCGCCGACCCGTCGGCCGAACACGCGATGAGCGGCTGGTCCTTCGGCGCCTTCGCGGCGTTGTTCTCGGGGTTCGCGCAGTCATACGCCTGGAACTCCGCAGCCAGCTTGTCCGTGACCCAGGAGAGGTCGCTCGCGTCGGTCGGCTCGGCCGTCGGCGTCGAGTTCAGCCCCGGATCCGGGCTCGGGTATGGCGTGGAGTTGCCGTCCTCCCCGACGAACTCGTTGGTGGCAGCCGTGGTGTACAGCACGGGACGGAACTCGAGCTGAGCACTCGATTGGATCCGCTCCCGCGTCTGCGCGTCGGCCTCGCCCGGGATCTGGACGACGATGTTCTGTCCGCCCTCGGTCGTGATGTCCGCCTCGGCGACACCGGACGCATCGACACGCTGGCGGATGATCGCCGCGGCCTGGTCGAGCTGCTCGGAGGACGGAGCAGCTCCATCCTCGGTCTCCGCGCTCAGGACGATCTGCGTTCCGCCCTGCAGGTCGAGGGCGAGCTCAGGCGACCACGAACTCGCAGCCTCCCCGTTGCTGTCCTTGAAGACGTATACGCCCAGCGCGTTGATGCCGAAGAGCACGCCCGTCACGAGGAGCAGGCCGAGAAGGACCCGCCAGGCGTGACGGACGGGAGAGGATGAAGCCACGTGTGTTCAGCTTTCTGGAAAGACGGAGATCCGAGAGGCCGCGCCGGCCGCGGACTTACTTGTCGTCGGCGTCGCGCTCGAGGCGGGCGCGGGTCTCCTCGGGGGTCTCGACGGCCGGGGCGATCGACTCGTCGGTGACCTGCTCCGCGACGACCTCATCGGCCGGTGCGTCGACGACAGCATCCTTGGGCTCGACGACACGCAGGATGGCCTGGCTGTGGACGTCGATGATGGTGCCGGGAGCGATCTCGACGAGTGCCGGCGTGTCGAGGTCTTCGGGGTCGTACGCGACGATCGTTCCGTAGATACCACCCTGCAGGAGCACCTTGGCGCCCGGAACAGTCTTGGTGGCCTTCTCCTCCTGCTCGGCCTTCATCTGCTTCGTGCGCTTGCGCGTGTTGAAGATCATGAAGACGAGGAGGACGGCAAGAAGGCCGAAGAGCAGGAATTCCATGGGCATGGGGGAAGCGCCTTTCTCAGGTGCACGCTCCAGCCTTTGGGCGCGCGAAGATAACCGGGAAGTCTTCAGTGATTATAGGTCATCCAACTTAAGCATCCCGTCCGGATGTGCCACGCCCAGATGCGTGTACGCCTCCGGCATCGCCACACGACCGCGGGGAGTGCGTCCGAGGAATCCGATGCGCACGAGATACGGCTCCACGACGCTCTCGACGGTCTCCGCCTCCTCGCCGACGGCGACGGCGAGCGTGCTGAGCCCGACCGGGCCACCGCGGAACCGCCGGACGAGCGCTTCGAGGACGGCTCGGTCCAGACGGTCGAGGCCGATCGGGTCGACGTCGTACAGCTCCAGCGCCGCGCGCACCTCCCGGATGGTCGCCACTCCCCCTGTATGCACCAGGGCGTAGTCGCGCACCCGGCGGAGCAGGCGGTTGGCGATGCGAGGTGTGCCCCGTGAACGGCGGGCGATCTCGGAGAGCGAGTCGGTCGGCAGATCCACCCCGAGCACGGCGGCCGAGCGGGCGATCACCTGCTCCAGCTCCGACTCCTCGTAGAACTCGAGATGACCGGTGAACCCGAAGCGGTCGCGGAGCGGATTGGGCAGCAGCCCGGAGCGTGTCGTCGCGCCGACCAGGGTGAACGGCGACAGCTCGAGCGGGATGCTCGTGGCGCCGGCGCCCTTGCCCACCATGATGTCGATGCGGTAGTCCTCCATCGCGAGGTAGAGCATCTCCTCCGCGGAGCGCGCCATGCGGTGGATCTCATCGATGAAGAGGACTTCGCCCGGCACCAGGCTGGACAGGAGGGCGGCGAGATCTCCGGCGTGCTGAATCGCCGGGCCGCTGGAGAGCCGGAGCGGACGCTCACTCTCGTGCGCCACGATCATCGCGAGAGTCGTCTTGCCGAGGCCAGGAGGTCCCGCCAGAAGGATGTGATCGGCGGGGCGGCTCTGGATGCGCGCGGCGTCGAGCAGCAGCTGCAGCTGGCCGCGGACCTTCTGCTGTCCGACGAATTCACCCAGGCTGGTCGGGCGTAGGGCGCCTTCGATGGCGAGCTCGGTCTCGTCGGACGGCTCGCTGGCGTCGAAGGGGTCAGACACGCGCCTGGCCTCCCTGCGCCGGGCCGAGGAGGGCGAGAGTACGTCGGAGCAGCGAGGCGACCGATGCGCCCTCCGCTTCGGTGGCTTCCGCCGCCGTCTGGGCTGCGGCTTCCGCGGCGACCTTCTCCGACCAGCCGAGGCCGACCAGCGCCGCGGCGACCTGCGTCACGACATCCGTTCCACCCGAGGCGGCAGGCTTCGACGGGGCGGCGAAGGCCTGCACCTTTCCGGCGAGCTGCAGCACGATGAGCTTGGCCGTCTTGGGGCCGATGCCGGAGACCCGCCGGAACGGGGCGTCGTCCTCGGCCGTGACCGCTTCGGCGATCTGATCGCCCGTGAGGTGCGAGAGCACCCCGAGTGCCGACTTCGGACCGACGCCGGTCACACTGATCAGCAGGCCGAAGATCTCCAGCTCGCCCCGATCGGCGAAGCCGAACAACGACAACGAGTCTTCGCGGACGATGAGACTGGTGTGCAGGAGGAGCTTCTCCCCCACCACCGCCGTGTGCGCGACGTCAGCGGGGACGGCGACGGCGAACCCGACTCCGCCCACGTCGATGACGACCTGATCGGGTGTCGCATGCAGGACGACACCGTGCAGAGAGGAGATCATCCCCTCAGCCTACGGCGTCGCTCGTAGGTATGTTCGACCGACACGCTTCTCGGCATCGGCCCACGCGCGCTGTGCCGGAGTCAGCGCCCCCTGTCCGGGAGATGAGGCCCCACCGCGTCGCCAGGCGTGGCACAGCGCGATCGCCAGGGCGTCGGCCGCGTCCGCGGGCTGCGGCAGTGCATCCAGGCGCAGGATGCGCGCGATCATCGTCTGCACCTGCCGCTTGTCCGCGGCGCCGTATCCCGTGACAGCGGCCTTGACCTCGCTCGGCGTGTGGGTCGCAGCGGGCAGGCCGGACTCGGAGGCGATCAGCAGCGCGACGCCGCTGGCCTGCGCCGTTCCCATGACCGAGTGCGTGTTCTGCTGAGCGAACACGCGCTCCACAGCCACCGCATCCGGACGATGCTCAGCGATCACGGCGCGGATGCCGGCGGCGACGATCGCGAGGCGCTCGCCGATCTCCGTATCCGGCGACGACCGGATCACCCCGACGTGCACGAGCGTTCCGCGGCGCGAACCATCGACGTCGACGATGCCGACACCGCAGCGGGTGAGCCCCGGGTCGATACCGAGTACGCGCAGAGAGGAGGTCACTCCCCCAGGCTAGGCGGCGGAGCCGACACAGGCGGTCCGCCGCGCCTAGGCGTCGTCGTTCTCCAGCTCGGCCTGCACCTCGGGGGTCAAGTCGAAGTTGGTGAACACGTTCTGCACGTCTTCGCTGTCTTCGAGGGCGTCGATGAGGCGGAAGATCTTGCGTGCCGTATCTGCGTCGATCTCGACCTTGAGGTTCGGGACGAACTCGACGTCGGCCGATTCGTAGTCGATTCCCGCTTCCTGCAGCGCGCTGCGCACGGCCACCAGGTCGGTCGCCTCGGTGATGACCTCGAAGCCCTCGGCGTGCGGCTCGATCTCCTCGGCGCCGGCCTCGAGCGCCGCCATCATGACGTCGTCCTCGGTCGTGCCCTCGGAGCCGACGACGATGACGCCCTTGCGGCTGAAGTTGTACGCGACGCTGCCAGGGTCAGCCAGCGTGCCGCCGTTGCGGCTGAGGGCCGTGCGCACCTCGGCGGCCGCGCGGTTCTTGTTGTCGGTCAGACACTCGATCATGAGGGCGACGCCGTTGGGCCCGTAGCCCTCGTACATGATCGAGAGGTACTCGACGGCCTCGCCACCGATTCCGGCACCGCGCTTCACCGCGCGGTCGATGTTGTCCTTGGGGACAGAGGTCTTCTTGGCCTTCTGTACCGCGTCGAAGAGCGTCGGGTTGCCCGCAAGATCAGGTCCGCCGAGCTTCGCGGCGACCTCGATGTTCTTGATGAGCTTGGCCCAGGACTTCGCGCGCCTGGAGTCGATGATGGCCTTCTTGTGCTTCGTGGTCGCCCACTTGGAATGCCCGGACATATGTCTCCGCTCGTCGTATCCGCGTGAGCTCGCACTCAGCGCGTCGTCCATTCTAACGAACGGCGCAAGTGGAGCAGGATGGAGGCATGCGCAGATCGCGACACATCACTCCTGTCCTCCGCTCGTCGGACGTGCGCGACGGCGAGCCGACACCCGCCGACACGCTGCGATACCTCGTCCATCTGCCAGACGGCTACGACGCCGATCCGAGCAGGCTGTGGCCCCTCGTGCTGTTCCTGCACGGTGCCGGCGAACGAGGTTCCGACGTCGACCTCGCTGCGGTGCACGGCCCACCGAAGCTGGCGGACGACGGCCACGAGTTCCCGTTCGTCCTCGTCACGCCCCAGTGCGACGAATCGAGTCAGTGGGTCGCGGAGCTCTCGACGTTGTCCGTACTGCTCGACGAGGTCGTCGCGGCGCACCGCATCGATCCGTCCCGCATCTCCGTGACGGGACTCAGCATGGGCGGTTTCGGAACCTGGAGCCTGGCGGTGCGCTATCCCGATCGGTTCGCCGCGATCGCACCGATCTGCGGTGGGCTGTGGATGCAGAGCGCCGCGCCGATCCGCAGCCTGCCCGTCTGGGCGTTCCACGGTGACGCCGACGATGTCGTGCCGATCTCCGCCACCGAGCAGATCGTGACCGAGCTCCGGTCGCTCGACGCCGACGTGCGGTTCACGCGTTATGCGGGCGTCGGTCACGATTCCTGGACCGAGACGTACGACGATCCCGCGTTCTACGACTGGCTGCTCTCCCACCGGCGGAACCGTCACGACGCGGAGGGCACGGCACGATGAAGGCAGGAGCGGACCGTCTCCGGCCCACCTGGACGACTCTTCCTCCCTCGCTTCGCGCCCAGATCGTCAGCGCTATCGGCGGTGACTTCGTGGGGGACGAACCCGCTCACGGCGGCTTCAGCGCCTCCTACGCGGGAGTCGTGACGACCACGGCCGGGAACGCGTTCGTCAAGGCCTGTGCCGCCGACTGGCACGCGGACTCCCTGTACTTCCTCCGCGAGGAGATGCGCACGCTCGCGCATCTGCCGTCCTCGGTCGCCCCGCGCCTCCTCGCCGCCATGGACGACTCCGTGGGTACCGCACTAGTGATCGAGGCGATCGACGGGTACCACCCGGGCCAACCGTGGACCACCGAGGATCTGCACGCCGTGGCGCGTGCCCTGCGAGGCCTGTCGACCAGCCCTGCGCCGCCGGAGATGCCGCGAGCGGAAGATCGCATGCTCCCGGGCTTCACGCGGTGGCAGGAGATCGCGGCGGATCCGCACCTTCTCGACGCTCTCCCCCACGATCTGTCGGCTCAGATGCCGCAGCTCCTGCGGATCGAAGAGGGCTTCCGCGACGCGCTGCACGGGAACGCCATCGTGCACGACGATGTGCGAGCCGACAACATCCTCATCAGCGACGGGAAGGCGCATCTCCTGGATTGGCCGCACGCGCGCAGGGGCGCCGCGTGGATCGACCTGCCCTGTCTGCTGCCGAGCATAGAGGCATCCGGAGGCCCTTCCTGCGAGGAGGCCTGGGCCGTCTTCGAAGAGCACGATGCGCCGCCTCAGAGCGCGCTGCTCCCCGTGATCTCCGCGTTCGCGTCGTTCCTCTGGTACCAGCAGGCACAGCCCGAGATCCCGCAGCTCCCCGGTCTCCGAGAGTTCCAGCGGGCGCAGGCGATTCCGGCGCTGCGCTGGCTGGCGGGACTCCTGTCGCAGGATCAGGACCGAGCGGCGTCGAGATAGACCAGCACGGCTCTGACTCTCCGATTCTCCTCGACAGGACCGAGGCCGAGCTTCGTGAAGATGTTGCCGATGTGCTTGCTCACCGCTGCATCGGTGAGCGTGAGGGTGCCGGCGATGTCGGAGTTCGACTGTCCGTCGGCCATGAGACCGAGCACTTCGCGTTCGCGCGCGGTGAGCGCGTCGAGCGGCCCGGGTCGCGAACCGCTGAGGAGGTGCTGCACGACGTCGGGGTCGATCACCGTGCCTCCGGCGGCGACGGTGTCGAGCGCCGCCGCGAAGTCTCGGACGCGACTCACGCGATCTTTGAGGAGATAGCCGATCGCGCCGTCCGGGAGCGTGAGCAGCTCCCGCGCATAGGTGTCGGCGATGTACTGCGAGAGCACCATGACCGGCTGGTGCGGGTGCTGGGCCCTGATCTCGAGGGCGGCACGGAGCCCGTCATCACTGTTGTCCGGTGGCATCCGCACATCGGTGATGACGAGATCCGGCCGGTCACCCGAATTCACCAGCAGGTCGAATTCTCCGAGCAGTTCGGGAGCCGACCGCGCGGTCGCCACGACCGTGTGGCCGAGACGCTCCAGAAGTGCAGTCAGCGCTTCACGCAGCAGCGCGGAGTCCTCAGCGAGCAGCAGCCGCATGGGGTTCGCTTCCTTCCTTCACGACCGGCACCGACAAATGGAGACTCGTCGGTCCGCCGTCGGGGCTGATGACCATGAACTGCCCGCCGAGGGTCTCTGCGCGCTCGCGGAGTCCGCGCAGTCCGGTCCCGGCGCTCGCATCCGCGCCACCCTGCCCGTCGTCCGTGACGACCACCGTGAGAACCTCGAGCTCGACACTCGCGGATACCGTCACACACCTCGCGGCGGTGTGCTTGGCGGCGTTGCTGATGGCCTCCGTCACGAGGTAGTACGCGGCGGTCTCGACCGAGGCGGGCAGACTGCCGAGATCTGCGACATCGAGACGAAGCGGGACCGACGCACGGTCAGCAAGTTCGTCGAGCGCGGCCCTGAGCCCGTGATCGGTCAGGACAGCCGGGTGGATGCCCCGAACGGTGTCGCGCAACGTGCCCATCGCCTGCTCCGCCTGACTCTGAGCCGCATCGAGGGCGCTGCGAGCGGGTGCAGTGTCCACGCCGGCCGAGTCGAGATCGTCGAGTTCGAGGCTGACCATTCCGAGCCGTGCGGCGAGCGTGACGAGTTCCTGCTGCACACCGTCGTGCAGATCGCGCTCGATGCGCCGTCGCTCGGACTCGAACGCCTCGACGAGCATGACGCGGGACTGGATGAGGCGCTCCACATTGCGGGCGAGTTCGCGCTGACGGGGGCCGCAGAGCACACGAAGCAGCGAAGCCTGGCCCGCAGCGAGCACAGTGTTGACGTAGGCGAACAGGCACAGCGAGATCAGACCGATCGGGATGACCGGCCACCAGTTGTCAGGGGTGACGAGGACGCGCACGTCGCCGAACACGTTGACCTGCGTCGGACCGCGGGCGCCCGCCACAGCGATGTAGACCACGAGCACGAGGGCGAGCCCTTGGAAGAAGAGCACGGCGAGCATGATCCAACCGAGAATGAGATCGAGCGCCAGCGCCGCGGTCTCCCGCCACGTCGCTCCCTCGTTGATCCGCACCGCCAACCAGATGTGCCGCTGCTCACGCCCGAGCGGAACGTGTCCGGAGGTCTGCGCCGGGAAGCCGAGGAGAACGGTGCGTCGGCGTTCGATCGCACCGACGACGATCCCCCACAGCGGCAGGAGCAGGAGGGTGACGATCGTGAGCGGCAGCAGGATGACTCCGATCGCCGCGCTCGCCAGCAGATATGTGAGCGCCCGCCACGGCCACCGGCCGAACAGGAACCGCCACGGCGCGCGCATCATCGCATGCCACACGGTCACTGCTCTCATGCCTCCACCCTACGGATCAGGCGTCCGCTCGACGCGCGGTGGCGCGAAGACTAGAGCCAGCTCTACCACGATGCTCTCGTCCGCTCCCTCGCCCCTGCCGCGTGCAGCGCGTCGAATGGACGGGTGACCGAGCCACTGATCCACGCGACGAACCTGCACAAGAGCTTCCCCGGAACAGGCAGGGGGGAGCCACCCGTACCGGTGCTGCGCGGGATCTCCCTCGACGTGCGCCCCGGCGAGATGGTCAGCATCGTCGGTCCGAGCGGGTCGGGCAAGTCGACACTGCTGTACTGCCTGTCCGGGCTCGAGCCGTACGATTCGGGCAGCGTCGTCCTCGCAGGGCGGGAACTCGCCGGTCTCCGCCGCGGCGCCCTCGCGTCCCTTCGCCGTCGGCATGTCGGCTTCGTCTTCCAGTCCTTCAATCTGATTCCGTCCCTGACCGCGCGCGAGAACATCGCTCTGCCTGCTCGTCTCGCGCGTCAGCGAGTACAGCCGACGGACGTCGACCGCGCGCTGGCTGACGTCGGACTGTCCGACCGCGCCCGGCATCGCCCAGGACAGCTCTCGGGGGGTCAGCAGCAGCGCATCGCGATCGCTCGCGTACTCGCCCTGCGACCGGAGATCGTGTTCGCCGACGAACCCACCGGCTCGCTCGACACGGCCACCGGCGCCGATGTGCTTCACCTCCTGCGCGCGTCGGCGCAAGAGGAGCGCTCCGTCGTCATGGTCACCCACGATCTCGAGGCGGCTGCGCTCGCCGACCGCGTGCTCGTCCTTCGCGACGGGGCGATCCATGGCGAGCTGAGACGCCCCACCCCGGAACAGGTTCTCGAAGCCGTCGCCACCGCGAGGACCACCGCGTGATCCGCCTCATCGCCTCTGATCTGGTCGCCGAGGCGCGCATCTGGCTCGGCATCTTCGCGGTGACGATCGCCACAGGATTCGTCGGGGCGATCGCCGCCGGCCTCCTCGAGACCGGCGGCTTCCACGGCGGCGAGGTCGAGGAGGGACTGTCCAGCACCAGCTCGGCCGTCATCCTGTTCACCGTCATCACCGCTCTGATCGTTCTCGGCTCCACCGCGAACCTCACGATCTCACTCCAGCTGCGCAGCTACGCCCTCTGGCAGCTCATCGGCGTGCGACCGGTTCTCGTCGCCGGCGTCGTCCTCGCGCAGCTCGGCATCGTCGGCGCCGTCGGAGCACTCGCCGGCTGCCTCGTCGCCATCCCGATCTTCCCCTCTCTCTTCGCCTGGGTGTTTCGGGAGTGGTCAGCGATGCAGGGAATCAGCCTTCATCTCGGCATCGGCAGCATGCTCCTCGTAACAGCCGCGATCACCGTCACGGTGCTGCTCGGCGGGCTCCGCAGTGCCCGGCATGCCGGCCGCACTCCACCGATCGAGGCACTGCGCGATCCGGAACCGCCGCGGATCAAGATGGGGTGGCTCCGCATCGTCCTGAGCCTCGCCGTGATCGGCGGTCTCCTCGGCCTCGCGCTCAATCTCGACGGCGACGCGTCGATGTCTGCTCTGTCGGGCCAGGCGATCCTGCTCACCCCACTGATCGCGGCGCTCTTCGCGGCTGCTGGCCCGCTCCTGTTCCCGGCGGTCCTGCGCATGTGGACCGCACTCGTACCCGCGGGCGTGTCCGCGACGTGGTTCCTCGCGCGCAACTCCGCTCGACACCGACTGAGCCGCTCCAACGCCGCGATCGGTCCGTTGATGGTGGCCATCGCTCTCACCGGCGGGCTGTACACGACCGGCGCCACGCTCGCCGCGGCGCAGGCCGTGCGAACCGGCAGCGATGCCGGCTTCGTCCTCGCGTCCGAAGGGGTCGTGATCCTTCTCGGCGGACCTCTTCTCCTCGCCGGTGTGGCCGCAGCGGCAACCGTCTTCATGTCCGGCCATGCGCGTGAGCGCGAGTTCGCCCTCGTCCGAGCCGTCGGCTCGACGCCGGGAGCGATCGTACTCACCGCGGTCTGGGAGGCCGTGATCTACGCCATCACCGCCTTCATCCTCGGTATCACCGCAACGGTCGTCGGCGGGTGCATCATCGCCGGTGTGCTCGCGCTGCCCGCCCCCGTCGTGTCGATCTCCGCCGTCGGCCTGATCGCCGCCGGCGGACTCATCCTGCTCCTCGCGGCCACCTTGCTGCCCACTGCGGCAGCACTCCGCACGGAAGTACCCCGCGCGCTCGCCGTCGAGTGACACTGATATCCGTCTGGCGCGAGATGGCTCGCGGGTGTAGTCCTGACCCATGGACCAGAGTGGCTTCGCCGACACAACGCATGCTCTCGACGCCGCCCACCGCCGTGCGACGGAGTTCCTGGGGACTCTCGATGACCGACCGGTGTGGCCGCGCGCGAGCCTGGAGGAGATGCTGGATGCCTTCGGTGGGCAGCTGCCGGAGGACGGCACGGACCCCGCCGCGGTGATCGAGGAGATCGCCGAGCGTGCGGAGCCCGGACTCGTCGCGATCCCGGGCGGGCGCTTCTTCGGTTTCGTGATCGGCGCCACGCATCCGGCCGCCCTCGCCGCGGACTGGCTCGTCTCAGCGTGGGACCAGAACTCCGGCTCGTCCACCCTCACACCCGCGACCGTCGCCATGGAGCGCATCGCCGGACAGTGGATGCTCGAGCTCTTCGGCCTCCCCGCGACCGCGAGCGTCGGGTTCGTCACAGGTGGGCAGCTCGCGAACTTCACGTGTCTGTCGACAGCCCGCGTCGCTGTGCTGGGACGCGCGGGGTGGGATCTCGCCGAGCACGGTTTGCGCGGCGCTCCGCCGATGCGTTTCGTGGTCGGTGCCGACCGGCACGGCTCGATCGATCGGGCAGCCCGATTCCTCGGCATCGGACGATCCGAGCTGACGGTCGTGGAATCCGACGACCAGGGCAGGATGCGAGCAGATGCCCTCGAGCAGGCTCTCCTCGGCGGAGACGGCCCGACGATCGTCTGCCTGCAGGCCGGCGAGGTGCACACGGGTGCGTTCGACGACTTCGGCGCACTGATCCCGATCGCCAAGCGACATGGTGCCTGGGTGCACGTCGACGGAGCATTCGGGCTGTGGGCCGCGGCATCCGACACTCTGCGCCCGCTCACGCGCGGAATGGAGCAGGCGGACTCCTGGGCGACGGATGCTCACAAGACGCTGAACGTGCCCTACGACTGCGGCATGGCGATCGTGCGCGACCTGGCCGACTCGATCGCGGCGTTTCGGACCGGCGGCGACTATCTGATCTACTCCGGTCTGGATCCCTGGGATGTCACGCCCGAGCTCTCCCGCCGGGCTCGCGGCGTTCCGGCCTGGGCGGCGATGCGCAGCCTCGGACGGTCGGGCATCGCCGCCCTGATCGACCGCCTGCATGAGAACGCGGTCGCGATGGCGACGGGGCTCGCATCCGTCGACGGTGTGGAGGTCCTCAACGACGTCGACTACACGCAGGTCATGTTCTGCGCCGATACTGACGTCGCGACTCGCACCCTCGGCGCGGAGATCCTCCTGGACGGCACCGCGGCAGTGACCGGCGCCGAGTGGCGCGGACGTGCCGCGCTCCGATGCTCGATGTCTTCGTGGGCGACCACCCCTGAGGACATCGCGCGCACGGTCGAAGCGATTCGTCGTCTGATCTCGAACTAAGCGGCTGCGGCAGCGAAGGCGCACACCGTGTCGAGGAACCGCCGATGGAAGCGGTCCTCCCCGGTGATCTCGGGATGGAAGCTGAGGCCGAGGAGATTCCCCTGCTCGACGGCGACGACACGTCCGTCCGACAGCGCGGCCAGCACGGTAGCGGCGGGTCCGACGGACTCGACGACAGGGCCGCGGATGAAGGCGGCCTCTACCGGGTTCGGTCCGAGCTCGGGGACGACGAGTTCGGCCTCGAACGATTCGACCTGACGCCCGAAGGCGTTGCGCCGCACCACGGCATCGATACCTCCGAAGGACTCCTGACCGTCGATCGCGTCGACGACCGTGTCGGCGAGCATGATGAGTCCGGCGCAGGTGCCGAGCACCGGCATCCCGGCGGCGATCGCGGCGCGGATCGGCTCCTGCATCCCGAAGATGCGGGAGAGCTTGTCGATCACGCTCGACTCTCCGCCCGGGATCACGAGACCGTCGACCGATGCGAGGTCGTCGGGGCGGCGCACCAACACCACATCGGCACCGAGCCCCGCGAGCAGGGCGGCATGCTCGCGCACGTCGCCCTGCAGCGCGAGGACGCCGACCCTGGTGTTACCAGCCACGCTCGGCGAGACGGTGCGGAGCGGGGAGATCGCTGACGTTGATGCCGACCATGGCCTCACCCAGCCCGCGCGAGACCTCGGCGATGACCTTGGCGTCGTCGTAGAAGGTGGTCGCCTTGACGATCGCCTTCGCACGCTCGACGGGGTTTCCCGACTTGAAGATCCCAGAGCCGACGAACACGCCGTCGGCGCCGAGCTGCATCATCATCGCGGCATCCGCGGGGGTCGCAACGCCGCCGGCCACGAACAGCACGACGGGGAGCTTGCCGGTCTCGGCGATCTCGGCCACGAGCTCGTAGGGCGCCTGGAGCTCCTTGGCTGC
>Ga0160464_101044_pt1 | contig 12697 bp, 11 predicted proteins | sample HID1971I_E11MG_FD_108275 | JGI IMG/M metagenome (GOLD analysis project Ga0160464, IMG submission 108275) | Enriched millipede-associated microbial communities from UW Madison campus, WI, USA - HID1971I_E11 MG | ecosystem: Host-associated > Arthropoda: Insects > Digestive system > Unclassified ... | reverse complement strand
GAACCGAACCCACCGGCACCGCGGACGCTGTCCGGCAGCTCGTCGACCGGGATGAACGTGGCGCGCGTGACCGGCATGATGATCAGCTGCGCGATACGATCGCCGACCGCCACATCGTACGCGCTCTTGGTATCCGTATTGATCAGGCTGACCTTGATCTCGCCGCGATACCCGGCATCCACCGTGCCCGGCGAGTTCACGATCGAGATGCCGTGCTTCGCCGCGAGGCCGCTGCGCGGGACGACGAAAGCGGCGTACCCGTCAGGCAGAGCGATGCTGACGCCCGTCGGCACGAGGGCGCGCTCCCCCGGCTCGAGGTGCACGGCTTCCGCCGCGACCAGATCGGCACCGGCGTCGCCCGGATGCGCATACCCGGGCACCACTGCAGCGATAATGGGGACATCAACGGAATCGGTCACCCCATGAGGCTAATGCAGAACCCCACCACGGACACACGTCCCCGCTACCGCGAAAGACTCTCACCGAGCCTCTGGCTGCTCGTGACCGTCGCGGTCGCCGGGCCCATGGTCTCGCTGGTCTTCGTGCCGATCGGTTCGACCGTCGCACTCATCCTCGGTGCGGCCGTGTCGGCCCTGCTGGTGCTGGCCTTCATCGTCGCCACACCGGTCGTCTCCGTCGTCGGATCGGAGTTGAGGGCCGGCCGCGCACACATCGACACGAAACACCTCGGCGAACCCGTCGCTCTGACCGGCGACGAGGCCCGCCATGCCCGTGGCCCCGGACTCCCGGCGCGCGGGTGGCACCTGATCCGCGGCGGCATCGACGGCATCGTCGTGGTCCCGAACCTCGACCAGGACGATCCATTCGAGGCCTGGACGATCTCCACTCGAACGCCGGACCGTCTGGTCGCGGCGATCCGTGCTTCTCAGCCCTGAACAGAACCGTTACAGCGGACAGCACCGGCACAGGCCACCCGCTTACGACAGCGCGCCCCTGACCGTGGTGGTCGGGGGCGCGTGATACGTCGCTCGGAGGACTGCTTACGCAGCGCACTCCTTGCAGATGGGCCCGGATGCGCCCTCGTGGTCGAGCTGTGAGCGGTGCTTCACGAGGAAGCAGCTCATGCACGTGAACTCGTCCTGCTGCGCGGGCAGCACGACGACGTCGAGCTCGAGGTCGGAGAGGTCGGCACCCGGAAGGTCGAAGCTCGACGGGTTGTCGGAGTCTTCGTCCCCGCTTGAGCCGGAAAGCTTGTCCGGCACACGCTCCTTCAGGGCTTCGATCGACTCGGAGTCGTCTTCGCTCTTTCGGGGGGCGTCGTAATCGGTTGCCATGCGGTAGATCTCCACTTTCATGGTGCGAGTGGGTGGTGCGCCGTCGGGTATTCGGCGGCCATAGTTTGCACGACCAGACGACATAACGCAAATGCTCGTCCGTGCGACAGAGGAAACTCACGGCACGCCCAGGGTATTCCCGGCCCAGACGCCCCGCGCGTGACACCATGAACGAACACCCATCAGAGGGGCATTCGCATGGAAAACGTCACCATCGTCGGCACAGAAGCAGGAGTCCTGGTACTCGCGACCGAGTCGGGCGAGCGGTTCGCGCTGCCCATCGACGACATGCTGCAGCGCGAGATCCGTCGCGCCACCCGTCAGAGCGAGCCGACCGCCCAGAAGCTCGCCGCCAGCCCGCGCGACATCCAGGCTCAGATCCGTGCCGGCCTCACCGCGCCCGAGGTCGCCGAGTTGCTCGGCATCAGCGTCGACGACGTCGCCCGCTTCGAAGGACCCGTTCTCGCCGAGCGTGAGCATGTGATCGGACAGGCGCTCGCGGTGCCGGTTCTCATCGGCAGCGAGGTCGAGCCCGATGCCCAGCCGACCTTCGGCGTCGCCGTCCGCGCCAAGCTCGCTGAAGTCGAGGCCACGTCAGAGCGTTGGGCGAGTTGGAAGGAGGACTCGGGCTGGACCATCAAGCTCGAATTCACGGCCAACGACGTCGAGCACGATGCCCGCTGGAGTTTCGATCCGCGCCGCAGCGCACTGTCGCCGCTCAACGCCGACGCCACGCAGTTGTCCCGGCAGGGTTCCCTGCCGGAAGGCCTCATCCCCCGCCTGCGTGCTGTGGACGCCGACCGGATCACCTCGCCGTACAAGGACGAGAGTCGCTTCGACTCCGGCGCTTTCGGCCCTCGTCTGCTGCCCGCGCCCGACGCAGAGGTCGAAGACCCGTCCCTGCCCGAGCGCTCCGACGCCGCCGCGCAGGATGCGGCGATCAAGCGCGCTCCGGCCGCCCAGACGACGAGTCCGGAGACGGCCGACCTCCTGGAGGCGCTTCGTCGGCGTCGCGGCCAGAGGGAGACGGCGCCCCTGCTCGACGATGTCGAGGAGACGGACCGCCCGAACCCGAGTCCGATCTCCCTGTTCGAGTCTCTGGAGGAGCCGGATGACGAGCCGGAGCCGCAGCAGCCTGCGCCGCAGCCGACCAGTTCCGACTCCGGCGACTCCCCCGGTCGGCGACGCCGTCGGAACGCGATGCCGTCCTGGGACGAGATCGTCTTCGGCGCTCGCACCGATGAGTGAGACTCGCACCGACGTGAGTTCGCCCCGGTGTCAGGTGAGTTTCATCTGACCGCAGTTCCGGAGATCTGCGTCAGCGTGCGAAAGCACCGAGCCTGATCACGGGAACCTGCCGTTCCTCGGGCGTGATCGCTCCGTGCTGGCCGACCATCCCCCGTCCGCGCTGGTCGGCAGCCGTACCGTCGTACACCGCCCAGGATCCGCGGGCGATCGCCAGCAGGTCGCCGATCCGGGAGGATGCCGCATCGCTGACCGTCGGCCCGAAGAGTCCTGCCTGCACCGCCTCATCGCGCGTGACCACGTCGGCCACTCCTTCGAGGTCGGCACGCCATCGTGCGGTCACCGCGTCGGCGTTCGACTCTGGCTCCAGGTAGACGTGCAGCATGCGCGGCTCTCCGCCGACGTGTCGGATGCCCTCGAGGTGCGCCTCCTCCAGGACGATCTGTCGGTTCGGCGCCACGTCGACCATGCCGTGATCCGATGTGACCACGACGCCGACACCCGGGGGCACGCGTGCGGAGAGTGCGGCATCGACGTCCTCCAACGCCGCGACCCACTCCGACGAGGCGATGCCGTACTTGTGGCCGGCCTTGTCGACCTCGGGAAGGTAGCAGTAGACCAGCGATCCCGGGTGAGCCTGGGCGAGGTCATACGCGGCTTCGACACGCGATGCGGCCGTGGTCGCTGCCACGAACTCGGCGCCGCGAAGGGTGGCCTTGGTGAAGCCGCTGTGCGCGTACCCGGCGAAACCGACGGCGAAGCTCGCATGCCCGTCGCGGCCCGCCCGCTCGAAGATGGTGGGGGCCGCCTGCCAGGTGAAGGGATCGATCCCGTCGGTCTCCCAGCCGCTGAGCTGGTTGACGAGCACGTCACGGCTCGGATCGAGCACGCGGTAGCCGACGAGTCCGTGCTCCCCCGGCCACACCCCGGTGACGATGCTGGTGAGCGCCGCCGCCGTGGTCGAGGGGAAGACCGACTGTGCCACGTCCTTCTTCGCCATTCCCGACGTCAGCGCCCGTGCATGTCCGGCATGACCGCGCAAGCTGATCGCACCCAGCCCGTCGACCACGACGAGAACGACCGAGTCCGCGCGTGGCAGCACCTCGGATTCGCCTCGGAGTGCGGTGAACAGGTCGTCCGCCACCCCGACGACACTCCGGGCACTCAGCGGCGCGGACGGTAGCATGAAGGACATCCGAGCCAGTCTGACACAGGCTCCCGTATGCCCTCAGGAAGTCCATGCCGAAAACCCCGCCGCCCGAGCCTGTCGAGGAGCGCATCCAGGACATCGACCTCTCCGCCGAGATGCAGGGCTCGTTCCTCGAGTACGCATATTCGGTGATCTACTCGCGCGCTCTGCCCGACGCGCGCGACGGTCTGAAGCCGGTGCAACGCCGCATCCTCTATCAGATGGCCGAGATGGGCCTGCGTCCCGACCGTGGTCACGTCAAGAGCGCGCGCGTCGTCGGCGAGGTCATGGGAAAGCTGCACCCCCATGGTGACTCCGCGATCTACGACGCGCTGGTGCGCCTCGCTCAAGAGTGGGCGCTGCGCGTCCCCCTGGTCGACGGGCACGGAAACTTCGGATCCCTCGACGACGGGCCGGCGGCCGCCCGATACACCGAGGCACGGCTCGCCGCTGCCGCCCTGGCGCTCACCGAGAACCTCGACGAGGACGTCGTCGACTTCATCCCGAACTACGACGGGCAGTTCCAGCAGCCGGCCGTGCTTCCGGCTGCCTTCCCCAATCTCCTGGTCAACGGCGCCAGCGGCATCGCGGTGGGCATGGCGACCAACATGGCGCCGCACAACCTCATCGAGGTCGTCGCTGCGGCTACGCACCTGCTCGAGAACCCGGATGCGACCACCGAAGAGCTGATGGAGTTCGTCCCCGGCCCCGACTTCCCCTCCGGCGGAATCCTGATGGGGCTCGACGGCGTCAAGGACGCCTACACGAACGGACGCGGCGCCCTCAAGGTGCGAGGCAAGACCTCGATCGAGCCTCTCGGCCCCCGGCGCACCGGCATCATCGTGTCGGAGCTGCCGTACATGGTCGGCCCCGAGCGATTGCTCGAGAAGATCCGCGACGCCGTGCAGGCGAAGAAGCTGCAAGGGATCAGCGACGTCACCGACCTCACCGACCGCAACCACGGTCTTCGCGTCGCGATCGGCATCAAGACGGGCTTCGACCCGAACGCCGTGCTGGAGCAGCTGTACCGGCTGACCCCGCTGGAGGACTCCTTCAGCATCAACAACGTCGCTCTGGTCGAAGGCCAGCCGCGCACGCTCGGCCTCAAGGAGATGCTGAGCGTCTACGTGGGCCACCGCCTCGAGGTCATCACCCGACGCAGTCGATACCGCCTGAAGCGGCGCGAGGAGCGTCTGCACCTGGTGGAGGGTCTGCTCATCGCGATCCTCGACATCGACGAGGTCATCCAGGTCATCCGCTCGTCCGACGACTCCGAGCAGGCCCGCACCCGGCTGCGCTCGGTCTTCGATCTCAGCGAACTCCAGGCGGAGTACATCCTCGAGCTGCGCCTGCGCCGCCTGACGAAGTTCTCGCGGATCGAGCTCGAGACCGAACGTGACGCGTTGCTGGCCGAGATCGCCGCCCTCCGCGAACTCCTCGGCAGCCCCGTGCTGCTTCGCGCCGCGGTCGCGAAGGAACTCGACGCCGCGGCCGATGCCTACGGCACCCCGCGGCGCACGCTGCTGATGAACGCCGCTCCCCCGAAGCCCCGCGCGACCAAGGGCGCGGTCGACCTGCAGATCGCCGATGCACCCACCGTGCTCGTGCTCTCGACCACAGGTCGCACCGTCCGCGTCGACCTCGGCGAGGGCCAGGAACTCACCGTTCCGGCGCGCCGCAGCAAGCACGATGCGATCCTGACCACGGTCGAGACCACGGTCCGCGCCGAACTGGGCGCACTCACGAGCCTCGGTCGCGTGGTCCGCTTCTCCCCTGTCGACCTCCCGTCCGTGCCTGCCACCTCCGTGCAGCTCGCGGCGGGTACCCCGCTGCGCGACTACCTCGGCATCACGACCAAGGGCGAGCGCATCCTCGGCTTCGTGCGATTCGACAGCGAGACCCCGATCGCGCTCGGCACCGCCCAGGGCACGGTCAAGCGCATCGTTCCGTCGACCCTCCCCGTGCGTCCCGACCTCGAGGTCATCGGAATGAAGCCGGGTGACACGGTCGTAGGAGCGGCTGAGGCGCCGGATGATGCCGAGCTGGTGTTCGTGACGACCGACGCGCAGCTGCTCCACTTCCCGGCATCGACCGTGCGCCCACAGGGTGCCCCGGCGGGCGGAATGGCCGGCGTCAAGCTCGGCTCCGGGGCATCGGTGCTGTTCTTCGGTGTCGTCGATCCCGCCGCCGAGTCCGTGGTCGCCACGGTCTCCGGCGGCGACAGTGCGCTTCCCGGCACGGAGCCGGGCCGCGCCAAGGTCTCGTCGTTCGCCGAGTATCCGGCCAAGGGCCGCGCCACGGGCGGCGTGCGCGCTCACGCGTTCCTGAAGGGCGAGGACCGTCTCACGGTCGCGTGGGTCGGCCCCCAGCCGCCGCAGGCTGTCGACCCGACCGGCGCCGTGCGCAAGCTCCCGGAAACCGGTGCGCGTCGTGACGCCTCCGGCCAACCCGTCGAAGGCGTCATCGGCAGCATCGGCCGCACGATCGTCTGAGTGCACCGCGGGCGGCGTGACCGCCTGCAGCGAAGAAGCCGGCCGGGTGTCCACCCGGCCGGCTTCTTTCGTGTGGCCGACTCAGGCGTCGATCGACTCGCGCGACAGCCGGTCGGAGGAGTCGATGATGAACTCGCGACGCGGTGCGACCTCATTGCCCATCAGGAGCTCGAACACACGACCGGCGGCCTCCGCATCCTCCATGCGCACACGGCGCAGCAGACGCCCCGAGCGGTCCATGGTGGTGTTGGCCAGCTGCTCGGCATCCATCTCACCGAGGCCCTTGTAGCGCTGGATCGGTTCGTGCCAGCGCTTGCCCGCCTTGCGGAGCTTCGCCAGCAGCGTGTGCATCTCCTGCTCGCTGTAGGTGTAGATCGTCTCGTTCGGCTTCGATCCGGGGTTGATCACGATGACTCGATGCAACGGCGGAACGGCAGCGAACACGCGCCCGTGCTCGATCAGCGGTCGCATGTACCGGAAGAACAGCGTGAGCAGCAGGGTGCGGATGTGCGCACCGTCGACGTCGGCGTCGCTCATCAGGATGATCTTGCCGTAGCGGGCCGCGTCGATGTCGAACGTCCGGCCGGAACCCGCCCCGATCACCTGGATGATGGATGCGCACTCGGTGTTCGAGAGCATGTCGCCCACGGATGCCTTCTGCACGTTGAGGATCTTCCCTCGGATCGGCAGCAGCGCCTGGAACTCGCTGTTGCGCGCGTTCTTGGCGGTGCCCAGCGCCGAATCGCCCTCGACGATGAAGAGCTCGCTGCGTTCGACCTCGTTCGTGCGGCAGTCGACGAGCTTCGTCGGAAGGGTCGATGATTCCAGCGCATTCTTCCGTCGCTGCGTCTCCTTGTGCGCACGCGCCGACACGCGCGCTTTCATCTCGGAGACGATCTTGTCCAGCAGCTGAGAGGCCTGGTTCTTGTCGTCGCGCTTGGTCGAGCCGAAGCGCTGCGCCAGGTCCTTGCGGATCACCTGGGCAACGATCTGACGCACGGCCGGAGTACCGAGGATCTCCTTCGTCTGTCCCTCGAACTGCGGCTCGGGCACGTTCACCGTGAGCACCGCCGTCAATCCGGCGAGGACATCGTCCTTCTCGAGCTTGTCGTTTCCGACCTTGAGGCGGCGTGCATTCTGCTCCACCTGCGTGCGGAGCACCTTGAGAAGCTCCTGCTCGTAGCCGTGCTGGTGTGTTCCCCCCTTGGGGGTCGCGATGATGTTGACGAAGGACCGAACGCGCGTGTCATAGCCGGTACCCCACCGCAGCGCGATGTCGACGGCGCACACGCGCTCCACCTCGGTGGCGACCATATGCCCGTCGGCCTGCAGGACAGGAACGGTCTCCTTGAAGGTTCCCTCTCCCTGGATGCGCCAGTTGTCCGTCACCGGCGGGTCGATCGCCAGGTAGTCGACGAACTCGGAGATCCCGCCCTCGTAGAGGTAGGAGGTCACCGTTCCGGTGGAATCCGCATCCTCGGATCCGAGCTCGGGAGCGTCGGGACGATTCGTCCGCTTGTCGGCGACCTCGATCTCGAGCCCCGGCACGAGAAACGCCGTCTGCCGTGCGCGCGTCTCGAGCTCGGAGAGCTGGAAGGCGGCGTCCTTGGTGAAGATCTGCCGATCTGCCCAGTAGCGGACGCGTGTGCCGGTCACGCCGCGGGGCGCCTTGCCGATGACCCGGAGCTCGCTCTTCTCCTGGAAGGGAGTGAAGGGCGCGTCCGGACGCTTCTCGCCGGTGTCCGCGAAGATGCCGGGCTCACCGCGATGGAATGACATCGCGTAGGTCTTGCCGCCACGATCGACCTCGACGTCGAGGCGTTCGGAGAGGGCGTTCACCACGGATGCGCCGACGCCGTGCAGGCCGCCGGATGCGGCGTACGAGCCGCCGCCGAACTTTCCGCCGGCGTGCAGCTTGGTGTAGACGACCTCCACGCCGGTCAGGCCGGTGCGCGGTTCCACGTCGACGGGAATGCCGCGCCCGCGGTCGTGCACCTCCACGCTGCCGTCGGCATGCAGGATGATGTCGATCTTCGTGCCGTTGCCGGCGACCGCCTCGTCGACGGAGTTGTCGATGATCTCCCAGAGGCAGTGCATGAGCCCGGGCGACCCGTTCGACCCGATGTACATCCCTGGGCGCTTGCGGACGGCCTCGAGGCCTTCAAGCACCTGGAGATGATGGGCGGAGTACTCGGCATTCACAATCTCCGAGTCTAATCTCGCGAGGCTCTCCGGCTCCGCAGACACTCCCCGGGAGAGAGGACCCGGAGGGGAGCGCGTACGCGCTGAGCGAAACACGCCGCAAACCGGGCATGCCTACAGGTGGAGCGTGGTTGTATTGTTCAAATCCCCCAGCGAAGCCGACACCCGAGGAGGCACCGAGATGAACGCAACGACCGAACGTGACACCTCCACCGTCGAGTTCCGCCTGACCGCCATGGATCGTTGTGATTCATGCGGCGCTCAGGCGTATATCGCCGCTGAGGTCAACGGATCCGAGCTTCTGTTCTGCGCCCACCACGGGCGCAAGTACGAAGAGAAGCTCCGCAGCATCGCCACCAGCTGGCACGACGAGACCGCGCGCCTCGTCGAGACGGTCTGAGCGAACACCGACTCCTGTCGCTGAGTTCGATCAGCTGACACTGGCCGGCAGGCGCTGATCAGTCGGCGACGACCCTTCGCACGCGCGGCGTGAGCCGGGTGAGGATCTCTTCTCCCACGGTATCGATCCGCTCGGCGAGCGTCGTCGCCGACGTCTCACCATGGTCCCCCGGGCCGAACAGCATGACCTCGTCACCCACGCGCATTCCGGGCCACCCTTCGACGCTCGACGACGTGTGATCGACCGACAACAGCGTGCGCGCTCCACCGGGGGTGCCGACGAGGCTTCCGGACAGCGTCGAGGGAAGTCCGTCGAAGCTCCCGATGCCGATCGTCACGCGATCGCCATCGAGGTCGGTGACCGTCGCGATCAGGCTTGCCGCCGGACGGATGCCCTCGAGTTCCGGGCCGTCCGCGGATCGGATCCCATAGCAGAACGCTCCTATACGTGAGACCGTTCCCCGCAGCTCTGGGCGCCACCACGAGGCTGCTGACGCGGTCAGGTGCAGTGCAGCGGGGATCGCGCCGGACTCCTCCACGATGCTGACCGCATCGAGGAACGCCTGTTGGGCGATGTCGTCGTCAGCGTCACTCGCCTCGGCGATATGGCTCCATATTCCGTCGAGCTCCAGGAACCCCGCCTGCTCGGCCCGTCGCGCTTCGACCACCGCCGATGCCCAGTCCTCCGGCAGTATCCCGTTGCGGTGCAGCCCCGTGTCGATCTTCAGGTGCACGCGGGCCGCAGTTCCGAGCGCCTCCGCGCGCGCGATGATGCGCCGCAGGTAGTCGATCGTGCCGACACCGAGGTCGATCCGCTGCATCAGCGCATCGTCGATCTCGGCATCGGTCGACGTCGCCCATGCGAAGATCCGGGCGTCGCCGCCGGCGATCCTGCGCACGGAGAGTCCGGTGCGGATGTCGTAGCTGCCGAACCAGTCGACGCCCGCATCCAATGCCGCGTCCACCGCCCAGGAGAGTCCGTGACCGTACGCATCGTCCTTGAGCACGAGCATCAATGTCGACGGGGCTACTCGCGCGCGCACCGCATCGATGTTGGCTCGGAAGATGGCGCTGCTCAGACGTATCTCGGGACGGCTCATGCCTCCCACCCCCGCACGGCGTGCGCGCCGGCGACCGTGATCAGCTCCGCTGGGCTCATCCCGGTGATGTCTGCCCAGCGCGAGACGCCGGAGGCTGCCGGCCCCTCGCCCCCGAAGTAGGTGACCTCCGCGTTCGCAACGACGTCGGCACCCTGCAGGTCTACCACGCAGACGTCCATGGCGACTCGTCCGACGATGGGCCTGGCCACGCCATCGATCTCCACGTCGGCGTGATTGCCCAGCGCCCGTACGACGCCCTGCGCGTACCCGCCGGTCACGAGTGCCACGGTGGTCTCCTGAGCCGCGCGAAATGTGTAGCCGTAGGAGACGGCGTCTCCCGAGCGGAGGCGCTTGGTGGACAGAACACGACCGGTCAGCCGCATCACCGGACGGGTCGCGAGGCTCGCCGACGAATCAGGAAGCCCGTAGAGGAGAGCCGAGTCGATATCCGGCTCAGCGACGGTGACACCGTGGATTCCCTCGAGCTGCAATGCCTCTACCTCACCCTGTGCATCGACGAGCACATGCTCGGCACCGGCTGCGGTCACGACCTGAGCGACGGCGAGGACACCGTGCCCCCACGCGTCGCGGCGGAGATCGGCCACGCGACCGCCGGCTGCCACCGCCGCCGACGCTCCTGCCGCAAGGGCGGAGCGGGAGATCATCGCACGCGGCAGGGAGCTGGAGGTCGTGTCACACACGTGTTCCAGCCTAGCTTCCGGCTCCCAGGTCGGCCTCCCCGGCCCCCGTAGACTGGTGGGGACCCCGACCCTGGAGCCTCATGTCTCGTCTTTCCCTCGCGCCCCGCATCCGCTACCTGATGGGACGTGCCCGCCGCATCGACGTCGGATCGGTGGTGGAACGCGCCAAGGAGGCATCCGAGCAGCACCACAAGGCGGTCCCCGCGATCGTCGTCGACATGCTCTGGTCGGCCGCGCGCCACAACGTCGGGTTCCAGGACTACATCGACTACGACTTCGCCATGCTGACGAAGGCCGAGCGCGAGACCTATATGACTCACCCGGTGTCGAACCAGCTCTCGCAAAAGTACGACCACCCGGACTACCGCTGGATCTTCCAGGACAAAGTGGAGTTCGACAAGCAGTTCTCCGAGCACCTGCACCGCGAGTGGATGGTCGTCGAAGAGGGCAACGCTGACGCCGTCCGAGAGCTCACGCAGCGCCTCGGCACGATCGTCACGAAGGAGCCGGTCGGACAGGCCGGCACGGGAGTCCACCGCTACCACGCCGCCGACATCGAGGACTGGAACGAATTCCACCGGGGGCTGCTGGCACGGGGTGAGCTGCTCATCGAAGAAGTCATCCGTCAGCACGATGCGCTGGCGGCCGTCTGCCCCGGCACCGTGAACACGACACGAATCACCGCCTTCTTCGACGGTGAGAAGGCGCACATCCTCGCGATGGCTCAGAAGTTCGGCCGCGGCGCGGTGAGCGATCAGATGACGTTCGGCGGCTTCTACACGATGCTGGATGAGAACGGTCATGCCGTCGGCGCCGGCTACGACTCGCACGGACACGTGCATGAGACCCATCCGGACTCGGGCTTCCGCATCGCAGACTTCCAGCTGCCCTACATGGACGAGGTGCGCGCGTTCATCGACAAGGTCGCCCGTGTCGTGCCGCAGGTGCAGTACGTCGGCTGGGACATCGTCGTCTCACCGGACGGTCCCGTCCTCGTCGAGGGCAACTGGGGAGCCGGTGTGTACGAGAACAAGCCCAGCGTCACGGGCATCCGCACGGGCCACAAGCCCCGCTACCGCGAAGTCATCGGCTTCTGAGAGCAATGAAGAAGGCCCCGGATGCTGAGTATCCGGGGCCTTCTTCATTGTTCTGTGTGAATCAGTCCGTGCGACTCAGACCGCGCGGACGATGCCGAGCGGCGTGGACTCCAGCCCCTGTCCCAGGGGGTTGTCGCCGAGGATCTTGACGAGCCGACGCTCGCCGTCCTTGTCGAGCGTCGAGCCGAGGATGTTGCCGCCGAGGTCGTTGATGTCGACCACCGCGACCTCCGCCTGTCCGCCGATCAGCGTCTTCAGATGTGCAGCGACGCCGTCCGGGTCCTTCGGGCCGAGCACGACGGCCTCGTTGTACGGAGGGATGGTGTGCTTGGTCGGACCGTCGATCGCGCGTGCCTTGTCGCCCGCGATGCGGTAGAAATCACCACGACGACCGAAAGCCTTGGTGACTGCTGCCACGGCGGACGCGAACAGGATCCGCGGAGTACCGCACTCCCGCAGCGCCATCTCCATGGTCTCCGGCATACCGAGCCCGATGCCGTACGGCGTACGGGTGACGTACTTGGAGAGGAACAGAGCGAGTTTGCGCGGCGTGATCTCGTCGAGACGGTACGAGCGCCCCTGCGTGATCGCCACGATCTTCTCGGTCACGAACAGCAGGTCGCCCGGCTGTACGGCGTCCTTCGCGTACTCCGTGATGATCGCGTCGAGGTCGTCCTCGGGCATGACCACGCGGGTGCGCAGCGGGATGCGCGCATAGCTCTTGCCGTCGACGTTCGCCTCGAGCGCCTTGCCTTCGTTCGCCTGGCTCATTCGAGGTAGTCCCGCAGGGACTGCGAGCGACTCGGGTGACGCAGCTTCGCCATGGTCTTCGACTCGATCTGGCGGATGCGCTCACGCGTCACACCGAACGTGTCGCCGATCTGGTCGAGGGTCTTCGGCTGACCGTCGCCCAGGCCGAAGCGCATGCGGATCACGCCGGCCTCGCGCTCGGAGAGCGAGTCGAGCAGCTGCTCGAG
>Ga0160464_101042_pt1 | contig 12752 bp, 11 predicted proteins | sample HID1971I_E11MG_FD_108275 | JGI IMG/M metagenome (GOLD analysis project Ga0160464, IMG submission 108275) | Enriched millipede-associated microbial communities from UW Madison campus, WI, USA - HID1971I_E11 MG | ecosystem: Host-associated > Arthropoda: Insects > Digestive system > Unclassified ... | reverse complement strand
CGGCTGATCGATCAGGGTGATGTTGTCCTGCTCGGTGTCGCTGCCGTTGCCCGCCGCCGAGGTCCAGTCTCCGCGGAGCGAGTTCCACACGATCCCGGCGTCGGGATCGTTGAAGGTCTGGTCAGCGCTCACCCAGCGGTCGACAGTCGCCGTCTCGTCGCGCACGACGTTGCGCAGCTCCCAGGTGAGGAACGTCGGCCGGTACTGTCCCACGGCCGAGGTGGCGAGACCGGAGCCGGGTTCAGGCCTCGTCGGATCGGTGCTGGCGGTACGCGTGGCATCGTCGGGCGCATAGACGAGGCGCACACCGGTCGTACCGGCGGTCTGCTGCGGAGTGAGCGTGTAGCCGATGAAGCCGTCCGCGCCCATCCAGGAACCGCCGGGCGGAGAGATGGGCGCCCAGGCACCGTCGACGAACAACCAGACCTCGGTGATGTCATCCCAGGCCAGCAGCGGATCGTCGGCGAGCGTGATGGGGTCGATGCTCCGCAGATCGAACGCCTGGAAGACGGTCGTCGCCGCACCTGCCGGATCGGTGTCGGGCGCGGTGGCAGGGTCAGTGAGGACGAGGGTGTTGATGCCGGTGGTCCCGGTCCGCCACTCATTGCGCGTGGAGACGATGTCGCCGGACTGCGCATCGACGAAGTCGACATCAGTGGTCTTGTCGCCGCTCTCGACCCACCGCTTGTTGGCGTCGACGCCCGCCCCTTCACCTGTCGCGGGTGTCTGCACGCCGATCGTGTCCTGATCGGTGACGACGTCGCTGTCGATGCCGTCCGGGAGGCCGTCGACCTCGCCATGACTCTGCGCCGTGGCTTCGTTCTCGTAGACGGTGGGTTGCTGCGCCGACTGCTCGTCGGCAGGATCGTCACGTGGATCCGTGGGCCCAGAGCCGTCACGAAGGTCGGTCCGCGCCTCGAAGACGAGGTTCGGTTCGACGCTGAACCCCTGCGAGAAGCCGTCAGGGTTGTCGAAGGTGAAGCGGATGCCCGTGACATCGGATGGCACGTCGGGTGGCGTCAGCGCGGCGGCGAATTCGGCGCGGCTCATCTGGAACGTCTCTGCGGTCGCGCCGGTGCTGACCGTGGCAAGTGTGACCCAGGTGCCGTCGGCGCGCTGGTATTCGGCGGTCGCCGTGGTGTTCGGCGGGACCTGGGTCGGGGCGATCGCCACGATGTCGAACGCGTTCCAGAAGTCGTCGACCTGATCATCACGCCAGGTGTCCTCGACGACGATCTGGGTCGGGTCGACCTGCGCGACGCCCGTCTCGGTCGTGGCGGTCAGGCTCGCGACGACGCTGTTGCCCGGTTCCACCGCCCCGCCGGGGGTGATCTGCTTGTCGAGGGCGACGCCGATCTGCGGGAAGTAGACGGCGATGTCGTCGGCGGCGGAGTCATCGGCCGTTCCCACATCGTTCGTGGCCGTCACGTCGATCGTGTTCGTGCGCTGATGCGTCGGCACCTCAGTGCTGACCAGCGAGAGTGCGGGTTCGATCGCGACGTCGATCGTCGCCGCGGTGTTCGCCGGTATGTCTCCGGTGAACTCGATCACGAAACCGGTGACGGTCCCCGGCGGCGGGATCGGAGACGCGGAATCGGCGAAGGGGACCGGTGCCTGCGCGACCCCGTCGATGTACCAGGTGATCGTCGCCGCTGTCGCCCCCGCAGGGTAGTCGATACCGGAGGGGAAGCCGCCGAAGACCATGTCCGCGTCGAAGAAGCCGAGGTCGGAGATCGTGAGGCTCTCCACCGGGCCGTTCGAGGTGTTGGTCGCGGTGAGCTCTGCGAGCGCCTCACCACCGGCTGCGAGTTCGGAGGGGGTGCTCGTCTTTCCCGCGAGCACGTCGACCGTCAGGGGTCCGATCTCATACGGCGCGGTGGCGTCGTCGTTCGCCGTCGCGCCGCCGGGGGCGTTCACGGTGGAGGTGATGCTGTTGGTCACGGCGTCGCCGGTGGCGAGCGTGCTCCCGTCGTTGCGATCCGTCGCCCGCTGGCCCACGGAGAACGCCGTGGAGGCAGCGGAATCGGACGCGATCGTGCCACCGGAGTACGTCAGGCGGATGCCGCCGACATCCGCCGGATCGACGCCTGCGGGAAGCGCCGGGGCCGCACCCGGCGTTCCCGACTGCCAGCTCCACGTGCCTGTCCCCTCGTCGTACACATAGGCGTCGACCTGCACCGCCGTCGCCGCCGGCGGCAAGGTGGTGGCCCCGAATCCCTCGAAGTCGACGATGCGGAACGGGTTGTCTGCGGCCAGAGTCGTCGCGCCGTCGGCCGCCGTCGTCGGCTCCTGGATCACGAGCGTGTCGGCACCGATGTTCGATTGGTTCTGCGCGCCGATCGTGATCTCCGAGGTCTCTCCCGGATCGAACTGCTGCGAAGCCGGCGTCCAGCTCTTGCTGGCCTCGACCCCGATCACGGTGTCGACCGTGACGACCGCGTCGGCCGTGTCCGTGATCGTCGCCGGCAGATCGCCAGGACCGTTGTCCCAGTCCGCAGCTGCCGTGTTCGTGACGGTGTCGCCGTTGTACTGCCAATCCGCCGGCAGATCGAGGGGGACCCGGAGCACGAGGCTCAACTTCAGCGTTCCACCCGCCTCGAGGCCTATCCCGCCGTCCACCGGCTGCTGGAAGACGACCTGGAACGTGCAGTCGTCCGTGACCTCGACCGGTACGCCGCCCTCCTCCACGCATCCCTCCGAGGTGACGGTGAGCGGCAGGTCGGAGGGAGTGTACGACGAGCCCACGAACTCGAATCCCGTGAACTCGGCCGGCAGCGTATCGGTGAGCACGACGTTGAGGCAGTCGACGTCGTCGCAGACCAGATCGACGGTGTACGTGAACTCGTCGCCGGGCCCGAGGGTGTCCTGCGTGTCCAGCCCGTCGACGCGCTTATCGATGCGGAGCGACGATTCGGCCGCCTGTGCGGCAAGGGGCACGACGAGGCCGGCACCGACCAGGGCGAAGACCGCGACGAGGGAGAGGAAGAGCTTCCGCCACCGGTTCTCGGTGGGCTGTGACGTCGTCGACATGGTGCTCGTTTCGTGGGGAAGCCGCAGAGGCAACGAAGGAGTGCAGGCCGCCGACGCCATCTCGATGGATCAGGGGTGAGGCCGGGCCGGAGACCACGTGTTCATGTGCTGTGGAGTATACGAGCGGGAAGCGTAGCCGCTCTAGGGATGGCGATGCCGACCTCACCCGTCCGGGGTGAGGCCGAGGTCTCGCCGATACCGATGTCCACCCCGCGGGCACGCGTGCATTCGCTCAGGCAGTTCGGAACGCCGATCGATACTGGCTCGGGGTGGCACCGAACGCGCGACCGAAGTGCTGCCGGAAGAGTGCGGCGCCGCCGAATCCCGTCGCCGCCGCCACCGTGTCGACCGGGAGCGCGGTGCCCTCGAGCAGCTCACGCGCCGCCGCGAGGCGCTGCGTGAGCACCCACTTCGCGACCGTCGACCCCGTGCGGGCGCGGAACGCCCGCGTGAATGAGCTGCGGCTGAGATGCGCACGGGCGGCGAGGACATCGATCGTCAGGTCGGCGTCGAGGTTCGCCGCGCTCCACCGCATCGCCTCGGCGATCGGGTCGCCGCCGGCGTCAGGAACCGGGCGCTCGATGAACTGCGCCTGCCCACCCGCACGATGCGGAGGCGCGACGATCCTCCGCGCGACCCGGTTCGCGACGAGCTGTCCCTCTCTCCGGGCGAGGAGATGCAGACACGCGTCGATCCCGGCAGTGGCGCCGGCTCCCGTGATGATCGACCCCTCGTCGATGTACAGCTCGTCGGGTTCCAGCGCGATGCGAGGGAACCGCTCCCGGAACACATCCGCCCACTTCCAGTGCGTGGTCGCCGTCCGGCCATCCAGCACGCCGCTGTCGGCGAGGGGGAACGCACCGAGGCACAAGCCGACCAGCTCCGCCCCGTCGTCGTGGGCATCTCTCAGCGCGAGTGACAGCTCGTCCGGTGCCGCGCGGTCGGGCTCGCCCCACCACGGCACGACGACGACGTCGGCCCCGCGGACGGCCTCGAGCCCGTGGCGCACGTCGATGTCGAAGTCGGCGGAGGTGCGAAGTGTGCCCGCGTGTAGCGCCGCCACGCGGATGGGCCACGGGTCGATCTCGCCGACGGGTGTCTCGCCTCCCCACACGAGGGACGGGACGGACAGGTGGAAAGGACTGATGCCGTCTACGGCGATCACGGTCACGCGCGGTGCGCCCATGCGTGTTCCCTCCTCCGGGCCGGTGCGAGCCGATCATGACGAGGGCTGACCCGAATCCGTCTGTTCAGAGATGTTCGGGTCACCCAGACTACAGACGACCCCTGAGAGAGGACACCCGCAATGACGACGTCACCCACACTCCGCGCACTGAGCGGAATCACCGACAGCCCCGCCACGCTCGCGACCTCGACCGTCGTGCTCGTCGACTTCCAGAACACCTACACCCGCGGCGAGATGGAGCTCGACGGATGGGCCCCGGCGCTCGACGCCGCCGCCGATCTCCTCGCGCGAGCACGCGATGCGGGTGCGACCGTGATCCACGTGCAGCACGACGGAGGCGTCGGATCGGCGTACGACATCCGCGAGGACATCGGCGCGATCCACGAACGGGTCGCGCCCCTCGACGGCGAGTCGGTCGTCGTGAAGACGGCACCGAACTCCTTCGTCGGCACCGAACTCGGCGACCTCGTCGACGCGGCCGGACACGAAGAGGTGGTCATCGCCGGATTCATGACCCACATGTGCGTGACCTACACGACCGAGGGCGCCTTCCTCCGGGGGAATCGTCCGACCGTGGTCGCTGCCGCCACCGCGACGCGCAGCCTCCCCTCGGTCGTCGGCGACGTGCCGGCCGCCCAACTGCACCGCGCGGCTCTCGCCGGCATCGCCGATCTCTATGCCACCGTGGTGCCGACCGCCGCCGATCTCCTCTGACGGCGCGTGGAATGGTCAGTTGCCTCACGCAACTGAGCTGATATCCTGGTTTCATGGCGGTCCACGACGAGCTCGACGACATCCGTGACGCGCTGGTTCGCGTGGTCGCCGAGTGGACGCAGAGCGAGCTGCAGGTGCAGGTCGCCGAAAATATCGACGGGTCCCTCGACTCCGCCGAGGTGCGAGCTCTGTACCTGGTCGGCATGAGCGGCGGTTCCCTCGGATTCAGCCGCCTGTCCGACCGGGCGGCGATGTCGCGTCCGACGACATCGAAGCTGGTCTCGCGCATGTCCGCACAGGGCTTCTTCGACAGAGTGCGATCCGGACGCACGGTCGACGTGCGACTGACCGATGCCGGCAGCGAAGCGTATTCACGCCTCGTCGCCGCCGGACAGCAGATGGTCGGCGGTGCCCTCGAGGGCTGGTCGACGCAGGAGATCACCCAGTTCCAGGCTCACCTGAGCCGTTTCGTCGCCGCCCTGCCCGGGGCGACGCAAGCGACCATATCCCGGCCGCCATCCGTTACCGTCCCATCACCCCAGGAGGAAACATGACCCGCACCTATGTCGTCACCGGCGCTGCATCCGGCATCGGCGCCGCGACCGCCGAGCTGCTTCGCGCGCAGGGACACGCCGTGATCGGTGTCGACCTCGCAGGCGTCGAGGTGACGGGCGACCTCTCGACTCCTGAAGGCCGCGTCGCCGCCGCGGAGGCCGTGCTCGCCACAGCCGACGGAGGCATCGACGCCATCATCGCGTGCGCCGGGATCGCGGCACCGATCGCCAAGACCATGGCGATCAACTACTTCGGCGTCACCGAGTTCCTGACCGCACTGCTGCCGAAGCTGAGCCTGGCAGACCAGCCGCGCGCGGCCGTGGTGTCGTCGATGGCATCGCTGCAGCCCGTCTCTGCAGAGCTCGTCGACGCGGCGCTGAGCGGCGATGAACCCCTCGCCCTCGAGATCGGCGACCAGCTCGCCGCCACGGCTGAGGGCGGCTTCCTCAACTACTCCTCCAGCAAGCGCGCCCTCTCGCGGTGGGTGCGCCGCGCATCGGTGTCCGACGACTGGGCCGGCGCGGGGATCCCCCTCAACGCCGTCGCCCCCGGCACGGTCACCACGGCGATGACCGCCGGATTGCTGGCGAGCCCGGAGGGCCTGGCACAGGTCGACGCCGCAGTGCCGATGCCCCTGAACTACCACCAGCCGGCATCCTCGATCGCGGAGCTGCTGGTGTGGCTGACGAGCCCGGCCAACACGCACATGGCGGGACAGACCATCTACTGCGACGGCGGAGCCGACGCCGTGCTGCGCGGCGACGACATCTGGTCGTGGAACGACGCGCCGCGCGACTGACCCACACCACAGAAGAAGGCCCGGTCCCCTGCGGACCGGGCCTTCTCGTTGCTCCCACCGCATCCGGATGTCCCGCTTATTTTGAATGACTAAAAATAACGTGGTACTGTCGGAGAGAACCGGACGGCCAGATCGTCCTTCCCTCCGTCGACATCCGACAGCTCCTCGGGAAGGCTCCTGGCCGCAGGACAGCGCGCCGTCCATCGGGGGCAACCGCCCCAGGGGTATTCGGCGCGCCCACGCACAGGAACGAGTGCACCCGCATTCGACAGCGCCCGGCGAGACGAGAGGAATCACTGATGGAGGAGACCCGAACCGGCTGGAAGCCGAACCCGGTGTTCAGTTCGATGCCGCATTCGATGGGCCGCGGCTCCCGCGAGGACATCGTCTGGGAGGCGCTCGACCGGGTGAACGGCAAGCCGGCACCCACGATGGGCGCCATGCAGGCCGCCATGGGCAACGAGGCACAGATCCGCATCGTGCACGACACGATCCGCGCGTACCTCGACGCGCACGGCCTCCGCGACACCAGCGAGCTGGGCGCACGCGCCGGTGACTTCGCATGAGGCGGAGAGCCGCGCAGACCGAGCAGACCATGCACATCCGCTCGACCGAGCTCTGCCGCACACCGCCTGCCTCCCTGGACGACGATCAGTTCATCGCCCAGCTCGGCTCCGTCGGCCTCGGCAGCACCTCGTATGTGGTCGGACGCCGTGATCCGCGCGCCCCGGAATGGATCGTGCTCGACTACGCCACCGGCGGTCACGAGCGAGTGTGGCGACGGACCCGACCGCATGCGGACGGCGTGCTCGCCTACGCCCTCGTCGAGGACGACTCCTCTCACGGGTACGTGAGCGTCGCCTGACGGGCCGCCCTCCGAGGCGTCGGACGTCAGTATCGCCTGCGCCGATCCGACCACATCGCGCGCAGAGACTCCGCAGCTCGCGAAACGGCGTCACCGAGCGGGTTGTCGCTCACCATGTAGGTCCAGGTCGCTGAGGGCCTGCGCTGTCGTGCCGCCACGAGCGCGGCGTCGACATCCACGAGGCCTGTGCGGGAGAGGAGTCGACCGGCTTCTGCGTAGGCATGCGCGAAGAACCCGTCGAACTCGGCGAGCGCCAGGCGGTGGAACTCCTCGAGTGGGTTCTGGCCGCCGAGCGCACGGAGGTGGATGCCGTCACGCACCGACTGCAGCATCTGCAGGTGCTCGCACCACGCATCGTCGAGGCTGAGGACAGCGATCTCACGCACGGCGTCGGTCACAGCGGCGTCGGGCACATCGAGCTCCGTGGCCACGCTCCCCATCTGCTCCCACAGGTGGGTGTCGGAAGCCAGGAGGTGCTGCCGCTCGGCCAGGACGGTATCGCGCTGTCGTGTGATCGCGCGGTTGTATCCCCACGTCGCACGGTGCGCATCAGCGCGCACGGCCTCGGAGATGTCCTGCGCCGTGGCCAGGATCTGCCGCCGCCTCTTCTCGGAGAGCGATCCGGGAGAAGCGATCTGCGCGCGGATCGTGCGCGTGGCCGTGGTCACGATCAGCTCGTCGTGGAGGCTGCAGATGCGCACCGACACCCCGGGGTCGCCCTGCCTGCCGGCGCGGCCCCGTAACTGCGCGTCCAGTCGGCGTGAGGGGTAGAGCCCGACCTGGATCACGGCGAGTCCTCCCACCGCGGCGACAGCGTCATGCTCGGCGGCATCCGCACCCCCGAGGACGATGTCGGTGCCACGCCCCGACATCTGTGTGGAGATGGTGATGGCGTTCCGCTCCCCCGCGCGAGCGACCGTCTGCGCTTCGGTCTCGTCGTTCTTGGCGTTCAGCACCCGCACCTGCAGGCCGCGCGCCGCGAGCATTCCCGCGATGGCCTCCGACTCCGCGATGCTCTGCGTGCCGACGAGCACCGGCTGCCCGATCTCATGGCGGCGCTCCACCTCCGCTCCCACGGCGGCACACACCTCTTCCTCGGTGTCGAGCACGACGTCGGGCTCATCCACCCGAGCCTGCGGCACGCGGCGCTCGACACGGCCGCACTCCACCTCGTAGAACTCGATCAGCTCGTCGGCCACGGCCAGCATGGTTCCGCTCATCCCGGTCAGGGAGTCGTACTGCAGAAGCAGATCCTGCACCGTCAGCGTGTCCAGGATGATTCCGGAGCCGCTGGTCTCGAGTCCCTCCTTCGCCTCGACAGCGGCGTGCAGCCCATCCGGCCAGCGCTGCCCGTCGGCGATGCGCCCTCGACTCGTGTTCACGAGTCGCAGCCCTCCGTCGTCGATCACGTAGTCGACGTCCCGATGCATCAACACCCGCGCATGCAGTGCGAGGTTGAGCCCCGTCAGGACGGGGATCTGATCCGCGGCGTAGAGGTTCACCCCGCCGAGTTTCCCTTCGAGGGCGTCGAGGGCGTCATCCGTGAAGGAGACGGTCGCCGCCTCCGCATCGATGACGTAGTCCGCCCCCTCGGTCATGGCGCGGACCAACGCCGCTGCCTCCGCAGGGTCGCCCTCGACCGTCTGGGCGTTCCCGGCGAGAACCAGGGGAACTATCGCCTCATCGATCATCACGGCGTCGGCCTCGTCGACGATCGCCACGTCCATCCGTGGGGCGACACGTTCTGCCTCGCGCACGCAGAACCGGTCGCGGAGCACGTCATAGCCGACTTCGCTGACGCTCACGTACGTGACATCCGCACGGTAGGCTCCGCGGCGCTCCTCGGGAGTGCTGGATTCCATCACCGCCGAGACGGATATGCCGAGTGCGGCATAGAGCGGGCGCATCCACGCCGCATCCCGTCGGGCGAGATAGTCGTTGACGGAGATGACGTGGACCGAGCGTCCGGCCAGCGCATGGCCGGCAGCCGCGAGCGCACCGGCGAGCGTCTTCCCCTCTCCCGTGTCCATCTCCACCGCGAAGCCGGCGAGCATGGCAGCGGCCGCACGCACCTGCTCCCGGAATGGATCGACTCCGAGGGTCCGCCGTCCGGCGAGGACGGCAAGAGCGAGGGCACCGGACGCTGTTCCGACGAACGTCTGCGCGCGATCGACGAGCTCCTGGGACGAGAGCGCGTCCAGTTCCGGCTGAAGCGAGAGCGCGTTCGACACCGCGGACTCCATCGCGGAGAACGAGACCGTTCCCGGCAAACCGACGGCGCTGCGCAACCACTTCGGTGTCTGCATGCGCCCTCCTTTCATCCCCCGAACACGACCACCGACCCGGCCCGGGAACGCGCGGCTCGGAACGCCACTGCTCCCAGTGCCCCGGCGGCGAGGATGCGCGTCAAGATCAGCACGTTGGAGGCGAGGATCATCGTGTTCTGCTCGGACACGCTGCCCGACATGATGGCTACTTCCGTCAACGATCCCAGCACCACCGCGGCGAGCGCGATCGCCGGGACGTACCTCCAGGGTTCCGCCAGCGGACTGCGGAGGACACCGGCGACGATCACACCACTCAACCCCAGCTCGACGAGCGCGTTCCCATAGAGCGGCGCCGCTGAGGTGACACCGATAGCGGCGGCGAGCAACGGCGGACCCACGGGGAGCCAAACGGCGAGGAGGAAGAGGGAGATGATCACGGTCTTCGGCAGTCGCAGGGTGTCGTCACGGCGCGCAGCCGCGATGCCCGCCGAGGCGAGCGCAAGGCTGAAGGCCACGGTGGCAGACGTCGAGATCACGGCGAGAGCCTCCGCGTCGAGCGAACCGGGAAGACTGCGGAACGCGGCCAGCAGAGCGGAGGTGATGAACAGCACTCCCGACGTCAGCCACCATCGCGACCACCGCGACGACGCGTCCTCGACCGCGATCACCGGGGAATCAGGTCCGCTCATCGTTCACCGCTTCATCGTCCAGGGGCAGGTCCTGTGTTCCACCCTCTCAGAACCCGCGGATCAGCACCGCCCCCACGCTCGCACCGATCCGGGCGTGTAGCATCTCGAAGCATGGAGAACGACGGTCGATGGACACTGCTCGGCGCCTTCGCATTCCTGAGCATCGGTGTGTTCCTGGTGGTCAAGGGTGTCGAGCCCTCGTGGTACTCGTACCTCACTGTCGTGCTCGTCTTCGTCGCCGCAGCAGCGTGGACCGCGCGGTACATCGTCGACGTCCGCGCGGCGAAGGCGCAGGCAGCGAAAGCCGCGGCCGCCGATGACGAAGGCGTGTAAGTCGCTCGTCGCCGCCCCGACCCGCCCCTGACCGCACATCGAAGGGGCTATCGCTCGTGAGAATCCAGATCACGGATGTCGATCCGCAGAACATCGATCTCCTGCTGCGGTGGAACGGCATCCTCCGCGACGGGTATGCCGTCGGCCGCCAGAAGGTGTGGTCCCGCAGCGACGAGGCGACGCGCCTGCAGTTCCAGAACCCGCATCCCACCCGCAGCTCGGTGCTGCTGCTCGCTGAGGTCGACGGCGTCGAGGTCGGCGCGGCGGAGGCGCATGTACACCCCGGCGAGCCGGCTGACGTCGAGGTCGCCGTCGCCGATGCCTTCCGTCGCCGTGGTGTCGCACGTGCGCTGCTCCAGGCCGTGCGGAACGCCCTCCGCAGCACCGCCACCGTGATGCGCACCGAGACGTATTCCGATGCCGGGGTCTCATTCGCACGTTCGGAGGGGATGCGTGTCGGCGTCCGTGAGAGCCGGCAGGTGGTCGACCTCCCGCTGCCGCCGGGCACGCTCGACGGCCTTCCCGGCGCGCCCTCGGGGGTCGAGGTCATCTCATGGGTGGGCGCGTGTCCGGAGGAGCTGCTCGACGGCTGGGCTCGGCTTCGCGCTCACATGTCGGACGACGTGCCGATGGGAGACCTGACACGCACAGCCGCGCCCGCGGATATCACTGCCGTCCGCCGGAACGAGGAGCGCATGTCCGAGCAGGGGTATGCCCTGGTGCGGAGCGTCGCGCGCGTCGACGGGGAGCCGGTCGGCTACACCGAGATCCTGCTCTCACGGCCCGATCCGACGATCGTCCTCCAGGACGACACCTTCGTCGAGGAGCGCGTCCGCGGTCACGGCATCGGTCGTGCGCTGAAGATCGCCAACCTCCGCCGGCTCACCAGCGTTCCGGAGAGCAGCGGCTCGCTGTTCCTGCAGACCTACACGGCCCTCACGAACGCGCCGATGCTCGCGCTCAACAGATCGGTCGGATTCGACGAGGTGGACGTGCTCACGATCCTCGAGGGTCCGCTCGGCTGAATCCCGGTCAGACGCCGACCGCACTCACCTGACGACGCGGGTGTTCCGGCTCGTCAGCGGGGTCCCGTCCGTGCCGAGCGGTTCGGGCGCAGTCACGGACGCTCCCGTGGCGTCGACCAGTGTCGAATGCCCCTCTCCATCGCCGAACGCATGCTCCTCCCCCCAGTGTCGCAGAGCGAGGACGACCGGGAACAGGTCCTCCCCGGCAGCGGTCAACTCGTAGTGTTTGCGCTTACCGGCCGGAGCATCGACCTGAGCCATGAGGCCGTACCCGATGAGTCTGCGGAGGCGATCGGTGAGCACGTTGCGCGCGATGCCTGTGCGCTGCTGGAAGTCGGTGAACGTGCGGGCGCCGTCCATAGCGTCCCGGATGATCAGCATGCTCCATCGGTCGCCGAACAAGTCTGTCGCGCGTGCGACCGGGCAGTTCGGGTCGGTCCACTGCGGCCTGGCGGATTCCCTCATGACATCTCCAAGAGTTGCGATTTGAAACCATTATCCCCTACCGTTCATTCGGTAGCAATATGCAACCAAAGGACACTGTGGACCTCAAGACGAAGACACTCCTGGCCGTCATCTGCGCGGTCGCCGTCGCGACCGTATATGCGGCGCAACCCATGCTCGCCGAGATCGGGAGCGATCTCGGGGTGCCCACCGACGCACTGGGCTGGCTCGTCGCCGCCGGACAACTGGGCTACCTCATCGGCCTCATCGCGCTCGTCCCTCTGGGTGACCGCTTCGACCGACGGCGACTGATCGCGCTCCACCTCGGGCTGGTCGGGATCGGTATGGTCGCCGTCGCCGTCACTCCGACGGCATGGCTGGCCTATTCCGGGCTGGCCTTCTCCGGACTGTTCGCGGTGGTGGTGCAGACCACCGTCGCCTATGCGGCAGCAGTGTCGACTCCCGCGGAGCGCGGACGCACCCTGGGATTCGTGACGTCCGGGGTCGTGGTCGGCATCCTCGGCTCGCGTCTGATGGCCGGGGTGCTGACCGACATCTGGGGATGGCGCAGTGTCTACGTCGTCCTGGCGGTTCTGGCCGTGATGCTGGGCACAGTCGCCCTCCTCGCTCTTCCGAGTGATGTGCGCCCGCCCACCCGCCGCTACACGGAGCTCGTCAGAGGTCTCGGTCATCTGCTCACCGACCCCGCTTTCGTCAGTCGCGGTGTGATCGCGTTCTTCCTCTTCGCCTCGTTCGGAACGCTCTGGAGCGGGATGGCGCTTCCGCTGGCGTCCGCACCCTGGCATCTCACCGAGACCCAGATCGGACTCTTCGGGCTCGCCGGG
>Ga0160464_101041_pt1 | contig 12782 bp, 15 predicted proteins | sample HID1971I_E11MG_FD_108275 | JGI IMG/M metagenome (GOLD analysis project Ga0160464, IMG submission 108275) | Enriched millipede-associated microbial communities from UW Madison campus, WI, USA - HID1971I_E11 MG | ecosystem: Host-associated > Arthropoda: Insects > Digestive system > Unclassified ... | reverse complement strand
CCCGGCCTTCACCAGCTCAACAATTTGCGCCCGGAATTCCGCCGGGTACGGCGTACGATGCTTGCCCATTTCGGCACCTCCTCTTCAAAAGGATAGGCGTCCGTTTTTCCGGGTCAATCTCAACGTTTTGTCCGATGGCCATTCCTGTCACGCGCACTCGCGTGCGGAAGAGTTCCGGAAAAAGGCTCGGAAACACACCATTGAAGCCTTGGTAGGCGATGCCCCACATCAGCACGGAAAGAACCATTGTGAGCCAGAGACTATGGATGCTGATGGCGTACAGATATCCGAAAGAGAGCAACCCGGCGCTGAGCACGCCGGCAAGAACTGGCGGGCGGCGGCCGATTTTGTCAGAGAGGTTGCCGACGAAGGGAATCAGTATGACCGAGCAAATGTTGCCAAGAACCGGAATCCAAAGAAAGACGCCCACTGGAAAGCCGATTCCGTAGGCCGGCTGGACTGCGTATGCCGCGCCGAACACCGTAGCAAGAAGCGCGATGACCGCGACGAGCGCCATGCAAATGACGCGCAAGACATCGTCCCAACTCTGTCGGAGGACCTCCACGACTGGTGACGAAGGTACTTCGCCGTGAGCCTGCTCCTCAGAGAAGGCAGGGGTTTCGTCAACCTGACGGCGAATAATGAATCCCATGACGATAACGACAAAGCTAAGGAGAAACGGGATCCGCCATCCCCAGGAGGCGAAGTGTTCTTTCGACATGAAATGCGCGAGCGGCAAGAAGACCGCCGCCGCCAGCAGCTGTCCGGCTTGCACCCCTTGGAGGGTGAAGCTTGCAAAGTAGCCGCGCCGACCGAACGGTGCGTGCTCAAGAATCATGGAGCTGGCGCCGGAGACCTCTCCTGCAACGGCGAACCCTTGAATGAGCCGAAGGGTGACTAGCATCACGGGCGCCCAGAGGCCGACCTGCTGATACGTGGGCAAGAGTCCCACACCCATCGTCGAAATACCCATTAACAACATGCAGAAAATCAGCACCGTCTTCCGGCCGTGCCGGTCGCCGACGTGGCCCAGCACCATCGCGCCTATCGGTCGGGCGACGTAACCAACGCCGAAGGTCGCCAGTGATGCGATGATGGCAACCGTCGGGTTGCCCGAGGGGAAGAAGAGTTGCGGGAAGAGCAACGACGCTGCGGTCGCATAAATAAAGAAGTCGTAGTACTCAAGCGCTGAGCCAATCCAGCCGCTAGCTGCGGCTATCCTGGACTGGCGCCGACGATCAGCCTCAACCGGGGTGCTAACGTTCATACTTGTCTCCGTCGTAGATTGACTTTTCGATGCCATCCTTTATAGTTGTAACATCGTTCCAGTAAGAACCATATTACGCACATTATGAGAGTTGTCAAGGGAGCAGTTGACCGATCGCTTCAAGCGATCGAGTTGCTCGCACGTGAGGCGCGCTGGATGCGAATGTCCGATATCGCCGCTGAACTCGAGCTCGAGAAAGGGCCTGCCCATCGAGTGCTTGCGCAACTTTGCGAGCAAGGTTGGGCTGAGCAAGATGAGCAGACTTCGCAGTACCGCTTGACATTGAAACTATCTTTACTCGGTCAGCGATACCTGTACGGACTTGGGTTGCCGGGCCTGGTGCAGCCAATCCTCGATGAAGTCGCAGCGAAGTGCCATGAACTGGTGCGGCTGACAGTGGTGAATGAAGGGACACTCGCCTGGTTCGCTGCGTCTCAAGGCGCGGCGCCTGGGTTGATGTATTCGCCGTCCATGCATAGTCCTATCGCCTTGCACGCCACGTCGGTCGGAAAGGTGTGGCTGGCGTCAATGTCGAACGACGAAGCAATCGGCCTCGCATTGCGTGGCGGGCTTGGCCGGCCCAACGGCGCAGGGACATCGAAGGCGATCAATAGCGTCGACCGCTTGATACCAGAGCTCGAACTGACAAGGCAACGTGGATATGGTCTGGTCGTGGAGGAGGCGGAGCCAGGTGTGGTCGCGATGGCTGTGACCGTGCGTTCGTTGATTGACGGGGCGGTAGTCGGGACGATGAGTATCGCTGGGCCGGTCTTGCGCATACCGCCAGAGCGTTACGACGCCTTTCATGCCTTACTGCGCGAATCGTCCACGAAACTGGGAGCGGTCTGGCCGCGACAGAGCGTCGATAGGGACGTCAACCAGGCGGCTTGAAGATGCCGAATTCATCCGACATGTGTCAGTAGGTAATCCTGTGCCGGGAGGGGCAACAAACGGGCAACGCATGAGAAGCCCGCTGCGGGCTCCTCATGCTTAACGGGCTTGCAAATATCCGGGGATGGTTAGCCCCAGGTTACACGGTGGACCAACAGTCGCTGGCCTCCTGTGGACGTCGCGATTAAGACAAACATCCGCCGGCTTAGAAGCGGTGCACAATGCCTACGCCTGCTGCGAACATACTGCGCGATGACGACGGAGTTGACTGGAAGCCGTCGCCTACCGTCGCAGTTGCGTCGATCTGACGGTTGACCGCGCCGGCTGCCGTGAATGTCGGTGTACCGAGCGTGCGGCCGTTCGCGCGTTGGAAGGCTCCCAATGCGTAGAAGCCGGTACGTTTCGACAGCGCGTAGTACTGGGATAGATTGAACTGGTGGTAGGACGCTGCGTTGTCGATGCCGTTCGCCTTGCTCGCCCACGTGTAGCTGTAGCCGGCAGCAAAGTCCCATGCCGTCGTAGCCTTCCAGTGCAGCACGGTGCCAGCGGTATTAAAGACTTGCTCATCGGTGAACTTGGACAACACTCCCGGGACGTACTGAACGTTTGTGTACGTCGCCGAGAGATCCCACGCGCTGTTAAATACGTAGCCTAGGCCGAGCGCGAAGCGATTTTGCGCCTGTGCGCCTTGATAGCCGTTCGTTACCGCCGACACGCCCGACTGGCCAGCCGTGTTCATCGTCGAATCCGCGCCGTAGACGCCGCCGCCGACAGTCGAGTTGTTAATGCGCATGAAGGCAACGGTAGCACCGACAGGGCCTTGCTGATACTGGATCGCAGCCGACCACGTTGAGCCGCGGTATACGCTGTCGGGCACGCCTGCGAGCGAGTACGAGCCGCTGACCGTCACGCCGTAGAACTGCGGCGACGTATAGACGATCGAGTTATTCGCGCGGTAGATCGTGTCCAGCGCGTCCACATCGCCCGGATGCGCGCCGAAGTAGCCCGTCAGCCAGTTCGTCGGGCTGTACGGCGCCATCAGCGTGTAGTACGACGTGTACTGGCGACCTAACGTGAACGTACCGAAATTCTGGTTCGTCAGACCGACCCAAGCTTGACGGCCGAACATCGCGTTTGTGTATTGCTGCGCGCCGTTGTTGATGTTGAAGCCCGATTCCAACTGGAAAATGGCCTTGGTGCCGCCGCCCAGATCCTCGCCGCCCTTCAGCCCGAAACGGCTGCCCGCCCAGATGCCCGACGCCGTCTTGACGTTCGAACGGCCGCCACTCGTAGAACCAAGCGAGGTCTGGCTGCTTTGATAGACGATCGAATCATCGACGATGCCGTACAACGTGACGCTGCTTTGTGCGAACGCCGGCGCAGCGGCTGAGCATGCCGTTGCCGCGACGACGACGGCCTTGGTCACGTGAAAAGTCCTCATTGCGTCTCCTGTTGTGAATAAAGCGAGTTACGTCTGTTTAACGAGGTCGACACCGACGCCGTAAGCGCGCTCTTAATGGTCGCCGGTTCCGTCTCCATTGCATCAAAGCCGATTTGCCAACCTGAACATCTCTGGGTATTGGACTTCCTATTGACCTCGGACACGCGTTAAGCCAGTACACTGACTAACCGAGAACGTTAGTATTCCTGAAATACGGCTATCGATTTTCGGGGCAATGCACGCGATCCAAGCTACGCTCATCGATGAACGATCCCCCGGCGTGCGAGGAGGCGATGAACTTGCGCACCTTCGAACCGGCGTCCGGCGCCGACGTTCAGGCGTTCATCGACGCCGAGTTCCTGATCTTGCTACCGGCGGTTGCGCCAGGCGGGCGGCCGGTGGCGGCTTAAGAGCGGACTTTGTGGACAAACCCCGATTCAGCGCCATTCTTGCTCGTCGCGCCCATCGTTTCTCTGCGCAGGCGTTCATATTCGGTCTTTGGCACAGGAATAGCGTTGGGGTCGCCGAGATCGTCGAGGCGGATGCGGTAAGTTTCCCGAGTAGTGAATGCGGCAAACGCGGCAACGAGACAAATGCCGAATGTGAGAAGACCGATCTTCAAGGGGATGTTGGTGGACCCAGGGGGCGCGACAGCGACAAAAAGTGCGGGGATCACCGCCGACAAAGTCGTCCCGACATTCTGTCCGATGGCCATTCCCGTCACGCGCACCCGCGGTCGGAAGAGTTCTGGGAACAGGCTGGGGAACACTCCGTTGAAGCCCTGGTAGGCAATGCCCCACATGAGCGCCGAAAAAATTAGCGAGAGCCAGAGGTTGTGAATGCTGATCGCGTAGAGGAAGCCGAAGGAAAGCAGGCCGGCGCTTAAGGCGCCGACAAGTACTGGCGGCCTGCGGCCAATCTTGTCTGAGAGACGGCCAACGAAGGGAATCAGTATGACCGAGCAGACGTTACCGAGAACCGGAATCCAGAGATAGACTCCGGCAGGAAAGCCGATGCCGTAGGCTGGCTGTACCGCGTACGTAGTGCCGAACACCGTGGCGAGAAATACGACGACGGCGGTGAGCGCCATGCAAACGACGCGCAAAACATCGCCCCAATTCTGTCGCAGGACTTCGGCGACGGGTGAGCCGGGAACCTGACCGTGAGCCCGCTCCTGGGCAAAAGTCGGGGTTTCGCGAACCTGGCGGCGGATGATGTAACCAACAATGATAACGACAACGCTGAACAGGAACGGAATTCGCCAGCCCCAAGAAGCGAACTGGTCTTTTGGCATGAAATGCGCAAGGGGCAGGAAGACCCCAAACGCCAGGAGCTGCCCAGCTTGAGACCCTTGGATGGTAAAGCTTGTGAAGTAGCCGCGTCGACCAAACGGTGCGTGTTCAAGAATCATGGAGCTGGCACCGGAAAGCTCTCCTGCAACGGCGAACCCTTGAACGAGCCGGAGAATGACGAGCATCACCGGCGCCCAGATGCCGACCTGCTGATACGTGGGCAAGAGTCCCACGCCCATCGTCGAAATACCCATTAGGAACATGCAGAAAATCAACACCGTCTTCCGGCCGTGGCGATCGCCGACGTGGCCGAGCACCATAGCGCCTACTGGACGGGCGACATAGCCAACACCGAACGTCGCCAGTGACGCGATGATCGCCACTGTCGAATTTCCAGCGGGGAAGAAAAGCTGCGGAAAGACCAATGACGCTGCGGTCGCGTAGATGAGGAAGTCGTAGTACTCAAGTGCTGACCCAATCCAGCCGCTGGCAGCTGCAATTTTTGACTGGCGCTCCCGACGCGGCTGGGCAGAGGTGCTTCGATCCATAACTTGTCTCCGTCTTAGATTGACTTTCCGACACATATTCTCTATTGTTGTAACATCGTTCCATCAAGAACAATGTTACCAACAACATGAGACTTGTCAAGGCAGCAGCTAACTCGTCGCTCGGGAGCATCGGAGATCTCGCACGTAAAACGCCTCATGCGCGAACGTCCGGCATCGGCGCTGAGCTCAAACCCGAGAACGGCCCACCCCGTCGCGTGCCTGCTCAGCTGTGCGAAGAAGGACGGGCTGAACAGGAGAAACACGCAATGCAATACCGTCCGCCTTGGAAGCTTTCCTCGCTCAGTCAGCAGCACTTGCGTGGGCTCGGCTTAAGGGGGCAGGTGCCGCCGGTCTTCGAACCGGTGGCGGCGCAGTGCCGGCAACTGGTTCGCCTAACCGTCGTATGCGACGAGGCGGCTTTGAAGCTAGGCGCGGTATGCCCGCGTCAGAGCGTTGGGGCTAACGTCAGGGAGGCGGCATGACGATGACAGTCGCAACACAGGTCACAGAGACTATCGTCGGTCGGCGCGAACGGGCGGCGGGTATCCTTGTGACAGCGCGCCAAAAAAACGCGCTCGTCGAGCGTCTACCGTCCGAAGTGCTGCCTGCGACCCTCGATGACGGTTTCGCAATCCAGCAAGAGGTCAGTGCTCAGCTTGGTCGGCGAACCGGCGCATGGAAATGCGCGCTTCCACAGACTGGCAAGGTCATCGCCGCGCCCATCTATGAAGCTGAGATATACCGGAGCGATGTATGCCGCATGATCGGTCGTTCGCGTGCTTCCGTGCGGGCGGAACCGGAACTGGCCTGCGTACTGAACCGCGATCTTCCCCCACGGCGCGACGCTTATAGCGAAGCCGAAGTGCTTGACGCGCTTGGGCACACGTATCTCGCGCTCGAATTGTTGGGCAGCCGCTACTCGCATCCCGAATCGCTCACGTTCCCTGAATTGCTGGCAGACGGACTTTTTAATGCCGGCCTTGTCATTGGACCCCGCGTTAATTTGCGCGAAGGCGCGACACCCGCCGGTTTACCCGTTGAACTCACCGTTAGTTGGACCCGCGCCGGAGAACAACCGGTCACGTTCGCTGGCCGCCATCCTGATCGCAGCGTGCTGGCGCCGATCGTGTGGCTCACCAATTTCCTTCGTGTTCGCGGTGTTGGACTGCATGCGGATCAGGCCATCATCACCGGGTCCTACGCGGGTGCGCTGGAACTGCCAGTTGGTTGCGAGCTACGTGTTGGTTTCGGCGACCTCGGCACATTGCCGATTACTTTTTTGTCTTGATAGGAGTACTAGATGCGTCTCGTCCGTTTCGGCCAGCCTGGTCATGAACACCCCGGTATCATCGATTCGAGCGGCGCGATCCGCGATCTGACCGGCATCGTGAACGACATTGATGGAACGACTGTTTCGCCAAGCGCGCTTGCAAAACTAAGTGAACTTGATTTAGATCGTCTTCCCGTCGTTGCAGCTGGCACGCGCCTCGGCGCTTGCGTCGGCAATGTACGTAATCTCGTGTGCATTGGGCTGAATTACTCCGATCATGCTGAGGAAACCGACACGCCCATCCCGCAAGAACCTGTCGTGTTTAACAAGCATACGGGTTCAATCAGCGGCCCCAACGATCCGGTCGTTTTGCCCGCAGACGCAAAGAAGTTGGATTGGGAGGTCGAACTCGGCGTGGTAATCGGCAAGCCGGCGTGGCAAATCGACGAAGCCGACGCGCTTAACCATGTGGCGGGTTACTGCCTCGCGAATGATGTCTCGGAACGCGCGTATCAGCTCGAACGTGAAGGCCAGTGGACCAAAGGCAAAAGCGGATTTTCGTTCGCTCCCCTTGGACCGTGGCTGGTGACGCGTGACGAAATTCCCGACCCGCAGGTCCTGGACCTGTGGCTCGACGTCAATGGCACGCGTCGTCAGACCGGCAACACACGGACGATGATCTTCAACGTCGCGCATATCGTGGCGTATCTCAGCCGCTTCATGCCTTTGATGGCTGGCGACGTGATCATTACGGGAACCCCTCCCGGTGTAGGTCTCGGTCAGAAACCGCCAGTCTTCCTGAAAGCAGGCGACACGATGACGCTCGGCGGCAGCGGACTCGGAACGCAGGCCCAAAACGTTGTGCCGTACGTGGAGACTCTCGGCGCAGCCTGGGGCCGCAGCGAATACCCATCGGCACTTTAAGCACAATCGATTTTGTTAAACGGAGGAGATATGAGCCTTGCTGGAACGGGCGTTGTCGCAATCTGGCATGACCTGCTGGCGGAAGCGAAAGATGAATTCTACGAGTGGCACAACCGCGAGCACATGCCCGAACGTACCGGCATCCCTGGGTTTAGCCGCGGTCGGCGCTTCATAGCCCTGGATGCAGGCCCCGAGTACTTCAATTTGTACGAGGCCGACACGGTTGAGGTGCTTGGCGCGCAAGACTACCTTGCTCGGCTAAATGCGCCGACGCCGTGGACCAAGGAGGTTGTCGCCTCTTTCCGGAGCGTCGCGCGCTCAATCTGTCACGTTGCCTACTCGGACGGCGTCGGCCAAGGTGCCTATGTCATAACTGCGCGCTTCGACGTGCCTTTGGATGCGGGGGCTCAGGCAGTGGAGGGCTTGCGTCAGCGCGTGCTGCCGCCGCTCGTGGATTTGCCAGGCATCACTGGCGTGCATCTGTGCCTTGCCGACAAAGCAATCAGCAAGGTAGAAACCGCGGAGAAGAAGGCGCGCGCAGAAGGAACTCAGGTACCGACCTGGATTGTGATAGTTGAAGGGTGCCGGGCGGACTATGTCCGTTCAGCGGTCGACCGCTTCGTTTCTGGACTGGCGGCGTTGCCTGAGGCGCGGGCAACAACGCCGGATAGGACGCTTTATCAACTCGAGTACACGCGTTGCAAAACGCCTTGGAGCGCTGGCTGAGTGCTTCAGTATCGTCCCATCACCGCTTCCGGCCGTCCGCGCGAATCCAAAGCGGTCACGCGCGACCGGCCTTTCCTGAAAAAGTAGGAGTAATGCCATGTCGTTGAATATTGTCGACACGTCCGCCCCATCCACCGCGTTGATGTCGGCTCGTGTGATAAGGCTCAATCCTGCCGACGACGTCGTGATCGCGCTCGAACAGCTTGTCGCCGGCACGGTACTCGACAAAGAAGCGGTGACGGTGTCGGGACTGATTCCGCCCGGTCACAAAGTGGCGACGCGGAACATCGGTCAGGCGAGGCGGTGCACCGCTACGGTCAGGTGATCGGCTTCGCAAGCCAGCCAATTCGCGCGGGGCAGCATGTCCATGCCCATAATCTTGCGATGGGCGATTTTGCACGCGACTACGCGTTCGGTGAGGCCGCGCGTCCGACTGTTCCGTCCAATGAGCCGGCAACTTTTCAGGGCATTGTCCGGGAAGACGGCCGTGTCGCCACGCGCAACTACGTCGGAATTCTCACCTCTGTTAATTGCTCGGCCACCGTTGCACGAGCCATTGCTGACCATTTTCGGCGCGACGTTCATCCGGAAGCACTAGCCGCGTTTCCGAACGTTGATGGCGTCGTCGCGCTAACACATAGTTCAGGTTGCGCAATCGACTCGGAGGGCGACGGTCTCGCGATTTTGCAGCGCACGCTCGGCGGCTATGCATGTCATCCAAACTTCGCTAGCGTGCTGAAGATGACCGATGTGCTCGTGCCTGAAAGCGCCTACAGGGACACGCTCAGCGATGTGGTCGCGCTCCTGGAAGACGGCCGGGGTGCCGCAGCGCGGAGCATCAATGCACTGATGACTGCGACCTATTGGTTGGTCGGCCGTCGGATTGTCGAATCGGAGCAGGGCGGGCAGGGGCGCGCTGAGTATGGGCAGGCGCTCTTGCAACGCCTGTCAGGGGATCTGACGAAGCAGTTTGGAAGGGGCTTTGGCGCTGACAATTTGGAACTGATGCGCCTCTTCTACCAGAGCTATCCGCCGAGCGAGATTACCGAATCGGTGATTCGGAAATCTACGACCCGCGCCTCGCGAACAAAATCCGAATCACCGATTCGGAAATTCTCGCTCCAGCAGTTGGCTGAACGTTTTCCATTGTCCTGGACGCATTACGTGCGACTAATGCGACGGACGCGATCGCCGGAAGAGCGGTCGTTCTACGAAGGCGAAGCGCTGCGTGGTGGATGGAGTGTGAGACAGCTCGAACGCCAGATCGGCAGTCAGTTTTACACCCGCACGTTGATGTCCAACGATAAGCGCGCAATGCTCGCCAAGGGCGCCGTCGCAGCTCCGGGCGACACGATGAAGCCCGAAGAAGCGATCAAAGACCCTTACGTTCTCGAGTTCCTTGACTTGAAGGACGAGTATTCGGAAAGCGACCTTGAAGACGCCCTCATCCACCGGCTCGAGGACTTCTTGCTTGAGCTGGGCGGCGACTTCACGTTCGTAGGGCGGCAGCGGCGATTGCGCATCGGAGACAGCTGGTTTCGTGTAGATCTGCTCTTCTTCCATCGACGACTGCGCTGTCTCGTAATCATCGATCTCAAACTGACCGAGCTGAATCATGCGGATGTCGGGCAGATGCACATGTACTGTAATTACGCGAAGGAACACTGGACACTGCCGGGCGAAAACCCGCCAGTCGGCCTGATCCTTTGTGCAAGAACCAACGAAGCGATCGCACGCTATGCGCTCGACGGCCTGCCCAATAAGGTGCTTGCCGCCGAGTACCACACAGTGCTTCCCGACGAAAAATTGCTCGCGGAGGAGTTGGCGAAAACCCGTAGGGAATGGGAAGCGCAACATCCCATTTTGCTCGACGGAGGCGATCGCTCTCCGGACTGACAGACCGATAGCAGAGTTGTCATCTGCTCGCTGCTCCCAACGCATTAGTCGTTGGTCTCTTGGTCGGCCTAGCGCCACCGATCCGAAAACGCTCATCCGCGCGGCGCGAGATTACGAGGCGACGCAGGCGCAGTTTGCGATGGAGTGTGCCCTGTCCGCGCTGCATTGATGGAGGCCGGCTACGGCTACGAAATCCCGGTTATTGACGTCGTCGATGCCTAGATGCCCTCGTTGCCGCGGCGCTCGCAGGTCGCGTTCCGAAGCCAGCGGTGGACGATTGGTACGACGCCTGATTCGCAATGCGGATTCGCTGGTGGGGCGAGCGTTGCACACGCGCATGGAAGCCGCCGGGCCCTGAAAAAGAGGAAGGGTATCGGCCGATGCAGCGCTTGCGCTGCTCACGCCTTCGCGTGAGTCCGGCATGGCCCCATCGTTCACAGCCAAGGCCCCAAGGCCGGTTACGCGCCCGCATCCTTCCTTGACTCCTCGAGAGCCTCGATACGCTGGTCTCAACGGATCAGGAGATGCACAGCGTATGAAGACAATCGCAGTTGACCGAAAACTTCACGTCCCCGCTACTTCGCCCGGCGTGCTCAAGCGAACCTCCCTGGAGGCTGACCGTGAACTCGCTCATTTACGGGAAGTGGTGACGGCAGTACGTACAGCATCAGCTCCCTTGCCGATAAGCGTTCGTTACTGGAAGTCACGCCTCCATGAGCTTCGCATCGCCTACGCGTTGCTTCCCGTCCAAGTTGCCCGGCTGTCTGCACTTGAGCTTGACGTCGAAGAGCTCGCACAGAAACAGGTGGACGTCGGCGCGAGCGACGAACTCCGCGTGGCGTAGATTCGTGGCGCCCATTGAGTTACTAGAAAAATCGATATGTAGTACATATGAGTACGATCGCTGGACTACCGAAAGGACTCGCTCCGACGACGCTAGGCGCCAGTGGTCACGCTCGCAAGGTTTGTATATAAGGCTCGGGGCACCATGGAACTGTCTCCGGACGCCCCGACGGCCACCCTTGAGCGCCGCGCGCATAATTCCCGTGTGTCCAGCATCGCCGGAGGCGACGTTCGGATGTGATACGAATCACGATAGCGAAGCCACGGATCAGGACAGCATCTCACCCGACGAGCGGCCTCCGGACGTCAGCGTATCGTTCGATCGGTTTCGGCGTTCGGCCGTCGCTTCCTTTCGGTAAGATAGCGGTCAGTCCAGAATGAGGAAAACGCAATGAACAAACAGGACCTGCTCGATGCGGTGGCGTCGCAAACCGGAAACACCAAGGTGGCGGTCGACGAGATGCTGACCGCAGTGTTGGCGACGATCACGAAAGAGGTGAGTGCGGGGCGCGCGGTGCAATTGGTCGGGTTTGGCAGTTTCGGCCGCGGCGAGCGCGCGGCACGCACCGGTCGCAACCCGCAGACCGGCGAGGCGGTCGAGATCGCCGCCGCAAAGACGGTCAAGTTCACCGCCGGGAAGGCCTTCAAGGACGCGGTCAACGCTTCTTGACGTCTCGAGCTTCAGTGGTGGACGAATGCCCGCGGCCGGCTCAGAACAACTGGCTTCTTGCCGCGTGTATCCGTCGACGCACACCGGCACACCGACAACTAGGCACCCCTTTCTCTATGCGTCGCTTCTTCGTTCGTCGCTCGCCTGTTCACGGACGCGGCGTGTTTGCAGTGGCCCGGATCAGCGCGGGCGAGACAATCCTTGAATACAAGGGCAAGCTGATCTCGTGGGCAGTGGCCCAGCGTCGCTATGAACGCTCGGCGGCGGAGGACGGTCATACATTCTTTTTCGACCTTGATGACGGGCGCGTGATCGACGGGGCGCAGGGTGGCAACTCGGCGCGCTGGGTGAACCATAGCTGTGAACCAAACTGTGAAGCTGAGCAACAGGGCAGTCGCGTCTTTTTTCAAGCGCTCCGTGATATCGAACCGGGCGAGGAGTTGTTCATCGATTATCGGCTCTTCGTCGAAGGCCGAAAGACGTTAGCGCTGAAAAAGCTCTACGCCTGTCGATGCGGCGCAGCACGTTGCCGGGGCACCATGTTGGCACTCTAGGAGGCACACGTGCTTGCGGCTGACCGGAACGCCGCTACAGGAAGCGGCCCATCAGCTTGGCGGGTGATCAATCGGAGCGAAGCGGCATCGCACTTTGCAATGTTCGTCATCGGCGTCGAGATTTGTCATCCGCATAGCTGTCCTCTCAATGCAGTTCTTAGTGTGGTGAAGTCGCATGCCAGCACATAAATGGACTTTCGCGCCTCGCTTCAGACGCTCGGCGTTCGGGTGGAAATCGGCGCTGCCGATCCAGCGCATCAAAGAAGCGATTTCTGAAATCCGTTCTGTCGCGCGCATTGACCCGGTGCTGGGCGCAGAGGGCGCCGTCCTGCTGCTTGAAAAATTGTCGCCCGCGCTTGAGCAGGTGGACAGTTCCTCGGGCGCTTTGGGGAGCGCCGTCAATCGCGCAATCGATGCGCTGGTGCCGGTGATCGCCGCGGCCGACGTGCCGCGGGCGGTG
>Ga0160464_101037_pt1 | contig 12804 bp, 10 predicted proteins | sample HID1971I_E11MG_FD_108275 | JGI IMG/M metagenome (GOLD analysis project Ga0160464, IMG submission 108275) | Enriched millipede-associated microbial communities from UW Madison campus, WI, USA - HID1971I_E11 MG | ecosystem: Host-associated > Arthropoda: Insects > Digestive system > Unclassified ... | reverse complement strand
TCGACAGCGCCGCCGAACACCGGATAAGACGAGTCTCCCGACCCGAACACCGCAGCAGGACGCCCGCCCAGGCTCACCTCGTCCATCTCCTCGTAGAAATCCAGATATTCGTCCGGCAGCTCGCCGTCGCCCCACGTATAGGCGCCCAGCAGAATGCCGGAATACTGCTCCAGATCGATCGCCGAGGCGTCCATGACGGACTTGACCACCGGTTCCGCTCCTCCCGCACGCACCCCCTTGGCGATCGCTTCCGCCATCTCCTCTGTGTTGCCGGTCATGCTAGCATAGATGATGATTACGTCTGCCATGATCATAACCCCCGAATCCTATTGGTATGCACAGGGTAGCCGTCCCAGAACCGACCGCCCCTATCTTGCCGCAACGTCCCTCCCGCGTTATCGCTGCACCTCGAGCACGCCCTCGAACATCGTCGCCATGAACAAACTGTCCCCGACCAGATCCACATCCGTCACAGGGCAGCCGAGCTTCACCGAGCGGATCGTCAGACGTCCGCCCAGTCGGCTGATCCGGTAGAGGCCGCGATTGGAGCAGAGATAAGACGAACGGCCGTGCATAACGACTGAGAACAGGAACAAATGGTCGAATCGTATCCGCTCGAAGCCGCCGCGCCGATTGCTCTCTAGCAGCTTGCCGCTCTCGGTGACAGCGAGCACCCGGCCCTCATGGATGGCGAGCGAAGTGACCGCCTCTTCCATCGCGTAGTCCATCCAGCTATCGGTCAGCCGATCGTAGATGGCGATGCCGCGATGCAGCGCCAGCACGATAAACTGGGGCAGATACAGGAAATCATAGACGATCGAATCGCCGTACGCCGACCGATGCCACTCGCCCCCTGTATGGGTCCACATGCCGTAAGCCGTCGCCGCCAGCGACAGCCGGCCGATCTGGCGATATTGATAGCAGCTGATCGCCAGCGGGGTCAGCTCCCAACGCTCGTCCTTGAATACCCACAACCCCTTGTTCGTAGAGGCATATACATCGCCGCCCTCGAGATGCAGACGGTTCACATGCGTCTCCTCCGGCCACCCCGCCTCGAGGCTCTGCCACGCTCCATCTCCGCTCTTGCGCATCACGCCTTGTCCCATCGGCGCGGCGACTAGCGTCTGCGCATCAAGCGCCTTTACCGATGTAAAATGAAACAATAGCCAATCGCGTCCGCGCACGCCCTCCTGCGACACGTTGCTCACTCCCTTGTACGGCAGCCTGCAGTGCTCCTGCACCCGCTGCGCCATTATGTAAAATACCGGATCGACCGGCACACGTCCAAGCACCCCAATTGTTGCGTCTTGCTGGGTCCATTGTAAGTGATAATGATTATCAATGTCAAATAAAATTGTTGCCAAGCCCTGGCTTCGCTGCTATCATATTGATTCTCTACGTTATTTCACCTGCTTCGTTGTCCGGTTCCGTAACTACCAGACGTCTGAATGGAGGTGCTTCATGCTGTTTCTCACCTTGGCCCGCAAAACCTACATCCGCAATTTGCAATTCCGTGCTTCCCATCTCATCCAGAATCTCGCCAGCGCGATCTTCGGCTTCATCTACATCTCGATCTGGACCGGTATCGGCGAGAGCCGCTCTCTCGGCGAATATGGACTGGCCGGCATGATCAGCTATGTCGCCTTTAACCAATGCTGTCTCTGGGTGTCCGGCTTCCCGACGAACGGTCTGGGCATGGAGGCCAGCGTGCGCAGCGGCCAGATCGCCATGGACCTGATGCGGCCAGTGCATCTGTTCTACCACCTGATGAGCAAGGAATGGGGACAGATCGCCTATCAATTCGTGTACAAGTTCATCCCGATCTATGCGCTGTACCTGTGGGTGCTACCGTTGCAGCGGCCCGCCTCCGTGAGCGCTGCGGCAGCTACGCTGCTCGCGCTGGCTATCTCCGGCTACATCGCGATCTGCCTGCATTATCTGATCGGCGCCGCTGCGCTCTGGACGACGGAGTCGACCTGGCTCGTCTATGTCAACTACGCCTTCAGCATGCTGCTCTCGGGCTTCCTCATCCCGATCGAATGGCTGCCCGGCCCGCTGGCATGGATCAGCGCCTACTCCTTTTATCCTTATCTGCACTATGTGCCGACGCGCATCTACCTCGGCATGAGTACCGTCGACCTCGTCGCTGGCGGGTTGTTGTGGTGCGCTGCGCTGACGCTGCTCTGTCTGCTCGCCACGCGTCTGATGCGCCACCGGGTGGAGGTGCAGGGCGGATGAGCTGGCTTCGCATGTATCGCATATTAGTGCTGGCGAGCATCCGCTCGCGCATGCAATACCGCTTCAACTTCTGGTTCTCGACGATCATGTCGGCGCTTGTCAACGCGGTAGAGTTCCTCATGCTGGCCGTCGTGCTGCTGCGCTTCGATCATATCCAGGGCTGGACGATCGTCGAATGCGGCTATCTCTATGCGATCTTGACGCTATCGCGGGCGATCTATCGCTCGATCGCTTCGGATGTCCATCATCTCGAGCGCTATCTGTTGAGCGGCGATCTCGACAAGCTGCTGCTGCGGCCGGTGCCGATCCTGCTGGCGCTGATGACGCAGAACTTCAACCTACGCTTCGGCGAGCTCTTGCAGGGCGGCGCGATCCTCGTCCTGTGCATGGCCGAGCTGATGCGGCAGGGACAGATCGGCTGGACGGCGATTGCTCCGACCCTGCTCGCGATCGGCGGCGGCGCTGTCCTGCTCTACGCGATCGGCCTGATCAGCGCGACGACCGGCTTCTGGCTGACCCGGACGAGCGTGCTCCAGAACTTCACAGAGGATGCCGCCAAGACGGCTGCCCAGTACCCGATGTCGATCTATCCCGGCTGGCTGCAGGGCATCCTGACCGGTGTCATCCCGATCGCCTTTGCCAACTACCTGCCCGCACTGTATATCTTGAAGGGGGAGGCAAGCCCGCTCGTCCTCGCCGGCTCCTGGGCAGTGGCGCTGGCCTTGACCGGCCTCGGGCTGCTGTTCTGGCGGACGGGCGTCTCCCGCTACCACAGCACCGGCAGCTGAGTTGTCGATGCACGCACATCGCGCCATGCCATCGCGGCCCCGACGGGCCAGACCAAGGAGGACCTGTTACGCTATGATCGAAGTGACGCACTTGAACAAAACATTCCGCCAGCTCACGCCAAAAAACGGTCCGTTCCAGACCGTTCGCATGTTATTCTCTCGCGATTATGTATACAAGCAAGCTGTCCGCGACATCAGCTTCCATATCGACGCCGGCGAGTTCGTCGGCTATATCGGACCTAACGGCGCAGGCAAATCGACGACAATCAAGATGATGTGCGGCATCCTGCATCCCACGTCCGGCACCGTCCGCATCGCAGGCGAGAGCCCCCACCAGTCGCGGCGGAACGTGACGCGCAGGCTCGGCGTCTTGTTCGGCCAGCGGACTAATCTGTGGTGGGATCTGCCGGTTCGCGACTCGTTCGATATCATCGCCGCGATGTACAGCATCGATGGCGCACAGCAGCAGAGTCGTCTCGGCGAGCTGACCGAGCTGCTGGAGCTGGCCGAGTTCATGGACACGCCGGTGCGCAAGCTGTCGCTCGGACAGCGGATGCGAGCGGATATTGCAGCGGCGCTGCTGCATGATCCCGAGGTGCTCTTCCTCGACGAGCCGACGATCGGCCTCGACATCTCGGCCAAGCGCAGCATTCGCGGCTTGCTGGCCCGGCTCAATCGCGAGCTCGGCAAGACGATCCTGCTGACTACCCATGATATGGACGACATCGAGCAGCTGTGCAGCCGCGTCATCGTCATTAACCATGGCCAGCTCGGGTTCGACGGGACGACAGAGGCGCTCCGCCAGCGGATCGGCCTGCCGACCGTCATCCATCTGACCTACCGCTCCCTTGTCGAGGTGGCAGAACTGCCTTCGCCGCTCTTGACGCTCGTAGGCCGCGAGGACAACCGACTGTCGGTGAGCTGCAACCGCGAGGAGCTGCGGCCGATGGAGGCGCTCCGGCTATTGGAGTGCTTTGGCCCTATCGAGGATGTCCGGATGGAAGAGCCGAACTTCGAAGATGTGATCGAGCAACTCTATTGATGCTCTCATAGTCTAGTCGTCGGAGGAACGCCGCCGAGTCGCTCGATCTCCGAGCAGATCTCATGCTGCCAGTTGTCGTCTCCAATCATGGAAGCGAGCAGCGACAGATTGCGGAGATTGGCGAGCTCGCGGCAGTACGAGGCGTTGACTGCCAGACAATGCTCCATATCCATGCGCTCCGAGTCGGTCAGCTCTCGCCTCCCTCGTATCGTCCACAGCTCCGCCAAACGCTCATGTATCGGTAGGATACTCATCAAGCAACACTCCCTTTCCCATCTGAACAGACGTCATACATTCTCTAGCATGCTATAGCTTATAGTATTGCCAAAGAGAGAGTGTTGAAACGGGAGAACGCTGATCTTTTGCATTAACGGCGTTTCTTGCCGGGCGGATCATACTTATCGACCAGCAGCTGTCCCTGATCATCGATCTGAGCGACGAAGACATCTTCATATTTGATCCGCATCTTGTCCAGCTCCTTGCGCAGCCAAGCCTCGTTATAGCCGGAGGCGCGCAGCTCCTCGGGCATGATCTCGTTATCGATAATCACCGTGCGTGCCGGCAGACTCTCAGGCGTCTGGATACCCGCATCTCCTCGGGTGAGCGGCTGCTTGTCGGTCTTCAGCATCACATTGACCTTGCCGCTTGGCTCCATCAATGCGAACTCGACATCGGCGAGCCGGAAGACGCTATTGTCCCGCAGCACCCCGAGCAGCTCATCGACGGTGAGGCGCTCTTTGGCGAGATTGCTCTCGAGCACATTACCCTTCTCGATCAGGACGGCAGCCTTGCCATCGATAATATCTCTAGCCTTCTTGCTATGTACCGTCAGCTTCTCCGCGCCTACCGACACCGCCGCCCATACCGCCAGCGACACAATACCGACGTACCACTCCGTATCCGTATCGATCGAGATATACCCGGCAATATTGCCGATTGAGATGCCTGTGATATATTCGAACAGCGACAACTGCGAGATCTGCCGTTTGCCCAATGCCTTCGTTAGGATGAACAGGACGACCAACGCCAACAATGTGCGAAGCGCAACCTCCAACCAATGCGGCATCTCCACACCTCCTTCTGCCATAATACAAGCAGACATAGTATGCTTCATCGCATGGATATAAATGCAAACAGCCTCGCCCCTCACATCCATGAGTAGGCGAAGCTGGTATGAAGGGAGCGCTCTGTTGCAGCCGTCTCCGGTTATCCAAGTTACATTATTGCTCTACAGAATCGATCGTCTCCTGCACTTGCGCCGGCTTGTTCTTGGGCGTCCCGGTCAAGCCGATCTGCTCATCGTAGGCGTCGAAGACTTTGCGGGCGATCGGGGCGGCGCCCCAGCCGCCATATCCGCCATCCGGGACGACGACTGCGACGGCGAGCACCGGATCATCGGCAGGAGCGTAGGCGATGAATACCGCATTCTCCAGCTTCCTGCGATTGCCGACGTCCTGCTGCGACGTGCCGGTCTTACGGATGAAGTCATAGCCGAAGCCCTCGAAGCCTTGCACCGATACGCTGCTCATGCCGCTCTTCACGACCGACCAGTAGGCGTCCGGGATATCGACGGTGCTCAGCACCTCCGGCTCGAATTCCTGCACCACATTGCCTTGCGCGTCCGTAATTTTCTCCACGAACTGCGGCTTCAGCTTATGCCCTTTGTTGGCAAGCATCGTCGTGTACTGCGCCAGCTGCAGCGCCGTGTAGCGGCCCTGCTGGCCAAAGGAGGCATAGATGAGCGCGGACTGGGCGCTGCCTGTCTTGGCCTCGTTGTAATACTCGATGATGCCCTTGCTCTCATTGGGCAGGCCGCTGCCGGTCAGCTCGCCCAGTCCGAAGTCGACCATATACTTATGCCAGATATCGAGACCGCCCTTGCGATTCAGGTACAAGTTATTGCCGACCATCGCCGCCATGAAGGCATTGGACGACTTGGCGATCGCCTTCGCTGCCGTCAAATTGCCGTTGACCGCATTGCTCGCATTGTTGACCCGCGTCTCATGGCCTTCGCGACCGAAGCTGAAGTAGCCTCGATCTGTATACGGCGTCGTAGGGGTGAAGAGCTTCTCATTGAGCCCGAGCAAGATCGTCAGCGGCTTCATCGTCGAACCGAGCGGCACCAGCGAGGACGGATGATTGCGCCCTTCCTTGGGGTCTTCGTAATACGGATAGGCCTCCCGGATCGTCCCGTTGGGCTCGTAATATTGCAACAATTCGTATTGCTCTTGACTCATCCCCTCGCTCCAGACGTTGGTGTCGTAATCCGGCATGCTAGCCATCGCTACGACCTTGCCCGTCTTGACCTCCATCGCGACCACGTACCCCGTCTTGGCGTAAGGAGCGTATTCGCGTTTGTTGCTGGAGGTGCGGATCTTCGCCAGATGCTCCATGATCGCGTCCTCGGTCTGCATCTGCACCTCGCGATCGATCGTCAGATGAAGATTATTGCCCTTCTCGGGCACAGTCAGCTCGACAGGTCCGACGATCCGGCTCTGCGAGTCTACGGGGTACGTTTTGACACCGTTTTTGCCGCGCAGCTCGTCCTGGTACATCAGCTCGAGGCCTTCGTAGCCGACCTTTTCCTTGTCCAGGTATTGCTCGGGCGGCGGAGAGGTTTTGTTGTTTTTGAAGATGTTCTGATACTTGCTGAGGCCGTTCCGCTCGCTATAGAGCGAGTTAAAGCCCTTCATATAGCCAACGAGCTGTACGGCGATCGTATCAGAGCTATAGTGACGGATGCTCTCCTCGACGACCTCGATACCGGGGAACTGATCCCGATGCTCGCTGAAGTAGGCGATCTCCTTGGTCGTCAGTCCGCTCTTGAGCCGTCTTGGCTCATAGACATAGGTCAGACGGCCTTTAATGTCCATCAGCTTGAATATCTCATCGGGTGTCAGCGACACCTGGTCCGGCGGGTCGAACTGGCGGAACTCGGCGGCGAGCCGCTCGGCCATGTCGAGCGCTTGCTCCTCCTTGACGCCCGGCTCGAGCGTATAGTACAGCGATTGGGTCGAGGTCGAATAGGCGATCGGGAACCCTTCCCGGTCGTAGATATTGCCCCGGATCGGCGGGATCAAGACGTTGCGGGTGCGGTTGTCATGCTCTCGGGCAGCCAGCTCCGGGCCCTCGACGAATTGCAGCACCGCCAGGCGGACGATCAGGATCGAGAACGCGAGAAAGGTAACGAAAAAAAACATATTCAGTCGAAACGAAAAATGACGGCGATTGCGCGATGCGCGTATAATTTCTTCCTCGGTTTGCATGATGCCGCAGTCCTCCCGATCTTGCTGATGTCTGCCTTCATTATACTTGATTCCTACTGTGCCGCCAACGCTTGTTCGTTATTCCATCCGGGGCACCAGTTGCAGACAGACCGGCGAGGCCAGCTCGAAGCGCCCGCCCTGCGGCGACGGCACGCCTTCCTCATCGATGGCCATGACGATGATCGAGTCGCTGTCCTGATTGGCGACGAGGATGTGACGTCCGTCGGGGACGACGGCAAAATTGCGCGGCGTCCTGCCCTGGACCGACGGACACGCGATTAATGTCAAGCTGCCTTCCTCATCGATGCGGAAGGTCGCGAGCGAATCATGACCGCGATTGGAAACGTACAGATAATGTCCGCAGCTGCTCCTATGAATGTCCGCGCAGGTGTTGGTCTGCGCATCGACATCAGCGGGCAATGTGGATACCGTCTGCCGATGTCGCAGGCTGCCATCTGCTGCATCATAGTCGTAGGAGGAGACGGTCGAGCTCAGCTCATCGGCGCAATAGACGATCTGCCGGCTCGCATGGAACGCCAGATGGCGCGGCCCGGCGCCGGCTGGCGTCTCTGCCTGATGCACGAGCCGGAGACGTGCGGCCTCTGTATCGAGCTCGTATACATAGATGCGATCCGTGCCGAGATCGGGTACAAGCATTCGTCCGCTCCACGGCTCCGTGACGATCGAGTGCGGGTGCGCCGCATCCTGTCGATCCTGTCGCGGCCCTGAGCCGCTGTGCTGGTGGCGGTCGGATATCGTGCCCAGCCGTCCTTCAGCATCGATCGGCAGCAGACAGACATCGCCGGAGGAGTAGTTGACCGCATACAGCCATGCGCCCGACGGATGCAGGCTCACATGGCACGCATGCATGCCCGGCAGCGGCTGTCGGTTGATCTCCTCGAGCAGGCCGCTCTGCGGGTCGAGCAGATAGCCGATCGCCTCCGGCTGCTCCGTCTCGCAGATCGCATACAGCCGGCTGCGCTCCTGGTCGACGGCCAGGAAGGACGGTCGCTCCGCGCCCTGGACGCCTACATCCTCCTGCAAACTTCCGGCCTGCGCATCGAACAGGAGATGACGGATCGCCGTCTCTCCCGCCCCCTGATATGTCCCGACATAGACATGCCAATAGCGTTGATTATGTAGTGTGAGCATCACATGTATTCCCCTTTCAGGAAGATATAGAAGGTATGGAACGTATGGAAGGTATGGAACGTATGGAAGGTATGGAACGTATGGCTTGCATGTGTCTCCTTACCCTGTCTGGGCTCGGCGAAAACTGGCTCTGGCAAAGAAGAGAGGTCACAGCTACGCCGTCAGCGATGTCGCCGCCCTAGATCACAAAAGCAGCAAAGACAGGCATCGGTTGCCTGTCTCTGTTTACTCACTGTCCATGGTATGCGAGCCGGCGCCTAATCCGCCCATAGCCCATCAAATAGTTCGCACGCTCAAACCTTACCGCTAACTGCAAAACTACATCTATTTGGGGCGAAACTGTCATTTTTAGCGGTAGTAAATGCAAAAGCGCAGTTGTTTTCGTCGATTCAACCATGATTTGAAATTATCGATCGATTTAAGTGTACAATTGCAGTTAACCTGTCGTGTTCGAGCGATCTTTTCGAATTTAAAGGTATTTTTGCAGTTAAATGAATGAGTCGCATGGCACATGAACGCCAACGCTCACGTTATGCTGGCATGGCCCATGCGGCAGCAACATGTTCACATTACGCCACATATCCCATGCGGTAGCAACATGCTCGAGTTACTCCACATATCCCTTGCGGCAGCAACATGCTCACGTTACGCCAACATGGGCCATTCGTGCCGCAGCAACGCTTCTTTAGCTATCTCCGAACGTTCGGTTACGCCTTCGCCGCTTTGTAAGCGTCGATGTATTGCGCCGCCCGCTTGGCGACGAGGCTGTAGTCGCCTTTTTTGACTGCTTCGTTCGTCAGATCGGAGCCGATGCCGACGGCCACCGCGCCTGCCTTGATCCATTCGCCGAGGTTGTCCAGCGAGACGCCGCCGGTCGGCATAATGTTCGCTTGCGGCAACGGACCCTTGATCGCCTTGATGATCGCCGGAGAGTAGAGGTTGCCGGGGAACAGCTTGACGATATCGACACCCAGTTCCAGCGCTTGCTCGATATCCCGCACCGTCATCGTACCGGGCATGACCGGTACGCGATAGCGGTTGCATAACCGCACCGTATCGGGATTAAGCGAAGGCCCCACGACAAACTCGGCGCCGCTCAGGATCGCCATCCGTGCCGTCTCTGGATCAAGCACCGTGCCTACTCCGATGACCGCATGCTTGGCCGGATCGCTAGCCGTGCTGGAGTAAGTGACCGCCAGCTTCTCGATCGCCCGCAGCGCGAACGGCACCGTCATCGTCACCTCAATCGCCTTGATACCGCCAGCGATTGCCTGTTCCGCCATCTCCACGACTTCCTCCGGCGTCTCGCCGCGCAGCACCGCCACGACGCCCAGATCAGACAGTTGTTGCACCAGTTTCAGTTTTTTCATCGTTACGCTCCTCCAGATCTATCAATATCTCTCTCATTATAGACCAGCCCCGGTCAGAAAGAAATGTCCGCTTCGCCATCCGCCCGCCCCGGGGCGGTTACAGCTCCGAGCTCGTCTGCTCTTGCTGACGATCGAGCAGCAGCACGACGATTAGAATAAGCACGAGCACCCCGCAAAATGTAAAATAAGCAAGCCACATCGGCTTGATCTCACGCTCGGGAAAGATCACCTCAGCGGTCAGCAGCATAAACAGCCATACCTGCGAGAACATCCCCACTGTCGTCGACCAGATGTAGGCCAGCGGCTTGAGTGGCGAGATCGAAGCCATAATCGAGACGATATTGCCCGGCACGAACGGCAGCGAACGCAACAGGATAACCACCCACACGCCATAATGATTCATGCGCCGCTGCCATGAGTGATATTTCAATAGCCGTTCGCCAAAGCGCCGATCGATCCAGCCACTCAGCAACGTCCGACTCAAGTAAAAGCAAGCGATGCTCGCAAGCGTCCCGGCCGCCCAACTGACCATCATCCCCTCGAACCAGCCGAATGCCGAGATGTGCAGCAGCAGCAAGGTCGCAAAAGGAAATATCGTAATGGTGCCCTGGATGAGCGCCATCGGAAAGGTCGCGAGCAGCAACGAATAGCCATCCAGGCCTGTCATCGAAACGAGCCGCTCAATTAAAGCATCCATCCATTCCTGCACGCTATCCCATCCTGTCCGATGAAAGTATCGCAGCCAACATACGGGCATTCTGCGGAAGTTGTCTCTTCTATTATATCTTAACGCAGTCGAAATAAGAGCAAGAATGTGAACATCCCGTTGCAAAACCATTAAATTAGTTGGCGCGGAGCGTGGAGGCGGCGGCCCGGGGTGAGGGCGGCAGCGGGGCATAGGGGTAGTGGCGACCCGGGGCGGGGCTGCGTTTGGGAGCAGTCGGTATGGGTCACGACGGAGCCTCGTGGGATGCGGCGGAGCTTCGTGAGGCGGCGGTGGCACGGAGCGGAATCTCGTGGCTTGGGCGCTGACACGGGGCGTAGGGGTAGGCGGCACAGGGCGTGGGGGTGAACGGATGGCGGGAGCGCGGTGGAGTCTCGTGGCGAGGACGCTGGGGGAGCGGGCGGCGGGCTGCTGTTCGCTGGAGTCAACTAACTCGCGTGGAGTGAAGCCCGCTTGCCAAGGCCCTAACGGTCATATTGGACGCCAACGCCAAGGGTGGATTCCGACTTGCCTCCCGCTTTAACGGTCATTTTCAACCCTTAGAGAGGGATTAAGACACGTTCCTGAATCTAACGGTCATCTTTGACGCTTAGAGCTCAAAAAGAGCGGCATTTCCTTGAGAATGGTCAGCTAAGCTACACATATGTCCGTTAAAATTCCCAAACGAGCGGATAGTGCTTCTAAGCTCCAAATTTGACCGTTAGCTCATTCGCCACTGATTGCGAGGTATGTAGCAGCTAGATTTTCTGCCGACTGCTCGCTGCCCGCCGCCCGCCACACCTCCTTACCCTCCCACAACAACAAAACAGGCACCGCGATCGCGGTGCCTATTCGTTCAACTAAATACTCCAGCTAGCTGCCCGCCTCCTTAACGAACGCGCCGAGCCCCTCAGTCTCAAAGCCCGTTCACCTTAACTCAGCTCTACTCGTCCCGCGCCAGGATCAGCACGCCCTTGGCCGGCACTTCGACGGCGCCGGAGATCGTCCGCTCGGTGAGCAGGTCGGTGTAGCCGACCTCGCCGGTCTGGATCGTGCCGCTCTCGGCTTGATGATTGAGGACGAACAGCAGCTCGCGGCCGTCCTTGACGCGGCGGGTTACCTCGATGCCCTCGCTGCGCGGGAGCAGCGGACGGATGCCCTTGTCCTCGCACAGGTTGGCGAGCAGCCCCTGCAGGAAGGCCGCATCCGGACTCGAGGCGATATAGTACGCTTTGCCCTCTCCATAACGATTGACCGTTGCCACCGGCATGCCCTGGTAGAAGTCCTCGCCATAGCGCGCGAGCACCTCTGCTCCCTCGCTATGGATCAGATCGCACAGGATGCTGCACGTGTAGCTGTCCGCCAGCTCGCCCCAAGGCTGCTCCATGACGATGCGGTTCGTGTGGCCCGGGAAGAGCGCATCGATCTCCTCGGCCCAGATGCCGAGCAACGACCGCAGCTCGCCCGGATAGCCGCCCGTCTTGACGATATCGCGCTCGTCGACGATGCCGCTGAAGAACGTCGTCAGGAACGTCCCGCCGCCCTTCACGAAGCCCTCCAGCTTCTGCGCGTAGCCGGGCTTCACCATATACAGCACCGGCGCGATTACGATGTCATAGCCGCTCAGGTCTTGCTCGACGCCGATCATATCGACCTGGATGTTCTGTTGAAACAGCGCGTCGTAATATTTGTGGACCTCGTCCACATACTTCAGCGCCACCGACGGTCCGCTGGAGAGTTCGACCGCCCACCGGTTCTCCCAGTCGAAGACAATCGCGACCTTGGCCTCGACCCGGGCGCCGAGCACCTGATCGGACAGCTTGGCCAGCTCGCTGCCCAGCTCGGCGCACTCGCGGAATACGCGCGTATGCTCATGGCCGACATGCTCGATGACTGCGCCATGGTACTTCTCGCAGGCGCCGATCGAGCGGCGCAGCTGGAAGAACAGGATCGTGTCGGCGCCGCGCGCCACCGCCTGGTAGCTCCACAGCCGCATCACGCCCGGCCGCTTCAGCGAGTTGTAGGCTTGCCAGTTTTGCTGACTCGGCGTCTGCTCCATCAGCATGAACGGCTGGCCGCCCTTCAAGCCGCGCATCAGATCGTGGACCATCGCCGTATAGCTGTAAGGGGTGTCGAGCGACGGATAGTTGTCCCAGGAGACGACATCCATATGCTTGGCCCACTCGAAGTAATCGAGCTCCGGGTAGGTGCCCATCAGATTGGTCGTCACCGGCAGCTGCGGCGT
>Ga0160464_101035_pt1 | contig 12809 bp, 8 predicted proteins | sample HID1971I_E11MG_FD_108275 | JGI IMG/M metagenome (GOLD analysis project Ga0160464, IMG submission 108275) | Enriched millipede-associated microbial communities from UW Madison campus, WI, USA - HID1971I_E11 MG | ecosystem: Host-associated > Arthropoda: Insects > Digestive system > Unclassified ... | reverse complement strand
CAGTGAATGCGACTGGGGGTGGATAAGGGACGGGCGGGGACGCTTAAAGTGTCAGAAAGTGTGAGTGCGAGCAGTTAAGTAACCTTCAGAGACACTTATCGGTTAACGTGACGGATGCCGGGAGAGCTAAGAGCCTGCACAAGGCTCTAGCCGTAAGGAAACGGCGGCCAGTGAATGCGACTGAGTGGGGATAAGGGACGGGCGGGGACGCTTAAAGTGTCAGAAAGTGTGAGTGCGAGCAGTTAAGTAACTTTCAGAGACACTTATCGGTTAACGTGACGGATGCCGGGAGAGCTAAGAGCCTGCACAAGGCTCTAGCCGTAAGGAAACGGCGGCCAGTGAATGCGACTGGGGGTGGATAAGGGACGGGCGGGGACGCTTAAAGTGTCAGAAAGTGTGAGTGCGAGCAGTTAAGTAACCTTCAGAGACACTTATCGGTTAGCGTGATAGATGCCGGGAGAGCTGAGAGTCTGCACAAGGCTCTAGCCGTAAGGAAACGGCGGGCAGTGAATGCGACTGGTTGGGGATAAGGGACGGGCGGGGACGCTTAAAGTGTCAGAAAGTGTGAGTGCGAGCAGTTAAGTAACCTTCAGAGACACTTATCGGTTAGCGTGACGGATGCCGGGAGAGCTAAGAGCCTGCACAAGGCTCTAGTCGTAAGGAAACGGCGAGCTGTGAATGCGACTGGTTGGGGATAAGGGACAAGCGGGGACGCTTAAAGTGTCAGAAAGTGTGAGTGCGAGCAGTTAAGTAACTTTCAGAGATACTTATCGGTTAGCGTGATAGATGCCGGGAGAGCTAAGAGTCTGCACAAGGCTCTAGCCGTAAGGAAACGGCGGCCAGTGAATGCGACTGGTTGGGGATAAGGGACGAGCGGGGACGCTTAAAGTGTCAGAAAGTGTGAGTGCGAGCAGTTAAGTAACCTTCAGAGACACTTGTGAATCACCGTGACAGACATACGGAAAGCTAAGAGCCCGCACAAGGCTCTAGCGTAAAGCCGCGGCGGGCAGTGAATGCGACTATGGTACAACCTACAGGAATGATAGGTTAATAGTTATTATATATTTGACAGTGATAATTATTATCAATTACTATGAACATGCATCAGGAAGACAAAATCCAGCCGGATTATTGGATACAAAGGATAAGGCGGCAATAGGGCTTAACACGGCCATTATCGGGAGGCCCTTGCGAAGATGGTACGGATAGGAGATGCGATCTCTTGAAACATATGCAATATAGCGAGCACATAAGCAGGGATCCTCTCGAACACATCTGGTTGAAGCTGAGAGGAATCGAACGGAGGAAAGAAACAGGAACGTTCGAGCTGAGGTCGGAACAAGACGATCATCATTGGTTAATCGTAGCGGAAAGCGATCAAGGCGGTATCGTAATCGACGGGTGCTATTTTTCAATGCGACTGGGCGCGGTATTTATTTGCTCCTCTAATCAACGTGTGGAGTGGATCGATTCAGAACTGGAAGGACGAAGCATTTATTTGCTTCGCTTTGAGATGAACGTACAAGCTCGGGAATCTACGTATGCCATGACGATAAACGGGGAGCGCCAAGACGGTTCGCTTCAGCTTCATGGCGAATATCAAATCATGCCCCTCGTGTCTGCCATCGAAAAATGCCACATCATTGAACGATACTGGAACAGCGGGAAAGTGCCTGATCGGTTTTATAGCGAGGCTGCATTTCATGAGCTGCTGGGGATGATCTTGAATAGTTCTTTTCAAGGGACGACGATCGCGGTGGAACGAGCCAGGAGGGAACTGGAAGAGCGCTTTGTCGAAACCGTATCTATCGATCATTTGGCCGAATTGGCGGGGATGAGCCGCTATCACTTCATGCGACTGTTCAAAGAAAAGTATAGGAAGAGCGTCGGCGATTATGTTACGGAGTTGCGTCTGAATGAGGCGAAGCGTTTGATGGCGGAGCCAAACGAGCTTACGCTTCGCGATATTGCGGAACGGGTGGGATATAACAATGCCGCTTATTTCAGCCGCCTGTTCAAAAAACAGGTAGGCTTTGCGCCGGTCGTATATTTGCGCAATCAAGCTTTAAAAGTCGCCGCCTATAGCTGGGCGAATGTCGGTCAACTGATTCCGTTGCAAATCATACCGTATGCGGCGCCGATCGATCAATACTGGGATGACTATTATCGGAAGAGATACCAAGCTGATGTTGCGGTACATCTGAGCCATGATTATGAATTTAACCGGAAGGCGCTGTGCCGCGCCCGTCCGGATTGTATCATCACGCTGGATTATCTGATGCCTGACGAGGAACTGGAAAAGCTTGAGCAAATCGCTCCCGTATTACGGGTTCCATGGGAAGGAACAGATTGGCGCGGACATTTGCGGGTTGTAGCGGATTTTATAAACAAGGCAAAAGAAGCGGAGAATTGGCTCTCTCATTATGACCTAAGAGTCGAAATGGCCAAGCGATTGATCCCCGTCGCCTTACGGGAGAAGGACACCTTGATTCTGAAGGTATCGGGCCGTCAATTGTCGATTGTGGGTCGCCGCGCGGCGTCCGTTCTGTACAATGATTTGCAGTTAATCCCGCCCTTATCCCTGAAGGAAGGGAATGATTGGCTGCGAACCGTTACGGTGGAGCAGGTGGGGGCGTATATGGCAGCAAACTTTCTTGTCAGTGTAAATGAGGACGCTGTCTCGCAAGCCGTCTGGATGGAATTGCAGCAGTCGGAATCATGGCGCGGCCTGCAAGCTGTGAGGGATGAAGCGGTATTCCATTTGCCCGGATCTCCATGGTTTGAGTATCCGTGGGGAGAATATTCGGCATTCAGCCACGGACGGATGCTGGAGGAAGTGGTATCCGGGGCATGGAGAAGGTGAATGGGGCGAGGGATTAGGACTGAGCAGCCGCAATTTTTGGGGTGATGGGATGCTTCGGCAGTCCCTCCGTTGTACAAAAGTGCGGATAAACCGATGAAAGTTAGCACACGTGTTTATTCACATATGCGGGGGAGATATTTTATACTCAATTTGATAATGATTATCAATATCTAATAGGAGAAGGCGAGATGCTTAGAAGAAAGACAGGTTAGTTTTAAACGCGGTTTTATGGTTGATGTTGTTGATGTTGTTGTGCGAATGCGGAACAAGACCTGAGGCTGTTATCGATGGCAGCCCCGGTCTTTGTTGATGAGAACGATGCCTAGGCCTAGGCGGTAATCGTTACGTGATTGCCGAAGAACGAATGTCTGATAATCCGAGTGCGGAGTGAATGCGCCTCAACTGTAACACGCTCCAATCGCGTTTACAATGTAGCTGAAAATAAATCTTCTGCGGATGCAGGAGGAAAGCAGCTTGGATGGTTCGAGGAAGCCCTTGTCCCACCTGCCCCGGCGAAATGCCGGGAAGCTCTACTATCAACTAGAAGGAGAAAGGATGATGAAAGAGAATATGGCTATTTCAAGGTGGAGTACCGAACGAGGGGCAAGAAGATTTCGAGGGCTAGTCGTGCTGCTCATGGCATTCCTGCTTACAGCATGCGTCAGCGCTTGCGGGAATAACACAGACACTGGCGAGAATGCGAGCACGAATCCGGTTGAAGCCGTAAAACCCGCATCGACCGACAGCCTGCAGCCAGCCGGACAGACGGAGATGCCTCTAACTGAAACTCAAACGGTAAAGCATGTATATGGAGAGACAGAAATTCCAGTACATCCCCAACGCATCGCCGTTCATGGCTTCGAAGATATTATGCTGTCTTTAAAGGCTCCGATGGCGTATGCGTTCAGTATGGACGGTTATTATCTGGACGACCAATTAAAGGAATTGAAGATACCGACATTCAATACTTGGGCCCCGAACATGGAAGCCATTCTGGCAGAGCAGCCGGATTTAATCCTCATCAGCAAAAATGCAATCGACCAGAATGCATACGATCAGCTTAGCAAAATAGCTCCGACGCTAGCTTTTGATCCGTCCGATTGGAAAACAAACATTATGGATATCGGCAAGATATTAGGTTTGGAGGATAATGCACAAGCTGTAATTCAAGCGTATGACGACAAAGTCAAAGGAGCCAAAGAGGCCATTGTACAGGCGGTTGGAGCCGATAAAACGGTATCGTTCATTCGGCCCAGCGAAAAAGATGTATATTTGTTCACCTATTTTGCATTCGGCGCCGTGCTGTATAACGATCTGGGTCTGGTTCCATCGAAAATGGTTGAGGAGAGCCTGAAAACAGACGAAGATGCTGTTGGTTCTTCGTTATCATTGGAGCGGCTTCCTGATTTGGACTCCGATTATCTATTCGTCGTTGTGGGAGGCAGCATTTCTACGGTCAAAGACTATCAAACAGCGTTGGATACCGTGACTGAATTGGAAAAATCGCAGTTGTGGATGTCGGTTCCCGCTGCGAAACAAAATCATGTATTCAATGTATCGGCTAGAAATTGGATGTCTGTAGGTCCTATCGCTGCCAGTATGGGCATTGACGATGTGGTAGCCGCGGTAACGGGAAAGCAGCCATAGGGCGTCTGCTCCGAATCAGGCAAGAAGGGCTGCTGTATTTCGAAGCGGCCTTTCTTGCTTCAACGAATCATGAGCCGTATAACGGGTGGTAAAAAGGAACCACCGGCAAGCCGGAAGAAAGCGGCGGATGCGAAGGAGGAGATAGCGGGGATGCGAAAGGAGCCGACATCCATGCTGCGAAAGTTTTTTGCTTACTATAAACCGTATAAAAAATTATTTATGATCGATTTTTGCTGTGCTGTCTTTGCCGCTATATTGGAGCTTGTGTTCCCGCTTGCGGTCAACAAATTTGTCGACGATATGTTGCCTAGCGGAGAATGGAGTCTGATTTTGTGGGCTTGCCTCGGTTTGCTCGCGATTTACGCACTCAACAGTATTTTACAATATATCGTGACGTACTGGGGACATCAACTGGGTATCCATATTGAAACGGATATGCGCGGGAAGTTATTTACCCATGTGCAGAAGCTGTCGTTCCGTTTCTTCGACAACAACAAAACCGGTCATCTGATGGCTCGTATGACCAGCAATTTAATGGAAATCGGGGAAATGGCGCATCACGGACCGGAGGATCTATTTATCGCGGTTATGACGCTGATTGGCGCATTTGCCCTGATGCTGGCGATTAACTGGAAATTGGCGCTGCTGTCCGTCATCATTATCCCGGGGCTTATTTATCTTGCGCTCTATTTCAATCGCAAAATGATTCATGCATTCAAACGCATGTTCAAGGATATAGGCGAAATTAATGCACGCGTGGAAGACAGCATCGGCGGCGTTCGCGTTGTGCAAGCCTTCACGAATGAGGAGCACGAAGCCGAGCGTTTTGCAGAAAGCAACGAACAGTATAAGCAAACGAAATTTATGTCCTATAAAATCCAGGCACAAAATTCATCCATCAGCTATTTTCTTATGCGATTGGTGATCCTGTTCGTCCTCGTGTGCGGCACATGGTTTGTCATACGCGGCGAAATGACCAGCGGAGCGTTCGTCGGTTTTCTGTTGCTCTCTAATGTGTTTCTCGGTCCCATTAACAAAATCAATTCCGTGATCGAGAGCTATCCGAAGGGGATGGCCGGCTTCAAAAGCTATGTGGAGCTGCTCGAAACCGCGCCGGATATTTCGGATGCGCCGGATGCGATCGATCCCGGAACGATGCGAGGCGACATTCGGTATAGCCACGTAGGGTTCGGATATGAGAACGAAATGAAGGTGCTCCGGGATATTAACCTGACGATTCAGGCCGGGGAAACGGTCGCTTTCGTCGGCCCTTCCGGTGCCGGGAAAACGACGCTATGCAGCTTGCTGCCGCGGTTCTACGAGGTGGAGGCAGGTCAGATCACGGTGGATGGAATCGATATTCGCCGGATGAAGCTGGCATCCCTGCGCAGTCAGATCGGCATCGTTCAGCAGGAGGTATTCTTGTTTTCGGGTACGATTCACGACAACATTGCCTATGGCAAACTAAAGGCGACGGAGGCGGAAATCTGGGAAGCGGCTCGCCGCGCAAGATTGGAATCGTTTATCCGGGCGCAGCCGGACGGGCTGCAGACCATTATCGGCGAACGTGGCGTGAAGCTGTCGGGAGGCCAGAAGCAGCGGCTGGCGATTGCGCGAATGTTTCTTAAAAACCCGCCAATTCTCATTCTGGACGAGGCGACTTCAGCGCTCGACACCGAGACGGAAAAAGCGATACAGCAATCGCTTGCGGAATTATCGGAAGGACGAACGACGCTGGTTATCGCCCACCGGTTGGCCACGATCAAGAATGCCGATCGCATCGTCGTTGTGACAGAGCAAGGCATTGAGGAGCAGGGGCGGCATCAGGAACTGGTGGCGGCGGGCGGCGTATACAGCCAGTTGCATTACGCACAGTTCGGGTAAATCGAAGTTAGGCTATGAATTTGAAGTCATGTTACTTGGGTGCTTATTTATTCGGGGTATTGTAAAGGTGGAACCTATGAGTCAGACAGCAGAAGCAGTGAACAAGAAACAAAAACAACGGGCTGCGCCCGCTACGAAGTTCCACAGTCGTCCGTGGGCAGCTACTTTTATTCTGACAGGCGGGCTGGTCGCGCTCGTGTTTGCCATTGGTTTATCCGTTTCGCTCGGTGCGGCAGATATTCGCTTTATCACCGTCTGGGAGTCCGTTTTTCACTTTAATCGGTATCTCACGCAGCATCAGATTATCCAGGAGCTGCGCCTGCCGCGGGTGCTGGGCGGCGCGATGGTCGGGGCCTGCTTCGCCGTAGCGGGGGCGATTATGCAAGGGATGACCCGGAATCCGCTGGCGGATTCCGGGCTGCTCGGGCTAAATGCCGGGTCGGGGTTTGCGCTGGCGATCTGTTTTGCCTTTTTCCCCGGGTTGCCGTTTATGTACTTAATTATGTATTCATTCATGGGCGCCGGTATCGGTGCTGCGCTTGTGTATGGGATCGGCTCGCTGGCTAAAGGCGGACTGACCCCCGTTCGCTTGGTATTGGCGGGTACTGCGCTTAGCGCGCTGCTCGGCGCGTTGAGCGAAGGAATTGTGCTGTACTTCCGTATCGGTCAGGATCTGGCGTTCTGGTATGCCGGCGGTTTGGCGGGGACGAAGTGGCTTCAACTGAAAATCATGTTTCCTTGGATTGCTGTGGCGATCGCAGGGGCGATTGCGCTGTCCCGCTCTATCACGATGCTAAGCCTAGGTGAGGATATCGCCCGCGGGCTCGGGCAACGAACAGGGCTGGTCAAGCTGGCTGGTGCGGTCATTGTCCTTATTCTGGCCGGCTCGGCGGTATCTATCGTTGGCGCCGTCGGTTTTGTCGGGCTGTTGATTCCTCACCTGACGCGCAAGCTGGTCGGCGTCGATTACCGCTGGATCATTCCTTGCTCGGCTGTACTGGGAAGCCTGCTTGTGGTGCTCGCCGATCTAGGAGCAAGGATGATTAGTCCGCCTGCTGAAACGCCGATCGGAGCGCTCATCGCGCTCGTCGGCGTTCCCTTCTTCCTGTATTTGGCACGTAAAGAAAGGAGGGAGCTGTAGATGGAACTCGCACAGGTCTCGCAGATCGAGCGAAGGATGAGACAACGCGGCATTCTCGTGTTATCCGTACTCGGCATCCTGATTATCGTCGCCTTTCTAATCAGCATGAACACCGGATTTATTCGACTCTCCCCGCTGGATGTACTGCGTACGTTATTCGGATCGGGGACGGATAAGGAACGTTTAATTCTGTTTGATTTCCGTCTGCCACGGATCGTAATTTCCGTATTGATTGGTGCCGGGCTTGCCGTATCGGGCTGCGTGATGCAGGGGATATCGCGCAATGCCTTGGCTGACCCTGGCATTCTCGGCATTAACGCCGGGGCCGGTTTAATGGTCATGCTGTTTATTTCATTCTATCCGACCACTGCAGCGGCGCCGGTCTTTCTGCTGCCGGCGCTGGCCCTGATAGGCGCGGTGTTGACCGCCGCGCTAATTTATTCGCTCGCTTACAAGCATCATGAGGGATTGTCGCCAACACGGCTGCTCTTGACGGGGATCGCGGTTGCTGCGGGCATCAGCTCGGCGATGATCGTGCTGACATTAAAGCTTAATCCGGATGAATATCAATTTATGGCAAAATGGCTGGCTGGGAGTATATGGGGAACGAACTGGAAGTTTGTTCTCTCTCTGCTGCCATGGATTCTCGTGCTTTTGCCGTATGTGATGTATAAGGCGCAAGTGATGAATGTGCTCAATCTAGGCAAGCCTATCGCGACCGGACTCGGAGCGCGGGTGTCGAAGGAGCAACTGCTGCTGCTGGCGGCTGCGGTGGGACTCGCGGCTTCCAGTGTCGCAGTCAGCGGCGGGATCGGCTTCGTGGGGCTGATCGGACCGCATCTGGCGCGGCGTCTGGTCGGACCGAAGCATCAAATGCTATTGCCGGCTGCGGCATTGACGGGGTCCCTGCTCGTCATTACTGCGGATACGCTAGGTCGTTGGATTCTGCAGCCGTCAGAAATTCCGACCGGGATTGTGGTGGCTGTCATTGGCGCGCCGTATTTCCTATACCTGTTGGCTCGATCGAGAGGGTAAGGACGAAAGGGAAAATAGGATGAGGGTGGCGTGAGGAAAAGGAAGGTCATGATTGAAAGGCGGACTCGAAGTGGATATCGCGACGGATTCGCCAACCGGGGCACGGGGCGCCGCTCTGTTGACCTTATCAACCTCCCGGCGCTGCAGGATAGCAAGGATCGGACGATAGATTCTACAGATTGCCTATATGCATCAGCTTGGAGGAGGTGCGTACGGAACATGAAACTTCAAGAGCGGATGGAAAGCATTAGTCAGAAGTTCGTTGAAAAAGGCTATAAGATGACGACGCAGCGGGAAGCGACCGTTCGTGTTTTATTGGAGCATGAGAATGACCACTTGTCTTCAGAGGAAATCTACCTGCTGGTGAAAGGCATTTATCCCGAGATAGGTATCGCTACGGTGTACCGAAGCTTAGAACTGCTGACCGAGCTTCGGATCGTTGAAAAGATGAGCTTTGGGAAACGCGTGGCCCTCTTTGACCTGCGCAGTGAAGAACAAACCCATATGCACCATCACCTGATTTGCACGGTTTGCAGAAAAATGGAGGAAATTAAGGACGATTGGCTTTCCGAATTGGAGGAACGGCTGGAAAGAGAGCTTGGCTTCAAAGTGATGGATCATCGGCTGGAGTTTACAGGCGTCTACCAAAACTGCAGCAAGAGCGGATGCGCCAGGAAAAGCGGGATCGGATCGTCGCGGTGACGGAGCAAGGCATTGTTGAACAGGGACGCTCCGGGAACTGGCGAGGGCCGGGGACGCATACAGCGAGCTGCACGAGGACCGGCTCGACTCGTAACGACAAAGAAGTTGATAATGAGGCTATTATCAATTGCAATATTGTTCTAGTCGTGTAAGAGAGAGGGGGAGTTACGCGTGTCTGACAAGCTGGACGACAGGAACCGTATAGGCGACGGCCTCTGGGACAGCCTTTGGTTCAAGCTGATACACGTCGAGAAAGTCGTCTTCAACGGGGAGGATTGGAAATTCCGGCAAGATCGTATCGAGCGGCATCGGCTTATCGTATGCGCCGACGATACATGCCGGGTCGTCGTGGACGGCGTGCGGATCGCCGTCGCGCCCGGATCTGTCGTCGCCTGCATTCCGGGGCAATGGATCGAGATGGGGGGACCTTCGAAAGCGGAGCAGACGATGTATGTTCTCGATTATGAACGCGGCTGCTGGGATAGAGGATCGGCGGGGCAAAACCCGAACGGGAAGGCGGGAAACGAATCCGGCGCGCGGGAGTATCGTCTAGCTTGCTCCATCCGCATGGGAGAGACAATTCATCGGTGCTGGGAGCGGTCCGAATCGGCCGAACGAATGCGCGCTCAGGCCGTATTCCACGAATTGCTGGCAGGGGTTGCCGAGAAGCGGGAACGTCCCGACGCAGACGCGCCCGATCTCGTCAAAGAAGCAATCAATCGCCGTTATGGCGATGAGCTCTCGATCGAAGAGCTGGCGGATCTGTCGGGAGTCAATCGGTATCATCTGATGCGCAGCTTCAAGGAGCGTTACGGCAAAAGCATCATCGAATATATAACGGAAGTAAGGCTTCTTCAGGCAAAACGGCTCATGCTGGAAAGCGGCCTGCCGATCGCAGAGATCGCCGGGCGCGTCGGATTCCGGAGCGAAGCGTATTTCCGGACGGTCTTCAAGAAAGAAGTCGGAATTACCCCGGCCGTCTATCTTCGCAACGGGCAGCGCAAAGTCGCGGCATACAGTTGGCCTGTACTCGGGCAACTGCTGCCGCTTAACGTCATTCCGCACGCGGCTCCGCTCGACCATTACTGGACCGACGAATTCAGCCGCAAATACGGCGGAGACGTCGCGGTGCCGCTCGGCCATCATTACGAGTTCAACCGCAGCGCGCTGAGGCGTGCGCGCCCCGACTGCATCATCGGGCTGGACAGCACGATCGTGCCCGAGGAAGCGGAACGGCTCGGCGAGATCGCGCCCGTTCTGCTGCTCCCTTGGATGAAGGCCGATTGGCGGAGTCATTTGCGGATGGTGGCCGATTTTCTCGGCATGGTGGAGGACGCGGAGACGTGGCTGGAACGTTATGAGCGGAAAGCCGCGTCCGTTCGGGAGCGAATTTCGGGGGTTGTGCGGGACGACAAGGTGCTTGTGCTCAAGGTCGCCGGGGATGAACTGCAAATCTGGGGACGCAGGGCGATGTCCGTGCTATACGACGATCTTGGATTGGCGCCGGCCGCGCTGGCGGAAGGCGTCGACTGGTACGAGCCGGTCGAGCTGGAACGATTGTCCGAATGCGATGCCGACCGTTTCGTCGTCAGCGTGAACGGCGATGTGCGTTCCCAGTCGCTCTGGGAGAAGCTTCAGGCCGATAAGCGCTGGAGCGGGCTGATACAGGTTCGGAAGGAAGCGGTTCATTCGCTGCGGGGGCACTCGGCTTGGGTTTATCCGTGGCTCGAACATTCCGCGCTTTATCAGGAGCGTCTGCTTGACAGAGTCTCCCATCTATTTTTGTGATCCGCTTCGCAAACATTCCCCACAATTGTGGATATACAGCTCAACATTACTCCGTTATACTTATATCCGGTAATAATGATTATCAATATCAGGAGGCGCAGTTATGCATCAAAGATTGAACGACACCTATTCCAAGAAAGAATCACGGAAACCACGCTTTCACGCCGCTTTGCTGCTGATCGCCGTATTGGCATTTGCGCTCGCGCTTGGCGGTTGTGCAAATAACGAAGGCAATAAGGACTCTTCGGGAGCTTCGATTCCTGCCGCTGAACAAGCTTCTCAGTCGGCATCCGCCGATAGCGAAAAAGAACAGACGCCGATGAAGATCAAGCACGATTACGGAGAAACGACGGTTCCGGCCGCTCCGGCGCGCATCGTCTCGATCGGAATGGAGGACATTTTATTATCGCTCGACGTGCCTCTCGTTCAGGCTTTCAGCACGGAAGGCTATTATTTGGACGCGCAAATCAAAGAAAAGGGCATTCCGATCAATAGCTCCTTCGACATTAATTTCGAGGCGATCTTGGCGGCCGATCCCGACCTGATTATCATGAACACCTACATGACCGACGAGAAAGGATACGAGGAGCTTAGCAAAATCGCGCCTACGATCGCCTTTGTCCGGGATAATTGGCAGACGGGGATCGTCGAAATCGGCAAAGCGCTGGGTAAAGAGGAACAAGCAAACGTCTTGCTTCAGGCGTACCAGGATAAATTGAAGCAGGCGAAGGCTGCCATCGTACAGGCCGTTGGAGAGGGCAAAACCGTAGCCTTCATTCGTCCGTCGACGAAAGAAGTGGAACTGGATTTTCCGGAATGGGCATGGACGTCCGCGCTTTATAACGATCTGGGGCTGCTGCCGGATCCACAGGTGCTGGAATTCAAGAAAAACAGCACGGACGATTGGGGAGGAACGATGCTGTCGCTGGAGAAGCTTCCGGATTTGACCGCCGACTATTTGTTTATGGATTACGGAGCTTCGATGTCGGCCGAAACGGATTTCCAGAAAGCTGTCGCCGCAGCGTCCGAAGTAGAGAAGCTGAACGTGTGGAAGGCGATTCCCGCCGTTGCGAAGGGACAAACGTATAAGGTATCCGCCCGCCATTGGGCGCTGAACGGACCGATCGCCGATGGACTGAAAATCGACGATGTCGTTCAGGCGCTGACCGGAACGAAATAAGTCGCCGAGCTCAGGATACAGAATCGAATAATAATGCGTCACTAGCCGAAGACTCTGCGAAAGACCTTGTTTATGCAAGGCTTTTCGCGGAGTCTTTGCGTTTATAGGAATAGCGGGCCGGCCTGCTCGATTGTTGTCCAAATAAAAGAAAGCTTAACGGATCAAAAGGAATATCCCCATCATTGCCGTTGCTTCCAATACAGGCCCTGAAGTAGTCGTCTGGGCTCGAAGCGTGCCCTTATACTGGCTGTCCGGTGTGCTGCTGACAATCCATACACAAGAGCGACTAGGTGATCCTCAGAGACACTTATCGGTTAACGTGATAGATGCCGGGAGAGCTAAGAGCCTGCACAAGGCTCTAGCCGTAAGGAACGGCGGGCTGTGAATGCGACAGGGGTGGATAAGGGACGAGCGGGGACGCTTAAAGTGTCAGAAAGTGTGAGTGCGAGCAGTTAAGTAACTTTCAGAGATACTTATCGGTTAGCGTGATAGATGCCGGGAGAGCTAAGAGCCTGCACAAGGCTCTAGCCGTAAGGAACGGCGGGCTGTGAATGCGACTGGGGGTGGAT
>Ga0160464_101032_pt1 | contig 12856 bp, 12 predicted proteins | sample HID1971I_E11MG_FD_108275 | JGI IMG/M metagenome (GOLD analysis project Ga0160464, IMG submission 108275) | Enriched millipede-associated microbial communities from UW Madison campus, WI, USA - HID1971I_E11 MG | ecosystem: Host-associated > Arthropoda: Insects > Digestive system > Unclassified ... | reverse complement strand
GAAGCTGATCGCGAAGTTCGTCGAGCTGGCCGATTCGATTCGCTATCCCGAGACGGTCGACCAGCAGGGCCTTCGTGAGATCAAGCGCATTAAGGCACGCGTCGAGGGCGAGCGGCTGCCGCAGGGGGCCGATCCCCGGCGGCACCTCAAGCTCGGCCCCGGCACGCTCAGCGACGTGGAGTGGCTCGTGCAGCTGCTGCAGCTGCAGCATGCGCACGCGATTCCGGGTCTTCGGACCACATCGACGATCGCGGCGCTCGACTCGGCCGTCGAGGCCGAGCTCGTGCCGGAGGAGGCCGCGGAGCGTCTGTCCGAGGCCTGGCGCCTGGCGAGCCGGCTGCGCTCGGCGATCACGCTGCTCACCGGGCAGACCAGCGACGTGCTGCCGGCTGATCGGCGTGAGCTCGACGCGATCGCCCGGCTGCTCGGCTATTCCGACCGCTCAGCGACCGAGTTGGAGGAGGACTACCTGGGCGTGACGCGACGGTCTCGGAAAGCCTTCGAGCACCTCTTCTACGGATAGCCCGCGTGCCCGAGTTGCAGTATCGGCCGTCGTCGCCCAAGCTGACGCTATGACCCACGCACGCATCGGTATCGTCTGGAACCCCTCGAAGGTCGATCAGGAGGTTCTGCACGACGCCGTGACGCGCGTGTTCGGCGACGAGCCGGACATCCGCTGGTGGGAGACCAGCCAGGACGACCCCGGCCGTGGCATGGCGCGTGAGGCCGTCGAGGACGGACGCGAGATCGTCATCGCCGTGGGCGGCGACGGCACGGTCCGCGCGGTCGCCGAGTCGCTCGCAGGTTCGGAGACGGCACTCGGCATCGTCCCGCAGGGCACGGGCAACCTGCTCGCCCGCAACCTCGAGGTGCCGCTGAACAACATCCCCGCCGCGCTCGAGCGCGTTCGTGATGCGGAGCCCCGCCGGATCGACCTCGGGTGGGTGGCGTACGACGGTACCGAGCACGCCTTCGCGGTGATGGTCGGCTTCGGCATCGACGCGCAGATGCTGGTCGAGACCGATGACGACCTCAAGTCGAAGGCGGGCTGGCTCGCCTACGTCGAGGCGATGGGACGAGCGCTGGCCGGAACCGAGATGACAGACATCACCGTCACGGTCGACGGCCAGGAGCCGGTCGCAGTCCGCGGCCACACGATGCTCGTCGGCAACTGCGGCATGGTGCAGGGCGGCATCCGCCTGCTCCCGGACGCCGTGCTCGACGACGGCAAGCTCGACGTGCTGATGGTGAGCGCCGACGGTGCGCTGCAGTGGCTCGACACCTTCCGCTCGTTCGTCTGGGACAACGGCATCCGTCGCTTCTTCGCCGGCGGAAAGGATGAAGCGGTGAGCACCGACTCGGCACGCCACCTCCCGGTGGAGACGATCGGCGTCGAGCTGGAGACTCCGCTCATGTTCGAGATCGACGGCGAGGAGATGGGCGAGGTCACGTCCTTCGACGTCCGCGTCCAGGCAGGCGCACTGCTCGTTCGCTGAGACGCACCCGCATGACGTGTGTTGCTGGGGCCGCCTGACGGCGGCCTCAGCAACGATCAGACGGTCAGCTCGGGTGGGACGACCTTGCGGTCCTGCGCGGGGAACACGACCTTCTGCACGATGATGATGATGCTCGCTGCAACCGGGATCGCCACGAGGGCGCCGAGGATGCCTCCGAGCGCGCCACCTGCCACTGCGGCGATCACGACGAGGGCTCCGGGTACCGCGACGGCCTTGCTCATGATGCGCGGCGAGAGCACGTATGCCTCGATCTGCATGTAGACGAGGTAGTAGACGAATGCGATCAGCGCGGTGACCGGGCTGACGAAGAGGCAGATCAGCGAGTTGATGATCGAGGCGCTGAGCGTGCCGACCAGCGGGATCATCGAGCCGATGAATGCGATCAGAGCGAGGAGCGCCGGCACCGGGGCGCCGATGATGCTGAGCACGATCAGGCTCAGCACGCCGTTCACGAGCGCGAGGCTGGCCTGGCCCATGACGTAGCGGCCGACGGCGCCAGACACATCCTCGAGCAGACCGCTGAACGTCTCGCGCTGATAGGCGGGGACGAAGCGGGCGGCGACCTTCTTCATGCCCCGCAGCGATGCCATGAAGTAGAGCGTCAGGATGAGCACGATGGTGACGCCGGTGAATCCGCCGGCGATCCCGGCGCCGACGGCGAAGACGCCGCCGCCGATGTTCGCGAGGTTGCCCGGGTCCTGCAGGAACGACAGGATGCCGTTCGCGGCATCCTCGAACGCCGATCCGAACTGGTTGTTCAGGTCCTTGAACCAGTCGGCGGCCATGATGTCCTTGACCATCTGCGGACCGTTGTCGATCAGGTTCGTGATCTGCTGCACGAGGATCGGCACGATCGCCAGGATGATCCCAGCGAACGCCAGCACCACCACGGCGACCACGATCGCGACCGCGGCCGGCCGGGGGAGCTTCCGCTCGATGAACGACACGATCGGGTCGAGGCCGAGTGAGAGGAAGATAGCGACGCCGATGTAGACCAGGACGGTCGCCAGCTGGTCGACGATGCCGCCGATCACGAGCGCGACGAGAACGCCGAGTGCACCCATCAGACCCAGCATGAAGGGATTGGTCCGTGCCAATGCGGCGACCGTCGCGGGTCGTCTGGTCGCGGCCGGCGCACTCACGTGCTCGGTCTTCGCGTTCTCGGTCTTGCGGCGCATGATTCCCTCACTCTGTCGATCCAGACCCCTCAGTTGATCACCGGAGTACGACTCGGTCAAGCAAGCCACGCCGACGGTCTCTGCCGACCCGACGGCTGGTCGCTCGACATCCGTGGTCCTCGCGATGCGCGGATCCCCTAGGCTCGGGTATGGTCCTCACCCGAAGGGGGCTGTGATCGCGGATGAGGGGCTCCGCGGTCGATCCGCCTGGGGAGGGTCGCATGAGGCTGTCTGTTGCGCGCCCGCGCATCATTCACGCTCGACCAGACGACGGTCGACCATGCCGGTGACGAGGGCGCGAACGCTGGCGATGTTCGGCAGCGTGCGAATCAGGGAGTTCGTCCGCGGGCGCGATGACGGCCGATCACGGCTCGACCGCATCACCGGGATGGTCGGTCTGCACAGCATCCGCTCCGGTGGCATGGAGATCGACACGCCGTCCGGCCGCGTCCGACTCGGTGCGAACGATGCGTTCCTCTTCGGGCATGACAGCGCTCTTCGGGCGGCTCCGCTCCCGGAACTGCGGCTGCTGTCGATCGTGATCCCTGCTGGGGTGCTGACCGGCGTCGGCGTGCCCGGACCAGGGGAGATCCGCGCAGTGTCTTCCGACAGCGCGCTCCTCGATCCGGCACTCGCCTTCGCCGAGCGCGCTGCTGCGCTCGATCCGGAACCGGTCAGCGGCTTCGGCAGCTATTACTTCGAGCGGCTCCTGCAGGAGATGGTCATCGGCGTGGCAGTCGAGGGCGCCAAGGTCCCGCAGAAGGCGCCCAAGGCAGACATCCACCTCAGTGCGCTGGCGATGATCGCCGCGCAGCGCGAGGACCCTGCACTGTCGCCGCACATGATCGCCGACCAGCTCGCGATCTCCATGCGGCAGCTGCAGCGTGTGTTCCGATCGCACGATACGACGCCGGCGCGGCAGATTCGACGGGCGCGGGTCGAACACGCGGCGACGCTGCTCGCGGACCGCGCGTACGACGCGCTCAGCATCGCGGAGATCGGACGCTACGCGGGGTTCGCCGACGGTTCGAGCCTCGCTCGAGCGATGGCGCAGGAAGGGCATCGATCACCTGCCTCGCTGCGCCGTGCTTCACGATCGCCAGGCGGGGTCGCGGCGGGCTGACGATACCCAGCACGACGAACGACGGGTGCACAACGACAGAGTCGTCCGCTCTCGTCGCGAGGGCGGACGAGGACGCCACCATGACTCCCGGAAGACATCTTCCCGGACCCCGTCCTCGGCCGGCACGCGCGACGCCCGTTCGCCGTGCCTCGGCATCGCGCGTGCTTGCTCAGGTCGCAGGGGCGTCCGCCCACCCCAGAGGAGAACGACATCATGAGTGTCAACGAGCACGAGATCGAATTCGGCGCAGGAATGAAGCGCCGCACCGTCATCAGGGCAGCAGCGTGGTCCGCGCCCGTCATCGCCGTCGCCGTCGCCACGCCGATGGCCGCAGCGAGCGTCGCCGGACCGCAGACCGCCCCCGGCGGAGGACTGTCGGTCTGGCAGGGCAGCACCTCGGTCGGCACGTTCACCGTGGCCCAGCCGAACCGTGTGCAGGTCAACACCGGGCAGAGCGTCGGCTTCACGGTCACGGACGTCAACACCGGCGAGGATGCAGCGGCGGGGCTGTACACGTCCGGTGTCGTGACCGTGACCGTGACGTGGGGAGCCGGCAGCGGCGTGCCCACCCCGAGCAGCTACCGGATCGAGGAGCGCAACCTGAACGGCTGGTCGCGCGTCGGTGCGCTCCCGGACGCAGGCACCACCGGTTCGGTGCAGTACGTCTACACCGGCCTTCTCAACGGCGCGGCCAACGTCGTCCCCCTCCCTGTCGTCTGGCTGTACCCGACCGCGGGCGGGGCTCTCACCCCGACCTACGTCAACACCGTGCTGTCGGCTGAGCACCTGAGCGAGAAGACCTCGGGCGCCCGCGTTCCCTGAATTCGAACCGCAGAACAGCACGAGCCCCGCATCGGATGCCGATGCGGGGCTCTTACGCTACCGGTGCGTGCTGCTCAGTCGTGCCGGACCGAGAGCATGCGCCAGCCGTCGGGCACCTTCGCCTCGAGCGCTGCCATGTTCTCGCCTTCGATCTCGGTCGGCGCATCGCGGCGGTCGAAGGTGCCGACCACTGTGCGGATGCCGCCGGCCTGCATCGTGACGCTCGCCGTGGTCATGTCCCAGCCTTCAGGAGCCTGGGCGAGGAGCTGCTCGCGGAGCACCGGGATGTCCGGACCCTCGACGGTCGCGGTGCGGGTCTCGGCGGGGCGGATCAGGGCGAACAGCATCCTCCCAGACTACGGGAGCTCGACGGTCTCGTTCTCGGCGTCGAGCGGCTCGCCGGTGATCTTCGACTTCACGAAGCTGAAGATCGACGCGAGCTTGCCGCCGGGGCTGTCCCAGTACTCTGCCGACTCGGCGGAGAACTTCAGCAGCCCGACGTTCGGGTCCTCTGGGCCCTCGGTGAACCAGGCCTCGACCGTGGGGCTCCACAGTTCGCGGATCTTCGCCTGATCGTCGACGAGCGCTGCAGTGCCCGAGAGCGAGACCCAGGAGTCGTTCGAGCTGAGCGAGACTCCGACGCGCTCGTCGCGCTCGATGTCGACCGCGAGCGACGCGCTCTTGGCGACGAGGAACCAGAGATCGCCGTCGAACTCCGACTCCTGCACTGTGAGCGGATGCGCGACCAGGCGGTCCTGTGCGTTGCGGGTCGTGAACATCGCGAAGCGGAAGTCCTTGATCAGCTCTGCGACGCGCTGGGTGGGGGTGGTGTCGCTCATGGGAGTCGTCCTCTCGAGTGGGGCGGTGGAGACGGAGATCTCAGCATGCGCTTCGAGGGCGAAGACATCGAGGGGGTTGCGGTCCAGAGCGCCCCACGTTATGCACTCACATCGCGCATGCGAAGAGCCCCCAGAGCAGATGCTCTGAGGGCTCTCGACGTGCCGGCTCGGGTCAGACGCCGAAGTACAGCTCGTACTCGAACGGGTGCGGACGCTGCGCCATCGGCAGGATCTCGTTCTCGTACTTGTACGAGATCCAGGTCTCGATGAGCTCCTTGGTGAACACGCCGCCCTCGAGGAGGAACTGGTGGTCAGCCGCGAGCGCGTCGAGCGAGTCGAGCAGCGAGTTCGGCACCTGCGGGATGCCCTTGGCCTCCTCGGGGGGAAGCTCGTAGAGGTCCTTGTCGACCGGCTCGTGCGGCTCGGTGCGGTTCTTGATGCCGTCGAGGCCGGCCATCAGCTGCGCGGCGAACGCGAGGTACGGGTTGCCCGAGGCATCCGGAGCGCGGAACTCGATGCGCTTGGCCTTCGGGTTGGAGCCCGTGATCGGGATGCGGATCGCGGCGGAGCGGTTGCCGGCCGAGTAGACCAGGTTGACCGGAGCCTCGAAGCCCTTGACCAGACGGTGGTAGCTGTTCAGCGTCGGGTTGGTGAAGGCGAGCAGCGCCGGCGCGTGCGCCAGGATGCCACCGATGTACCAACGCGCGACGTCGCTGAGCTGGCCGTAGCCTGCCTCGTCGTAGAACAGCGGCTTGCCGCCCTCCCACAGGGACTGGTGCGTGTGCATGCCAGAACCGTTGTCGCCGTAGAGCGGCTTGGGCATGAAGGTCGCGACCTTGCCCCACTCGTTGGCGGTGTTCTTGACGATGTACTTGAACTTCAGGATGTCGTCTGCCGCGTGCACCATGGTGTCGAAGCGGTAGTTGATCTCCTGCTGGCCTGCGGTGCCCACCTCGTGGTGCGAGCGCTCCAGGATGAAGCCGGCGTCGATCAGCTTGAGCGTGATGTCGTCGCGGAGGTCAGCCGTCTTGTCGACGGGGGAGACGGGGAAGTAGCCGCCCTTGTACGGGGTCTTGTTGGCGAGGTTTCCGCCCTCTTCCTCGCGACCGGTGTTCCACGCGGCCTCTTCGGAGTCGACCTTGTAGAAGCTCTCGCCTGCGGTGACCGAGTAGCGCACGTCGTCGAAGATGTAGAACTCGGCCTCGGGGGCGAAGTACGCGGTGTCGGCGATGCCGGTGGAGGCGAGGTACTTCTCAGCCTTCTTGGCGACCTGACGCGGATCCTTCGAGTAGATCTCGCCGGTACGCGGGTTGTAGATGTCGAAGATCATCACGAGCGTGCTCGCCTCGCGGAACGGGTCGACGTATGCGGTCGTCACGTCCGGAATGAGCTGCATATCGGACTCGTGGATGCTGGCGAAGCCGCGGATCGAGGAGCCGTCGAACAGCTGACCCTCGGTGAAGAACGCCTCGTCCACCGTCGACGCAGGAATGTTGAAGTGCTGCTGCACGCCAGGGAGATCGGTGAAACGGATGTCAAGGAACTTGACGTCGTTCTCCTTGATGTAGCTCAGGACTTCGGACGAATCTTTGAACATAAACGACTCCTGTGTAGCGGAACGATGGCTTCACGGCCATTCTGCACAGTACGGCTGAGTGATTTCTCCTGGGTGTCCGCTTTGTTTCGAGCTTGTTACGGCGAAAGGGGTGGCTGAGCCCTCGGTATCCTGAAGGGGTGACGGATGCTGCTGCGAACATGTACCCCGGTGAGCGACTCGGGCTCCCGGAATCAGGGCCTCGAAGCATCGGCCGCACCGGACGTCGGATCGGGGCCCTGCTGATCGACTACGTCGCCGCCACGATCATCGCCACCGGCTTCCTCGGGTTCGACCAGTTCGCTCTGCCGTCTGAAGCCGGCATCACGCAGTTCGCGCCGATGTTCGTCTTCGCGCTCCTGCAGATCATCTTCATCCCGGTCGTCGGCGGAAGCCCCGGCCACCGCATCCTCGGCATGCGCGTCGTGCGCATCGACGGCAGCTGGATCGGCTTGTGGCGTCCGATCGTCCGCACCCTGCTGCTCGTGCTCGTGATCCCCGCGGTGATCTGGGACGGCGACCAGCGCGGCCTGCACGACAAGATCGTCGGCACGGTGCTCATCCGCGCCTGAGGGACTCATCCGCGGCCGAGCGACTCGCTCGGGTGCCGCTCGGTCAGTCCTTGCCGCGGTTGCGTCGACGCGCCTCGCGCGGCGCACGGCCGCCGAGGAACGACCGTGCGGGATCGACGGTGTAGCCGTGCCGGAGCGCTTCGCGGCCGATCAGCATCCGGAAGCCCATCTCGTCGCGATTGCTCAGCGTGACCTCCGCGAGCACCTCGCGGTCGACCAGGCGCAGCAGCAGCTGCACGACGATCCGCTGCTGCGCGTGACCGGAGGAGCTTCGCACGGCGCGTCGATCGTGGATCGGGGTCTCGACGACGACGGCATCCTCCTGGCTGTCCTGCCAGGGCTTCACGCGGAACCGGACCCACGACTCGCCGTCCTGCTCGAACTCGACGATGTCGAAGGCATGCAGCGAGGAGGTGCGTGCGCCGGTGTCGATCTTGGCCTTGATCCAGTCGACGCCGAGATCGGGGAGCGCCACCCATTCTCGCCACCCCGTAAGAGTGTTTGAATGGGATGTCTTCGTCACTCGATACATCTTGGCAGGAATTCCCCGTGAAGCTCGCAGTACTCTCCCGTGCGCCGCAGGCGTACTCCACTCAGCGACTGCGTGCTGCCGCGCTCCAGCGCGGTCACAACGTCAAGGTGCTGAACACGCTGCGCTTCGCGATCGACCTCACTGCGGATGAACCGGACCTGCATTACCGGGGCAGGCAGCTCAGCGATTACGACGCGATCCTGCCTCGCATCGGCAACTCGATCACGTACTTCGGCACCGCCGTGGTGCGTCAGTTCGAGCAGATGGACGTCTACACGCCGAACACGGCGAACGGCATCTCGAGCGCGCGCGACAAGCTCCGCGCCAACCAGATCCTGTCGCGTCACAACATCGCCATGCCGCCCACGGCGTTCGTGCGCAACCGCGCGGACGTGCGGCCGGCCATCGAGCGGGTCGGCGGCGCTCCCGTCGTGATCAAGCTGCTGGAGGGCACGCAGGGCATCGGTGTGATCCTCGCACCGCAGGTGAAGGTCGCCGAGGCCATCATCGAGACGCTGCACTCGACGAAGCAGAACGTGCTGATCCAGAAGTTCATCTCGGAGAGCCGTGGGCGCGACATCCGTGCCCTGGTGGTCGGCGATCGGGTCGTGGCCGCGATGCGTCGTTCTGCGGCCGGCGACGAGTTCCGCTCCAACGTGCACCGCGGCGGTTCGGTCGAATCGGTCGAGCTCGACCCCGTGTACGAACGTGCGGCCGTGCGGTCGGCGCAGATCATGGGCCTTCGCGTCGCCGGTGTCGACATGCTCGAGGGCGACGACGGCCCGTTGGTCATGGAGGTCAACTCCTCTCCGGGACTGCAGGGCATCGAGACCGCGACCAAGCTCGACGTGGCCGGCGCGATCATCGACTACATCGCCGGACAGGTCGCCTTCCCCGAGATCGACGTGCGCCAGCGCCTGACGGTGTCCACGGGTTACGGCGTCGCCGAGCTCATGGTGCACGGCGCGGTCGACCTGGTGGGCAAGACGCTGGGCGAGGCTGGCCTGTGGGAGCGTGACATCACGGTGCTGACGCTGCACCGCGGAGTCAGCGTGATCCCGAACCCGCGCAAGCACGTCGTGCTCGAGGCTGACGATCGGCTGTTCTGCTTCGGCAAGCTCGACGAGATGCGCGGTATGATCCCGGAGCGTCGTCGGCGCCGCGCCAAGGTGCGCCGCCTGCCACGGCAGCCGCTCTCCGAGTGAGCACGGGTCGCTGACGGAGACTGCCCGCTGAACTGAGAAGCGCGGCCGCCCCGAGAGGGACGGCCGCGCTTCTGCGTGGAGGAGGAGGCTCAGCGCGGACGCTGGGCGCGCACCTTGGTCGGGTCGATGCCCTTCGGGATCGGCAGCGAGGACAGCGACTGCGAGACCGACTCGATACGGCGGATGACGGCGCCCATGGTCGCCTTGTCGATCGTCTTCGGAAGCTTCTTGATGGTCTTGGACAGGTCGGCGATGGCGACCTCGTCATCGCCGTGTCCGACGTAGAGCACGGTCACCGGCACGCCGTTGGCGACGCGCTGGACCTTGCTGCGCTCCTCGTTCACGAGACGCGTGAGACGACCGCGCGCGCCCTCGCCGACGATCACGACGCCGCCGCGGCCGACCGTGCGGTACACGGCCTCCTGCGTCTTCGGGTTGATGCCGACCGGCGTCTCTGAGGCCTGCCAGCGGCGTCCGAGGCTCGTGCTCAGCACGTGACCGGTAGCGCCGGGCATGCCGTCGATCTTGGCGTACATCGCCGTCGTGGAGAGGCGCGTCATCAGGAACATCGCGCCGAGCACACCGAGCATGAGGCCGGTGATGCCCCAGAGCACGAGGGTCCAGACCTGGAACGGGGGGATCAGGTAGCCGGCGATGAGTCCGAGCAGGACACCGCCGATGAGGATGCCGATCTGTGCCCAGGGCAGCCAGGAGTACACCTCACGCGTGAACCGGAAGAGGGACTTGATCTGGGAGAAGAACCCAGGACGCTTCTCGGGTTCGGGAGCACGTTTTGCCATAAGGTCAGCCTACCGATTCCTGAGCGCTCTGATGGCGTCGTTCGCGCCCAGCGGAGGGCCGATGGGCTGCCTCAAACTCATCCTGCACACGGCGTCATCCGGTGGGATCTGATTCACAGCCCACCGGATGCACGCCATCGTCGGTCACGACCGGGTCAGATGGAGGCATGGCGCGCACACCCGACACTGAGCAGGCACCGCTGCTCAGTCGCGCGCATCGGATGATCCGTGTGCTGGACAACGGCGACGGGCCGTTCCCCGGCGCGCTGGTCACTGATGGTGACGTCGTCGTCGTGGCGCGGGATGCCGTGGATCTCAGCGGATGGGAGGCGTGGCGGTTCGCAGGGTCAGAACATGTGGCCGCGCCGATGGACCTCGTGCGTCGTGCAGACGGGCACGACGTGCTGCTGCCGTGGTGCACGGAGCGGGTGGGGGTCTTCCTCGCACGGCGCGCTGGGGCTGGGGCGCCGCTGACTCCGGGGGAGAGCAGCACGTTGGTGGTGAGCCTGCTGCGCGCGCTCGCGGAGCTCGGGGCGAACGAGCGCGCCGATGTCCAGGGGACCTGGTGGCTCACCGACGAGGGCAGGCCGGTGTTCGTGATCGGCGAGGGGGAGCCGGCGCGTGCAGGGGTCGCGTCGCTCAGCGCGCGGCTCGGCGAGCAGAATCGCGATCGGACGCTGGGGCGCCTGCTTGCGACGATGCACGCAGGACTGACGAAGAGCGTCGCCGAGCAACCGGGCATCCCGCGCCTCCTGCTCGATCGGTGGGAGAACGAGATGCTCGAGATCGCGTCTCCTCGCGCGCTCCGGCGTGATGTGCCCACGCCGGAAGCGGCGCAGGCGATCGCCAGGCCCGGCGCAGTCGGTCAGGTGCCGGTTCCGTCGCGCAGAGCGTCGAGGCGGGTGCGCGTGCACTCCGGGGCTCGCGCGCGCTCGTCTCGACTCGTTTCGGTCATCAGACATGCGTCCGATCGCGTTGCGGGAACCGGTCGCCTGATCGCATCGATCTTCCGTCGGACGCGTTCGAGCGCCCGTCGTGCGATGCCGACGGAGCTGCAGGCCAGGTCGGTGGAGGCTGTTCCCGCCACCTCGAGTCGACGCCGCCCACTCGTACTGGCCGGGGCGGCCGCGGTGGTCGTGCTGACTGTCGGCATGCTCTGGCCGAGCGGTGGCGATGACGATGCGGCGGGGAACGATCGGATGCCGGCTCCGACGCGCGCAAAGGAGGTCGTGGGGCCGCTGAGGGCGACGCCGGCATCGAGCGCGACTGCCGTGGATGAGGTGGTGTCGAACACCACCAAGAACACGAACGCGTCGAAAGCGAATGCCGCAACGGCAGAGGATGACCCGGTGGAGGCGGCAGCGACGCTCTGGGAGGAGATCGAAGCATGCCGGAACGCGCAGGATGCCGTGTGCGAACGTGCGATCGTTCCGGGGGCGGTGGGTGTGGTCGACGCCCTGGACGCCGATTCGAAGACGCTGCCCGTCTTCGCGGTGATCGACCAGTACGGCGATATCGCGGTGGTGCGAGCCGAGCAGGAAGCCGTCGAGCAGGACGGCACCGAGCAGTCCGAGGGCTCAGGGGAGGCCGAAGCGGCGGTTCCGTCGGGAAAGGTGCTGGTGCTCGCGCGCCTCAACGAGAAATGGCTGGTCCGCGACGTCTATGACGTCGCGGACCAGCCAGGGTGACGCAGTGTGTCAGGCGCCGAGCTGTGCAGCGAACTGCGCTGACTCGAGGCGAGCCTTCACAGCGCCGAGGAAGCGAGCAGCGTCGGCACCATCGATGATCCGGTGGTCGTACGACAGTGCGAAGTACACGTACGAGCGGATCGCGATGGCGTCCGAACCGCCGACCTTCACGAGACCGGGGCGCTTGACGACCGTTCCGGTGCCGAGGATCGCGGACTGCGGCAGGAAGACGACAGGCGTGTCGAACAGCGCGCCACGCGAACCGGTGTTGGTCAGCGTGAACGTGCCGCCGGCGAGCTCGTCCGGCTTCAGCTTGTTGTCGCGGGTGCGTGCGGCGAGGTCGGCGATCTCGTGCGCGATCTCCGCGATGTTCTTCGAGGCGGCGTCACGCAGCACCGGCGTGAGCAGTCCACGCTCGGTGTCGACGGCGATCGACAGGTTCTCGGTGGCCGGGTACACGATCTTGTCGCCGTCGACCGTGGAGTTCACGATCGGGAACGCCTGCAGCGCCTCAGCGGCGGCAAGCGCGAAGAACGGGAGGAACGACAGCTTGTCGCCCGTCTTCTCGAGGAACGAGCCCTTGACGCTGTCGCGATAGTCGGCGAGCGCAGTGACGTCGATCTCGACCACCGTGGTGAGCTGTGCGGTCTGCTGCATCGATGCGACAGCGCGCTCGGCCAGGACCTTGCGCAGACGCGACATCGGCTGCGTGGTGCCACGCAGCGGCGAGACCTCGAGCGGTGCCGGAGTAGCGGGCGCCGCGGCAGCCGCCGGAGCGGATGCGGCGGACTCGGCTGCCTTCAGCACATCCTCTTTGCGGATGCGCCCACCGACGCCGGTGCCGGTGACCGACGCGAGGTCGACACCCTGCTGGGAGGCGAGCCGGCGGACGAGCGGCGTGACGTACAGGTTGTCGCTGTCGCCGGCAGCCGGTGCGGCAGCAGGCGCCGGAGCAGCGGCGGGAGCAGGTGCCGGAGCGGCAGGTG
>Ga0160464_101031_pt1 | contig 12880 bp, 11 predicted proteins | sample HID1971I_E11MG_FD_108275 | JGI IMG/M metagenome (GOLD analysis project Ga0160464, IMG submission 108275) | Enriched millipede-associated microbial communities from UW Madison campus, WI, USA - HID1971I_E11 MG | ecosystem: Host-associated > Arthropoda: Insects > Digestive system > Unclassified ... | reverse complement strand
TACTTCGGTTGCCAGGCACTGGTGATGTGCCCGACCCGTGAGCTGTCCTACCAGGTCGCCAAGGAAATCCGTCGCCTGGCCCGTGCCGAAGTCAATATCAAGGTGCTGACCCTGTGCGGCGGCGTGTCCCTCGGCCCGCAGATCGCTTCCCTGGAGCACGGTGCCCACGTGATCGTCGGCACCCCGGGCCGTATCCAGCAGCACCTGCGCAAAGGTTCGCTGGTACTGGATGGCTTGAACACCCTGATCCTCGACGAAGCCGACCGCATGCTCGACATGGGTTTCTACGACGCCATCGAAGACATCATCAGCAAGACCCCGCCACGCCGCCAGACCCTGTTGTTCTCGGCCACCTACCCGGTGAGCATCAAGCAACTGGCGTCCAAGTTCATGCGCGCGCCGCAGCAGGTGAAGGCCGAGGCGTTCCACTCCGATGACCAGATCGAGCAGCGCTTCTACGAGATCTCCCCGGAAGAACGCATGGATGCGGTGACCAAGGTCCTGGCGCACTTCCGCCCGGCTTCCTGCGTGGCGTTCTGCTTCACCAAGCAGCAAGTGCAGGAAACCGTGGATCACCTGACATCCAAAGGCATTTCCGCCGTCGGCCTGCACGGTGACCTGGAACAGCGCGACCGTGACCAGGTACTGGCCATGTTCGCCAACCGCAGCACCTCCGTACTGGTCGCCACAGACGTCGCCGCCCGTGGCCTGGACATCGACTCGCTGGACATGGTGATCAACGTCGAACTGGCCCGCGACTCGGAAATTCACATCCACCGCGTCGGCCGCACCGGTCGTGCCGGAGAGACCGGTATCGCCATCAGCCTGGTGGCGCCGTCCGAAGCGCACCGCGCCCAGGCCATCGAGCAACTGCAGAAGTCGCCACTGAACTGGGACCAACTGGACAACCTCAAGCCGCAAAGCGGGGGCCCGCTGCTGCCGCAGATGAGCACCCTGTGCATCGCCGCCGGGCGCAAGGACAAGGTCCGCCCAGGCGACATTCTGGGTGCATTGACCGGTGAAGCCGGCATTCCGGGCGCCCAGGTCGGCAAGATCGCAATCTTTGATTTCCAGGCATTCGTGGCCGTGGAACGCGGGATCGCCAAGCAGGCGTTGCAGCGTTTGAATGATGGCAAGATCAAGGGCCGATCGTTGCGCGTGCGGATCTTGTAAATATCTCGCACACCAATGGAGATTCAAATGTGGGAGGGGGCTTGCTCCCGATAGCGGAGTCTCAGTCATATAGATGTGACTGAACCACCGCCATCGGGAGCAAGCCCCCTCCCACATTTGACTGTATTTCAATTCAGAATTTGTATGAGGACACCGTTTTGCGCTCGACCGAAGTTGTGATCATTGGCGCCGGCGCCGCAGGCTTGATGTGCGCACTGACCGCCGCCGGGCGCGGGCGCAAGGTGATGCTGATCGACCACGCCAACAAAGCCGGCAAGAAGATCCTGATGTCCGGTGGTGGCCGCTGCAATTTCACCAATATGTACACCGAGCCGGCCAACTTCCTTTCGCACAATGCACACTTCTGCAAGTCGGCCCTGGCGCGCTATACCCAGTGGGACTTTATCGCGCTGGTCGCCAAGCACGACGTGCCCTACCACGAGAAGAAACTCGGCCAGCTGTTCTGCGATAATAAATCCAGCGACATCCTCGGCATGCTGCTCGATGAGTGCATCCAGACCGGCGTGAGCCTGCACCTGGACACCTGCGTGGAGGAAATCGCCAAGTTCGACAGCGGCTACCAGCTGCAGACCTCCCTGGGCGAACTGCGCTGCGAATCCCTGGTGATTGCCACTGGCGGCTTGTCGATCCCGACACTGGGCGCTACCGGTTTTGGCTATCAAGTCGCCAGGCAATTCGGCCATGAACTGTTACCGACCCGCGCCGGGCTGGTGCCGTTCACCATCACCGACCAGCTCAAGCCATTGTGCAGCGAGTTATCCGGCACTTCAGTGGATTGCCTGGTGAGCTGTAACGGCCAGAGCTTTCGCGAGAACATCCTGTTCACCCATCGCGGCCTGAGCGGGCCGGCGATTTTGCAGATCTCTTCCTACTGGGAATCGGGCGACACGGTGGAAATCAATCTGTTGCCCGATCATGACGCCCATGACTGGCTGCAACAGCAACAGGCCGAGCATCCCAACAGCGAGTTAAAGACCCTGCTGGGGGAGATTTTCACCAAGAAGATGGCCAACCTGCTGGCCCAAAGCTGGTTCGAATCCAAACCGATGAAGCAGTACACCCACGCTGAAATTGCCGATATCGCGCAAAAGCTTGGGAGCTGGCAACTCGTACCGGCCGGCACCGAGGGCTATCGCACTGCTGAGGTAACCTTAGGTGGAGTGGATACGCGGGAGGTGTCGTCCAAGACCATGGAGTCACTGAAAAGCCCTGGCCTGTACTTCATCGGCGAAGTGCTGGATGTGACCGGTCACTTGGGCGGGTTCAACTTCCAGTGGGCCTGGGCGTCCGGCTACGCCGCCGCGCAATATGCCTGACACAACGCAGTAAAAAATGTGGGAGGGGGCTTGCCCCCGATAGCGGAGCATCAGTCACCTTATGAGTTGACTGGTCCACAGCTATCGGGAGCAAGCCCCCTCCCACATTGGTTTTGTAGTGATCTTGAAAAATTTGCTCCTGGATGTGATCACCACCCTTGCCGTGGCGTCCTTGATAGCTCAATTTAGCGACACTGTCCCGGAAGACTCCAGACTTCATGTCATCGACCTCGTTCAAGCAGTCCATGCGGCGCCTGTGGGCGCTGGATAAATTCAGCTACAGCGTACGGGTGTTCATCGCCCTCACCGGCAGCATGGCGCTGTGTTGGTACCAGGATGAAATGACGCTGCTGATCCCGCTGTTCCTGGGGATTATCGCCAGCGCCCTGGCCGAGACCGATGACAGTTGGCAAGGCCGTCTCAACGCCCTGGCGGTGACGCTGGTGTGTTTCAGCATCGCTGCGCTGTCGGTGGAGTTGCTGTTCCCCTACCCGTGGATCTTTGCCCTGGCCCTGGCCCTGGCCAGTTTCTGCCTGACCATGCTTGGCGCGTTGGGTGAGCGCTATGGCGCGATTGCCTCGGCCACCTTGATCCTGTCGGTCTACACCATGATCGGCGTTGACCAGCGTGGCGGCGCCGTCACCGACTTCTGGCATGAACCGTTGCTGCTGGTGGCCGGCGCCGCCTGGTACGGGGTGCTGTCGGTGCTGTGGCAGGTACTATTTTCCAACCAGCCGGTGCAGCAAAGCCTGGCGCGATTGTTCCGTGAGCTGGGGCGTTACCTCAAGCTCAAGTCATCCTTATTCGAACCGATACGCCAGCTGGATGTGGAAGCACGCCGCCTCGAACTGGCCCAGCAAAATGGCCGGGTGGTCGCGGCATTGAATGCGGCCAAGGAAATCATCCTGCACCGCGTCGGCAACGGTCGGCCGGGCTCGAAGGTCAGCCGCTACCTGAAACTCTACTTCCTGGCCCAGGACATCCACGAGCGCGCCAGTTCCTCCCACTACCCCTACAACGCCCTCACCGAAGCCTTCTTCCACAGCGATGTGCTGTTCCGCTGCCAGCGCCTGCTGCGCCAGCAAGGCAAGGCGTGCCAGACCCTGGCCGAGTCGATCCAACTGCGCCAGCCATTCATCTATGACGACAGCTTCGCCGAAGCCCTGGGCGACCTCAACGCCTCCCTGGAACACCTACGCATCCAGAGCAACCCGGCCTGGCGTGGTCTGTTGCGCTCGTTGCGCGCCTTGGCGGCCAACCTGTCCACCCTCGACCGCCTGCTGGGCGATGCCAGCAACCCCGACGCCCTGGCCGACGCCACCGACAGCAACCTGCTGGACCGCGCCCCGCGCAACCTCAAGGAAATGTGGACGCGCCTGCGCACCCAACTGACCCCCACCTCGCTGCTGTTTCGCCATGCCCTGCGCCTGTCCCTGGCGCTGACCATCGGCTACGGCACCCTACATGCGATCCACGCGTCCCAGGGTTACTGGATCATCCTCACCACCCTGTTTGTCTGCCAGCCCAGCTACGGTGCTACGCGGCGCAAGCTCGGCCAGCGCATCATCGGTACCGCCATCGGCCTCACCGTGGCCTGGGCGCTATTCGACCTGTTTCCCAACCCCGTGGTGCAATCAATGTTCGCCATCGCCGCGGGCCTGGTGTTCTTTATCAACCGCACCACGCGCTACACCCTGGCCACGGCGGCGATCACCCTGATGGTACTGTTCTGCTTCAACCAGGTGGGCGATGGCTACGGGCTGTTCCTGCCGCGGCTGTTCGATACCTTGCTCGGCAGCCTGATCGCGGGGCTGGCGGTATTCCTGTTCCTGCCGGACTGGCAAGGCCGGCGCCTGAACAAAGTGCTGGCCAATACCCTGACCTGCAACAGCATCTACTTGCGCCAGATCATGCAGCAATACGCCGCCGGCAAACGCGACGACCTGGCCTACCGCCTGGCCCGCCGCAACGCCCACAACGCCGATGCCGCACTGTCCACCACCCTGGCGAATATGCTGATGGAGCCGGGACACTTCCGTAAGGAAGCCGATGTGGGCTTTCGCTTCCTGGTGCTGTCCCACACCCTGCTCAGCTATTTGTCAGGGCTGGGTGCGCACCGCGAAACCCAACTGCCGGCCGATGTGCGCGAGCATTTGATCGACGGCGCCGGGCACGCCCTGGCATTGAGCATCGATGAAATCGCCAGTGGGCTGGCGAATAAACAACCGATTGCGATTCAGAGTGATGCCGAAGAAGCGTTGGCGGCAGAGCTGGAGCAAATGCCCGATGAGATCGACGAAGGGCAACGGTTGGTGCAGACGCAGTTGGCGTTGATTTGCCGGCAGTTGGGGCCGTTGCGCACGTTGGCTGCGCATTTGATCAAAGATACCAGCGCGGCTTAGGCCGCTATCGGGAGCAAGAACGCTACATCCCATGCGCCTTCATCAACCGCGCATAACTGCCATCAGCCTTCATCCTGGCAATCTCCCGGTCAAAACCGGCGACGATCTGCGCATGCTCGGGGTTCTTCAGGCTGACCAGGATGTGCAGGCTGTTCTCGCTCAATGGCTTGCCCACAAACACCACGGCATCGCGCACCCGCGGCGACTCCCGCGCCAGGTAATAGCGCGCTACGTATTCATCCTCCAGCGTCAGTCTCACACGCTGCGCCGCCAGCATGCGCACGGCCATGGCGAAGTTGTGCACTGGCACTTTCTGCAACTGGGTGTCTTGATCGAATGCCGCCGAGTAGGCATAACCGCGCACCACGGCGATGGCCTCGTCGTGCAGTGCGTCCAGGCTTTGATATTCGATGGCATCGTCGCTACGCTTGAGAAAGCGCACACGGTTAAGCAAGTACTCGCCGGAAAACTGCCCCAGGTGCGTGCGGTCCTCGTTATACCAGGCGTTGATCAGCACGTCGTAGCGCCCATCCCCCACGCCCTTCAATGCGCGCGCCCAGGGCACCTGTTCAAAATCACTGGCGTACCCTGCGCGGGCCAGGGCCGTACGGACGATATCAGTAGCCAGGCCGCCATTGACCAAGGTGGCATCAGTAAACGGTGGCCAACCATCCGCCACCAGGCGCAAACGTTGTGCCAGCGCCGGTTGCGCCAGCAGCAGCACTGCGATCAAAGCAACGGCACGAGTCAATCGCGGCATGCTTAAAGTCCTTGGCGGGCAGGCGATGGCCTGATAACAGTAGCTCATCAATGAGCTTGCATTGCAGATTACACAAAGAAGCCCGCGGCGCATGCACAGAATGATGGCAAATTGACGCCATTCACAAAATGGCCGATTTTAGACAGCAGCGCCCGTCGCGCTTACTATCCCTGGCAGGTCTTTATAAGAGCGCACATCATGACGGTTGATTGGGTCTGCAAACATCACGACGACTTGGGCAAGGAACAGCTGTATGCCATCTTGCGCCTGCGCAGCGAGGTCTTCGTCGTCGAACAAAAATGCGTCTACCAGGACATAGATAGCCAGGACCTGGCAGGGGATACTCACCACCTCATGGCCTGGCAAAATGATGAGCTGGTGGCCTACCTGCGGTTACTCGACCCGGAGTCCCAGGGCGGCGATGTGGTGATTGGCCGCGTTATCGTAGCAAAGGTGGCGCGGGGCAGCGGGCTGGGGCATCAAATGATGGAAGAGGCGCTCAAGCGCGTTGAGGATATCTGGCCGCAAACACCGGTTTACCTGTCGGCGCAGGCACATTTGCAGGGGTATTACGCGCGGTATGGATTTGTGGTGGCGGGCGAGGAATACCTGGAAGACGATATTCCACATATCGGTATGCGGCGGGCTTGAGAGCCTCATCGGGGGCAAGCCCCCCCTGCCTCAGGGATAACCCAGCACTTGCTTGATCGCCGCAAGATTGGCCTCGATCCACCGCCGGTCAATCGCGCCCCAATCACGAATTCGATAATTCCCAGCGTGGTTGCGCGCTCCCTCTTGCTGCTCAAACTCGCAGACGATATCCAGGTCCGCCAACGCCGCAATCGTGTCCTGGGCCGTACGCCGAGGCATGCCGGTGGCTTCGGTAAGCGCCGGCACACTGCTGGCCGACTGGCTGTCGATCAGGTACGCCACGTAAAGGCGGCGGTAGAAGCTGCTTTTGGTCTTGCTCACATCCATGGTCAGTCGCCTTATGGTTAGGGCTTACCCTGCAAATCGCGCCAGGTGAGGTACACACGCAGGTCGAACTCCACTTGATGGTAGTCTGGCATCATGTATTGGCAGAGTTTGTAGAACGCCTTGTTGTGGTCCGACTCCTTGAAGTGGGCCAGCTCATGCACCACGATCATGCGCAGAAACTGCGGCGCCGCCTCCTTGAACAGCGAAGCGATGCGAATCTCCTTCTTGGATTTGAGATTACCGCCCTGCACCCGCGAAATTGTAGTGTGCAAACCCAGGGCGCGATGAGTCAGGTCCAGCCGGTTGTCGAACAGCACTTTATCAATAGCGGGTGCGTTGCGCAGGTGCTCCTGCTTCAAGGCCAGGGCATAGGCGTACAGGGCCTTGTCACTCTGCACGGCGTGGCGTTCGGGGTAACGCTGTTCCAGGTAGGCGCCCAACTGGTCTTTGGCAATCAGTTGGCGCACCTGCTCCTGGAGCGCAGCGGGATAGGCCTGGAGGTATTTCAACGCGGTCATGGGGTCTGCAACGCAATTCGGACGGGCGCCAGTGTAGCCAATTCAAGGCAAATGAGGGTACGACCAACCGGCAACGTCCTCGGCCATCAATGGCGCCGCCGCCCACGGCCCCTGGATATGCGTGCAACCATTGGCTTTGAGCCACTGGATTTGCTCAAGGGTCTGCACCCCCTCGGCAATCACCAGCACATCAAAATGCCCACACAACTGGATGATGCTGCGTGCCATCGCCGCATCCCGTGTCGAACCGGGCAGGCGCGCCACCAGTTGCGGGTCAAGCTTGAGCGTGTCGAACTGCAAGTCCCGCAAATGGGCCAATGAACAGTGACCTGAACCAAAGTCATCCAGGGCAATACGCACCCCAATCCGGCGCAGTAGTTGCAGCTGTTTGGTCGACTCCTCCAGGTTACTCATCAGGCAGTTCTCGCCGATTTCCACCTCCAGTTGCCGCCCCTGCAGCCCATATCGCTCCAGGATCTGCTGCAGTTGGCTGGCCAGGTTGGGCATATTGAACTGGCTGCTGCTCAGGCTCACGCTCAGCACCAGCTCAGGGTCGAAGACGCCCTGCCAGGCTTGGCGCTGGGCAGCGACTTGCTGGTAGATCCAGGCGCTCAACTGGCTGATCAACCGCGCCTCTTCCAGCAACGGCAAGAACAAACCCGGCGGTACATCGCCGACGCTCGGATGCTGCCAGCGCAACAACGCTTCGACACCGCGCAAACGTCCATCCACGATACAAACCTGGGGTTGGTACACCAGGGTGAAATCCTTGTTTTGAATGGCGGTGCGCACGCTGTCTTCAAGCATCAGCCGCGAACGGGCACGGCCGTTCATTTCCTGGTCGTAGTAACGATACTGCTGACGGCCGGCCCGCTTGGCTTCGTACATCGCAATGTCTGCCGCCCGCAACAGGCCGTTCAGGTCCGAGCCACAATCCGGGAACGTCGCAATCCCGATACTGACCCCGAGCATTACCTCCAAACCGTCGACCTGCTGGCACACAGACACCCGCTCGATGAGCTTTTCCGCGATCTTCGCCGCCTGTTCGGGAAATTCCAGCTCAAGCAACGCGGTGAACTCGTCCCCGCCCATGCGCCCGAGAATGTCGTAGGAGCGCAGACAGGCCTGCATCTGTTCCGACACCCAGCGCAGCACTCGGTCGCCAGCGTCGTGGCCCAGCGTATCGTTGACCCGCTTGAAGCCATCCAGGTCCAGGTACAACAACACCAGCGCCTGCTCGTTGCGTTCGTTGCGCAACAAGGTGTTCTCTACCGCCTGATGGAATCCACGACGATTGAGCAGCCCGGTCAACGGATCGGTCACGGCCTGGAATTCCAGTTGCTGATGAAGATGGCGCACTTCGGACATGTCCAGCACCGTCACGACCATAGCCTTCTGCTCGGCAGGCAATGGCGCACAGGACAATGCCACCGGCACCTGCTGGCCACGCCCGGTGCGCAAAATGGCGTCATGCTGGCGCCACGTCTCGCCCCTGCGATACGCCTCGTACATCGGGAAGCCCAACCAGGCGGGCACATGGGGTTTTTGCAGGAAACTCAGGAAACTTTCGCCCTGCAGCTCAGCCATCGTGGCGTTCAGCAAACGCGAGATAGCCGGGTTGGCATACTCGATCACACTGCCTTCGCCCACCACCAGGATGCCCTCGGCAGCGTTATCCAGTATCGAGGCATTAAAGGCCCTAGCCAGCTCCAGGTCATGGCTCAGGCACTGCAAGGCACGGCGGTTGCGCTGATGTTCAAGCAAGGCTTGCACCTTAGGCTTGAGGATATGCGGGTCAAACGGTTTGAACAGATAGTCGATCGCCCCGCTGGCATAGCCTTCAAGCACTGACGCGGGGGACTGGGCGGTGGCTGTCAGAAAGATAATCGGCGTCATGCGCGTACGTTGGCTGCCACGCATCAGGCGCGCCACCTCGAAGCCGTCCATACCGGGCATGCGTACGTCCAGCAGCACCAGGTCGACATCGTGGGCCAGCAGCAACTCCAAGGCTTCCAGGCCGGACGTGGCGGTAATCACCTGCCAGTCTTCACGTTGCAACAGCGCACGCATGCTGACGAGGTTTTCCGGGTAGTCATCGACCACCAGGAGAACCGAACTTGCATCGCCGGGTTGTGGAGCGCCATCCATGCTACGTCTCTTCCTTAGGGAGCTGCACCGGTCACTTCTGATACAAAGGCCGGATAAACACTGAGGGCTCACTCTAGCCCCGGTTCCAAAAAAGCAGAAGTGACGCCGATGCCCTCATTGCACCAAAGCCAAGGAAGCCGACTAACGGTAAGGCCCTGTAGCCCGCGATTCATGGGCAACATGGCTTTTTGGCATTCCTCTGACGCCAATAAATTGCCAGCAATTGTTTAACAATCGAACGAGCAGCGCCTATAAAGAACCGGTAAGGCCTGCGGGCCAACGCTTTCACCCTCTGTAAAAGGCCAACACCATGATCGACCTTTCCACCTGGAACCTGAGCATTCCAGTCGGCTCCCCGCCCACGACCATCGACACCCCGAGGCTACTGAGCGGCTTCAACGATCAATACTTCCAGGCCGAAGGCAGCGACGTGCAGTTCTGGACCCCCGTCACCGGCACCCGCACCGAAAACGCCATCTACCCGCGCAGCGAACTGCGCGAAACCTACGCCGACGGCCGCCTGCGCAACTGGACCTACCCCGAGGCCGACAACTTTCTGCGTGCCACCCTGGCGGTCAATCAGGTGCCCTCCTCCGGCAAAATCGTGATCGGCCAGATCCACGCCTATGACAGCCAGAAACCGTTGATCAAGCTGGAGTACCAGTTCAAGGAGAAAACCCAGACCGGCAACATCGTCGCCAAGGTGCGCATGCGCCCGGATGAAGCCGAAAGCCGGGTGATCATCGTCGCCTCCAATGTGCCCCTGGAGAAGAGCTTCACCTACGTGATCAACCTCAACAAAGCCGGGCTGCTCAGCGTGTTTGCCGCCGACAGCGAGTGGAATGAACGCATAGGCGCGGCCTGGGGCGACAAGCCGCTGTACTTCAAGGCGGGGGTGTATGTGCAGGACAACAGCGGGGACAGCCAGGAGGGGGCAAGGGTGACGTTTGCGAAGTTGGATATTGATCACGAGTAAGCGGATTGCCCTCAATACGAGTAGTCCATGTCTGATGAGCACGAGGATCATTTCCCGATAGATCCAGACGATTAAATCCCCTGTGGGAGGGGGCTTGCTCCCGATAGCGGTGTATCAGTTCCAATAGCTGTGACTGACCCACCGCAATCGGGAGCAAGCCCCCTCCCACACTTGCCCCGCTTGGCCTGAGAGCCCGGTGCTAGTCCTACAGCACCGTTGCGGCCAGTCAATTCGCCGCTTATAGTTCGCCCCGTCGCTGGCTGAACAGCGATAGGGTTTCGCAGCCCTACAGAGTTAAACCGCACCCGTCAAAACAGTCCCGGTATTCTTGCCGATGGCCGTCTTTGTTATGGCGGCTGTGCGTGGGAGACCTTCGGGTCTGCCGGGTCTTAACTCCTCGGTCTGCGAACCCGCGTACAGCTGCCACCTAATTTGTTTCGCAGCAAACGGTGGTCAATCTTCTTTCGAGTTAAGGATTCACCATGACCCAACAACTACCACCCCGCCGCTTCACCCCCTGCACCGAAACCGCCACAGACTACCCCGTGCTCCTGATCGACAGCGACGCCCCACTGCTCGACCTCCACGCCTGCCTGCGCGAACGCCTCAACGCGGCCCTTGAACATCTCAACCTGATGGCCTGTTCCAGCCTGCCGGACTTCGCTGAGCGCGACCTGAACAACATCGCCAACACTGCACGCATACTGGTTCAGGACGTGAGCGATGTGTTTCGAGTGATTGAGCATCGAGCGTTCGATACGCCCAGCGCCGTCTAATCAAACTCCAGCAAAAAACCCGTATTCCTGCGGGTTTTTCATAGATCGGACTTATTTAAAATTATCCCATCAGGTCAGTCCTAATCACCTGATGGCTTCGCCTATCTACTGAGGAGGCAATGTAAATTTCGCAGGACCCTTTGAGTTCATCAGCTCAAAAGTACAGTCTGTGACATTGTTACCTTTACATTCCTCGTGCTCGTTCCAAGCACTGCCTTTAGCCACGGGAGATAAGGTAAAACGCTTGGACAGTCTTAAATAGTCGTTCTTGCCTTTTCCTACATAATCGCAGATCACATAGTTGTAAGGTAACTTCGTTTCACTGTCTGTTTCCTGCTTGATCGCCGCGACTGAAAATTTAAACCCGTCAACCATCGAACTATCCTCGATAAGCTGCTCACCATTCCACTCCTGCTCCCCGTCTGAAAAGTGAATGCTCACTGCCTTAATACTTGAGACGTCGGGACAAGACAGCGGAGCTGTATAGGCATTACCCATTAGCGCTAATCCTCCAACAGCAGTAAGGCATTGAAGCGTTTTTAATAGATGCAAATGTGACATAGCTTGTATTCCCTTATTGGAGTAATCATCTGCAGCATGCGGGAATTAATTTACGAAGAACACTGTCAACATTGACAGTGTTAAATAACAATTAGAAATAAGCACAGTAACTTAATAGCCAGACCATTACGATACAGGGGGCACGCCAGGTTGAGCTTATTGAACAAGGCGTTCCGATCTCGTAGATTCAATTAATCAGCAATGCGCCACAAAGAGGGCAGCTAATCGGGAACTCAGCTTTCACAGATAAAATTCAAAAAAATTACAGTTCAGCGGATCATTAACCTTGGGAGGGAAAGCCCTTGATGGATTTAAACAGATCTTCTTCCTTGGACCTCCATAGCGAAATCGTATAAAAAACTGTCAAATTTAACAGTTCCTCCAAATCGCGCTGCTAGCTAACCTCTCAGAGCGCCACATAAGTAATCGAGATTGGCCGAATACACATGTTCAGGCCTACCTTAAACATTTCCACAGAATGGTGAAAATCATGGCCTTAACCAACCCAAATGGAACCTATGAAGGTGCTGTATATGATCCCGGCGAACGCAATGCCGCCACCCTCATAATTTCTTCCTCAGACACACAAGCAGGCAGAATAACAAAAGCCGATATGACTTATTACGGACTTAATTTTAATGTTACCGGAACCTTTACAGCTCAATCTTTTAATTTGCGAGCTCAAGCCAAAAACGGAGACAGCATACTCAATATAACCCTGAACTCGTCGAACGATTATCAAAAACTGGACGGCAAGGTCACTGTGGAGCGAGGAGGACCAAATGTAGGTAGAACCTACGACATGACATTCCAGAAACACTGATACAAGCGCATAACCGACTGTTACTTTTATTTGACATTATCATCCAGCAAATTTAAAAAACCCGTCTGACGACGGGTTTTTTAATACAGATTAAAAGTGAAAAATTTAGTTCACCTTAGCGTTCAACTCACCTTTCAAATACCGCTGGTACATCGCTTCCAACGAAATCGGCTTGATCTTCGAAGCATTGCCGGCAGTACCAAACGCTTCGTAACGCGCGATACACACATCACGCATCGCAGTGACGGTAGCGCCGAAGAATTTACGTGGGTCAAATTCGCTCGGATTGGTCGCCATCAGGCGACGCATTGCACCCGTGGATGCCAAACGCAGGTCGGTGTCGATGTTGACCTTGCGCACGCCGTACTTGATGCCTTCGACGATTTCTTCAACCGGTACGCCGTAGGTTTCTTTGATGTCGCCGCCGT
>Ga0160464_101028_pt1 | contig 12905 bp, 13 predicted proteins | sample HID1971I_E11MG_FD_108275 | JGI IMG/M metagenome (GOLD analysis project Ga0160464, IMG submission 108275) | Enriched millipede-associated microbial communities from UW Madison campus, WI, USA - HID1971I_E11 MG | ecosystem: Host-associated > Arthropoda: Insects > Digestive system > Unclassified ... | reverse complement strand
GCATGGCCAAACTGCGTGTGACCGCGGGCTTAAACGAGCTGCTTTCTTTGGTTACTTTCTTTGCAGCAGCAAAGAAAGTGACTGCCGCCCCGCACAGGGGCAGTGCTAATAGACCACCGCGAAAACGGGATCCGGCAACAACAAAAAAAACAAAAATCACCGACTAGCCCGAGGCACATTCGAGGGCTTCACCGGTGCGCTCCCTGGCTGACTCATATTCTTGAGCGTCCCCTGATACGCGATCGTCTCCTTCTGCAAAGGATGCGCAAAGTCATTCCCTTCCCCGGGCACTTCGGTGCGAATCAGAAGCAACTGCCCGGGCACGTCATCGGCCATGACGAACGTATACCGCTTCCCCGTGTACTTGGCGAACCGCTCCGCATTCGGATCGTTCAAATACGGCTGTATAACAACCTGCCGTGCCTTCTCATGCTTGCCGAGCCCGAGCGATTCGCTCGACACCGGCGTGATCGCCGGACCCGCCGCCAGCGCCATCCGCACGCGCTGCTGGAAGTAGCGCCGCTGACCGCCCGTCAGTTGCTCCATCTCCGCGACGTCGTGCTCGAGAAAATAGATGATCGCCGGATTGCACGGCAGCCCGCCCGGCACATTGACGTCGCCGGTGCGATCCGTCACGTGCGCATCGTTCTTGCTGTTACCCGGACTCACGACAAGCACGCGCAGCGTATCCTTCACCTTCGACGGCGGCCCCGAATAATCCACCGCATAATCAAGCTCGGTCTGCGGCTCGACGCCATTCAAATGAGGCTGCATGAAGAGCAGTTGCTCGGCCGGCTTGATGTCGACGCCCGGCGCGGACGCACCAGAAGCCGGCGCGTCCGCCGCCACTGCACCGACCGTCATCGTCAGTGCAGCGCACGCCACGGCCCATGCACGAAGCGAACCCCCGTATGTTCGCTTCATTGCGGGTTTTCCGGCTGCAACGGCAGCAAGGGAACCTGATAGCTCGACAGAATCTGATCGATCTTCGGCTGATTCGATGCAATCCAGTTATCGACCTTGTCACGCCACGCCTTCTCGCCGTATCGCACGCCCATCGAAATCTCGTAGTCGAAACGGATCGGCGTGCCCGGCGGGAACGGGACGAGACGCACTTTGTTATCGGAGCGATTCGCGAAATAACCCGCGATCGGCCCCCACACGAAAGCCGCATCTACATTGCCCTGCGCCAGATCATGTTCGATCATCTCGCCCGGAAAGGCTTCGGGATCGCCGCTTTGCCCCTGATACGACACCGCCTGACCGATCAGGTCATGACTGAGCAGCCAGTCCGTCGCGGGACTCTTCACGAAGATGCCGAGCTTCATCTTCTTCAACTGCTCGGGCGGCAGATTCATGAGGTCCGAAGGCGTCTTGATGCTCGCGTATTCGGGCTTGTTCGGGAACACCATCGCGTAAGTGGAATGCAGATAGGGACGCGTGGTCGCGGTGAGCTCATAACCCTTCGGCACGCCGATGATCAGATCGCATTTGAAGCGCTCCGTCTGCGGCACTTTCTCGCGCAACGTGTTGCGCACGAAACCCATGCGCTGCGGCCAGTACGTGTACTCGAGCTTGTAGCCGAAATCGCTCGCCATCTGGCTCGCGATCTTGTTCTCGAAGCCCTCGCCCTTCTTGTTCGAGAGCGGCATGTTGTTGGGATCGGCGCACACGCGCAGCACGCCGTCCGCGCCATCGTTGTTCGGCAAGTCTGGGGGCGGTCCGCCCGCGCCTTGCGCGAACGCCTGTTGCGCCGGGAACGTCGCGAGCGCCGCGCATAGCACGGCTGCGAATCGGAACGAAGCGGCGCGGCTTGCATTGCGATCAGACATCGACACCTCCGGGAAATAAAGCAATCATCGGTGATGCAACGTCCTTATTTTGCATCGATTGCCTGCAGATCGCCCGGGTTGATCTTGCCATCGGAGCGTCCCTTCAGATACGCGAAGAGATTCTCCCAGTTCTTCTGCATCATCTGACTGGAACTGAAATCGGGCATGCCCTTGTCCACGCGCCCGCCGAATACCGTGCGATGGAATTCGTTCTTGTCGAGCGTCTTGAAAGCATCGATCAGCGACGGGCCGACCATTCCTTCCTGCTTCGCCCCGTGACAACGTTCGCACGCCAGCGCGCGCCAGGTCTTCCATCCTTGCAGCGTTTCGCTGTCGACCTTGTTGCCATCGACGACCTTATACGCGACCGGCTTCATCTGTCCCGGGCCCGGAGGCGTCTGGGCAAACGAAGCCGACGACGCAGCAAGCGTCATCGTCAGCAGCAAGAGTGATCGGCCTTTCATACGTCTGACTCCTTGAACATGTCTTGTATAAGGGGTATTTCGGCGCGGCGGCCATTGCAGCCGCCGCGCATTGCCACAGACTGACGTACATCAACCGGGAAGATCAGCCGCCAGGAACCGCGAAGATGAACAACGTGCCGCCAAGAGCCGTGTACTTCGCGAGCTCCTTGTAGCCGCCGACCGCGCCCAGGCCTTCCGTCGACTTCTCGAGACCCGCAGCCATGCCGATGCCGGCCCAGCCGCCGATACCCGAATACACGCCGACATACTGCTTGCCCTGATACTGATAAGTGAACACGTTGCCGATGATCCCGGACGGCGTCTTGAACTTCCACAGCTCCTTGCCGTCCTTGATGCGCACTGCCTTGATATAGCCTTCGAGCGTGCCGTAGAACACGATGCCGCCGGCCGTTGCGAGCGCGCCGGACCATACCGAGAACTTCTCCGGCTTGGACCACACGATCTTGCCCTTGGCCGCATCCCACGCGATGAAGTTACCCATCGCGCCTTTCTCGTTCGGGCCCGGGAACATGGACAGCGTGGCGCCGACGAACGGCTGACCGGACACATAGTCAACCTGGAACGGCTCGTAATCCATGCAGACGTGGTTGGTCGGCACGAGGAAGAGCGACGTACCCGGGTCGAACGCGGCAGGCTGCTGGTCCTTCGAGCCGAGCGCCGCCGGACAGATGCCCTTCACGTTGTGATCCGGACCGGCCTTCTGCGTCGAATAGCTCGCATTGCGGATCGGCAGGCCGCTCTTCAGATCGACGCTGTCGGCCCAGTTCACCGCCGGGTCGTACTTCTGCGCGACGAGCAGTTCGCCCGATTCGCGATTCAGCGTGTAGCCGAAGCCGTTGCGGTCGAAGTGAACGATCGCGGGCACCTTCTTGCCGCCGATGTTCAGATCGGAGAGGATCATCTCGTTGACGCCGTCATAGTCCCACTCGTCGTGAGGCGTCATCTGATAGACCCACTTCGCCTTGCCCGTGTTGAGATCGCGCGCGAAGATCGTCATCGACCATTTGTTGTCGCCCGGACGTTGCGTCGGGTTCCACGTGCCCGGATTGCCCGAGCCGTAGTACACAAGGTTGAGTTTCGGATCCCATGCGTACCAGCCCCACGTGGTGCCGCCGCCGTACTTCCACTGATCGCCCTGCCAGCTCTTGAGCGACGAGTCCGCGCCGACCGGCGTCATCTTGCCGTCGGTCCACGTCATGGTCGATTGCGGATCGATCATCATCTCGTTGTCGGGGCCGACGCTATACGCCTTCCAGACTTCCTTGCCGTCCTTGATGTTGTATGCGACGAGGCGTCCGCGAACGCCGAACTCACCGCCCGAGATGCCGGTCAGCACCTTGTCGCCGAAAACGTGCGGCGCGTTGGTGTTGGTTTCGCCTTTCTTCGGATCGCCGTTCTGCGCGGTCCAGACGACGTCGCCGGTTTTGGCGTCGAGCGCGACGAGCTTCGTATCGGCTTGCTGGAGGAAGATCTTGCCGTCGCCATAAGCAAGGCCACGGTTGACCGTATCGCAGCACATCACCGAGATGACCTGATTGTCCTGCTTCGGCTGGTATTGCCAGATGAAGGTCTGATCCTTCAGGTTGATGGCGATAACCTTGTTGGGAAACGGCGAATGGATATACATCGTGTCGCCGATGACGAGCGGCGAGCCTTCATGGCCGCGCAGCACACCAGTCGACATGGTCCAGGCAACCTGTAGCTTGCCGACGTTGTTTTCGTTGATTTGCTTGAGCGTGCTATAGCGGTGATTAGAGTAATCGCCCGCTTGCGCCGCCCAGTTCGAGGGATTCTTGATCAGGCTATCGAGTTGCGAGTCGGCCTGGGCCACATATGAATTCAGGCCAGCCGTCGCGACCACCGCCAGTCCAAGAACCAGGGTGCGTAAGTTCATGTCTCCTCCAGAATGGTGATGCCTCCGACCCAGGGATGACCACGCTACCGGGTGCATCGTGCGCGCCTTCAAATGCGGGTAACGAGTTGCGCCTCGTCCAGTACATAGCCGGACTCTTGCGTAGAGAGGCCAATTGCATATTCCATGCCGGTTTAACTCGCGCTGCTTCAAATCGGGAATTTGACGGGCGATCGTGTCGCAAGTGGGCGGGTTCCTGTCGGGTGGCGACACATACTGTGTCAAATACGCGAAAAAATGAGCGGCATGGAACACAGGAATGGACCGTGTGACATGACGCGTTGCAGCATGTTTTCTTTGGCGCATACTTGGCTGGTCGATTTCTTTTTTTTGGAGGCTTCGCCATGGCTCAAGCCGAGAAGGTCTATTCCGATGAGGAGATCCAGCAGCGTCTGACCGGTGCGCTCAAGCATTGGTATGTCGAGGATGGCTGGCTCAGACGCAAGTTCAAAACGGAAAGCTGGAAAGGGACGCTCATGGTCGTCAATACCGTCGGGCATCTTGCCGAAGCGGCCTGGCATCATCCGGATCTGACCGTTTCTTATGCGTTCGTCATCGTCAAACTCAAGACCCATTCCGCTAAGGGGATTACCGATAAGGACTTTGCTCTGGCTTCGAAGATCGAAGAAGTTATTCAGTGGCAACCTGGGAAGGAAGATGGGCCTCTTGAGGGCACGCCTTCCGATGATCAGCGGTTTCGGTATATCAAGTATGACGGGGGTTGATTTCGCTGGATCCCGTATTCGTGTCGGTCTATTAGCACTGCCCCTCCCCGGGGCGGGGGTTACTTTCTTTGCTGCTGCAAAGAAAGTAACCAAAGAAAGCAGCTTCTCATCGCCCGCGGTCACACGCACGTTGGCCATGCTTGCCAGCCCGCAGTGGCACTCGCCTAAGTGTCGCCCCCAAAGGCCCAATCGGGCTTGGCTCGCGCACGGTCTGACGCGGCGCACTGCTTCACTGACTGGTTCAGCACGAAAGAGCTTCGGCACAGCGCTACGCGCTGCCGTCGGGTATGCGAGGGACACCTTCGAAGAAGGAGCGCGCGCAAACCCGATTGACCCATCGGCCGCAAAGCGGGCTGGAGCTATTTGGTGCTGAACCAGTTTCTTGTGTGGTGCGATGTCTCAGACCGTGCGCGGTCCAAGCCCCGTGAGACCTTTGGGGGCACTCGCTACTGCCGGGCCATTAGGCCAATCGCCTGTGCCGCGGCCGGTGTGAAGTGCTTAGGCTGGGGAGAGCTGTTTCTTTGGTTACTTTCTTTGCAGCAGCAAAGAAAGTGACTGCCGCCCCGCACAGGGGCAGTGCTAATAAACCGACACGAATACGGGATCCGCCGACAAAAAACCAACTTGGTACAGGATTTGCCTATCCCATAGGCCTCAAAAAATTCCGTCCCAAAGGAACCCCATCCGATGCCGACCTCCCCCGGAAGCCTCTCGCCCACGGCGATCACAGTCGAATCGCCATCGCGCCTGCATCTCGGCTTCATCGATCCGAACGGCTCCCTGGGCCGCGCATTCGGCAGCGTGGGACTCGCCATCGACGCACACGGCACGCGGATCACCGCGCGTCATGCGCCCGCATCGCGACGCACCGCGATCATCGAAGGCGCGGTCAGCGATGCCCAGCGCGAACGCATCGAACAGCATCTCGGGCAACTCGAAGCGGCGTTAGGCCAGGGCCCGGCAATCGACATCGAAATACACGAAACACCGCGCGCCCACACGGGCCTCGGCTCCGGCACGCAACTGGCGCTGGCGCTCGGCACCGCATTCGCCCGCGTGCGCGGCCACGCAGCCAGCACCGCCGACATCGCCAGAATCCTAGCGCGCGGCGCGCGTTCCGGCATCGGCATTCATGGCTTCGATCACGGCGGCCTGATCGTCGACGGCGGACGCGACACGCGCAACGTGTCCTCGACCGCACTGCCGCCGCTCATCGCACGCCAGCCCTTCCCGGAAGCATGGCGCGTGCTGCTCATCGACGACACCTCGCGCGAAGGCCTCCACGGCGACGAAGAAAAGCGCGGCCTCGCATCGCTCGCGCCCTTCCCCGCGCCGCTCGCCGCGCATCTCGCCCATCTCGTGCTGATGCGCATCCTGCCCGCCGTCGCGGAAAGCGACTTCGACACCTACGCTGACGCCATCTCCGACCTGCAGCAGACCATCGGCGAATACTTCGCGCCCGTGCAGGGCGGCGTGTTCGCCAGCCCCGCCGTCGCGCGCGCGCTCGAAGCCGTCGCCGCCGAGACGAAGGCGGGCATCGGCCAGACGTCGTGGGGTCCGGTCGGCTTCGCGTTCGTCGCGAGCGCACAGGACGCCGAACGCGCGCTCGCGGCCGCACAACGCGTCTCGCCGGGCGTGCCGCTCACGTTCACCATCGCCGCGGGACGCAATCGCGGCGCGACGTGGCGCGCGGCCGATCATCGTCATCACGGCGCGAACGCTGCCTGAGCACGCGGCGCGCATCGACAGATTCAATCGACACCCACACGCCCAACGAGTCCATCGCCATGCCCGAAGCCACCGAAAGACCCTACGTCCTGCACATGTTCACCAGCACGCCGCAAATGAGCCCGTTCGACGTGAACATGGCCGCCGACGCGGGCTATCAGATCCTCGTGCCCTACTGCAATGTCGATGAGGACAGCGTCGTGCAGCTCACGCAGGACGCGATCTTCTCGCGCGGGCCGAAGGGCGTGTCGCGCACCGGCATCTTCATCGGCGGACGGGACGTGATGCTCGCCGCCGACATGCTCGAAAAAGCCCGCAACGCAATGGTCCCACCCTTCGAAGTCTCCGTCTTTACCGATCCGAGCGGCGCGTACACCACGGCCGCCGCGCTCGTCGCGCTCGCGGAAAAGCATCTGCGCGCCGCGCATTCGGTCGATCTCGGCGGCAAGCGCGTGCTGATACTCGGCGGCACGGGCGCAGTCGGGCGCGTGGCGGCGGCGATGGCCGCATCGCTCGGCGCGGACGTCGCCGTGGCGAGCCATTCGAGCCAGTCGCGCGCGACGCAGGTGAGCGACGAGATCAATCGCCGCTTCGATATCGCGACCTCGGGCGTCGCGACCGGCTCGCCCGAGCAACTGCATCGCGAGCTCGCGCGGGCGGAAGTGGTGTTCGCCACCGCCGTGGCAGGCGTGCAGGTGATGAAGTCCGCCGATCTCGCGCACGCCAAGAACCTCCTGATCGCCGCCGATGTCAACGCCGTGCCGCCCGAGGGCATCGCCGGCGTCAACGTGATGGACGACGGCAAGCCGCTCGCGGGCGCGGCGCGTCAGGACGCCGTCGGCATCGGCGCGCTCGCGATCGGCAATGTGAAATATCAGGCCGAGCATCGGCTCTTCTTGCGCATGCGCACCGGCGGCAAGCCCGTTTATCTCGGCTTTCCGGAAGCATTCGACGAAGCCCGCGCGATCGTCGCCGGACAAAGCTCATGACACCCGCCGATGCCGCCCGCGCGCCGCGTGTCGCCGTCGCGGGACTGTCTGCGCGGCTCGTCGCGCAATCGGCGGCGCGCGCGGGGCTGAACGTCGTCGCGCTCGATATTTTCGGCGACCGCGACACGCGCGAGCACGCGGGCATGTGGTTCGATATCGGCGGCAATGGTCTGTCGATCGATCGCGCGCGTCTCTACGATGCGCTCGAACGCGCGGCGCGCCTGCCGCGCATGCTCGGCCTCATCGTGACGAGCGGCCTCGAATCGCTCGCGGGCGAACTCGCGCGCGCGCCGCACGTGCCGCGCTTCATCGGCAACGGGGCGCAGGCGGCCGCGGTGCGCGATCCGCGGCGCTTTTTCGCCTTGCTCGACGAGGCGCACATCGCGCATCCGGAAGTGCGCTACGCGCCTCCCGACGATCGCCACGGATGGCTCGTCAAGCGCTCCGACGGTTGCGGCGGCACGCATATCGAATGGGCCGATGAAGTCGGGCACTTACCCGCCGACGCGTATTTTCAGCGGCTCGCCCGAGGCCGTTCGATGTCCGCGCTCTTCGTCGCCGCGCATCGCGAAGCCACGGTGATCGGCTTCGCGGAGCAACTGACGGTCGCGGCGGGACGCCTGCCCTTCGTGCACGCGGGCTCGCTCGGGCCGGTGCGCTTGCCGCGGCAGATCGCGGCGCGCATCGTCGGGGCCATCGACAGGATCGTCTGGCAAACGGACCTGACCGGTCTCAACAGCATCGACTTCCTGCTCGACGGCGACACGTTCAGCGTGCTCGAAATCAACACGCGCCCATCCTCGACGATGGCGCTTTACGAAGCCGCCTGGCCCGACGCGTGGCCGCGCGGACTGATCGGCGCGCATCTGGACGCGTGTCTGCACGGCGAGCTGCCGCACGCCCCCGACACGGCCGCGCACACGCCGCCGCTTCACGCGGGGCAGCGCGTCGTGTTCGCGCACGAAGGCTTTACCGCATCGCGCGCGTTCAGCGACGCATGTTTCGACGATCCCGCGTGCCACGACGTGCCGCTCGTCGGCGCGCGCATCGAAGCGGGCCAGCCGGTCTGCACGATGACCGTGTCCGCGCCCGCGTTCTCCGACTTGCGCGACGCGCTGGACCGCGAGCACGCGCGCCTCCTGCAACGCATCGACACTTTATCCAGACCATGACTTCAACTTTCCAGGCCGACGCCGCGATGAGCGTCAACGCATCGAGCGAGCGGCTCGTCGCGCGTCTCATCGACGATGCCGCGCGCCTTCACGTCGATTTGACGCGCACGGACGGCGGCACCGTGATCGTCGATGCGGGCGTGAACGCCAAAGGCAGCGCCGACGCCGGCATCCTGATCGCGCGCATCTGCATGGGCGGCCTCGGGCGCGTGGCGCGGCGCGTCGCGCTCGATAGCGCGCCGCTCTGGCCGGTTTTCATCGAAGTGCATACGAGCAATCCGGTCCTCGCTTGCCTCGCGAGCCAGTACGCCGGCTGGAGCCTGTCGGCGACCAAGGAACAGACGGACGGCAAGAAATTCTTCTCGCTCGGTTCGGGCCCGGCGCGCGCGCTCGCGTGCAAGGAGCCGCTGTTCGACGAACTCGGTTATCGCGACCGGCACGATCGCGGCGCGCTCGTGATGGAGGTGGATCGTCTGCCGCCGCAGGTCGTCATCGACAAGGTGCTCAACGATTGCGGCCTCGCGCCGGAGCGTCTCGTGATCGCCGTGACGCCGACACAGTCTGTGGCGGGCACGGTGCAGGTCGTCGCGCGCGTCGTGGAAGTTGCGCTGCACAAGACGCACGTGCTGGGCGTCGATCTCGCGGAAATCGTCGAGGGTAGCGGCAGCGCGCCGCTTCCGCCGCCCGCCCCCGACGGAATTCAGGCTATGGGCCGCACCAACGACGCGATTCTCTACGGCGGCCGCGTGCATCTGACCGTGAAGGGCGATGCCGTCGCGAAGCGCCTTGCGGCCGAATTGCCGTCGTCGAACGCGCGCGACTATGGCCGTCCTTTCGCCGACATCTTCACGTCGTTCAACTACGACTTCTATCAGATCGACCCGGCGCTGTTCGCGCCCGCCGAAGTGTGGGTGTCGAGCCTGGAAAGCGGCGCGACGTATCACGGCGGCAAGGTCGATAAAGCGCTGCTGGAGAAGCAATGGAGCGCGTCATGAGCGTGCCGGCGTTGCGTGTGGCCATCATGACCGACGAAACCGGCTGGCACACCGGACGCCTTAAAAGAGCCTTCCGCGCGCGCGATGTGGAGGCGCGCTGCGTCGATCTCGCGGATTGCCGCATCGATACGACATGGAAGCCGCACGGGCTCGCGATTCCCGGCTTCGGTCACACGCTGCCCGATGCGGTATTGGTACGAGGCATCGCGGGCGGCACCTTCGAACAGGTGACGTTGAGGCTCGGCATCCTGCACGCGCTGCGCGAATGCGGCGTGCCCGTCTATAACGATGCGCGCGCGATCGAGCGCAGCGTCGACAAGTCGATGACGAGCTTCCTGCTCAATCGCTACGGCGTGCCGACGCCCGCGACGTGGGCCGGCGAATCCCCGGCGCATGCGCAGCGCGTGCTGATGCGCGAAGCGGCCGCGGGCCGTCAGGTCGTGATGAAGCCGCTCTTCGGTTCGCAGGGCAAGGGGCTGAAGAAGCCCGGCTTGAAATTGCCGTCGCTCAGATCCTTCAGTCAGGTCGCCTATCTCCAGCGTTATGTCGATGCAGGCGCGCCCGGCTTCGACTGGCGCGTGCTCGTGATCGGCGGGCACGCGGTGGCGGCGATGAAGCGCGTCGGCGGCGAGGACTGGATTCACAACTTCGCGCGCGGCGCGCGCTGCGAGGCAGCGGAACTGTCACCCGCCCTCGCGGATATCGCCGTGCGCGCGACGTCGGCGCTCGGGCTCGATTACGCGGGCGTCGATCTGATTGCCTCGGAGGGCGGGCGGCCGGTCGTGCTCGAAGTGAACGGCGTGGCGGCGTGGCGCGGCCTGCAAACGGTGACGCCGGTCGATATCGCGGCGCTCATCGTGGACGATCTGCTCGATCGCAAGCTGCCTGCATCGAAAGGCGCGCTCGCGCTCGCCAGCGGCAATGAGCGCTTCTGACGCACCGCTCGCCATCCGCGCGCGCACCGCGTTCCTGCGCGCGTGCCGCCTCGACGTCGAGACGAGAAAGCCCGGCAACGTGAGCGTCGCGAGCGCGGGGCACGGCATGACGTCGGCGCAATTCATCGCGAGCGCGGGCGCGGCGGCGGCGGGCCTTTTTGCGCCGCATGCACGTGTGGGCGCGCGCATTCTCGACGCCGTGCGCCGTACCTTCGATGCGGCCGGCTGCAATACGAATCTCGGCATCGTGCTGCTCGCCGCGCCCTTGTGCGCCGCGCTCGAGCGTTTCGATCCGAACGAACCGGTCGATGCGGCGCGCTGGCATCGGGCGACGGAGCGCGTGCTCGCGGAGCTGGACATCGACGATGCGCGCCTCGCCTATCGTGCGATTGCACTCGCGAATCCGGGCGGCCTGGGCGACGCGCCCGAGCAGCCTGTCCACGCGCCGCCGACCGTGACCTTGCGCGCGGCGATGACGCTCGCGGCGGATCGCGACAGCATCGCGCGTCAATATGAGAACGGTTTCGCCGATGTATTCGGCGCGGCGGGCCCGGTCACGGCGTCGACGGAACATCGCGCGATGCTCGACGCGTTCCTCGCGTTTCTCTCTGGCTGGCCCGATTCGCACATAGTGCGCAAGCAGGGCGCGGCGGTGGCGCAAAGTGTCACCCGCGACGCGGCGCGGCATCGCGCGAACTGGCGCTTGGCGGGCAGCCCTGTCGAGTCGCCGGCGCTCGACGACTGGGATGCCGAACTGAAGGCGCGCGGCATCAATCCGGGCACGAGCGCGGACCTTGCGGTGGCGACGCTCTTCGTCGGGCTGGTGATATCGACGATGAATGCATGAAGTCTGCCCGCGCGGACAAAAAATTGGCACGGAACATGTTAGGAGTTTCGCGGTTGAGCGGTCGGATCGGAACGCCGGTCGAACCCTGAGCCTTGCGCGGCTTTGATTCTTACCGTCGCGAGTCGAGAGCAAGTCGCTAGTCCCTGGAACCACACATCACTGGAGGAACAGCATGGCCAAGATCAACCGCGTCATGGTAGGAGAGTCGCTCGTCGGCGATGGCAACGAAGTCGCGCACATCGACTTGATCATCGGACCGCGAGGTTCCGCTGCCGAGACCGCGTTCTGCCACGCGCTCACGAACAACAAGGATGGCTTCACGTCGCTGCTCGCGGTGGTCGCGCCGAATCTATTGACCAAGCCGAACACGATTCTCTTCAACAAGGTGACGATCAAGGGCGCGAAACAGGCGGTGCAGATGTTCGGCCCGGCGCAGCGCGCGGTGGCGATGGCCGTCGCCGACAGTGTGGAAGGCGGCGTCATTCCCGCCGATGAAGCCGACGACCTGTTCATCTGCGTCGGCGTGTTCATCCACTGGGAGGCGGACGACGACCAGAAGATCCACGACTTCAACTATCAGGCGACGAAGGAAGCGCTGGCGCGCGCGGTGGCGGGCGAGCCGTCGGCGCAAGAGGTAGTATCGAAGAAGGGAACGATGTCGCATCCGTTCTCGCCGGACTGAAGCGGTGCGTGGCCGGTGCGTATCTGCTGTTTGCGTGCCGGCCGAACTGGATCATTACAACTACGAGGCTTATCGCATGACCCCACGTTGCTGCGCGTTGACGGTGCTCACCTGCCTCTCGCTGATTTCGCCGCTGTCGATCGCTGCGACGGGTACCGGGGGTGGCGCGCCCGCCAAGAGTCACGACTATCCGACCGAAGGGCGCGTGGAATATGTCCTCGGATGCATGGACGACAATGGCCACGATTTCGCCAACGTGTACAAGTGCTCGTGTGCGATCGACAAGATCGCTCAGGTGTTGACTTATGACGATTACGTCGAGCAGTCTACGTTTTCTAAATACGCGGCTTTAGGTGGGGAAGGTGGGGCGGAGTTTCGTGTCGATCGGGCTAAGGCTCAGACCAGGAAGTTTCGGGAGTTGCAGAGGGATGCTTATAAGGCTTGTGGGATTCAGAAGGCTGCGGCGAAGTGATTTGGTTTTTTCGCCGGATCCCGGATTCGTGTTGGTTTATTAGCACTGCCCCTGTGCGGGGCGGCAGTCACTTTCTTTGCTGCTGCAAAGAAAGTAACCAAAGAAACAGCTATCCCCAGCCTAAGCACTTC
>Ga0160464_101019_pt1 | contig 12992 bp, 11 predicted proteins | sample HID1971I_E11MG_FD_108275 | JGI IMG/M metagenome (GOLD analysis project Ga0160464, IMG submission 108275) | Enriched millipede-associated microbial communities from UW Madison campus, WI, USA - HID1971I_E11 MG | ecosystem: Host-associated > Arthropoda: Insects > Digestive system > Unclassified ... | reverse complement strand
ATCCCGAGCGTCTCGCCCTCGACGTGCTGCAGGACGGGCGCACGGCGCATCCCGGGGCACACGCCCTCAACTACGTCGAGGCCCTCGCGCGCGACGGCGACAAGGTCGTGCTCCGAGACCGCGAGAGCGGCACGGAGTTCACGGTACAGGCCGACGTGGTCGTGAACGCGTCCGGCCCCTGGACCGACCTGACGAACGATGCGTTGGGCACCGACACCCGCTTCATGGGCGGCACCAAGGGCTCGCACATCGTGCTCGACCACCCCGAGCTGCTGGAGGCGACCCGGGGTCGCGAGATCTTCTTCGAGCACTCCGACGGCCGCATCGTGCTGATCTACCCGCTGAAGGGACGCGTCCTGGTCGGCACCACCGACATCGACGCCGACCCTCGCGAGGTACCGGTGTGCACCGAAGAGGAGGTCGACTACTTCTTCGATCTCATCCACCACGTGTTCCCGACGATCCCGGTCACGCGCGACGAGATCGTGTACAAGTTCTCGGGTATCCGTCCGCTGCCGCGCCACGAGGACACCGCTCCCGGGTTCGTCTCCCGCGATTACCGCATCGAGGTCGACGACAAGGGTGCCGTTCCGCTCGTGAGCCTCGTCGGCGGCAAGTGGACGACCTTCCGCGCGCTGGGCGAGTCCCTGTCCGATGTCGTGCTCGGCCTCATCGACCGCAGCAGGACCGTCTCCACGGTGGGCCGCGCGATCGGTGGCGGACGCGAATTCCCCCGCACCGAGAAGGCCAAGCGCATCTGGATCCAGGAAAACCTCCCCGGAGCGGGCGCACGCGCCGACCAGCTGCTCGCCCGCTACGGCACTCGGGCCGCGCAGGTCTGGGAGTACGTCGAGCAGGGGACGGATGCGCCGCTCGCCGCCGGCGACCTCTCGACGCGCGAGCTCGAGTGGATGGTGCAGAACGAGATGGTGGCACGCTTGGAAGACGTCGTCCTCCGTCGCACCAGCATCGCCTTCACGGGTGGCGCGAATGCGGAGGTGCTCGACGAGATCGCCGACGCCCTGGCACCGATCCTCGGCTGGGACCGCTCGCGTCACGACGCCGAGCTCGAGCAGACGCGCCAGCTGCTGAACGAACGACACGGACTCGATATCCCGTCCCGCACCCGCGGCTGACGGGGTCTCGGACTGCCGCCCTCCTCGCGGCGCAACTCCCATAAAGTGTCGGGGCAGAGGGGCCCCGACACACAAGAAAGGTCAAAGAAGACATGGCTGATGTGAATCTCGGTCTCTACTTCCTCTCCGAGCTGGTCGGTACAGCGATGCTGGTGCTGCTCGGATGTGGTGTCGTCGCCAACGTCGCCCTCGCCAAGAACAAGGGCTTCGGCGGCGGCTTCCTGATGGTCAACTGGGGATGGGGCCTCGCGGTCTTCGCCGGTGTGCTCGTCTCCGCATACTCCGGCGCGATCCTCAACCCCGCAGTGGGCATCGGACTGCTGATCTCGGGCACGATCGATTTCCCGATGTTCCTCGTCGCCACCGCGGCCGAGCTCGTCGGCGCGATCATCGGTGCCATCGTCGTGTGGCTCGCATACAAGCAGCACTTCGACGAGGAGCCGGAGGCCGCCAACAAGCTCGGCGTGTTCTCCACCGGCCCGGCGATCCGCTCCTATGGCTGGAACCTCGTCACCGAGATCATCGGCACGTTCGTTCTGGTCTTCGTGATCCTCGCGTTCGCGGACTACGGCGACATCGAGGTCGGAACGCCTGGGGGCCTCGGACCGCTCACCGCGCTTCCTGTGGCACTCCTCGTGGTCGCGATCGGCGCCTCCCTCGGTGGCCCGACCGGCTACGCGATCAACCCCGCCCGTGACCTCGGTCCGCGCATCGCGCACGCGATCCTCCCGATCAAGGGCAAGGGCTCCAGCGACTGGTCCTACTCGTGGGTCCCCGTGGTCGGTCCGCTCATCGGTGGTGCGATCGCCGCCGCCGCAGCGCCCGTCCTGCTGCACCTCGCCTGAACGACCTGAATTCAAAGGAGAACACAATGGCTGACTACATCCTCGCCATCGACCAGGGAACGACTTCGAGCCGCGCGATCATCTTCGACAAGAAGGGCAGCATCATCGCGACGGGCCAGAAGGAGCACGAGCAGATCCTCCCGAAGGCCGGCTGGGTCGAGCACGATGCCTCCGAGATCTGGCGCAACGTCCAGGAGGTCATCGGCCTCGCTCTGAGCCGCGCCGACCTCACCCGCCACGACATCGCGGCGGTGGGCATCACCAACCAGCGAGAGACCGCAGTCGTCTGGGACAAGACCACGGGAAAGCCGGCCTACAACGCGATCGTGTGGCAGGACACCCGCACCCAGGACATCGTCGATCGCCTCGCTGCTGATGGTGGCGTCGAGAGGTTCAAGCCGGTCGTCGGGCTCCCGCTCGCGACCTACTTCTCGGGCACCAAGATCGCCTGGATCCTCGAGAACGTCGACGGGGCACGCGAGAAGGCGGAGGCCGGCGACCTGATCTTCGGCACGACCGACAGCTGGGTGCTCTGGAATCTGACCGGCGGTGTCGACGGTGGCGTGCACGTGACCGATGTGACCAACGCATCGCGGACGATGTTCATGGACCTCGAGACTCTCGAGTGGCGCGACGACATCCTCGAGGCCTTCGGCGTGCCGCGCTCGATGATGCCCGAGATCCGCTCCTCCTCCGAGGTCTACGGCGCGGCCGAGGACTCGTCGCTGCTTCGCGAGACGCCGATCGCCGGCATCCTGGGCGACCAGCAGGCTGCGACGTTCGGTCAGGCGGCGTTCCAGAAGGGCGAGAGCAAGAACACCTACGGCACCGGCTGCTTCCTGATCTTCAACACGGGCGAGGAGATCGTCCACTCGAAGAACGGCCTGCTCACGACCGTCGGCTACAAGCTCGGCGACCAGCCGACCCACTACGCGCTCGAGGGTTCGATCGCGGTCACCGGATCCCTGATCCAGTGGCTGCGTGACCAGCTCGGCATCATCTCCTCCGCACCCGAGGTCGAGGAGCTAGCGGACAAGGTCGACGACAACGGCGGCGTGTACATCGTCCCGGCGTTCTCCGGCCTGTTCGCGCCGTACTGGCGCCCGGACGCCCGTGGGGCGATCGTCGGTCTCACGCGCTACGCCAACAAGAACCACATCGCGCGTGCAGCTCTCGAAGCCGTGGCCTTCCAAACGCGCGACGTGCTCGATGCGGTCAACGCGGACGCCGGTGTGGACCTGACCGAGCTCAAGGTCGACGGCGGCATGGTCGCCAACGATGCGCTCATGCAGTTCCAGGCGGATGTCCTGGGCGTCCCGGTGGTGCGTCCGGTGGTCGCAGAGACCACGGCTCTCGGTGCCGCATATGCAGCCGGGCTCGCGGTCGGGTTCTGGAACGGTCTCGACGACCTCTCTGCCAACTGGCAGGAGGACAAGCGCTGGGAGCCGTCCATGGAGGAGGCCGAGCGCGACCGTCAGCTGCGCCTGTGGCGCAAGGCCATCACGAAGTCGATGGACTGGGTCGACGACGACGTGAAGTGATCTGACACCAAGACGAAGCGGGTCCGGAGCTCTTGCTCCGGGCCCGCTTCTCCGTCCCATCCGAAAGAGACGTCAGACCGTCAGAACCCGTTGATCGATGCGAAGAACGCGCCGGTGCCGTCGACGGCGATCCGTCCGCTCTCATCGCTCGACGTCACCTGCTCGTACCCGGCATCGCTCCAGTAGAAGACATCCGCCGAGATCTCTCCGACGCCTTGTCCGAACATCTGCTGAGCGAATCCATGCAAGTCCTGCACGACGTATATCGCCTCCGGTCCGGTGATGACGTGGAACGCCACGTGATGACGAGAGGGTACGGCGAAGAGCACGCCGTGGGGCGCAGAAGAGACGCCGGCGGCCGTCAGAAGGCCGGGAATGTCGAGTACGCGACTCGCCGTGAACATCGAGTCCGAGACGATCGCCTGGAAAGCTCCGTTGCCCGTGTCGAGGGTGTGGATCTCGTCGATCGGCTCGGTCGACACCGCCGCGAGGGCGGCCGCCCACAGCTGTTCGGCATCGAACCGGTCGACGATCGAGTCGGGAACGGCGCTCGTGAACTCGGGATGATCCAGCATGAGGATCACCTCGAGGCCGTCCACGATCGCACGACGGTATGTGAACGATTCGCGTTGGTTCTCCGGAAGGTACGCCGAAGGGATGAGGCGCGCCTTCACACGCGAAAGGACCTCGTCGTCGGAGAGGTCTTCATCCCGAGGCGCGGATTGCCGGCTGAGCAACCCCGCGATGTGGCGCTCGACGACTTCGGGCCAGTGAGACTCCGGCTCGAGCTTCACCGCGCGGGAGAGGTTGTAGAGCCCGTACTGCGCCCCGGACGCTCCCTCGGCGTAGTCGCCGTGCATGGTGATCGCCCCCTCTGCTTCAGGCCACTTCGACGCGAACAGAGATCGCACGAGCGCGGCTTCTCGCACGGTGAGGTCTTCAAGGTCGGGATCGGGCTGTGACTCTTTCGACTTCTTGCCGAAATTCAGAAACCCCACGCGGTACTCTCCTCCGATGGTCACCGCCCGAAGAACTTCTTCGGCACGGGCACAAACGGATTCAGGCTAGCGCAGCACGAACGGGGGTCACGTCACGAGGTCGGCGGCTTCCATGACGGCGACGAACGCCCGAGCGACGTTCCGCGGGGCGGAGATATCCCAGGCGAGATACTCGACACGCACAGGACCGTCGCGCACATCCGCCGTGGCCACCTCGAACCCGGAGCGCTCGACGGTTCCCGGCGCCAGCAGCGACACAGCCAGCCCGGACTCCACCAACCCGAGGATGAGCGTCGCGGAGTCGGCCTCGAAAGCGACATCCCGCGTCAAACCCGCAGCCGCGAACGCCGCGTCGCTCTGCGCGCGTCCCGAGGTCGCCGCGGGGAAGTCCGCGAAGGTCATCCCGGCGATGTCCTCCAGTTCGATGCTGTTCCTGAGCGCGAGCTCGTGTCTCTGAGGGAAGACGGCGACGAGTCGCTCCCGCGAGAGTGCGCGCGATGCCACACCGACCGGATCCACCCCATCGCGCAGGCCGAGCAGGGCGATGTCGAGCTCATCCTTTCGGAGCCTGCGTGTCAGGACGTCGCTGTTGCCTACTTGGAGTTCGACTCTCACGCGTGGGTGCGCCGCACGATAGGCGACGAGCACCGCGGGGACGTCGATGGCGGTCACCGTCGGAATCACGCCCATCCGTAGCGTTCCCTCGACGACGCCATCGACGGCGGCGGCATCTTCCTTCGCCCGCTCCGCTGCGCGAAGCGCGATACGCGCATGCTCGACGAACGCCTGGCCGGCCTCGCTCAGGCGGACGCTACGGCTCGACCGCACGAACAGACGGCGCCCGATCTCGCGCTCGAGGGAGGCGATCTGGTGACTCAACGCGGACTGGGTGACGAAGCACCGTTCGGCTGCCCGGGTGAAGCTCAGGGTGTCGGCCACTTCCACGACGTACCGGAGCTGCTGGAGTTCCATCCATCCATGATGCAGCGTCATGGCTCTCGTGACAACCATGCGTTGGACTCATGGACGGCCCGGACGCACGCTGGAAGGATGAACCGCCTGACGCTGGTGATGACAACTGCTCTCGCTCCCATCGCCTGGGGCACCACCTACCTCGTGACCACGGAGCTGCTCCCCGCCGGGCATCCGCTGTTCGCCGGCCTGCTCCGCTCGCTCCCGGCCGGTCTCCTCGCGGTCGCCATCAGTCGGCGGCTCCCGCACGGCTCCTGGTGGTGGAAGTCGTTCGTCCTGGGCGCGCTCAACATCGGCGCGTTCTTCCCGCTGCTGTTCCTCGCCGCCGAACGGCTTCCGGGTGGCGTCGCCGCAGCCGTCGCCGGAGCGCAGCCGCTCATCGTCCTGGCGCTCGGAGCGCTCGTCCTCCACGAGCGCATCCGGCCGATCACTGCCACCGCGGCCGTGGTGGGCGCGGGCGGCGTCACGCTGGTCGTCCTCGGTCCCGCGGCCGAGCTCGATCTCTGGGGTATTCTCGCCGCCCTCGGCGGTGTCACGGCGACCGGAGTGGGGATGATCCTGACCAAGCGCTGGGGCCGGCCGGTCGGCGTGGGTCCCGTCGCTTATGCAGGCTGGCAGCTCAGTGCGGGCGGATTGCTGCTCCTGCCTCTCACCCTGATCGTCGAGGGCGTGCCGCAGACCATCGACGGTGGCGCCGCTCTCGGATATCTGTGGCTCGCCACCGCTGGCGGGATCGTCGCCTACACGCTCTGGTTCCGCGGGATCCAGCAGCTGCCGGTCATCGCGCCCGGACTCCTCGCGCTCCTGTCCCCCATCGTCGCGACGGTGCTGGGGCTCGTGATCGCCGGCGAGCGGTTCACCCCACTCCAGGCTGTCGGATTCATCCTCACGCTCGGCGCGCTCGTTCTGGGACAACTCGTCGCGCGTCCGAAATCCTTCTCAGACGCTCGTGCGGAGGTGACGGTCGCGCATGCGCTCACGACTCCACGCTGAGGGCGCTCAGCTCTTGCCGAAGAGCTTCTGGATCTCGGCGAGTTCGGCCTCGCTCGGAGCCTGAGCAGCGCCGCCGCCGAGACCGAACCCGGAGCCGGTCGGCGTCGCGGACGATGCGATGCCGGCGTTCTCGGCCGCTCGCTTCGCAGGGTTTCCCGAGCGGGAGCCGCCGGACGACTTGCCCTTCTTTCCACGCTTCGAAGACGCGCCAGGACGCCCCATGCCCGGCACAGGCCCCATGCCGGGAATGTTCGGAGTGCCGCCGCGAGCGACCGTCTTCATCATCTTCGCCGCCTGCTCGAAGCGCTGCACGAGCTGGTTCACATCCGTGACGGTCATCCCCGATCCGCGCGCGATGCGCAGACGACGCGAGCCGTTCAGAACCTTGGGATTGCGTCGCTCCCCCGGTGTCATCGAACGGATGATGGCCTCGGTGCGGTCGATCTCGCGCTCGTCGAAGTCGTCGAGCTGCTGCTTCATCTGCCCCATGCCCGGGAGCATCCCGAGCATCTTCTTCATCGAGCCCATCTTCTTCATCTGCTGAAGCTGGTCGAGGAAGTCTTCGAGGGTGAAGGCCTCTGTCGCGAGCTTCTCGGCCATCTTCATGGCCTCTTCCTCGTCGAAGGCCTGCTGCGCCTGCTCGATGAGGGTCAGGATGTCACCGAGGTCGAGGATGCGGCTCGCCATGCGGTCGGGGTGGAAGGGCTCGAGGTCCTCGAGGCGCTCACCCGTCGAGGCGAAGATGATCGGACGACCCGTCACGGACGCCACCGAGAGCGCCGCACCACCGCGGGCATCACCGTCGAGCTTCGACAGCACCACTCCCGTGAAGTCGACTCCCTCCTGGAACGCCCTGGCGGTGTTCACGGCGTCCTGACCGATCATCGCGTCGATGACGAACAGGACCTCGTCGGGGTTCACCGCCTTGCGGATGTCTGCGGCCTGCTTCATGAGCTCGGCATCGACGCCGAGGCGGCCGGCGGTGTCGATGATGACGACGTCGTGCTGCTGCCGGCGGGCGTATTCGACGCCGTCACGCGAGACTTTCACGGGGTCGCCGACCCCGTTTCCCGGCTCAGGAGCGTAGACCGAAGCCCCGGCCTGCTCTGCGACCACCTGGAGCTGGTTGACCGCGTTCGGGCGCTGAAGGTCGGCGGCGACGAGCAGAGGCGTATGCCCCTCGCCCTCGAGCTGCTTGGCGAGCTTTCCCGCGAAGGTGGTCTTACCGGAGCCCTGCAGACCCGCGAGCATGATGACTGTCGGTGCCGTCTTGGCGAACTGCAGACGGCGCTGCTCGCCACCGAGGATCTGCACGAGTTCCTCGTTGACGATCTGAACGACCTGCTGGGCGGGGTTCAGCGCCTTGTTGACTTCGTCGCCGAGGGCGCGTTCGCGGACCTTCGCCGTGAATTCCTTGACGACAACGAGCGCGACGTCGGCGTCGAGCAGGGCGCGACGGATCTCGCGCACGGTGCCATCGACGTCGGCCGCAGTGAGCTTTCCCTTCGTGCGCAGATTGCGGAAGGTCTCGGTGAGCCGATCGGAGAGCGTGCCAAATGTAGCCATGGTGCTCTGATTCTACGCGAGCGGAGACGGGTTGCTCAGCGCCGTGCGTACTCAGGACCAGGGCAGGTCATGGATCGTCCCCAGTGCTTGACGCAGGACCGTCTCGGGCGCCCCCTGACCGGCCCCCTGTTCCGCCCAGACCCGCAGAGACGACAGCACTGCCGCCGCGTGCGCCGCACCGAGGATGTCGGCGCGGATGACGTCGACCCCCGCGGCGGATGCCGCACGCGATACCGCGGAGGACAAGCGGGCGAGGCGAAGCCCGGTGTCACGGACGAGTTCGTCCTCCAGACCCATCGCCGCGGCATTGCGAAGAGCCAGAGCGAGAGGATCCGGCGCGAAGTCACGCACGATCAGCAGAAGGATGTCGCGGACCGATTCTCCTGTCGCCGATCCCGCAAGCTGTTCGAGGGACCTGACTGCCTGGCCGATGCGTTCATCGACGCCCGACCACAGCACGTCACTCTTCGACGCGAAGTAGTTGAAGAAGCTCGAACGGCTCACTCCTGCGCGCTGTGTGATGTCGGCCACAGACGTCGCATCGTATCCACGTTCCAGGAAGAGCTCACAGGCAGCCTCGGCGAGGGTCTCCCGCGACGACACCTTGGGGCGCCCCGCCCTGCCTGTGGAACTCATGCCCTCACGCTACCGCGAGGCGCAGGTCGCGAGTGCCGCGAGCCGTTCGAAAGGGTATTGTTGCTCTCAGTCCATTTACGCAACGAAGGCGGCTTTGTGATGCTCGAGATCCTCACCCCCGGGTTCTCTCCGACACCCGTACCGTACGTCGACGGGTGGGAGCTTCAGCGCCGCATCCATGCCGACGTCGTCGATGGGACACGTCCGGACACCCTCATCCTCCTCGAGCACGAGGCCGTGTACACCGCGGGGAAGCGCACCGAACCGCAGGAGCGTCCGCAGGACGGCACACCCGTGGTCGACGTCGATCGCGGAGGCAAGATCACCTGGCACGGCCCCGGACAGTTGGTGGGGTATCCGATCGTGCGCCTCGTCGAGCCCATCGACGTCGTCGCACATGTGCGTCGGCTCGAGCGCCTGCTGATCGACGTCCTGCGCCCGTTCGGCGTCGTCGGCTACCAGGTGGATGGTCGCAGCGGGGTCTGGGTACGCCGCCCGCTCTCCGAAGACAAGGTGGCGGCCATCGGCGTGCGTGTGCAGCAGGGCGTGACGATGCACGGCTTCGCGATCAACTGCGACAACTCGCTGGCGGGGTTCCGCGGCATCATTCCATGCGGCATCACCGACGCCGGCGTCACGACCGTGAGCGAGGTCGTGGGGTCCGCGGTCTCCCCGCTCGACCTCGTCGACGCGGTGAGCCGCGCCTTCCTCGTCGAGTATTCGCCCACCGAACTGTCTGGAGCCCACGCATGACCGCCGCACCCGAGGGCCGCAAGCTCCTCCGCCTCGAGATCCGCAACGCCGAGACGCCCATCGAGCGCAAGCCGGAGTGGATCAAGACCAAGGCGAAGATGGGCCCCGAATACACGGCCCTGCACTCCCTCGTGAAGAGCGAGGACCTCCACACCGTGTGCCAGGAGGCCGGCTGCCCTAACATCTACGAGTGCTGGGAGGACCGGGAGGCGACGTTCCTCATCGGCGGCTCTCAGTGCACACGCCGGTGCGACTTCTGCCAGATCGACACGGGAAAGCCCGCCGACTACGACACCGACGAACCGCGCCGTGTCGCAGAGAGCGTCGTCCGGATGAACCTGCGCTACGCGACCGTGACCAGCGTGGCACGCGATGACCTGCCCGACACGGGAGCGTGGCTGAACGCCGAGACCGTCCGAAAGATCCATGAGCTCAACCCGAACACCGGCGTCGAACTGCTGGCGAACGAACACAACGCCGATCCCGCGTTCCTGGGGCAGATCTTCGATGCCCGTCCCGAGGTGTTCGCGCACAACGTGGAGACCGTGCCCCGCATCTTCAAGCGCATCCGACCGGCGTTCCGGTACGAGCGCTCACTGAACGTCCTCACCCAGGCCCGCGACGCCGGATTGATCACGAAGTCGAACCTCATCCTCGGGATGGGCGAGGAGCCTGAGGAGGTCATCCAGGCGCTTCAGGACCTGCACGACGCCGGCTGCGACATCATCACGATCACGCAGTACCTGCGCCCGTCACCTCGGCACCTCCCGGTCTCCCGATGGGTGAAACCTGCGGAGTTCGTGGAGTTCAAGGAAGAGGCCGAGCGCATCGGCTTCCTCGGCGTCCTCGCCGGTCCGCTGGTGCGATCCTCCTACCGGGCGGGACGGCTGTGGGCGCAGTCGATGGCGTCGAAGGGTCGCGAGATTCCCGCTCACCTCTCGCACATCGCCGACAGCGCAGACCTCGGCTTCGCGCAGGCCGTGTGACGTGGTCGCCGTCCCGGGCTCGGCCGGGGCGGCAGCTCAGTCGGCGCTCATGACGGACTGCACGCTGCCGTCCGAGCCGAGGTTCACGAGCAGCACGTCGTCTGTGGAGCTGTCGTCAAGCGCGTACTCGAGCACGGCGAAGGGCTCCGACCCGCCGTGCTCGTCAGCGAGGATCGTCATGCTCATCAGCCGGAGCGAGCGGATGATGTCCACGGCGGCATCACCCGACACATCGACCAGCACGTCCGGCAGATCGTCGCCGTACGTCTCCTGCTGCTGAAGGATGTACTCGGTCACTTCGCTGGTGCGGTCGTCGACCTCTGCGAGCATCCCGCGTCTGGCGGTGTCGTCGACGCTTTCGAGGCCCGCGATCAAGGATGCGGCGATGTCGAGCGCGTCGGCAGACACGTCGTCCTGATCCGGCGCGGTCAGATCCACGGTGACGCTCTGATCGCCGAGCTCAACGGTCTCCGACCAGAAGATCGAGCCGTCGGGGCCCGAGGACAGGAGTCCGAAGTAATCGTGTTCGATCGCCATAACGCTATGAAACCAGCCTCGTGCTCACTGCGGTAGTCCCGTCATCAACCGACCAACGACTGGACGAACACATGGGGGGTGAAACCGGTCAGATCGTCGATCCCCTCGCCCTGTCCGAGCAACTTGACGGGGATACCGGTCCGCTCCTGGACCGCCAACACGAACCCGCCCTTGGCGGAGCCGTCGAGCTTGGTGAGGACCAACCCAGTGACGCCGGCGTGTTCGAGGAAGGCCTCGGCCTGCATCACGCCGTTCTGACCCGTGGTGGCATCGAGCACGAGCAGCACTTCGCTGATCGGCGCCTGCTTCTCGATCACGCGCCTGACCTTCGACAGCTCGTCCATGAGGCCGCCCTTGGTGTGCAGGCGCCCGGCCGTGTCGATGATGGCGATCTCGATGCCCTCGCGCTTCGCGTACTCGACCGTCTGGAAGGCGACGGATGCGGGATCCTGTCCCTCCTGCTGTGGGCGCACGATCGCGGCGCCGCCGCGCTGCGCCCAGGTGGCCAGCTGGTCGACCGCCGCCGCACGGAACGTGTCGGCCGCGCCGACGACGACGCTGCGCTGATAGCCGCGAAGGAACTTGGTGAACTTGCCGATGGTGGTCGTCTTGCCGACGCCGTTGACACCGACGACGAGGACCACGGCCGGACGCTCGGTGAGCTTCAGTGTCGTGTCGAACTTCGCGAAGTGCTCCTCCAGGGTTTCCCGCAGCATGCGCTGGAGATCCTTGGGATCCGTGGTGCGGTACCTCTCGACCTTCTCACGCAGCTCGTCGACGACGCGCTCGCTGATGTCGGGGCCGAAGTCGGCTGTGAGCAGAGCCGTCTCGAGGTCCTCCCAGGTCGTCTCATCGATGGTGGGCTTGACGAACATGCCGCGCAGTGCGCGACCAAGAGACCAGGACTTCTCCGCCATCACTCCAGCCTACGGGTTGCGCAGGCGATGAACCGCGTGCGCGGCGGGCACGTCCGCTCAGACGGTGGCCGCGGCACGATCTCCGACCCGCTGGCCGACGACGGCGGACACCCCGTCCTGGCGCATCGAGACGCCGTACAGCGCGTCGGCGATCTCCATCGTGCGCTTCTGGTGCGTGATCACGAGCAGCTGCGAGCTCTCCCTCAGCTGCTCGAAGACGGTGAGCAGACGGCCGAGGTTCGCGTCATCCAGCGCAGCCTCCACCTCGTCCAGGATGTAGAACGGACTCGGCCGCGCCTTGAAGATCGCGACGAGGAGCGCGACGGCCGCCAACGACCGCTCCCCACCGGAGAGGAGGGACAGGCGCTCGATCTTCTTCCCCACGGGGCGGACGGACACCTCGATGCCGGTTGTGAGCATGTTGTCGGGATCCGTGAGCGAGATACTGCCTGTGCCACCGGGGAACAGCAGGGGGAAGACCTGACCGAAAGCCTCCCTCGTGTCCTCGAAGGCACTCGCGAAGATGGTCTGCATGCGCTCGTCGAGATCCGTGATGATCGTCAGGAGGTCCTGCCGCGTCTGGGTGAGGTCAGCCAGCTGCTCCGTGAGGAAGGCATGCCTCTGCTCCAGAGCGGCGAACTCCTCCAGCGCCAAGGGATTCACCCGACCGAGCTGCGCCAGCTTGCGCTCGGCTTCGGCGAGACGACGCTGCTGGATGCGGCGGTCGAACGGGATCGCAGTATCGTCCGCCCCATGATCGGCTTCAGCGGGCACCGTACCCGGGTCGCGGGGAACAAGCTGGTCCGGACCATATTCCGCAATGAGAATATCTTCGTCCAAAGCCAGCTCCGACGAAACACGCTCGAGCAGACTGTTCAGGTGGAGCTTCTTCTCGTGAATCTGCAGCTCGAGTCCGTGCACGCTCTCCGTGAGCCCGGCGAGTCGCTCCCGAAGAGAACTCTCCTGCGCACGGAGGCCGACGAGTTCCTGGTTCTGCGCAGAACGCGCAGCCTCGGCCTCTTTCAGCGCGAGACGCGCTTCGGTGACCGACCGATCCAGCGAATCGAGGATGCGCGGAAGTTCTTCGGCCACCCCTGAGGCCGCCTCGCGCT
>Ga0160464_101011_pt1 | contig 13168 bp, 10 predicted proteins | sample HID1971I_E11MG_FD_108275 | JGI IMG/M metagenome (GOLD analysis project Ga0160464, IMG submission 108275) | Enriched millipede-associated microbial communities from UW Madison campus, WI, USA - HID1971I_E11 MG | ecosystem: Host-associated > Arthropoda: Insects > Digestive system > Unclassified ... | reverse complement strand
TATCGACGTCGACGTGTGCGACCGCTCGGTGGCCCCCGGCTGCCCCGCGAGCGTTCCCGGCGGACTGCAGGCCTGGGAGCTTCGGGCGCTCACGCGTGCCGTGGCCTCGGACTCCCGTGTGGTGAGCGCCGACCTCGCCGAGGTCGATGCGACCGCCGACGCCGACGACGCCCGCACCGTGCGCCTGGCGGCGCTCTGCGTGCTCGAACTGCTCGCCGGCCTCGCGTCGCGTCGCTGACACCGGAGTGCGCCCGCCGCCGTCTCGGGGCGGGCGCACTCCGGTCAGGCTCCGGCGATCAGCCTCTCGACGAACCAGAACAGCCCGACGGCGGCGACGACCGCGGCGATCCAGAATCCCGCCGAGGGCAGCCGCCGCCGCAGCAGCACGAACAGCGGGAACACCACCGCGATCACCAGAAGCTGCGCCAGCTCGATGCCCACGTTGAAGACGAGGAGCGCCCCGAGCAGATCCCACGAGAACGGCTCGTCGATTCCCAGCGCTCCGGCGAAGCCCACGCCGTGCATCAGCCCGAAGGCGAAGACCACGCCGATGCGCAGCAGCTCCCCTCGGGTGAAGCCGTCGACCACCGGTGCGGATGCCGGCGCCGCGAGGATCCGCTCCCGCACGGCGACAGCGCTCCCGCCGCCCCCGACGAGCGGCTGCTCGCCGAGAGGACCCCGGGGCTTCCCGGACAGGGGCCGAAGCGTCCCGTCCGCCCCCATCGCATCCGCCCGCCTGGCACGCCGGAACCGTCGCATCTCCCAGAGCGCGACGACGGCGATCGACAGGGCGATGGCCGGCTCCACGATCCACGCGGGAATGCTCACCACCCCGAGGGCGGCGAGGATGAAGGTCGCCGAGTGCGCGACCGTGAACGCCGTCGCCGCCAGCACGATGTCCCTGAGCCGGCGAGATCCGATGATCAGTGCCAGCAGGAACAGCAGGTGGTCGGGGCCGAGCAGCAGATGCTCTGCCCCCAGCACGAGGAACTCACCCATCCGAGAGCCCCAGTCGGTCGTGGTGACCATCGAGGGGTTCGTATCGGTGTCGAGACTGGCCACACCCGCACCCGAACGCACGTCGTAGTCGACGATCGTCGTCGTCATGCCCCCGGGAGCCGTTCCCGGGAACAGCGCGGTCGTGATCCGATACGGCACGGGCATCGCCTCGACCTGCGCCGTGCAGTCGGCTTCGATCACCAGGCGCGCATGCGGCACGCCGTCCCGGATGACGATCTCGTAGGGCGCCACCACGGCGTTGGGGCACGCCTGCGACGACTCCCCGTCCTGCGCCACGCTCACCGAGAACCGAGGCAGCACGTATCCCTCGACGGAGTCGGCATGATCGTCGAGCACTGCGGGTGTGAGCTTCTCCGGATCCCGGCCACTCGCCTGCACGTCGGCGTAGGCCTCCTGCTCGAAGGCCGTGTCGCCCATCGCCCGCGCTCCGTCGGTCGCGAGCAGGACGTACTCGATGTCGAGCACGGTGCGTACGACGCCGCGCTCGGGTTCGGACACATCGGCGAAGACCGTCGCCGCATAGCTGTGCGCCGCGGCCGGGGCCGCCGTCAGCATCACGCTGACGGCGACCCCGGTGAGGGCGACGACTCCGGAGACCAGGGTGCGGATCGCCGGCCGGGTGCGCGGGCGCGCTCCCGGATGCCGACGCCCCGTCCTCATTCCTGTCCCTCCGGGCGGCGCAGCATCCGCCGGCGGAGCAGGACGCCGCCTCCGGCGAGCAGCAGCAGTCCGGCGAAGGCGAGCATCGTCGGGGCAGGGCCACCGGTCGCCGCCAGCGGATCGGAGGGGCCGCCGGTGGAACCTCCGCCCTGGTTCGCTCCTCCCCCCGCGCCTCCGCCGCCCGGGTTGCCACCGGGGTTGCCGCCGGGGTTACCGCCCTCCGAGCCGGCGGTCGATGTCACGGTGAACGTGACCTGGTTCTGTCGAGCGGCAGCGTCGGTCGCGATGTACTTCAGGGTGTACGTGCCGGTCGCGGTCGGCGTGAAGGTGTATCCGTCACCTGCCGCCGCGGCGAGCGCCCGCAGACCGGACGCCGGGTCGTCGACCTCCACCGGAGCGCCCGAAGGGTCGGTCACTTCGAGGATGGTGCTGACGCGCCCCGAGTTGTCGACGGCTTCGGCACGCGGAGCGGTGTACGCCGTTCCCACGGTGACCTCGCCCGGGGGCTCCGGGGCGACGCGCACGAGCGGCGGCATCGTGTCGAGTGCGGTGAGTTCCCGTGTCGCGACCCGATACACATCCTTGTCCGCGAGCGGAGCACTGTAGATCTCGACACCGGCGATCCGTCCGTCCATGGTCGAGTCGTCCAGAGAGCCCGAGGTGTTCGCGTCGCCGCCGATCACCATGTAGCGCGCTTCGGCCGAGCTGGGCTTGACGGAGAAGGACACGCCTTCGGTCTCGGCCTTGCGGACGCCGTCGACATACAGCCGCGCATCATGCCCGTCGTACCAGGCGGTCACGTGGTACCACTGGCCGTACTTCAGGCTGACCGCGGGGCGCGGTGACGCGTACCAGAACTGCAGCTCGTAGGTCGTCGCGCTGGTGCCGACCGCTTCGAGGCCGATACCGCCGCTCTGCATACCGCCGAACACGTCGACGTAGCCGCCTGCGATCGAGTCGAGGCGGAACGTCGTGTCGAGCGTGAACCCGTCCTGCAGCGCCGCATACTCGGCGTCGGTCCACTTCGGCGTGCGGATGCCGGTGGCTGCTCCTTCCGCGCCGATCACGACGTCGGCTCCCACGGCGGGATCGTTCTCGATCCGGGCATCGGCACCCACGGTGAGCGGACGTGCGGCCGGAGAGGAATCGGTCGCCGCGCCTCCGGCGAACCCGACGTCCAGGAGATCCGCCGTCGGCACCGCGGCGCGGAGGTCGTCGAAGGTCAGGCTGCTGGGGTCGAACGGACCCTCACCACCACCGCCCTCCGTGCTCGTGAACCGCGTCGTGAGCGCGGCACCCTCCTTGCCCCAGGCGTTGATCGGGGTGACCCGAACCTCATACTCCCGTCCGGGGAGCAGATTCCACACCTCGTGGCTGCGGTCGGCCGGCATCGGCAGGTTGTAGAAGCCCGACCACTGCAGGAAGGAGTTCACCTCCTCGCCGGTGGCCACGTCGACCGTGGAGTAGCGGTACTTGTGCACGATGTCGCCGACGGAGTTCGGAGCGGGCACGGCTTGCGGGAAGGAGGCCATCGCCTTCGTGCTCGCGATGTCGCCGACGGTCACTGCAGCGCCCTCCGGCCAGACGGGACCGGCGGACTGACCCGCGCGGTAGGTGTTGTTGAACGGGAACCGTTCGTCGTAGCTCTTGGTCTCATCGACCGAATCGGCCACGTCCCAGGTCCAGGTCTGGTCGATCCACTGATCGGCGAGCAGGTCATAGTTCTTGATCGTCACGGTGGTGCCGGTGATCTCGACGATGGCCGTCTGGCGGTTGTTGCCCGCGTCATCGGGCGTGGTGTCGTTGCCACGGCTGGTCGGGCTCGAGTTCACGACACCGGACTCGAACTCGTAGTACGCCAGCGGCGGCGCGTTCACGGTGGTGAATCCCTGGGTCGAACGCTCGCCGGACCGGTTCTCCTGACCCTGCCAGATCGAGGTCGGGATGTTCTGCGGCGTGTGGATGTGTCCACCCCAGACGACCGCCTGAGGGAAGTCGTCGAACACGGACTGGAAGCCGTCGCCGCAGCCGCTGGAAAGACCGGTGCCGTACCACTCGTTCGAGACGTAGTGCGTGCACTGGAGCGGGTGATGCACCAGCACCATGACGGGCTTGTTCGGGTCTTCGGCAGTGGCGGCAGCCAGCCGCTGCTGCAGCCAGGACTGGGCGTAGGCGTAGTTGCCGCTGCTCGCTCCCGAGGGCTTGCCCGTGTCGGGGTCGATCGTGCCGCTTCCCGGCGACACCGTGATCACGTGGTAGCCGTTCACGGTGTAATCCGCATTCGGCTTCTGGCCGCCGGTCGCCTGAGTGAACAGGTCGTACGACGAGATGCCCGAGACGTCGTGGTTCCCGAGCGACGCGATCGCAGGGATGCCCAGGCCGGCCTTCGAATCCATCGTCTGCTTGAGGCCGGCGAACTCGCCCGGTGTCGCGCTGTTGGTGAGGTCGCCGACGAACAGTGCGCTCTGGACGTTCTCCTGCGCCCAGAAATCGTAGGCTTCGGCGAGCTCGTCCCAGTTGACATGGATGTCGCCGATCGCTGCGAAGCGCACATCCGGTCCTCCGGCCTCGACGGCCGGTGCTGCGCTCACGTGGGGAGCCGCCGCCGTGTCGGCATCCGGAGCCCCGGTCACCGTGACCGTGCGGGTCTCTTCGCTCACGCCGCCTGCGGCGTCGCTGATCGAGTACGCGACGACGTAGTCGCCGGGGATGCTCGGGGTGAACCTGTACGCGCCGGACTCGTCGGGCATGACCATCGTGACGACGCCGGAAGGATCTTTCACCGTGACGACGAGCTCGCTCGCGGAACCGTCGACGTCGACCGCGGAGGCCGGGGGAAGCACGACAGCGCGTCCCACCTGACCGCTCGTCGGCGCGTCGCCATCGAGGCGGATGATGGTGCCGCCGGTCTCGGTGGCGGGAGGAGCGTCCTCTGCATCGGTCGCGGCGAGGGGCGCCGCGTTCGAGGTGGTGACGACCGGTGCGGCGAAGGCCGCGGCGGTGGGGAGTACGGGCCCCGCGATGCAGGCGGCGACGGCGACGAGCGATGCGGGGCGCAGGAGCCGGGCGAATCCACGGCGGGAGAGGGACGGATCGGGGGCGGGCGGTTTACGACGAGACACGGAGCATCCTCTGTGAGACGAGAAGAAATCGGACTCCCCCAATCGACCGCCGCAAGATGACGCAGGGGTGAACGCCGACCGACGCCGACATGTCATCGACCGTCCGCGCGTCGATCCGGGCGACCCGGTGCGCACAGTGGGCGCGGCTCGTTCGGGACGCGCTCAGTCCTCGCCCGGCAGCGCAGCCGCGCCGAAGGCCTGCGCCTCGAACGAGATGGTGTGCGGGACGTAGCGGTCCTCGGCGCATTCGACGGGTCGGCCGTTCGCGGCGAAGGTCTCGCGTCGCACCTGCAGGAGCGGACTGGATCTCCGTATTTCGAGCAGACGCGCATCCTCGGTCGCTGCGGCCACCGCCTCGATCCGATGGTTTCCCGACGAGACCACGATTCCGGCATCCGCGAGCACCCGCGTCGTGGAGACGACATCATCCGGGAGGTCGACCACGTGCGGCACCACCCACGGCGCCCAGGTCGAGCGCTCGACCATCACCGCGCGGTGGTCGAGGGTCCGGACGCGGGTGAAGGTCAGGACATCGGCATCCGCGCGGATCGCCAGAAGTCGGGCTTCTCGCGCCGTGGCCTTCCTCGTCGTCCGTGCGACGATGAGCCCGCCGGGAGTGCGTCCGCGACCACGCGCCCACTGCGTGAACGACCGCATCCTGTCGAACCCCTGCGGCTGGCTGGGCTGCACGAACCACCCGGATCCCCGATGCGACTCGACCAGCCCCTGGCGCGCCAGAGTGGCGAGCACGGTGCGGATCGTCCGTCGGGACACCCCGTGCAGGGCAGCCAGCTCCATCTCGCTGGGAAGCCCGGCTCCCCCGGCATAGGTCCCGTCGAGGATCTGTGCGCGCAGACGCGCCAGCACCTCACTCATCGAACCGCATGCGATCGCACCACGACGTTGTCGAGCGGCACGCTCCGGGTTGCGACGGCACAGCTCACTCTAACGCCGTGTGCACTCGCCCGGAGATGACTGAAGCCCCCGGGCATGTGCCTGGGGGCTTCAGTGTTCGGTGGACCTAAGGGGATTCGAACCCCTGACCTCCTCGATGCGAACGAGGCGCGCTACCAACTGCGCCATAGGCCCGTGAACGACATCTACGCTATCACGACGGAGAAGCTGTTCGCGCCGCGAACGATCATCCGGCGGCGCGGCGCGAGAGGAGTTCTCGCACGTGCGCCTCGATCTCGGCATCGTCGACGAATCCCATCCGCGCGTACGGCGATGAGGCCGCGGGCAGAGCCACCGGAGCCTCGGGAGCCATCTGCTCCGCACGCTCGCGCAGGGCCGCGACCCGTGCGGCCTTGCGGCGCTCTTCCTGGGCCTCCAGCTGAGCCTGTGCGGCCTGAGCACGAGACCCGGCCACCGAGACCAGCGGCTCGGGCAGCGGACGCGGTGTCCAGGTCGCCCGCCCCTGGTCGTGCAGCTCCGGAGCGACGCGCGGGGCAGCGGGAGCGGCCACCACGTGCGTGGCACGTGCGACACGGCCGGCGACGGCGGCCATCCGCTGCAGGGCGACACCGGCGACGACGATCGCGGCCCCGCCGATCCAGAGCAGCACCGAGCTTCCCGCGGCCAGCAGCTGCCACACACCGAGCCCGGCGATGACGAGTCCGGTCAGGAGCGTGCTGGTCGCGGCGACACGGACGCGTCGACGTGCCCGCGCCCGTCGGATCACGGGATCGGCCCTGGTCGCCGCGAGTTCTTCCCGCAGGGACTCGAGTTCGGCGGCTTCGCGTTCGGACTGCACCCGCTTCGCCAGCTTCTGCTGGGCCAGCGCGGTGCGGGCGTTCAGCTCGAATCGCACTTCGCCGGGAGTCTCGCTCGTCTCGGCGAGCACACGCAGGGCCTGGTTCAAGCGGACGGCATTGCGTTCAGCGGCGTTGTACTGGAATCGCCCCCGCCAGGAAGGCAGCAGATAGAGCATCCAGAGCAGCACGGCGACGAGCACGATCACTCCTCCGCTCAGCACCGGCCCGTCCATACGCACCACGCTACGGGCTGGGAGCTGACAGCGCCGTACACACGGGCGCGTGTCGCGGCGAGTCCGTCCGGATCTGCCCTCCGAACGCCGATTTCAGTGCGAGATGCGGTCGGATGGCGGCACCGTCGCGGCGTCCGGCGGCACCTGACCGCTGAGCCAGCGCGCGAGCACCCCCTGCGGCACGTCTTCCTTGGTCAGCGCGAATGCATAGTGGTCGCGCCAGTCGCCGTCGATGTGGATGTAACGACGACGTAGTCCCTCGTACCGGAAACCCAGCTTCTGCACGATACGCAGACTCGCGGCGTTCTCCGGCCGGATGCAGATCTCCATGCGGTGCAGCCCGTACTCCGTGAAACACGCGTCCGTGGCCATCGCCACCGCGGTCGGGGTGATCCCCCGACCGGCGAACCGCTCGCTCACCCAGTACCCGATCGTGGCGGAGCACAGCGAGCCGCGCGACACTCCCCACACGTTCAGCTGTCCCGCGACCTCGCCGTCGTACTCCATGACGAAGGGATAGCCCGAGCCGTCTCGGTACTGCTGGAGCAGGCGTCGGATGCTGAGCCTCATGTCGAACGAGACCGAGCCGTAGGGGACGGTCGCCTCCCACGGTTGAAGCCACGACCTGTTGGCGAGCAGCTCATGTTGCAGCGGTCGCGCATCCTTCGCACGGACGAGCCGCAGTTCTATGGGTCCGTGTCGCATTCCCGCCGCCAGATCCATGCCGCACCGACGCCCGCAGAGTCGCCTAGAGGCGTTCCGCGAACTCCTTGAGCCAGGGGCGCAGCTCGGGACCGAGGTCGTCCCGGTCCGCGGCGAGCTGCACGATCGCCTTGATGTAGTCGACGCGATCACCCGTGTCGTAGCGGCGACCGCCGAAGATGACGCCGACGACGCCGGGGCCCTCGGGATCGGTCGCGAGAACCTGCAGTGCGTCCGTGAGCTGGATCTCTCCGCCCTTGCCCGGCTCGGTGTGCTCGAGGATGTCGAACACCGAGGCCGGGAGCACATAGCGGCCGATGATGGCCAGGTTGGACGGAGCGTCTTCCTGCGCCGGCTTCTCGACGAGTCCGGTGACACGGACGGCGGCCTGCCCCTCGATCGGCTCGACCGCGGCCGCGCCGTACATGTGGATGTTGGCCGGGTCGACCTCCATGAGCGCGATCACGGCGGCGCCGGAGCGCTCGTGCTCGGCGATCATGTCGGTGAGGAGCGGGTCGCGCTCGTCGATGAGGTCGTCTCCGAGGAGCACGGCGAAAGAGCTGTCGCCGACGTGGGTGCGCGCACGCAGGACTGCGTGTCCGAGCCCCTTCGGCTCGCCCTGGCGGACGAAGTGGATGTCGGCGAGATCGCTCGACTTCATCACGCGCTCGAGACGACCGGTGTCGCCCTTCTCCATGAGCTTCACCTCGAGTTCCGGCACGGAGTCGAAGTGGTTGGAGATGGCGTTCTTGTTGCGGCCGATGATGACGAGGATGTCGTCGATGCCGGCGTTCGCCGCCTCTTCGACGACGTATTGGATCGCCGGCTTGTCGACGACGGGCAGCATCTCTTTGGGCATCGCCTTCGTCGCAGGGAGGAATCGCGTCCCCAGGCCTGCGGCGGGAATGACGGCTTTGATCTTGTGGTCAGCCATCTTGCCAGCCTAGTGGTGAGCGCCGACGTAGACTCGGAGCCATGTCGAACGACGTCGAACACGCGAAGCGCGCGCTCCGTGCCGAACTCCGCGAACGACGCCAACTCCTCTCCGACACGCAGCGCGAGGCCGCGGCGGCCGCGATCGGCGAGCGTCTCGACGCGCTGATCGATGAGCTCGACGCCCGCTCCATCTCGTGCTTCCTCTCCACCACAACCGAGCCGGGAACCCGCGAGTTCGTCACCAGGGCGGTGCGCCGCGGCATCCGCGTGCTCCTCCCCGTCACCCGCGCCGATGGGCTGCTGGACTGGGCCGTGGCGACCGACGACGACGAGGTCGGCGAGGGGCTGTTCGGTCTGCCTGAGCCCACCGGCGAAGTCCTCGGCCCCATCGCCGTCAACGACGTCGATCTGATGATCGTTCCCGCCGCAGCGGTCGACCGCACCGGCATGCGCATGGGCTGGGGGCGCGGCTACTTCGACAAGACCATCGGCTCGATGGAGAAGTGCCCTCCCGTCTATGCCGTGATCTATGATTCCGAGGTACTCGACGAACTTCCGCGAGAGGTGCACGACCAGCCGGTGAACGGTGTCGTGACCCCGTCGCAGACCCTCACCCTGTCGCCGCGGCGACGCTGACCGCAAGGACCCCCATGCCCACCTACGCCTATGCCTGCACCTCGTGCGGACACAAGTTCGACGCCGTGCAGAGCTTCGCCGACGACGCTCTCACCGTGTGCCCCGAGTGCGGTGGCGCGCTGCGCAAGCAGTACGGCTCGATCGGCGTGACCTTCAACGGCTCCGGCTTCTATCGCACGGACTCGCGCGCCAAATCCGGTGGTTCGACGGATGGTTCGGCATCATCGAAGACGGAATCGACGACGAGCGCCAAACCGGCGGCTGCGTCGACGCCGGCCTCTTCCTGAGGCCCCGATCTGTTGGGGGATCCCATGCTCAAAGGTTTCAAGGACTTCCTGCTGCGCGGCAACGTCATCGATCTGGCCGTCGCCGTCGTCATCGGTACGGCTTTCACCGCGATCGTCACGGCCGTCGTGAACAGCATCATCAACCCGCTCATCTCGCTCTTCCTCAAGGCGGATGCGGCCGGCCAGTTCGGCATCCAGCTCACGAACATCTACGGCGAGAAGGTGACGTTCCCGATCGGCGACCTGATCTCGGCGATCATCAGCTTCCTCGCTGTCGCCGCCGTCGTCTACTTCGTCTTCGTGCTGCCGATGAACACGTTCAAGGCTCGGGTCGAGGCCCGCAAGGGCACCCCGGCCGAGGAGCCCGAGGAGGAGCCGGCCGCATCGACCGAGTCCGAGCTGCTCGTCGAGATCCGCGATCTGCTCAAGGCGCAGCGCGGGGCCTGACCGCCTCCGTCTGCACCACGCGACGCACGGTTCCTCTCCGGAGGGACCGTGCGTTTCTCGTATAGCGGCACGGATGACGCCGGCGTGCTCAGTAGTGCGGCGGCACGTCCTGGAACAGTTGATCGTCATTCGGTCCCTTGGCGCCCTTCGGCCGCTCGCGCGGGGGCGTCGTCTCGGCGGCAGCCGACTCCGGTTCCGGGTCGCTTCCCGGCACCGGGGTGAGGCGCGCACGCCGAGAGCCGGGGACCCGCACCACACGTTGGCGTGGCGTCGCGGCGTCGGACTCCTCAGTCATTCTGGGTGTCGGCGATGTCGATCGGCTGCGTGTCGTTCTCCGCGCGCGGGGCGGACTCCGAGATGCCGAGCACAGCGGCGATCCGGGTCGCGGCCGTCACCGGGTCGCTGTACAGATCGAAGGCGTGCACGCGCACGTAGTGCCAGCCCAACCGGCGGAGCACGTGCGGCCGCAACCGCAACGTCTCGCGCAAGGATTCGCCGCGCGACTCCGGGTCGGATTCGATCACGACCGCCTTGCCACCGTGCTGCGCGACCAGCGGCAGCAGCCCGCGATAGTCGACGTCCACCGATGCGCCGAGCCGTCGCAGCTCTCGGGCGAGGGCGAGCGTGAGCGGATCAGCGAGGTCTTCCAGCCGCGCATCCCTGCTCCGGGCGGCGAGACCGCCGAGGATCGACATCAGGGTCGCCGCTCCGTGCTCCAGGCGTCCGTCGTCGAACGAAGAGGGGCGGATCGAGGAGACGAGGACCATCGACCGGCGGGCCCTGGTCATCCCGACCGTCAAGAGTCGCTCCCCGTCCGGGGTGGAGAGATCGCCGAAGTCGCTCAGGACGCGGCCGTGCTTGGTGAGGCCGAAGCCGAGCGAGAAGATCACACGGTCGCGACTCTCGGCGACCGACTCCTCGAGGGTCAGCACCGCGAACGGCTCGACCGTGTCGCGGCCGACGAAGTCCGCCACGTCGGAGCGTCCGGCGAACGCCGAGGTGACGGCGGCGCGCACCCGCTCGGCATGGCGGGCGCTCGCGGTCACCACCATCAGCGATTCCGACGGACGGTGCACGGCATGCTCGACCACGAGGGTCACGACCCTGGCGACCTCGGCATCCGGGCTTTCGACCGCGCCGGAGATCGGGTCGGGTGTTCCCGTGCCGCCCTCCACGTAGTCGACGGTGAGGCTGCCGCGACCGAGGTACGAGCCCGCCCACGGTAGGGAGACGATCTCGCCACCGTAGAACGCATCGTTGATGAGTTCTGCGAGGTCCTCGCCGCCCGCGCGGTAGCTGCGGGTCAGGGTCATCACCGGCAGGAGTTCGGAGAGCCGCTCGAAGGCCGAGACGTCGTCGAACGGCACCTCAGGCTCCCACGACTCCTCGGGGTCGACCGCGATGCGGAACGGGGTGGGGCGCTGCGTCACCGGGTCGCCGAACGCGACGATCTGGCGTGCGCGCCGGATGGCCGGAGCGGCCTCTGCGAGGTTGATCGCTGCGGCATCGACCAGGATCACGGTGTCGAACTCCACGGAGTCCGGGATCTCGGGTACCAGGTACGGCGACGAGATCCATACGGGTGCGAGCACATCGACGAGGGTGGGCGCAGCGCTGACGACCTGCGCGGTCGTCGTCGCGGACTGGGTCAGCGCATGGCGCAGGTGCTGCGACTGCTGCGGCTCATCGACGATCGCGATGCGCCACTGGTTGGCCAGCTGCCACGCGAGCAGCGGCCCGGCCATGGCGGCGTGCGCCTCATCGACCAGACGGAAATCCCGCTCGAGGCGGTCGACGACGGCGGTGTTCGCACCGAGGAGGGCACGATTGTCCTGCAGCGCGCGTTCCAGAAGGGACTGCCACCACGCGAACTCGAGCTCCTCCCCCACCTGCGACTCCGAGACATGACGCACGGAGAGTTCGGCGAGCAGCGGTTCGAGCCCGAGAAGAGCGAGGTGATCGCGCAGCTGGGCGCGTTCGACGAGGTTCTCGAACACGTCGGACTTCGCGGCGAGTCCTGCGAGGGTGCGCACAAGTCGCGCCACCGGGAGCGACGCCAGCGGCTCACGGCGACCGAGTGCGATGTCGAGCTCGGCGAGCTCAGCCTCGACCCGCTGCCAGGCGGCGGACACGTCGGCGAGACCGAGCGGGATCTCCGGTGCGACGCCCGCCTCGACACAGCGCTGCCACTGCGTGCGCTGAGCCTGTATGCGCAGCAGCGCCTCGTGCATCTCCGTGACGTGCACGCCGGGACGCACGTATTCCTTCGCGAGACGCCGCAGCCGCCGCCGGTTCGCGCCCGACATGCCGGGGGCGTCGCGGCGCGAGCCGTGAGCCTGGATGAGTTCCCCGAGCGGACGCTCGAACACCGTCGGGCTGAAGCGGTCGAGGGAATCGCGGATTCCCTGCAGCAGCCGCAGGTACTCACCGAGCTCGTCGATGGTCGCGAACGGTCGCATGTGCGTCTGGGCGATCAGCTCGTAGCCGCGCTCGAGGAGGGCGGGCACGCTGTCCGAATGCAGGCGCCCGGCGAGTTCATGCGCCGAACGCGCGGCCTCGGTGCTGGAGAAGGTCACTCCGTACCAGGGCGAGTCGTTCGGACCGAAGCGGAACTCGCCGAGACGGGCGGCCTGAGCGAGAGCCTCGGCGGCCTCGCTGCGATCGGAGGCGAGACGGCGCAGTGCATCGGGTCCGAGTCGGGCCGTGGTCGACGGCGGCACAGGCAGCGAAGCCAGCCGCGTCAGCTGACGGGTCGCGTCGAGGACCGAAGCGCCCATACCGGCGACGGGCGCGCTGAGCGCCTGGCGGTAGTCGCGCAGGACGGTGCGCAGACGCACGAGCGCGTCGTCCACCTCGCCGACCTTGGGGGCCGTCGCCTTCTCGTTGCGTCCGATCGCCCTGACCAGGTCGCGTCGCACGCTCGCCGGCGAGATCGCCAGGCTGTCGAGCCCGATCCCCGCGAGGCGATGGCGAACGCCGTCCAGCGTGGAGCGACGGGCGGAGACGACGAGTACGCGCTTGCCGCCGCGAACCAGCTCGCCGAGCGCGTTGATCACGGTCTGGGTCCCACCGGTCCCCGGAAGCGTCGCGACGGTCAGGGAGTGCCCTGCGGCGATACGGGCGAGGACCGCCTCTTGCTCTGCATCGGCATCGAGGAGGAGGTTGTCGGATGCCGGGGCCCGGTCGTCCGGGCCGACGTGATGCGGAGCGGCCCGTGGAGCAGTGACCTGCTCACGGTCTCCCACATGCCCGGCGAGGGCGTTCAGCACCGGATGATCGAGGCTGCCGCCGTCACGGGACATCACGCCCGACACATCGGCGAACGTCGAGACGACCAGCCGCGGTTCGACCGAGAAGGTGTCGATCGAGCG
>Ga0160464_101008_pt1 | contig 13229 bp, 10 predicted proteins | sample HID1971I_E11MG_FD_108275 | JGI IMG/M metagenome (GOLD analysis project Ga0160464, IMG submission 108275) | Enriched millipede-associated microbial communities from UW Madison campus, WI, USA - HID1971I_E11 MG | ecosystem: Host-associated > Arthropoda: Insects > Digestive system > Unclassified ... | reverse complement strand
TGCCGAACAGCCGTGCGATTCCGAGCACGATCCCGACGATGAGCAGCCCCAGAATGAGACCGGCGATCGCGGAGATGATGGTGTCCACCACCCAGACGACGACCGGGCCGAGGTTGTGGAGCGCGTGCTCCACGCCGTGCAGCACGTCGACCGGGAAGTGCCAGCCGACCTCGCCCAGATTCACGAGCACGAGGTGACCTCCGACCCAGAGCATCGCTACGGTGCCGAGGATGCTGATGAAGCGGAACACCGCGGGCATCGAGCGCACGATCCTGGTGCCGGTGTGACGCACGCGCTGCACCGAATTCTTCGCCATCTTCAGGCCGATGTCGTCGATCTTCACGAGCAGCGCGACAGCGCCGTAGACGACGCCCGTCATCAGGAGGGCGATCACGGCGAGGATCGCCAGCGTCGCCCAGATGTCGAGACCCTTCTCGAGGCTCGCCAGCGAGATGAGCATGATCTCGGTCGAGAGGATCAGGTCGGTGCGCACGGCACCCAGGACGAGCTTCTTCTCGTCACGCGCACCCTCATCGGCATGGCCGTGCTGCACGCCGAACCACTCCAGCACCTTCTCCGCTCCCTCGAAGCAGAGGTACGCCCCGCCGAGGATCAGCAGATACGGCAGCACCCACGGCGCGAATGCGGTGAGCAGGAGCGCCGCCGGGATGATGATCAGGAACTTGTTCGCCAGCGAACCGAGCGCGATCTTGCCGACGACGGGCAGCTCGCGTGCGGGCGTGATGCCCTGCACATACTGCGGGGTGACCGCGGCGTCGTCGATCACGACACCCGCCGCCTTGGCCGAGGCCTTCATCGCGGCGCTCAGGATGTCGTCGACGACGGCGAGCAGTCCAACGGACATGGGCGGTTCCCCTCGAAAGGTGTGCGGTGCGGAGGTAACTCTATCGAGTCGGAGGGGCTCCTCCCGGCAGCAGGGCTCAGCCTCGTGAATCCTCCGCCGCGCTCGCGAGCACGCGCTGCAGCGGCTTGTAGTGCTCGACAACAGCTCGCCGGTAGCGCTCGACATCGCCGGAGCGCGCCGCCTCGAGCATGTCGCCGTGCGCCTTCGCCGTCTTGTGGATGTCATCGGGCTGCGGGATTCCCAGCTGGGGCAGCACAGCCGTGTGCACATCCCAGAAGGCGCCGACCAGCTGGCCGACCAGGCGGTTGCCGATCGCGCCGAAGAGGCGTGTGTGAAACGCCCGGTCCTCCTCGAGGAAGTGCTCGCCGCGCTCGGCCTTGTCGACCATGTCGGCCACGAGGGCATCGAGCTCGGGGTCGGGATCCTCCTGGGCGGCTTCGACCACGCGCTCGGCCATCGACAGATCCAGTGCCAGGCGCACCTCCACGACTTCGCGCAGCGCCTGCAGGGATCCCTCGGGAGACAGCACACCGCGGAACACGAGGGCTTCGACCATCGGATCCAGCGACATCGGCCCCACGTACGTGCCATGGCCGTGTCGCACATCGACGATGTCGAGGGTCGAGAGGGTTCGGATCGCCTCGCGCACGGAGGATCGCGAGACGTCGAGCTCGTCACAGAGCTCGGTCTCGGTCGGCAGCGGGTCGCCCGGCGTGAGTCCGCGGGTCAGGATGAGCTGCTTGATCTGATCCGCCGTGGTCGAGCGCCGCATGCGTGACGCCCTACTCGTGGTGGACTTCATGGGGCTCCCTCTCGTGCCTGGCAGAAACGTTCCGATCATCTCACTCTTGTGATCTGATCGAACCTGTGTTTAGAGTACATCAGACATCAGATGTCCTCAAGATGTCCCCCCACCACCCTGGAGCACACATGAACCGACACATCACCCGCCGCCGCGCGGGTCGATTCGCGATGGCGGTCGCCGGCACAGTCGCCGCGTCCATCGCCCTCGCCGGCTGCGGCGCGGGCAGCACCAGCACCCCCGACGAGAGCGCGGACGCGAGCGAGATCGACCCCGACGGCATCATCGAGGCGGGCATCTCGTACACGCTGAACGGCAGCTTCGACCCGATGGTCGCGTCCGGCGCCGTCACGGTCTCGGCGAACTGGCACATCTTCGAGGGACTGGTCGACCTCGATCCCGTCACCCAGAAGGCGGCCCCCGCGCTCGCGGCCGACCTGCCGACGAAGATCGACGACACGACCTACGAGCTCGACCTCCGCGACGGGGCGACCTTCCAGAACGGCGACCCGGTCACGGCAGACGACGTCGTCTTCAGCTACGACCGTGTGCTCGACCCGAACAACAACTCGCTCTTCCTGTCGTTCGTCGACTTCATCGACGCGGTCACCGCCGTCGACGACGACACGGTGCGGATCACCACGGACTACCCGTTCTCGCTGATCAACGACCGCCTCGGCGTCGTCAAGATCGTGCCGAAGACGGTCGTCGAGGCCGACCCCGAGGGCTTCGCCGCCAACCCGGTCGGCTCCGGCCCGTACTCTCTGGTCTCGGCGGTCCCCGAGGACAAGCTCGTCTTCGAGCGCTACGACGACTACAACGGACCGCGCCCGGCGCTCGCCGCCGGCATGAACTGGAACCTCCTCGCCGACGCATCTGCCCGTGTCACCGCGATGTCGACCGGCACCGTGCAGGCGATCGAGGACGTGCCCTACATCGACGTCGACACCCTCGCCTCCGCTGCCGATGTCGAGAGCGTGCAGTCGTTCGGTCTGCTGTTCATGATGTTCAACACCAAGGCGGCGCCGTTCGACGACGTCCGTGTGCGCCAGGCCCTGCACTACGCCCTCGACATGGACAAGATCATCGGCACCGGCATGCTCGGCAACGCCACGCCGGCGACGTCGTTCCTGCCCGAGACGTACCCGAACTACCACGAGGCATCCACGGTCTACACCTACGACCCCGAGAAGGCGAAGGAGCTGCTCGCGGACGCCGGCGTCTCCGACCTGTCGATCACGCTGCTCACCACCGACACCGGATGGGTCAAGGAGGTCGCTCCGCTGATCAAGGAGTCGCTCGACGCGATCGGCATCGACACCACGCTCGATATCGGGCAGTCCGCCTCGATGTACGAGAAGGTCGACTCCGGTGACTACACGGTCGCCGTCGCCCCCGGTGACCCCTCGGTCTTCGGCGTCGACCCCGACCTGCTCATGAACTGGTGGTACGGCGAGAACGTCTGGACCCAGACGCGCACGAACTGGGCCGACTCCCCCGAGTATGCCGAGCTGCGCACGCTCCTCGACACCGCCGTCCAGCAGGAGGGCGAGGAGCAGCAGAAGACCTGGGATGAGGCGTTCGACCTCCTCTCCGACCAGGCCGTGCTCTACCCGCTGTTCCACCGCAAGCTGCCGACCGCGTGGAGCGGTCAGGAGCTGGTGGGCTTCCAGCCCGTTCCCACCACCGGACTGTCGTTCCTCGACGTCGGCGTGGCTGCGAAGTAGCACCCGACCGAACCCCGACGGGGGTGCACTCACCCGAAGAGTGCACCCCCGCCCCCTCCCACCCGGAAGGAGCGGCACGTGTCCCACACGCTCCGCCTCATCGGCCGGCGACTGTTGCAGCTGCCGCTGATGATCCTCGGCATCACGTTCCTCGTGTTCTTCGTGATGTCGTTCTCTCCCGTAGACCCGGCGCGCACCGCGCTCGGCGAGACGGCGTCACCCGAGGCCCTCGAGGCCTACCGCGAGGACCACGGTCTCAACCTTCCGCTGTTCGTCCGCTATGTGAACTTCCTCTTCGGACTGGTGCAGGGTGATCTCGGCACCTACTCCGCGCGCAGCCTCCCGGTGATCGACGAGGTCGCCCGCGCCTTCCCCGTCACCCTGGCGCTCACCTTCCTCGGACTCATCCTCGCCGTGATCGTGGCCTTCGTGATCGGCGTCCTCGCCGCGGTGTACCGCGACCGCTGGCCCGACCAGGTGATCCGCATCTTCGGCGTCGCCGCGCTCTCCACACCGTCGTTCTGGCTCGCCATCCTGCTCATCCAGGTCTTCACCCTCGGGCTGAACCTGCTCCCCGCCTCGGGGCCGCTCCCCGACTTCTGGACCGATCCCTCCGGGTGGCTCGCCCGCATGACCCTCCCTGCCATCGCGCTCGCCGTGCCGGTGATCGGTCAGCTGTCCCGCGTCGTGCGCACTTCGATGGTCGAGGAACTCGACCGCGACTATGTGCGCACCGCTCTCGGCGCCGGCATTCCACGGGTGATCGTCGTGGGCCGCAACGTTCTGCGCAACGCCCTGATCACCCCGGTCACCGTGCTCGGACTCCGCATCGGCTACCTGCTCGGCGGCGCGGTCGTGATCGAGATCATCTTCGCCATCCCCGGCATGGGAACGCTCATCCTCAACGGCGTCACCAACAACGAACCCAACCTCGTGCAGGGCGTGACGCTCGCCGTGGCTCTCGCCTTCGTCGTGATCAACATCATCGTCGACCTCCTGTACGTGCTCATCAATCCTCGAATCCGGGCGGTGTGACATGCGACGCAAACTCACGGAACGGCTCTCCGTCCCCGGCCTCCGCTGGGGTCCGCTCTCTCTCGGATCGATCATCTGCATCGCCGTGCTGGCGATCATCGGCCTGGCCGCGATCTTCGCGCCGCTCATCGCGCCGTTCGACCCGCTGGCCTCCGGAACGCCGGTGCAGCCGCCGAGCGCGGAGCACTGGTTCGGCACCGACCGTCAGGGCCGCGACATCTTCTCGCGCCTCGTCTACGGCGCCCGCTATTCGCTGGTGATCGGCATCGGCGCCACACTCGTCGCCCTGCTCGCCGCCTGCGTGCTCGGGACCATCGCGGCCACCGCCCCGAAGTGGATCTCCGAGACGCTCATGCGCATCATGGACGTCGTGATGTCGTTCCCCGGCATCGCGCTCGCCGCCGTCTTCGTGGCGGTGTTCGGCAAGTCGCTCCCCGTGCTCGTGCTCACGATCGCGTTCCTCTACGTGCCGCAGCTCACCCGAATCGTCCGCGCCAACATCCTCGACCAGTACGGGGAGGACTACGTCTCCGCCGTGCGCGTGATGGGTGCGGGAACCCCGCGCATCATCGTCCGGCATGTGGCGCGCAACGCGATGGCCCCCGTGCTGGTGTTCGCGACCGTGCTCGTCGCCGACGCGATCGTGTTCGAGGCGTCGCTCTCGTTCCTGCAGGCCGGGGTCCCCGACCCCGAGCCGTCCTGGGGCAACGTGATCGCCGCCGGCCGCAACCTGCTCATGAGCGGTGCGTGGTGGGCGACCTTCTTCCCCGGCATCCTCATCATGCTCACCGTGCTGTGCCTCAACATCCTCTCCGAGGGGATGACCGACGCGATGGTGTCGCCGCGAGCGCGCAAGATCACCGCCGACGCCGCCAACACCGAGGAGTCCACGCACGAGCTCGAGGTCGCCGCGATCCCGGACGACACCCACGCGATCCCCACCGTCGACACGGCGGTGAACCTCTCGGTGCCGAGCGGGGTGCCCGACACCCTGGTGCCGCGCGCCGAAGCCGTCCCCCTCGCCGAGCGGCTCGCCGAGCTGCGTGCGCGCGAGCTCTCTCGGAGCGACCGTCTCGTGTACACGGGCGACGAGAAGCCGCTGCTCGACGTGCAGGATCTGTGCATCTCGTTCCCGCGGCACGGTGATGTCGACGTGGTCGATCACGTCAGCTTCACGGTGCGTCCCGGCGAGACCATGTCACTGGTGGGGGAGTCGGGCTGCGGCAAGTCGATCACCTCGCTCGCGATCATGGGCCTGCTCGACCCGAAGGCCGACATCCGCGGGCGCATCCTCTTCGACGGAGACGACCTGCTGCAGATGCCCCCGAAGGAGCGCAATGCGCTGCGCGGCCACGACATCGCGATGGTCTACCAGGATGCGTTGAGCTCCCTCAACCCGGCGATGCTCATCCGCTCCCAGATGAAGCAGCTCACCTCGCGCGGCGGCACACGCTCGGCCAGAGAGCTGCTGGAGCTGGTGGGACTCGACCCCGATCGCACGCTCGCCTCGTATCCGCACGAGCTCTCGGGTGGGCAGCGGCAGCGCGTGCTCATCGCGATGGCTCTGACTCGCGACCCTCGACTGGTGATCGCCGACGAGCCGACCACGGCACTCGACGTCACGGTGCAGGCGCAGGTCGTGGAGCTGCTCATGCGTCTGCAGAAGGAGCTCGGTTTCGCGCTCCTGTTCGTCTCCCACGATCTCGCGCTGGTCGCCGAGCTCACCCACCGCATCACGGTGATGTACGCGGGGCAGGTGGTGGAGCAGGGCACGACCCGAGAGGTGCTCACCCAGCCCGTGCACGAGTACACGCAGGGACTCCTCGGGGCGGTGCTCTCGATCGAGGCCGGATCCGATCGGCTGCATCAGGTCTCGGGAGTCGTGCCGTCGCCGCGGGACTTCCCGGCAGGCGACCGCTTCGCACCGCGCTCCAGCGACCCCGTGCGGTACGCGGGTGTTCCCCCGGTGCGGCGACACATCGAAGGCACCGAGCACTACTACTCCGCGCATCCCGACGATGCGCCCGTCGAGGCGATCGGAGCAGGACGATGAGCGAACCCGTCATCGAGCTGAAGGACGTGCACGTCCGCTACAAGACGCGTGCCTCCTCTCTCTTCCGGCCCGAGTACGTCGATGCGCTCGCAGGCGTCTCGCTCACCGTGAAGCGTGGGCAGACGCTCGGCATCGTCGGCGAGTCCGGCTCGGGCAAATCGACCTCGGCCAAAGTGCTCATCGGCCTCGAGAAGCCCACTAGTGGGCAGGTCGTGTTCGGGGGCGAGCCGGTGCGATCGTTCACGCCCGCCGTACGCAAGCGGCTCGGCCGCATTCTCTCCGTCGTGTTCCAAGACCCGGCGACCGCCCTGAACGCGCGGATGACGGTGCGCGACGCGCTGCTCGATCCGCTGCAGGTGCACCGCCTCGGCAGCCCGTCGACCCGGAGCCGTAAGGTGCGCGACCTGATCGGTCTCGTCGGACTGCCGGCATCGGCCCTCGACGCCCTGCCCAGCCAGCTCTCGGGTGGTCAGCGCCAGCGCGTGGCGATCGCCAGGGCACTCGTGCTCGACCCGCAGGTGATCGTCGCCGACGAGCCCACCTCGGCGCTCGACGTGTCGGTGCGCGCGCAGATCCTCAACCTGCTGACCGACCTGAAGGATCAGCTCGGGCTCGGCATGGTCTTCATCTCCCACGACATCCAGACCGTCCGCTACCTCTCCGACGAGATCGCCGTGATGAACAAGGGACGAGTCGTCGAATTCGGCGATGCGGCCCGCGTGTTCGAGGCGCCCTCCGACGACTACACCAGAACGCTGCTGGGCGCTGCGCCCTCGCTGCTCGAACCCCACCACTGAAACGACCGGAACACACATGTCTGCTGCCTCCTCCGCCTCCGCCTCCGCCTCCGCCCCCGTCTTCGCGGGCGTCGTCCCGCCCGTCGCCACCCCGCTGCTGGAGGACGGGTCGATCGATCACCCCTCGCTTTCCCGCCTGGTCGACCGTCTGGTCGCCGAGGGCGTGTCGGGGCTGTTCGCCCTCGGCTCCACCGGCGAGACCGCGTACTTCACCGACGACCAGCGTGTCGAGCTGCTCCGCACGATCGTCAGCGCGAACGCCGGTCGGGTGCCGGTCATCGCCGGTGCGATCGAGCTCACGGCGCCACGCATCATCGAGACCGCCCGCCGTCTGGTCGATGCCGGCGCGCAGGCGATCGTCACGACGGCTCCGCTCTACACTCTGAACTCCGCCGCCGAGGTCGCCGACCACTTCCGCACGATCGCGGCGGCCATCGAGGCGCCGCTGTGGGCCTACGACGTGCCGGTTCGCGTGCACTCCAAGCTCGGCATCGACCTGCTCGTGCAACTCGGCGCCGAGGGCGTTATCCACGGCGTGAAGGACTCGTCGGGCGACGACGTCTCGTTCCGCCGCCTGATCGCGGCCAATGATGCGGCGGGTCGTCCGCTGCAGCTTCTCACCGGCCACGAGGTCGTCGTCGACGCCATGGCGCTCGCCGGTGCCGACGGTGTGGTGCCCGGGCTCGCGAACGTGGAGGCCGCGGGATACGTCCGCCTCTGGGACGCCGCGAAGAGCGGGGACTGGGTGACGGCTCGGGCCGAGCAGGAGCGGATCAACCGCCTGTTCGACATCGTGTTCCAGCCGAAGGGGCTGTCGGGCGATGCGACCGGAGTCGGAGCATTCAAGGCGGCGATGCACGCGCGCGGCATCATCGACCATGCCACGATGGCGAACACCGTGCAGGCGCTCGATGCCGACGCGGTCGCCGGGATCCGTGACATCCTCGACGAGCTGCACCTGCTCCCGGTCGCCGTGGCCTGATGCGTGAGGTCGTCCTCGCCGTCGACATCGGCGGCACCAAGACGGCCGCAGCGCTCGCCGACCGCGACGACACGCTGCTGCGCACCGAGGTGTCGGCGACTCCCGCGGCGGAGGGCCCGTCGGCCGTCGTGGCCACCGTCGTCGCGCTCGCCGAGCGCCTGCTCGCCGATACCGGGCAGCGTCTGTCGGGCGTCGGCATCGGCACGGCGGGAGTCGTCGACGCTCGAAGCGGCACGATCGTCTCCGCCACCGACACCTTCGCCGACTGGCCCGGCACGCCGTTGGCCGCGCTCGTGCGCACGGGTCTCGGCGCGCACCTGATCCCGGATGCCCTCGTGGAGGTGCAGAACGACGTCGACGCGCACGCGGCGGGGGAGTACCGGCACGGCGCTGCGTACGGCTCGGCGAGTGCACTCGTCGTCGCGGTCGGTACCGGGGTGGGCGCCGGGGTCATCCTCGACGGCAGGGCGGTGCGTGGGGCACATCATGTCGCGGGTGAGATCGCCCATCTGCCGGTGCCGGGGGCCGCGCACCTGCGCTGCCCGTGCGGGCGCTTCGGCCACCTCGAGGCCATCGGGTCCGGCATCGGGCTGCACCGGCACTTCCTGTCTCTCGGGGGAGACTCCGGCATCGTCGATGCGCGGGGGGTCGCGGCGACGGCGGTCGCCGGAGACCTCATCGCCCGACGCGCCCTCGACGAGTCGGCCGCCGCCGTGGGGCGGGCCCTCGCCGGCGCGGCGACGCTGCTCGATCCCGAGCGCATCGTGGTCACCGGCGGCGTTCCGAACATCGGCGACGGCTGGTGGCTTCCGATGCGTGCGGCCTTCCGCGCCGAGGCGATCGACGCGCTCCAGAGCACACCCATCCTGCCGGGCACGCTCGGCGACGACGCCCCGCTGCGCGGAGCAGCGGCATCAGCTTGGAGGAAGCCATGAGATTCACCGACACTCTCGAGCGGCTGAGGGGCGGTCTGATCGTCTCGTGCCAGGCCTACCCGGGTGAGGCCATGCGCGACCCGCGCACGATGGCGCAGGTCGCGGCGGCCGCCCTGGTCGGAGGAGCGGCGGGCGTCCGCGTGCAGGGGATCGACGACATCCGCGCGACGGCCGACCTTCCCGTGCCGGTCGTGGGGCTGTGGAAGGACGGTGACGCCGAGGTGTTCATCACTCCGACCCTCGGTCACGCGAAGGCCGTGGCCGATGCGGGGGCGGACATCGTCGCGCTCGACGGGACGCGGCGCCCACGGCCGGATGGGCTGACGCTCGCGGAGACGATCGAGGGTCTTCGTGCGCACACCGATGCGCTGATCATGGCCGACTGCGGCTCGCTCGACGATGCCATCGCCGCCGAGGCCGCCGGTGCCGACATCCTCGGCACCACGCTGTCGGGGTACACAGGCGAGCGCCCGAAGACTCCCAGCCCCGACCGGGAGCTCATCGAGCTGATCACCGCGGACTGCCGGCGCCCGATCGTCGCGGAGGGGCGCATCCACACTCCGGCGCAGGCCGCGGCTGCGATCCGCGCCGGTGCGTTCGCGGTGTGCGTCGGCACCGCCATCACGCACCCGTCGACGATCACGACGTGGTTCGCTGGAGCAGTCGCGGGAGCCCGCTCATGACCGCTCCGATCCTCGTCAGCGCCTATCCCGCCTCCCCGGCGCACACGCGCTGGTTCCCCGAGCTGGAAGGGGAACTGCTGCCCGCGCTGTGTGCGCTCCCCGGGGTCGCCGGACTCGAAGTGCCGTGGATGGGCGGGCTCCATCCGCACGATGAGGCCTGGTTCCTCGCGAACGTTCCGGCCGTGCCGCTCGCGGTGACCGCCATCCCCTTCGTCATGGGGCGCGTGGGCGCCGACCCTCGGTACGGCCTCGCGTCGACCGATGAAGAGGGTCGGACGGCGGCCGTCGCCGACCTGCGCCGCGTCGCCGTCGACGTCGCCCGCATCGAGCGCGAGAGCGCCGCATCCGTCGCCGTGGTGACGCTGCACACGGCACCCCGCGCGACCGGAGCCGTGGAGCCGCTCGTGAGATCCCTCCGCGAGATCGCCGCGCTCGACTGGTCGGGTGCGCACCTGGTCGTGGAGCACTGTGACGCTTTCCATCCCGGCCGGGCCCCCGAGAAGGGATTCCTCACGCTCGACGATGAGATCGCCGCGATCCGCGCGGCGGGAGTGCCGATCGGGCTGTGGCTCAACTGGGGCCGCTCCGCGATCGAGCTGCGCGATGCGGATGCCGTGACCGCGCAGATCGCCGAGGCCGCGGCTTCCGGGCTCCTCGTCGGTCTGGCATTCTCGGGCGCCGCCGCCGCGCAGAGCCCCTACGGTCCCCCGTGGGCAGACGCGCATCTGCCCATCGCCTCGACCCACCCCGAGTCCGGTTCGCTCCTCGATGACGCGCATGTGGCGGCCGCGCTCGCCGCTGCCGGTGACGTCGAGTGGTTGGGGTTGAAGACGGCCCGGCGTCCCGACGACATCACCGCCGCCGATGCGCTGCGCACGGTCACGCGGAACCTCGAGGTGGTGCGCGCCGCAGGCTGAGCGGAGGACGGGCGGTGTGCCGTCGGCGACGCTTCGTCGACGGGACACCGTGCGTGTCCGCGGTCGGGCGACCGTCTCCAGCTCAGCCGGAATCGGCTCTTGTCCAGCGGATGACGCCTCGCTAGAGTGACTTGAAATCAGACATCAGACGTCAGATTTCCGCACGAACAGAAAGGTCTGTCCATGCACGCTCCCGCCTCATCCGCCTCTCGGAGTCGCCGTCGGCACTGGCTGCGATCCGGCACGATCGGAGCGCTGGTCCTCGCGCTCAGCCTTCCCGCCGCCGCGGCCTCCGCTTCCGCGGCACCCGGCTACCTGACCGACCCGAACGCCGACCCCGGCGACTATCTCGAGCAGAACATCGGGGCCGACCGCACCGCTGCGAACTACTTCTACCGCATCCCCGCGCTCGCCCACCTCGGCGACGGCGTCGTCATCGCGGCGTGGGACGCCCGCCCGGGGAGCGCGACAGACGCCCCCAATCCGAATTCGATCACCCAGCGCCGCTCGACGGACAACGGTCGCACCTGGGGCCCGCTGCAGATCATCGCCGCAGGGAAGGCGGGGAGCGGCCAGTACGGCTACTCCGACCCGAGCTACGTCGTCGACCGCGAGAGCGGTCGTGTCTTCGCGTTCTTCGTCTACTCCAAGGATCAGGGATTCCAGGGGAGCGCCTACGGAGACGACGACGCGAACCGGCAGGTCCTGAGCGCGGCCGTGATCCACTCGGACGACGGGGGCGTGACCTGGAGCGCACCGCGGCTGATCACCGACGTCGCGAAGACATCGAACGGCACGACCAGCGGCGGCGTGTACACCCCTGTCGCGGGGGACGTGAAGGGAGCGTTCGCCACCTCGGGCGAGGGGATCCAACTGCGGTACGGAGCGCACGCCGGACGACTTCTCCAGCAGTACGCCGGCACAGTACGGCAGGCCGACGGATCGACGGCGTTCCAGGCGTATTCGGTGTATTCCGATGACGGCGGAGAGACCTGGGAGCGCGGCGAGTACGTCGGCACCGGGATGGACGAGAACAAGGTCGTCGAGCTCTCCGACGGGCGCGTCATGCTCAACTCGCGCGACAGCTCCAACGGGCGCCTGCGCAAGGTCGCGATCTCCACCGACGGCGGTCACAGCTACGGCCCGGTCACCCGCGACGCCGAGCTGCCGGATCCCACGAACAATGCCTCGATCACCCGCCTGCACCCGGACGCCGCGGAGGGAAGCGTCGACGCAAAGAAGCTCGTCTTCACCAATGCCAACAACGGCGCCAACGGCGACCGCGTGAACGGGTCGGTGCGGCTCTCCTGCGACGACGGCGAGACCTGGCCGGGGCTGCGCACGCTCGAGACGGGAACCTTCGCCTATTCGAGTGCGACGGCGATCGACGACGGCAGGGTGGGCGTCCTGTGGGAGGCGGGCTCCACCAACACGATGCAGTTCTCGTCGTTCGATGAGGCGTGGATGAATGCGGTGTGCGCGCCGCTGTCGGTGCCCCAGACGACCCTCACTCCGGGAGCGGCCACCACCGTTCCGGTCACGGTCACGAACCAGGAGGCGTCGGCGCTCAGCGGGGCGGTCACCTTCCACACCACGGCCGGGTGGAGCGCGACCACCGCACAGGTCTCCGGTCTCGCACCGGGCGCGAGCATCACCGTGAACGTGCAGGTCACCGCCCCGCAGGGGACCGCCGGACCGCAGCGACTCCAGGCCGCATTCACCGCCGCCGACGGTCGCCTGAGCCAGACGACAGCGACGCTCACCCTCCCGCAGTCGTCGGTGCTCGGGGCGACCCTCACCGCGACGAACACCTCGGCCGCGCGAAACGTCACGACGAACCCGTACACCGCGGGGGAGCAGCTGAGCTTCCGGGTGCGGGTCGTGAGCACGGCGGGCGTCGTCACGGTCGTGACTCCGGCGACGAACACCTTCACCGCGGGCTTCGCTCCCACCGCGTGCCGATGGATGAACCTTCCGGCGTACGACGCCTACAACTGCAGCACCCCGCGGCGCACGCTCACGCAGGCCGACATCGACCGCGGCTGGTACACCCCGGAGTTCTCCTTCACCGTGGCCCCGGCCGACGGCTCTGCCCCCGCGGTCACCGTGACCCACGTGGGCGCTCCCGTGGCGCTACGCGGCTGACGCCCGTCGCCCCTCCGACGGGCGGCCCGAAAACTCACAGCCCGCTCCCAGGGCTGCGGGACCAAATCGGGCCGCTCGTCGGTTCTCCTTCTATGACGGCGCAGCCAGCGACGTCGGACAAGGAGTCAGATCATGTCGAACGACTACGGCAAGACCCCCGAGGCCGTCAGCGGCCTCACCCCCCTGCAGTACGAGGTGACGCAACAGGATGCGACCGAGCCGCCGTTCCGCAACGCGTACTGGGACAATCACGACGACGGCATCTACGTCGACGTCGTCTCGGGAGAG
>Ga0160464_101005_pt1 | contig 13259 bp, 13 predicted proteins | sample HID1971I_E11MG_FD_108275 | JGI IMG/M metagenome (GOLD analysis project Ga0160464, IMG submission 108275) | Enriched millipede-associated microbial communities from UW Madison campus, WI, USA - HID1971I_E11 MG | ecosystem: Host-associated > Arthropoda: Insects > Digestive system > Unclassified ... | reverse complement strand
CTGCACTCGGCCGTCGTCGAGATCATCGTGAAGAAGAACGCCCGAGTTCGGTACACGACGATCCAGAACTGGTCGAACAACGTCTACAACCTGGTCACCAAGCGCGCCGTGGCATACGAGGGCGCGACCATGGAGTGGGTCGACGGCAACATCGGCTCCAAGGTGACGATGAAGTACCCGTCGATCTATCTGATGGGCGAGCACGCCAAGGGTGAGACGCTGTCCGTCGCCTTCGCCGGTCCCGGTCAGCACCAGGACGCCGGCGCCAAGATGATCCACATGGCGCCATACACGCAGTCGTCGATCGTCTCGAAGTCGATCGCTCGCGGCGGCGGCCGTGCGGGATACCGCGGTGAGGTGCGCGTGGATGCCGCAGCGCATCACTCTGCGAACACCGTGCGCTGCGACGCTCTGCTCGTGGACACCAAGTCGCGCTCCGACACCTACCCGGCGATCGACATCCGCGTCGACGACGTGCAGCTCGGCCACGAGGCCACGGTCTCGAAGGTGAGCGAGGAGCAGCTGTTCTACCTGCAGTCCCGTGGCATGCCCGAGGACGAGGCGATGGCGATGATCGTGCGCGGCTTCATCGAGCCGATCGCGCGGGAGCTCCCCATGGAATACGCGATGGAACTGAACAAGCTCATCGAGATGGGCATGGAAGGATCGGTCGGCTAGTGACGGCCTCGACGACAGCGCCCGCCGAGGCGCAGCACAGCAACGCGCCCGCGGGCGCGCACATCGACCCGGCGGCGCAGGTCGCCGCCGCGGGGTTCGTCCCCGTCCAGACGCGCTCGGAGCGACCGCACTCCTTCGAGCCCGCCGACTTCGGTGCCCCCACGGGGCGCGAGGTCAACTGGAAGCACACGCCGGTCGCTCAGCTCACCTCGCTGTTCGAGGTGGCGTCGCCGAACGACGGCGTCAGCTACACGTACGGCGCGGGGGAGCAGTACATCGCCGAGCCGCTCGCCGTCGGCGCGGCGCCTCGCGGTGAGGTGTTCCTCGCCGAAGACGTGACGGCCGCCGTCGCGTGGCAGGGCAGCACCGACGCGCTCCATGTGCGCATCCCGCGTGAAGAAGAGGTCGCCGAGCCGGTCTTCATCGCCATCGCGGGCCTCGGAGCGGAACGCCGTGCCGACGCGCACATCGTGATCGAAGCCCTCGAGCACAGCTCCGCGACGGTCGTGCTCCAGCACACCGGTTCCGCGAAGTATGCGCAGAACGTCGAGATCATCGTCCGCGACGGCGCGAAGCTCACGGTCATCAGCCTGCAGCAGTGGGCCGATGACGCGGTTCACACGGCTGCGCACCAGGCACGGGTCGGCGCCGACGCGACGCTCAAGCACTTCGTCGTCAGCTTCGGCGGCGGAGTGGTGCGCGTCAACCCGAACGTCGAGCTTGCCGGCTCCGGCTCCGAGGGCTACCTGTACGGCCTCTCCTATGCGGATGCCGGGCAGCACCTCGAGAGCCAGGTCTATCTGCACCACAAGGGACCGCACACCAAGGGCGACGTCCTCTACAAGGGTGCCCTGCAGGGTCAAGGCGCGCACAGCGTCTGGATCGGCGACGTACTGATCGGCGCCGATGCGACGGGTACCGACTCCTATGAGGCGAACCGCAACCTGGTCCTGACCGAGGGCGCACGCGCCGATTCGATCCCGAACCTCGAGATCGAGACCGGCGACATCCTCGGTGCCGGACACGCGAGCGCCACCGGTCGTTTCGACGACGAGCAGCTGTTCTACCTGCAGGCGCGCGGCATCACCGAGGAAGAGGCGCGACGCCTGGTCGTGCTCGGTTTCCTCACCGACATCGTGCAGCGCCTCGGCATCCCCGCCCTCGAGACCGAGTTGCTGGCGGCCATCGAGACGGAGCTCGCCGAGGTGAGTGCATGACCGCCGAACGCGTCTGCGGTGTCGCCGACCTCGAGCAGGACATGCCTCTGCGCGTGGACCCGAGCGGCGTGCCCATCACGGTGATCAAAGACGGCGAGGGAGTCATCCACGCCATCGGCGACACCTGCACCCACGGCGACATCTCGCTGTCCGAGGGCTTCGTCGAAGGCGACACGGTGGAGTGCTGGGCACACGGCTCCGCCTTCTCGCTGCTCACCGGCAAGCCCCAGAATCTCCCCGCATATGAGCCCGTCCCGGTCTATGTCGTCCAGATCGACGGCGACGACGTGCTCATCGATCCGACTGTGATAAAGGAAGTCTGAAGAATGTCTGTTCTCGAGATCCGCGACCTGCATGTGACGGTCGAGACCGATGCGGGGACCACCCCGATCCTCAACGGAATCAACCTCACCATGAACACGGGTGAGACGCACGCCATCATGGGCCCCAACGGCTCGGGCAAGTCGACCCTGGCGTACACGATCGCCGGTCACCCCAAGTACACGGTGACCTCCGGTTCCATCACGTTCGACGGCCAGGACGTCTTGGAGATGAGCGTCGACGAGCGCGCCCGTGCCGGGCTCTTCCTCGCGATGCAGTACCCGGTCGAGATCCCGGGCGTCACGGTGACGAACTTCCTGCGCACAGCCAAGACGGCTCTCGACGGGGAAGCGCCCGCGATCCGCGGCTGGACCAAAGACGTCAAGGCGGCCATGTCGAACCTCCGCATGGACCCGAAGTTCGCGCAGCGCAACGTCAACGAGGGCTTCTCCGGTGGCGAGAAGAAGCGCCACGAGATCCTGCAGCTCGAGGTGCTGAAGCCCAAGTTCGCGATCCTCGACGAGACCGACTCCGGCCTCGACGTCGACGCGCTCAAGATCGTCTCCGAGGGTGTCAACCGCGCGAAGGAGTCCACCGGACTCGGCGTGCTGCTGATCACGCACTACACCCGCATCCTCCGCTACATCCGCCCCGACTTCGTCCACGTCGTGGTCGCGGGGAAGATCGTCGAAGAGGGCGGCCCCGAGCTCGCAGACCGGCTGGAGAACGAGGGATACGATCGTTTCCTCGACCCTGCAGCCCCTATCGAGGCGTAGGCTGATCGCATGACAGCGACCCTCACGGACGAGAAGTACGACGCGGTCACCGAGGCTCTCAAAGACGTCATGGACCCCGAGCTCGGGATCAACGTCGTCGACCTCGGCCTCATCTACGACCTCGCCTGGGATGACGAGAACGATGCTCTCGTCATCCACATGACGCTGACCAGCGCCGGCTGCCCGCTCACCGATGTCCTCGAGGACCAGACCGCTCAGGCTCTGGACAGCGTGGTCGATCGCTTCCGGATCAACTGGGTCTGGATGCCGCCGTGGGGTCCGGAGAAGATTTCGGACGACGGGCGCGACATGATGCGCGCCCTCGGTTTCGCGATCTGACCCCTACGGGAAGCACCGCCGGGTGGATTCTCGGCGCGCGTCGAATCGGATGACACCGCGACGGCGCGTGTCGGGACCTCGGGAGAACGAATGCTTCAGGTGAAGGCTTTGCCTCTGGCGGAACTCCGCGAGCGCAGCAGCGCGAAGTGGCGGGAGTACCCCGCAGACGTCCTTCCGCTGTTCGTCGCGGAGACCGACTTCCCGCTGGCTCCGGCGATCTCGACGGTACTGCAGCGTGCTGTCGAGATCGGCGATACGGGGTATGTCGCCTCGAAGACGTCGCTCGCCGAGTCGTTCGCGGCGTTCGCGGGCCGCCGCTACGGGTGGGACCCTGACCCCGCACGGATGCGCAGCACCGCTGACGTGAGCATGGGGATCGTCGAGATCCTGCGCCGCGTGACGCAGCCGGGAGAGCGCGTCGTCGTGACGCCTCCCGTCTACCCGCCGTTCTACGATCTGGTCGCCGAGGCCGGTGCAGAACTCGAGCGGGTGCCGCTCCGTGATACCGGAACCGGGTGGGAGCTCGATCTCGACGGGATCCGCGCGGCCTTCGACGACGGTGCGACGGCGATCCTGCTCTGCAACCCCCACAACCCCACCGGCACGGTACACGGCCGGGACAGCCTGGCCGCCCTGGCGGAACTGGCAGACGAGTTCGGCGTCGCGGTGGTCTCGGACGAGATCCACGCCCCGCTCGCGCAGCCGGGAACGGGGTTCACGCCGTTCCTCGCCGCGAGCGACGCCGCGCAACGCGTGGGCTACGCGGTGGTGAGCGCCAGTAAGGCCTTCAACCTCGCCGGGCTCAAGTGCGCCCTCATGGTCACAGCCGACGACGAGACGAGTGCCGTCGTGCGCGGCCTTCCCGCGGAGGTCGAGTGGCGAACCGGGCAATTCGGTCTTCTCGCGGCCGTCGCGGCCTTCTCGGAGGAGAGCGACGCCTGGCTCGACGGGCTGCTGCGCACCCTCGACGAGAACCGGGTGCTGCTCGAAGACCTTCTCGCGGCTCGCCTTCCCAGCGCTCGCTACCGAATCCCCGACGCCGGCTACCTCGCGTGGATCGACCTCTCCGCGCTGGAATGGGGCGAGAACCCGGCTCGACGCATCCTGAAGGACGCCAAGGTCGCGCTGCACTTCGGCCCGGCCTTCGGCGCGGAGGGCGCGGGGCACGTGAGACTGAACTTCGGCACCAGCCCGGAGATCCTCACCGAGGCCATCGAGCGCATCGCGTCGCTCGTCGGCCGATGACCGCTCCGACCGACGCCGCGACGATCTGGGACCGCCAGCGCATCTGGGTGACCTTCGGCGCGGTCGCACTGATCTTCCTGGCCGCGATCGAGGCCTTGGCCGTCACGACCGTGATGCCGATCGTCAGCGAGGCGCTGAACGGCGAGGCCCTGTTCGCCGTGGCCTTCGCCGGGACACTGGCGACCAGCGTGATCGGTATGGTCGCGACCGGGGCGTGGTCGGATGCTCGCGGACCTCGCGGTGCCCTCTACGTCGCGGTGACGCTCTTCATCATCGGCCTGCTGATCTCGGGCTTCGCGGTCACGATGCACCAGTTCCTGATCGGTCGACTGGTCCAGGGGCTCGGGACGGGAGGGCAGACGGTCGCACTGTACGTCGTGGTCGCCCGCCTGTACCCGCCCCACCTGCACGGTCGGATCTTCGCTGCCTTCGCCGCGGCCTGGGTCGTTCCGTCGATGGTCGGTCCGTTCCTGGCCGGAGCCGTCGCCGAGTACCTCGATTGGCGCTGGGCGTTCCTCGGTGTGGCCGTGCTCACGGCTGCGGCGTTCCTGATGATCGCAGTCCGCCTCCGCGGGGTCGACCTCGGACGCGGTGAGCCGCAGGATCGCAGAGCGCTGATCGTCCGGCTGGTGCTCGCGGTGGTGGTCGCGGTGCTCGCCGTCGTCGTCGGCTTCTCGGCAGAGCTGAAGCCGTCGATCAGGTGGCCCGTCGCGATCGGAGCCGTGCTGGCGATCGGCTTCGCCGTGCTGCCGCTGCTGCCGCGGCGCACTCTTCGCGCAGGCCCCGGTTTACCCAGCGTGGTGCTGATGCGTGGAATCGTGGCGGGGGCGTTCTTCGCCGCCGAGGCGTACATCCCGTATCTCCTGATGAGGAAGTTCGACTTCAGCGCGACCTGGGCGGGCATCGCGCTGATGCTCGCGGCGCTGGCCTGGGCAGGTGCCTCGGCCCTGCAGGGACGGTACGGCGAACGGCTCGGCAACCACCGCATCACGACGATCAGCCTGGGCGCACTGCTGATCGCGATGCTCTGCGTGCTCACTGCCGCGGTGTTCGACGTCTCCGCGTCGGTCGTCGTGGTCGGCTGGGCATTCGCGGGCGGTGGCATGGGGCTGCTCTACCCTCGCCTCACCGTGTTGACGCTGGCTTACTCGAACGAGACCAACCAGGGGTTCAACTCCTCGGCCCTGTCGATCTCGGATGCGTCCGGATCGGCCGTCGCCATCGCTCTCGCCGGCCTCGGTGTCGCGACGCTCGGCGGCGAGGTGGGGGCGTTCAGCGCGGTCTTCGCGTTCTGCATCGCCCTCGTCGTCCTGGCCGTGATTCCCGGTCTCAGGCTCGGGCACGCCGCGGAGTCGCCGGCGCGCTGAAGGTTCCTGCCAGGGCGGTGACCCCGAGGTCGAAGACCCGATCGAGTCCGGCGGTGACATCGACATCGTCTGTGTCGGGCAGAGCGCCATGGCTGTCGGCATGCATACGTTGCTGCACGAGCGTGGCGTGTCCCAGCACGAAATGCAGGATCGCTGTGCCCCGGTCCTCGGCATCGGACGCCCCCTGCGCGACCAGAGCGTCGATCAGCGCGGTCAGCGCCTGCGATGAGCCGAGCTGGAGCGCATACGTGCTGAGGACCAGCTCCGCGCCGTCGCGGTAGGCGAAGAGCGCGTCGCGGATGCCACGTGCGGTCGCGACGATATCGGTTCCTCCGCGCGGTATCGATGCGGTGATGCGGTCGGCGAGGTCGGCGAGCAGCTGCTGCTTGTTCGCGAAATGCCAGTAGAGCGCGCTCGGCTGCACGTCGAGACCGGCAGCGATACGCCGCATCGAGAGGTCCGCGAGCCCGACCTCGTCGAGCAGGGCGAGGGCGCTCCGCGCCACGCTGTCGCGGTCGTGACGTGCCGGATTGGGCTCTGGACTCATGCTCCGATTATAGTGAACGACGTTCAGGTGAACACTGTTCAGGTCGTGTGAGTGGAGAGGCCCGAGGTGACGAGTTCCGCCCGGATCGGCATGGCGCCGATCGTCCTCGATCGGGTCTCGGTCGAGCTCGACGGGCGTGCGGTGCTGCGCGACGTCAGCGTCGAGCTCGCGGCACCGCGGATTGCGGTGATCGGGGCGAACGGCTCCGGCAAATCGACGTTCGCGAGACTTCTGAACGGTCTCATCGCTCCTCACAGCGGCGCGGTCTCGGTGCAGGGACTCGACACGGTGCGTGAGCGCGCCGCCGTGCGCCGACTCGTCGGCTTCGTGTTCACCAACCCGGACGCGCAGATCCTCATGCCGACCCCTGCCGAAGACCTCGCCCTGTCGTTGCGCGGCCTTCCGAAGGCAGAGGTGTCCGCGCGCGTCAGGGAGACGCTCGAGACGCATGGATTGGCGGAGCATGCCGAGGTCCCCGCATCGAGCCTGTCGGGCGGGCAGAAGCAGATGCTCGCGCTGGCCTCGGTGCTGATCGCCGGACCGCGTGTGATCGTCGCCGACGAGCCGACGACGCTCCTCGACCTGCGCAACGCCCGCCGTATCGGCGACCTCCTGCTCGCCCAGCAGGCGCAGGTCGTCGTGGTGACCCACGACCTCGAACTGGCGGGGCGCTGCGACACCGTGCTGTACTTCGCGGACGGACGGCTCGTCGCCTCGGGCGCCCCGGCGAGCGTGATCGAAGCATATCGCCGGGCGTGCGCGTGATCGCGCTGTATCGTCCCGGAACCGGGGCCCTTCACCGAGCACCGGCAGGCTTCAAGCTCGCGGTGCTGGCGGCCGGAGCACTCGTGCTGTCGCTGTACCCGCACGATCCGCTCAGCATCGCCGTCTCGCTCGCGGTCGTCGGAGGGCTCTACGGCGTGAGCGGATTGCCGGTCCGGGTGCTCGTGACCGAGACCTGGCGTCTGCGCTGGCTCATCCTGGTCCTCGCCGCCGCTCTGCTGATCTTCGTGTCGCCCGTCGCGGCATGGATCAGCACGGGGAGGGTGGTGGCGGTGCTGCTCCTGGCGAGTCTGCTCACCCTGACCACCCGGATGTCGGACCTTCTCGACGTACTGCACCGGCTCATACGACCGCTCCGCAGAGTCGGAGTCGATCCGGAAGCGGTGGCGCTGACGATATCGCTGACGCTCACGATGATTCCGGTGATCGCCGGGTTCGCCGCGCGCGTGCGGGAGGCGGAGCAGGCCCGTGATGTGCGTCTCGGCATCCGTACGGTCGTGCCCCTGCTGGTGCTGGCGCTGAAGCATGCGGATGAGGTCGGCGACGCGCTGGCGGCGAGGGGCATGGGCTGACTCAGGCCGGTACGAGCGTGCTGGTGCGGATCGACGACCGCGGGGCCCCGGATCGCGGCGACGGCAGCGACGACAGCCGCAGGGAAGCGGCCATCAGCGCGATCGCGATGAGCGCGGTCGCGACCGAAGTGCCCAGCGCGAGGAGGAGAACGATGCCGACCAGGCCGCTGAGGGTTCCGATGAAGATGCGAAGCGACGAGGAAGTCGCCGCGGGTGCCGGCTGCGATTCGAAGCGAGTGAACGCGACGGCGACGAGAGCTGTGAGAGCGAGCGCGGTCGCCAGCCAGAGCGGTCGTCCGGCCCACCACGCTGCGCTGTCCAGTGCCGGCAGAGTGACGCCGGCGATGAGCGCGTAGACGGCGGTCGAGCCGGCCATGAGAAGCAGAACAGGCATGTGCCAGAGGTAGATCGTCATCGTGCGCACCGTGACGAAGGCGGTGAACGCGGCGACGCGCGGCCTGCGGCTGAAACGCTCGAGACGTTCGCGGTGCAGCGACAGCAGGCTGGTGTGCGCGACGCCGACGAGGAGGAGAGCGGCTGTCGGCGGGTTGATGTTCGCGATGAGGTCGGGGGAGTAGATCCCGACGACGAACGTGGCCACGAGCAGCAGAACAGCGACGGTACCTGCCGCGGCACGGACCCGCCTGCTGAGGCGGTTGATGCTTCCGTCGGCAAGGAAGAAGCCGAGCTGCTGAAGGGCCATCCACACGAAGGCGAGGTTCAGGAAGCCCAGGCCTTCGAGGCCGGAGGCCCCTCGCAGCACGTCGACGACGACCGCAGTGAGAGCCAGAGCGCCGATGGTGCGCAACGGCGCGCGCTCGTGAGCCGCGGCGAACAGGGGGAGCAGCGCCTGGCACAGAAGGAAGACCCCCAGGAACCAGAGCGGCTGCCCGTAGCGGAACCCGGCCGTCGCGATGAGGTCGGCGGGAACGCCGAAGACGGTGAGCAGTGCGAGTGCGACCGCGACGACGGCGATCGTGAAGATCGCAGGACGCAGCAGACGGTGCACACGGCCGGCGATGAAGCCGACGGCCGTGCCTCCGCGCTGACGCATGCGCCGGTAGGCGAGGAGTCCGGAGAACCCGCCGATCACGAAGAACAGCGGCATCACCTGCAGGAACCAGCTGAGCGGCGCGATCCAGCCCGTCCCGTCGCTGGCGTTGTCGAAGACCGGACCGGACTCGCCGACGGTGACGCCGACCATGATCGCGTGCAGGAGGACGACGCCGAGGACGCAGAGCGCCCGGAGGAAGTCGATCCCGGTGTCGCGGGATGCGCGCGGGGGAGCCGCGGTGATGCCGGCGCGCGGTGCCTGGGCGATGGTCATGAGTCCTCCTCGGAAGCGGTGTTCCAGGAGACTATGGACGTGGTGTCGGCGGGGGCATCACCCTCGGGTGCCGTTACGACCCCCTACGACGGGGTGAGTCAGGACGACGGCTCGACGAGTCCCGTGTCGTAGGCGAGGATCACGGCGTGCACGCGATCACGGAGATTCAGCTTCGCGAGTACCTTGCCGACATGAGTCTTGACGGTCTGCTCCGCGATGAAGAGGTCGGCGGCGATCTCGGTGTTGGAGCGCCCACGGCCGATGAGCACGAGCACTTCACGTTCGCGGTCGGTGAGCTCGGCGAGGGCTGTCGCCGAGCGCGGTGCTCGAGGGCGACGACCGGCGAACTGCTCGATCATGCGTCGGGTCACGCTGGGCGCGAGGAGCGCATCTCCGCCGGCGACGACCCGCACGGCGTGGACGAGCTCCTCCGGCAGAGCATCCTTCAGCAGGAAGCCACTGGCGCCGGCCTCGAGTGCGTCGTACACGTAGTCGTCGATGTCGAAGGTCGTGAGCATGAGTATCCGTGGCACGTGCGCGGCGGGATAGGAGGGGCCGAGGATACGTCGAGTCGCTTCGATCCCATCCAGTTCCGGCATGCGCACATCCATGAGGATCACGTCGGGGTCGAGGCGGGCCGCCAGGGTGACCGCCTCGGCACCGTTCGCGGCCTGCCCGGAGACCCGGATGCCCTCGTGGGCGTCGAGAAGTGCGGCGAATCCTGCGCGGACCATGGCCTGATCGTCGGCGATGAGCACGCTGATCGTCACGGGGTCTCCTTTTCGAGAGGGGTGGCGGCCGATGGCGAGGGGGCGGTCGGGGCGGATCTCGGGTCTGCTCCCAGGGGGAGGATCGCCTCGACATCCCACCCGCCGTCGGAAGTCGGGCCGGCGGAGAGGCTTCCGCCGAGGATCTCGGCGCGTTCCCGCATCCCGCGCAGTCCGTACCCGCCGCCGTGGCCCTCCGGGCTGCGAGGCGGCGCGGTGTTGTGCACCAGGATGCGAATGCTGCGGGCCTCGGCTCGCACGCGCACGGAGATCCGCGCGCCCGCAGCGTGTCGCACGGCGTTGCTCAACGCCTCCTGAACGATCCGGAACGCGGCGATCTGCACCGCGGGGGTGGCCGAGGCGCCAGCCTCGCCGCCTTCCAGCACGAGTCCGACCTCGACGCCCGCGCGGCGGATGCTGTCGACGAGGGCGGGGATGTCGTCGATGCCCTGTTGCGGGGCGAGCTCGGCGCTCTGGTCCTCCGTGCGGAGCACGCCGAGCATGCGTCGCATCTCGGTGAGGGAGCTTCGGGCGGTCGCTGCGATGTCATCGAACTCCGCGATGGCCGCGTCTTCGAGCTCAGGGATCCGGTACTTCGCAGTGGAGGCCTGCACCTGGATCACCGACATGCTGTGCGCCACCACGTCGTGCAGCTCCCTGGCGATCTTCGTGCGCTCCTCCACGAGGGCGCGTCTGGCCTCTTCGAGTGCACTGTGTTCCTTCTCGCGCGTCAGTTCGGCGGCCACCCTGACGCGTCCGGCGACGAGCGCTGCGATGAGGAACATGGCGGAGGCGACGGCAGTGGTCACGATGAGATCGGCCGTGGCGCTGGCGGATGACTCGGGCAGTGCCACCATGTCGGGGCGGAGGACCGGAGAGAGAAGGGAGGCGATCGCTCCGAGGATCAGTGCGAAGGCCCCGAGTCGCGCGCCGTGGAGGAATGTCAGCACGCCGACGAACAGGACGAACGTCAGGAGCGCGGGGACGGACCAGGGCCACGGGGATTGGATCGCCAGTTCCGGTACGACAGTGAGTGGAAGGGTGAATGCTGCGGCGGTGAAGAGCCCGATGGCCCAGTGCGGGCGCGAGATCGCCAGCAGAGGAGAGCCGCACAGAGCCGCGCCGAGAATGAACGACAGCGGCAGCGGGGTGCCGTACAGCACGCTCTGCAGAGACACGAGGACCGCGAACAGCGCGACGACCGCCGCACACAGCGCTACGAAGGCGGAGGTGCGGCGGCTGATCCGTGGTCGGCGAGGTGAACGCTCGCGGCGGCGTGCCATGACTGTCATCCTGCCAGTTGCAGCGTCTGCGCACGGCGTCGACGAGCTGCGGAGATCCTGTCGATCACGAAGCCGATGATCAGCGCGATGACGATTCCGAGCCCGGCGCTGAGCAGCGGCTGGTCCTTGATCCAGGCGCCGGCGAGCAGGCCGATCGCGAGGCTGAAGACGCTCCAGCTGAGTCCGGCGATCAGACTGAGCGGGAGGAAGCGCCGCCAGGGGAAGTCGAGAGCCCCCGCCGTCATGTTGACGGCGACCCGCCCGACGGGAATGTACCGGGCGCCGAGGATCAGGGTCGCGCTGCGACGGTCGAGGGCGTCCTGGGCATACGCGAACGTCGCAGCGACGCGTGGACGGCGCATCCAGGCGAAACGGGTGGTGCCCAACCCGCGGCCGATCAGGAAGGCGATGTTGTCGCCGATCGCCGCGCCGATCGCGGCGACGGCGCCGAGCAGCAGCAGGTTCCCCTCGCCGGTGGACGCGGCGACGGCCGCCGCCGCGACGAGCACGGTCTCGCTGGGGATCGGGGGGAAGAAGCCGTCGATGACGGTGACGGCGAACAGCACCAGATACAGCCAGGGGGAGGCGATCGCCTGCATGATGAGCTCGTTGAGGATGTCCACTCCCGCACGCTATGCGGGGGACGATGGTGCGGGCATCCCTCTGCGGTATCGGTGCACTACCTCTCGGGGCTGATCTTGCTGACCGCGACACCCGGCGACGCCGCTTATACTGGGAGGCTGGCCGATCGGCCGAACAACCTCCCCGAAAGAACGGACGTCCGCTGTGCTTGCCGTGCACGACCTCGAGATCCGCGTTGGCGCGCGCCTGCTGATGGAGAACGTCTCGTTCCGCGTCGCCGACGGAGACAAGATCGGACTCGTCGGCCGCAACGGGGCCGGAAAGACCACGCTCACCAAGGTGCTCGCCGGTGACGTCCTGCCGTCCGGTGGGAGTGTGACCCGCTCCGGCGAGCTCGGCTACCTGCCCCAGGACCCTCGCACGGGCAACCCCGAAGACCTCGCGCGCACCCGCATCCTCGATGCGCGTGGGCTCGGTCAGCTCAACCTCGGAATGACCGAGGCGGCTCTCGCGATGGGGTCCGACGACCCTGCGGTGGCCGACAAGGCGATGAAGCGCTACGCCCGCCTCACCGAGCAGTTCGAAGCGCAGGGCGGCTATGCGGCAGAGGCCGAGGCCGCATCCATCGCGAACAACCTCTCGCTTCCCGATCGCATCCTCGACCAGCCGCTGTCGACGCTCTCCGGTGGTCAGCGTCGCCGCATCGAGCTCGCACGCATCCTCTTCTCCGACGCCGAGACGATGATCCTCGACGAGCCGACGAACCACCTCGACGCCGACAGTGTCGTGTGGTTGCGCGAGTTCCTCAAGGGCTACAAGGGCGGGCTGATCGTGATCAGCCACGACGTGGAGCTCGTCGGCGAGACCGTGAACCGCGTGTTCTACCTCGACGCGAACCGCCAGATCATCGACACCTACAACATGAACTGGAAGAACTACCTGCGTCAGCGGGTGGCGGATGAGGAGCGCCGCAAGAAGGAGCGCGCGAACGCCGAGAAGAAGGCGACGACGCTGCAGCTGCAAGCGGCGCGCTTCGGAGCGAAGGCCTCGAAGGCCGCCGCGGCGCATCAGATGATCGCGCGCGCCGAGAAGCTGCTCGCGGGGCTCGACGAGGTGCGTCAGGAAGACCGGGTCGCCAAGCTGCGCTTCCCGAAGCCGGCGCCCTGCGGCAAGACGCCGATGATGGCATCCGGCCTCTCGAAGTCGTACGGATCGCTCGAGATCTTCACCGATGTCGACCTGGCGATCGATCGCGGCTCCAAGGTCGTGGTGCTCGGCCTCAACGGTGCGGGAAAGACCACCCTGCTCCGCATGCTCGCGGGTGTCGACCAGCCCGACACCGGCCAGCTCGAACCGGGACACGGCCTCAAGGTCGGCTACTACGCGCAGGAGCACGAGAACCTCGACGTGAACCGTTCGGTGCTGGAGAACATGGTCTCCGCCGCACCGCACATT
>Ga0160464_101004_pt1 | contig 13274 bp, 12 predicted proteins | sample HID1971I_E11MG_FD_108275 | JGI IMG/M metagenome (GOLD analysis project Ga0160464, IMG submission 108275) | Enriched millipede-associated microbial communities from UW Madison campus, WI, USA - HID1971I_E11 MG | ecosystem: Host-associated > Arthropoda: Insects > Digestive system > Unclassified ... | reverse complement strand
TTCTACTCCACGCCTTGACTTGGCGGGGTCAACTGCCGAGGATGGGCGGATTGAAAGGGAGTCAACCATGTGCACATTCAGTATCGCTGTGACCTCCATTGGCCAGGACTCATTGATCCGATGAGCCTGGGTGAAGGATGTCTCCGTGCCCTTGGCCTTTGCTGTTTCAGCCCCCTGGTGTTCGCCGCTGACGTGTCGGGCAGCCAGGATCTGCCTGCCGTGGCCCGCCAGGTTGACGCGCAGATCGTCGATTATCGCCCCGCCGAAGAAAAGGAACGCATCTACCCCATGGGCGCGATCCGCAAGATCAGCGGCCAGTTGCGCTACGAGGGCCAGGCCACCGCGCGTGGCCAAGCCACTGCAATCACCTATGAATTGCCCGCCGAGCACAGCTCCAGCGCGGCCTTTACCGCAACGCGCGAAGCATTACAGGCCAAGGGCGCGCAGTTGTTGTTCTGGTGCCAGGCCCGCGATTGTGGCGAAAGCAGCCTCTGGGCCAATGAAGTGTTCGGCAACGCCAAGCTGGTGGGGGCCGACGGCCAGCAGGAGTACTTGCTGCTGCGCCTGGCCGCTCCGCAGGACAATTCCCTGATCGCGCTGTACGGCATCACCCGCGGTAACCGTCGCGCTTACCTGCATGTCGAGCAACTCGACGCCAGCGCGCCTTTGGGTAATCTGCTGCCGACCTCCGCCACCCTGTTGCGTGAACTGAAAAGCACCGGCGAGCTGGACTTCCCGGCGCTGGGTGCCGAACCTGACGCCACGTGGCTGACCTTGATTTCCCGCGGCCTGAACCTCGACACCACCTTGCGCATCAGCCTGACCGGGCCCACCGCCGAAACCTGGCGCCAGGGCCTGATCGATGCCGGCGTGCGCGCCGCACGTCTGGAAACCGGCACCGGTGACGCTAAAGGATTGCACCTGCATCTGATACGCTGACCGTCATCAGGCGAACGGACCCGCGCCGTTCGCCTAAGCTCTCTTCCAATAGCCTTAGTCTCGAGATACCCGATGCTCAATAACGATCGCCTGCTGGTGCAAATCCTGCTGCTGGTGCTGTTCGGTGCCAGCTTCTGGGTCATGGCGCCGTTCTGGTCGGCGCTGTTCTGGGGGGCGGTGCTGGCATTTGCCAGTTGGCCGCTGATGCGTTTGCTCACGCGCTGGCTGGGTGGCCGGGAGTCCCTGGCCGCCGGCATCCTGACGCTGGGCTGGATGTTGCTGGTGGCAGTGCCGCTGGTATGGCTGGGGTTCAACCTCGCCGACCACGTGCGCGATGCAGTGGCGCTGATCAAGGATATCCAGGTCGACGGCTTGCCCGAGGCGCCGTCCTGGCTGGGTTCGATTCCGTTGGTCGGCGAGCGCCTGGCGGGAATGTGGGACAGCATCGATCAACAAGGCGCGGCGTTGATGGTCAGCATCAAGCCGTACCTCGGCCAGGTCGGCAACTGGTTGCTGGCGCGCAGTGCGCAAATTGGCGGCGGCATCCTCGAGCTGACCCTGAGCCTGGTCTTCGTGTTCTTTTTCTACCGTGACGGGCCGCGCCTGGCGATGTTTGTGCACCGCTTGCTGGAGCGCCTGATCGGCGAGCGCGCCGGCTATTACATCGAACTGGTGGCCGGCACTGTGCAACGGGTGGTCAACGGTGTGATCGGCACTGCTGCCGCCCAGGCCCTGCTGGCGCTGATCGGCTTCCTGATCGCCGGCGTGCCGGGTGCGCTGGTGCTGGGTATCGTCACCTTCCTGCTCAGCCTGATCCCCATGGGCCCGCCGCTGGTGTGGATCCCGGCCACGGCCTGGCTGGCGTGGAAGGGCGACTACACCTATGCCGTGTTCCTGGGTGTATGGGGCACGTTCGTGATCAGTGGCGTGGATAACGTGCTAAAGCCGTACCTGATCAGCCGTGGCGGCAACCTGCCGCTGGTGATTGTGCTGCTGGGCGTGTTTGGCGGCTTGATAGCGTTTGGCTTTATCGGCCTGTTTATCGGCCCGACCTTACTGGCGGTGGCCTACAGCCTGCTGACAGATTGGAGCGCCACTCAGGCGCAAGTCCGCCGCGAAGACAAACCCTGTAACTGAGGCGTTCAGGCGCGGGGCAGCCACATGACGGCGGTCAGCCCGCCACCAGGTGTTTCTTCCAGGCTCAAGCGGCCGCCCAAGCGCTCCGCCGCTTCCTTGGAAATCGTCATGCCCAGGCCGACGCCGCCGGAGTTGCGGTTGCGTGACCCTTCGAGTCGGTAAAACGGCTCGAACACCGCCTCACGCTTGTCGGCTGCAATGCCCGGGCCATGGTCGATCACGCGAATGACCAGCGCGTCGCTCCTGTCCGTCAGTTCGATATATGCCGTGCCGGCATAGCGCAGGGCATTGTCGATCAGGTTGTTGAGGCATGAGCGCAAGGCCATCGGCTGTACTTGCAACGGTGCACAGGTACCGGAAAATTGCACATCGCTGCCTTGGTCCTGGGCGTTTTCGCTGAGGGACTCCACCAGCGCCTGCACATCAAGCCAGTGCCGTGTCTCGCTGGTGCGTTGTTCGTGCAGGTAGCTCAGGGTGGCATCGAGCATGCCGATCATGTCGTCCAGGTCCTGGCGCATCTGGCCTTGCAGTTGGGTGTCCTCGATCTGTTCCAGGCGCAGCTTGAGGCGCGACAGCGGGGTGCGCAGGTCGTGGGAGACCGCACCGAGCATGCGCGCACGCTGGCTGACTTGCTCGCGGATACGCTTTTGCATGAGGTTGAAGGTCGACGCGGCCTGCCGTGCTTCGCGCGGGCCGGACTCCACCAGGGGCGGGCTGTCGAGGTCGATGCTCAAGCGCTCGGCCGCCGCGCTCAGGCGCTGGATCGGCCGACTCAGCAGCTTGGCACCGTACCAGGCGGCGATGATCAACGAGATAAATTGAAACGTCAGCGGTACCAACGGCCCACCAAACCAAGGGCGAGGTTCCTTGCGCAGTGGCTTGAGGGTGCCGTCCGGTTGTTCGACGAACACCTCGGGAGGCGGGGGAGGCGGCCGGCCGTAGTGGTGGAACCAGAAGATCGCCAGCACGTGGGCCAGCACAATAGCCACCAGCAATAGGCCGAACAATCGCCCGAACAGCGTATTGAGGGTGGCACGCATCAACCGATATCCCGGGCGTCGAACAGGTAGCCTTCGCCGCGTACGGTCTTGATCAGTTGTGGCGCCTTGGGATCATCTCCCAGCTTCTGGCGCAAGCGCGACACCAGCAAGTCGATGCTGCGATCAAAGGCTTCGATGGAGCGGCCACGGGCGGCATCCAGCAATTGTTCGCGACTCAGCACACGGCGCGGGCGTTCGATGAAGACCCACAGCAAGCGAAACTCGGCGTTGGACAGCGGCACCACCAGGCCGTCATCGGCCACCAATTGGCGCAGCACACTGTTGAGGCGCCAATTGTCGAAGCGGATGTTGGTGCGTTGCTCGCTGCGGTCATCGCGCACCCGGCGCAGGATGGTCTGGATACGCGCGACCAGCTCCCGGGGCTCGAACGGTTTGGACATGTAGTCATCGGCGCCCAGTTCCAGGCCGATGATGCGGTCGGTGGGTTCGCAACGGGCGGTGAGCATCAGGATCGGAATGTCCGACTCAGCGCGTAACCAGCGGCACAGCGACAGCCCGTCCTCGCCCGGCAGCATCAGGTCGAGCACCACCACATCGAAGGTTTCGGCTTGCATGGCTTGGCGCATGGCGGTGCCGTCGGTGACACCCGAGGCGAGGATATTGAAGCGCGCCAGGTAGTCGATCAGCAGTTCGCGGATCGGCACGTCGTCGTCGACAATCAGCGCACGGGTATTCCAGCGCTTGTCTTCGGCGATAACCGCGTCTTTTGGCTCTTCGGTTACGGGGGCGGAGGGGGTATGCATAGTGCGATCATCTGCCTGGGTTGTTGCGGTCAGCATAGGCGCCCGGTTCCAAGCCTGGAAGTACCGGGCGGGCGGTCACGTGCGCGAGGCTAGGCCCACGGCGTGTTGAGGGCGTGTCGAGTCTGTACCAGCTTTGAAACAATTGCCCGAAATGGCGTCTCTCGGGCGTTTGATCAGTATTTACCGATCATCGGATCCCGCAACCGCGCTGCTTGCGCTACAATCCGCGCCGATTTCGACTTGCCTGAGAGCCCATTCCAATGTCCGTCTGCCAGACTCCTATCATCGTCGCCCTGGAGTCCCCCAACCGTGACGCCGCACTGAAGCTGGCTGCCCAGTTGGACCCTAAGCTTTGCCGGGTCAAGGTCGGGAAGGAACTGTTCACCAGTTGCGCGGCGGAAATCGTCGGTACCCTGCGTGACAAAGGCTTCGAAGTGTTCCTCGACCTGAAATTCCACGACATTCCCAACACCACGGCGATGGCGGTGAAAGCTGCGGCCGAGATGGGCGTGTGGATGGTCAATGTGCACTGCTCCGGAGGCCTGCGCATGATGAGTGCGTGCCGCGAAGTGCTGGAACAGCGCAGCGGCCCGAAACCGCTGCTGATCGGCGTAACCGTGCTGACCAGCATGGAGCGCGAGGACCTGGCCGGCATCGGCCTGGATATCGAGCCCCAGGAGCAGGTCTTGCGCCTGGCGGCCCTGGCGCAGAAAGCCGGCCTGGATGGCCTGGTGTGCTCGGCCCTGGAGGCCCAGGCCCTGAAAAATGCTCACCCGTCGTTACAACTGGTGACGCCGGGTATTCGCCCGGCCGGCAGTGCCCAGGATGACCAGCGCCGTATCCTGACCCCGCGCCAGGCGTTGGATGCGGGCTCCGATTACCTGGTGATCGGCCGCCCGATCAGCCAGGCGGCGGATCCTGCCAAGGCGTTGGCCGCAGTGGTTGCCGAAATCGCCTGATACTCAAGTTAGCGCTGTAAAAAATGTGGGAGGGAGCTTGCCCCCGATGACCATGGGTATCTACACAACTGTGTAGCAACCGACGGTAACCATGATGCGCAGCGAGTCGCTTCTGATCTTGCTTTTGATCCTAGGCGCCCCGTCAAACCACGCTGGCCGGAATTCGACAGGGATTTGGGGGGTAAACCGGCAGGGATGCCGGTTTAGCCGCCCCGCGCCATGGATGGCGCGTGGCGGCGGCCCCCCAAATGCATGTCGTATTACGGGCACACCGAGCCTAAGCGAGGTGCCGAGTGGTGGGGCAAGAGCGTTTGGTTACTTTGCGCTTTTCAAAGTGACCCGCTGTAAAAGCGGAACCCTAAGTGGCCGTTGCCCAAATAACGGATATGTACTCGGTCTGATCCAACATTCTGGTCGGCTGTCAGGCCGCCATTGGGAGCAAGCCCCCTCCCACATTTGGATCGTAGAGTATCAGTTAGATAGCGGTCGGCCATCAGGCTCCAGGGAGAGCAAGCTTATTTCCCAGGGGCAAATCCCCTCCCACATTTCGATCTGCAGTGTGTCAGCTGACTTTTAGAACCAACTTGCCAAAGTTCTCGCCGTTGAACAGCTTCATCAGCGTTTCCGGGAATGTCTCCAGCCCTTCGACAATATCTTCCTTGCTCTTGAGCTTGCCCTGGGCCATCCAACCGGCCATTTCCTGCCCGGCCGCCGGGAAGTTTGCCGCATGATCCATCACCACGAAGCCTTCCATGCGCGCGCGATTGACCAGCAATGACAAATAGTTGGCCGGGCCTTTGACGGCTTCCTTGTTGTTGTACTGGCTGATTGCACCGCAAATCACTACGCGGGCTTTCAGCGCCAGGCGGCTGAGCACGGCGTCGAGAATGTCGCCGCCGACGTTATCGAAATACACGTCCACCCCTTTGGGGCACTCGCGCTTGAGAGCCGCGGGCACGTCTTCGCTTTTGTAGTCGATGGCGGCATCAAAGCCCAGTTCATCCACCAGGAACTTGCACTTGTCGGCGCCACCGGCAATCCCCACCACGTGGCAACCTTTGATCTTGGCGATCTGCCCGGCGATGCTGCCCACGGCGCCTGCGGCGCCGGAGATCACCACGGTGTCGCCGGCTTTCGGCGCACCGGTTTCCAGCAAAGCGAAGTAAGCTGTCATGCCGGTCATGCCCAGGGCAGACAGGTAGCGGGGCAGGGGCGCAAGCTTGGGGTCAACCTTATAGAAGCCACGAGGTTCGCCGAGGAAATAATCCTGCACGCCGACGGCGCCGTTCACGTAGTCACCCACGGCAAATTTCGGATTGTTGGAGGCGATCACTTTGCCGACGCCCAGGGCGCGCATTACTTCACCGATGCCAACCGGTGGAATGTAGGACTTGCCCTCATTCATCCAGCCACGCATCGCCGGGTCGAGGGACAGGTATTCATTGCGCACCAGCACCTGGCCATCGGCGGGCGTGCCCACCGGCACTTCCTGGTAGGTGAAGGTTTCCCGCGTGGCCGCGCCGACCGGGCGTTTGGCGAGAAGAAATTGGCGGTTGGTCTGGGCGGTCATGGCAAGGACTCTTTAGAAATGAATCATGAGTGATAGACCTTCAGTGCCTGGAGGGCAAGGTTGTCCGTGGAAGACGAATGCCCGTCGATAGGCCTCACTGATAATCAGCCGGGTGACGTTATCACTGCGATCCATGCAGCGCCAACCGGCCTTCTGATAGTGCTGACGCGCTGCTCCCGGTGTTGGCTAGACTCGCTCCATCGCTACTTCTCCCATAGGACGCTTCCCATGAGCATGACGTTTTCCGGCCAGGTCGCCCTGGTGACCGGCGCCGCCGCTGGTATTGGCCGTGCCACCGCGCTGGCGTTTGCCGCCGAAAGCTTGAAGGTGGTGGTCGCCGACCTTGATGTGGCGGGCGGCGAGGGCACGGTCGCGCTGATTAGAGAGGCCGGTGGCGAAGCGCTTTTTGTGCGGTGCGATGTCACGCTTGAAGCCGACGTGCAGCAACTGATGGCGCAGACCGTCGCCACCTACGGGAGGCTCGACTACGCTTTTAACAACGCTGGGATCGAGATCGAGAAGGGCAAGCTGGCCGATGGCAGTCTGGACGAGTTCGACGCCATCATGGGGGTTAACGTCAAGGGCGTATGGTTGTGCATGAAGTATCAGTTGCCGCTGCTGCTGGCCCAGGGCTGCGGGGCAATCGTCAACACGGCGTCAGTAGCGGGGTTGGGGGCGGCGCCGAAGATGAGCATCTATGCCGCGTCCAAGCATGCGGTGATCGGCCTGACCAAGTCGGCGGCCATTGAGTACGCGAAAAAGAACATCCGCGTCAACGCGGTTTGCCCGGCAGTCATTGATACCGACATGTTTCGCCGTGCCTACGAGGCTGACCCGCGCAAAGCCGAATTTGCTGCGGCGATGCACCCGGTCGGCCGCATTGGCAAGGTCGAGGAAATCGCCAGCGCGGTGTTGTACTTGTGCAGTGACGGTGCGGCGTTTACCACCGGCCAGGCCCTGGCGGTGGATGGTGGTGCCACGGCGATCTAGGACTTCATCTCATGGACTCTTAGAAAGTGAGTGGGCTGCTGTGAGGGGTTTCCAGAGCTGGCAAAGTGCCGTGTCCTAATATGTATCGGAAGGTAAATAATCCAATAAAATCAATACTTTAATATAGGTTTTCGACGGGGTTGAACGGGCTTCTGTGCTTAACTGTTTTAGGTTTACAGACAGTTGAAGTGAGTGGCTCATGGATTTAGGGATCGATCGACAAGCCCAGGTACCGGTGGTTCAGCAAATCGTCAGCGCAGTGGCAGAATGGATTCGCAAGAATGGGGTGAGCCCCGGAACACGCTTGCCGTCCATTCGGCAATTGGCCCTCGACAACCTGTTGAGCCAGTCCAGCGTGATGGAGGCATTCGAACGGTTGGTGTCCCAGGGCCTGCTGGCCTCGCGGCACGGTTCGGGGTATGTGGTGGCGCAACCGCCGGCAGCCGACGAAAACCACTGGTACGAAGGTGCGGAACAGGTCTGGGGCGCCTTTACCGATAGCCCCTTGGGCGAGCTGAAACTGGGGTGCGGCTGGTTGCCCGACGCTTGGCGTGAAAGCGACGACATCAGCTATGCGATCCGCGAGGTCAGTCGTACCGACACAGCTGGCCTGTTCAGCTACAGCACGCCGTTGGGGCTGCCGGCGCTGCGCGAGCAACTGCTCAAGCGCCTGACTCAGATCCATGTGCCCACCAGCCTGGACCGTATCCTCACCACCCATGGCGCCAGTCATGCCCAGGATCTGCTGATACGCACGCTGCTCAAGGCTGGTGATGAGGTGGTGGTCGAGACGCCGGGATACGGCAACCTCTATCGTCAGTTGGACTTTCAGGGTGTCAGGCTACTGGAGGTGCCACGTACCAAAGGCGGCCCGGATATCACAGCGTTGGAAGTGCTGCTGCAAACCCATCGCCCCAAGTGCCTGTTCATCAGCAGCCTGTACCACAACCCCACCGGCACCAGTCTGTGCCGCCGGGTCGCGGAGCGTTTGCTGGAACTGGCCCGGGATCACGACTTCCTGATCATCGAGGAGGACGTCTACGGCGACCTGCAACATGCCAGCTGCACGCGCTTGTCGGCGTTGCCCCACGGCGACCGGGTGATCTATATCTCGAGTTTTTCCAAGACCCTGAGCAGCGCCTTGCGCGTGGGCTACCTCTGTGCCAGTGCCACAATCATTACCCAATTGACCCATCTCAAGACCCTGACGGGAATCGGCACCTCACGCTTTGCCGAAGCCATGGTGGCGACGTTGTTGAGCAACGGCACCTACCGCAAGTGGGTGCAGCGCCTGCGCAGGCGGCTGAACGCGCAAATGGCCGCGACCTTGCAAGTGTTGGAAGATGAGGAGTGGCAAGTCTTTTCCGTGCCCGCTGGCGGTATGTTCCTGTGGGCGCGACCTGGCTTGGCTGACCCCTCACGCTTGCAGGCGTGCGCCCGACGCCTGGGGGTGTTGCTGTCGCCGGGAGGGTTGTTCAGCCCGACGGGTGAGCGCAGCGAGTGGCTGCGCATCAATGTGGCCTATGCGGCTGATCAGCGGGCATTGGCATTGTTCCGTGCCATGGGCGCAACCAGATCGACCTCGACCATTCTGAAAACGACGAGCATGTAGCTTTTTGCCATTATTCCGGCGCCAGCCGCTTGTGCTCAGTACCCATGGGTTGCCAATCTCACTGCTTGTAAACCTGGCTTATGGCATCTGCCATCGCAAGAGGATTCAAGGCAATGATTTCGGGCGTGCAACGACGTTTCGCCAACCTTGGTATGGCAAAAAAACTGGGCTTGGGCTTCACCTTGGTACTCCTGCTCACGGCGCTGGTGGCGGCGATAGGCGTGTGGTCGCTGCAAACCGTCGGCCAGCGTTTTGACGGGCTCACGAGCATGTCTTCGCTCAACAGCGGCTTGCTCAAGGTGCGCTTGATCGAGCAGGACTACGCACTGCACGCCGACTCCAAGGCCGTTGACGACCTGCATGCCGGTGTCGAGGCGCTGGCGGCGCAGGCCGCCAGTCTCAAGGCCCGGTCTGTGGCCAACGAGCAAGTGATGAGTGACGTTGAGCAAGCCTTGGCGGCGTACCGCAAGGCGTTCGATGAGTTCGTCGAACTGAACCAGACCAAGGACTTGGCGCTGGAAATGGCCAGTTGGTCAGTGTCCAGCGTGGCGAACAACCTGGATGTGTTGCAAGCCGGCCTGGCGGACGACGGTGCTTATGGCCTCAAGGAAAGCCAAGGCAAAGAGGGGGCCGAATTTATCGAGCAGGCGGGGCAGGTCAGCCAGGTATCGCGCTTGATGCTGCAAGCCATGGACGAGGCGCGGGTGCGCCTGGACCAGAGCCGCAAGGCTGACGCCGATGCCGCTGAGCAGGGCAAAATCGAGCAGGCCGACCAGGCGCTGGCTGAAGTCGAGAAGCTCAAGAGCAGCGTCAAGGACCCCGGCTACCAGACCGTCCTCAACGAAGTCTCCGGGCACATCGCGTCATTCAGTGAAAAACTCGGCGAGTACACCGGGCTGCTGGCCCAGGAGAAAGTCGTCTATACGCAACTGCACGACCGCGCCGAGCACGTGGTCAGTCGCGTCAACCAGGCGTATGCCGCCGAAGACCAGTCCATGCAGGCACAGTTGCAACACAGCGCGATGCTGATCATCGGCTCATCCGCCTTGGCTTTGCTGGTGGGCTTGATCGCTGCATGGGTGATAACCCGGTTGATCGTGGCGCCGCTGCGCAGCGTGATCGCCGTGGCCCAACAGATTGCCGCGGGTGACCTGAGTGGGCGTATGGAGGTCAGCCGCCGTGATGAAATCGGCCAATTGATGCAGGCGATGCAGCAGATGGGCAGTGGTTTGAGTCAGATCGTGCGTGGGTTGCAGGCCGGTATCGAACAACTCGCCAGTTCCGCGCATTCGTTGTCCAGTGTCACCGAGCAGACCAACCTTGAGGTCAGCAGCCAGAAGGAAGAAACCGAGCAGGTCGCCACCGCGATGAATCAGATGACCGCCACCGTGCATGATGTGGCGCGCAACGCCGAGCAGGCCGCCCAAGCGGCGCAGACGGCGGATGACAAGGTCGACAGCGGCCAGCAGGTGGTACGTATGAGTTTGCAGCGTATTGAATTACTGGCGGCGTCGAGCAGCAGCGCCAGCGCCAGCATCGAGGGCCTAAGTGCAGAGATCCAGAATATCGGCACTGTATTGAGCGTTATCAACAGCGTGGCCGAACAGACCAACCTGCTGGCCTTGAACGCCGCCATTGAAGCGGCGCGTGCCGGTGAGCAGGGCCGTGGCTTTGCCGTGGTGGCCGATGAGGTGCGGGCACTGGCCAAGCGCACCCAGCAATCGACCGAGGAAATCGAGCGCCTGGTCAACACCTTGCGCAGTGCGGCACAGGCGTCGGTGCAGCAGATCCAGCACAGTGGCGAACTGGTGAAGCAGGCGGTCGGTGATGCCCTGGAAACTGAAAGCGCCTTGGGTAGCATTGCCGCTGCCGTGTCACTGATCCAACAAATGAATCAACAGATCGCGGCCGCCGCCGAGGAGCAAAGCTCGGTGGCCGAAGAGATTAACCGCAGCGTCACCTGTATCCGAGCCAGTGCCGACCACTCGGCGTTGAGCATGCAAGGCAACGCCGCATCGAGCCTCCAGCTGGCGCAGTTGGGGGTGGAGCTCAAGGGCATGGTGGGGCATTTCCGCCTTTGATCGCAGCGACGGCGCTGCGATCAATAGGCAGGGCGATCAGGCGTGGTTGGCGAGGAAGGTCAGCAGGGCTTCATTGACGAATTCGGGGTTCTCGCGGCTGGAAATATGCCCGGCCTCGGGGATCAGGATCAGGTCGCAGCCAATCAGTTCGGCCATTTCCTCTGACTCTGCGGGCGGCCGGGGTTTGTCCTGCTCGCCGCACATCACCAGGGTGGTGTCGGAATCCAGGCGTGGTAGTTGCGCCAGGATGTCTTCGCGACTAAAGATCAAGCGGCCCAGGGGCACGATGCTTTCCAGCAGTTGCTCCCTGGAATAGCTTTGCAGGGATTTTCGAAAATCCCGGTACAGCGCCGATTCGCGGTCGATGCCCGGGCGGAAGAAGATCGGTGCGATCACATCCAGCAACGGTTCAGGGATCTCGCCAGCGTCTTCAATCATCTTGAACAGCGAGAAATAGTACTGGCGTGTTGCTTCGGGTTCGGCGCCGAGGTAGGTGTCCATCAGCACCACGCTGTTGACACGCTCGGGAGCCTGCAATGCCAGGCGTGCGCCCCACATGCCGCCGACCGACAGGCCCACCAGGTTGATCTGCTCGATGCCCAGATGCTCGAGCAGCGCCAGGGCCTGGCGGGCCAGGCCATCCAGGGACTTGGTTTGCGTCGGCAGCGTGCCCGACTCGCCATGGCCCCACAGCTCGGGGACGATCACCCGGTATTGCTGCGACAGCGCTTCAATCTGCGGCGCCCACATGTCGCTGGCCCACAGGTAGCTTGAACCTAACAGGACGACCGGGCCGGTGCCCTGGTCAAGATAATGCAGCGGTTGTCCATCAATCACGGCAACAGGCATAACAGGCCTCTAACTTCACGGAGTGAGGGGCACTTTTTTACGCTAGTTGTGGGTGGGGGGATAGGTGCAAAGTGATGGCCTGTGAGGTGAGGGCGCTATCCAGCTGATGCCCCGCAATCCAGATATGGGAGGGTGCTTGGCCCCCCCTCCCACATTTGGATCGTCTTACACCAGGTAAATCGCCCATGCTGCACGTTATTACCTGGGCTATCAGTCGTAGATAGCTTTCTTCTTCCACTCGGCATCGGCGTCGACGACCTTCAACCCCTCGGTCAACTCGTTGACTTCGTCCTCGGCGGGCTGGCTGTTGGTCAGTACCGTGGAGTTGGCGCGTGCCAGTTGCGATTCCAGCAGTTGCAGCTGCGCGCTGTAGAGCACCGGCTCCGGTTGTTTGCGCAAGTACTGCACACCACGCTCGAAGGCCAGGCGCGCCTGGCCCGGTTGGCCTTGCTGCAGGGCATGCTGGCCGAGGTTGTTAAAGAACTCGATATGCAGCAGCACCAGGATATGACGGATTTCCTTGATCCAGTGCTTGGCCTCGTTGGTCGGCAGGAAGCCGTCCTGGGCTGCACGGGTGACTTGGCCGTGCAAGGCTTCGAGCAAAAAGCGCACGTCCTTGGCCTTGGCTTCGGTCTGGATCGGCGCCGGTGGGTTGGCCACTGGAATCGATTCGCCCTGGGCGATCAGTGCATTCAACTCGGCGATACGTGCCTTGAGTGGCGCGCTGGATTTGTTGAGGTTCAACAGGCGCTGAGTAACGTTCAGTTCCAGGCGGGCCAGCAACAGTTTGAGCGCCGGGGTCATCAGTTGGCCAGGAAAGGTCTCGGTGATTTCACCGCAGCGGCGCAGCCGATCATTAAGCTCGATCTCGGTGCGCTTTTTTTCCAGCTTATTGTTTTCCACCACATGGTTCATGTAGCCAATGGCGATCAGTATTGCGATCCCGGCTATTACCAGCAGGGTGATCATGAGTGGTGTCACCGGTGTGACCTCTTTATAGGGTTTGCTGTGGAGTGTAGTGACTGGGTCAGCCGGCGGATAGGATTGATCGACCAATCGCCCAGGTACTTTCTTCTATATAGGTAGGCGTGCGCTGTATGGCTGCACATTGCCATCACTTGCCTGGGTGAACTATAGCGTCTTGGCGGGCGCCAGAATATAGGCGCCAAGGCTCGGACGCCGACAAAGCCCGGGAAGGTCGGTAAACCATGGCGAAGTCATTGATTTAAATAAATTTATCCTTGGGGGTTGACGACCTTTCAATCCATCCATAGAATGCGCGCCACTTACAGCGTAAAGCACACAGCAAAGCGCAGTTGAGTAGTGAATGTTG